>JAABUX010008916.1_pt1 | contig 11471 bp, 10 predicted proteins | sample 5561851 | NCBI WGS metagenome assembly JAABUX01 (sample SAMN10711883, study PRJNA513361) | rock metagenome | isolation source: Antarctica rocks | place: Antarctica: Victoria Land, Richard Nunatak red sandstone | collected 2016-01-03 | reverse complement strand
AAACCAGGGCGGATCATCAGCCTGGTAGAATCCCTCTCACGCCCTTCCGCAAGAGGGTACGCGGATTCTCAATGAGTCAGGGTATAGCCTGGCTTGGCGGTCATGCTGGCGCAATGTTTCCACGGTTGCATTAGCCAAATTCATGCGGACGATCAGACTCGCAGAATATTCGAGTTTCGACTTTGCCCCGACGGTGAGGAGGTAGCGGCCATGGCGGCTGAGACAGCGGATGTCATCGTCATCGGCCTGGGCGCGGTCGGTAGCGCGGTTCTGCGCAACCTGGCCGAACAGGGTGTGCGTACCGTGGGCGTCGACCGGTTCCATCCACCGCATGAGCTGGGATCGAGTCACGGCGAAAGCCGCATCACCCGGTTGGCCGTGGGCGAAGGGCCGGTCTATGCGCCGCTGGTGCGGCGGTCGCACGCGATCTGGCGGGAGCTGGAGGCGCGCACCGGGCAGTCCTTGTTTCTGGAATGCGGCGGCTTGATCCTGGGTCCGCGGGAGGGGGCCGCCAATCACCATGGCAAGAATGATTTCGTGCGGCGGACCATTGATGTCGCGCGGGAGTGCGGGATTGCGCATGAGGTGCTGGACGCGGCCGGGATCGCCTCGCGGTTTCCGCAATTCGCCCTGCAAGGGGACGAGCTCGGCTATTACGAGCCCAGCGCCGGTCTGGTGTTTCCGGAACGCTGTGTCTCGGTACAACTGGGCTTGGCGGCAGAGCGGGGGGCGGTGCTGCATCTGGGGGAAGCGGTGCGCAGCATCCGCCAGGCTAGCGGCACGGTGGAGGTGGCGACCGACCGGCGCATGATCCATGCGGCGCGGGCGGTGCTGACGGCGGGCCCGTGGGTGCCGGGGCTAGCGGGCGGCCGCGTCGGCGACCTCGCCCGCGTCTACCGGCAGAGTTTGCACTGGTTCGCCGTGGAGGACCCGGCAGCCTATGCGCCCGGGCGCTTCCCGGTATTCATCTGGATGCATGGGGCGAGCGAGGAGGACTACTTCTACGGCTTCCCCGCACTGCCCGGCACGGGAACGGTGAAGGTGGCGAGCGAGCGCTATGCCGCGCCGGTGGCGCCCGACAGCGTGGAACGTATCGTCTCGGCGGGTGAATCGGCGGCGATCTACCACCGGCACGTAGCCGGCCGACTGCGCGGCGTGAGGCCGGAATGCATGCGCGCGGCGGCCTGCCTGTACACTGTGACGCCGGATGCCGGCTTCATTGTCGACCATCTGCCCGACAAGCCGGGCGTGCTGGTGGCCTCGGCCTGCTCCGGGCACGGCTTCAAGCATTCTGCAGCACTCGGCGAATTGCTGGCGGCTCGCGCCCTGTCCCAGACCGTCCCCCTGCCGGAGCCTTTCGGGCTTGCCCGATATGAAGGGGCTGCCCTGTGACGCCCTGCACGGCTCTGTTGCAAATGCCCGACGGAGTTCGCCGGGTTCGCGGGAGGGAGCAGACCGGGGTTTGAGGGTCGCGTGGCGTGGGGTGGACCTGTCGGTCTTGACGAACGGGACGGCGATCCGTAACGCTGGACGACTGCGGGACGTGATCGAGCATGCGAGACAGGCCAGCGGTGATCGTATCAAGCCGTATGCGACCGGGGAACGAGAACTGGCCTGTCGTGGTGGCGGCGGCGCTGGGACTTACTTTCTCGGTCGGCACGCTCCTGGTGTCGTCGTTTGGAGTATTCGTCCGGCCGCTCGCGGCGGAGTTTCACTGGAACAGAACCGAACTGTCCGGCGCCCTCGCGGTATCTCAATATGCGCTGGCGCTCTCCGGGTGGCTATGGGGCGCGCTGATCGACAGGTTCGGACCGCGCGTGATCGTGGTTCCCTCCGTTGTCATCATATCGGCGTTGATCGCCTCGCTTGGCCTTCTCACGCCGCATCTTTGGCACCTTTATCTCGTGTTCGCAGCCATTCCCTTGCTTGCCGGCGGGGCTTCTCCCCTGGGATACTCTGGGATCCTGGTGCGGATATTCGACCGGCATCTTGGTCTCGCGCTTGGCCTTGCTCTGACAGGTATCGGGCTAGGGGGCGCCATTCTTCCCCCGCTGGCTACTGCGTTGATTCAGGGAGTAGGATGGCGGGACGCCTACGTGGTACTAGGGGTGCTTACGTTAATCATCACCTTACCGGCCGCCCTCTTTGGGACGCGTGCCGTAGACGGTCCAAGGGGTGACCGCCTCGATCAAGCCGGGGCGGCCATACTACCGCTTATCTGGACGCGGGCCTATTTGCTGGTTTCTGCGGCGTTCTTACTCCTTGGGGCCATTAGCATCGGCACGATGGCGCATTTCGTACCCATGATGGTGGATCGTGGGTTTAAACCCCCAGCGGCGGCGAAGATGGCGGCGTCGATCGGATTTGCGACGATTGTCATCCGGGTAGGGAGTGGTTGGCTGCTGGATCGCGTACATGCGCGGTACGTGCTTGCCGCGATCGCGTTGATGGCAGCGGCCGCACTTCTCCTGCTGGCCTTCGAAACTGGGACGGCTTCGGCCTATGCGGCGGCCTTCCTGCTCGGCGCTGTGTTTGGCGCCGAGGCGGATCTTCTGGCGTATCAGGTCAGCCGCTACTTTGGACAGGCGGTGTTTGGGAGGCTCTACGGGCTGGCGTTTGGTCTCTTCGTGGTAGGGGTTGGAACAGGCCCGTTGCTCATGGGGGCGAGCTTCGGTTACCTCGGCGGCTACCGGCCGGGCCTGCTGTCGTTTGCGGCGTTGAGCGTCGTGGTCGCGAGCCTGGCGTTGGCGATGCCGGCTTACGACAAAGCCGGCGGGCCGGGGCGGGTACTGGCGTGAGCCCGCAGAGTTCCGCTGGGCCAGCACGGCGCCGGCCGAATTTCCTGGTGATCGTGGCCGACGATCTCGGCTTTTCGGATGTCGGGGCCTTTGGCGGGGAGATCGCGACTCCGCATCTCGATCGGCTGGCGCACATGACGGCCTGCGCCTCACCGACTTCCACTCGGCGTCGGCGTGTTCGCCAACGCGGGCCATGTTGCTCACGGGAACGGACCATCACATCGCGGGAATCGGCACCATGGCCGAGGCGATGGAACCGATGCACCTGGGACGGCCCGGCTACGAGGGCTACTTGAACTTCGACGTGGTCCGGTGATGCAGCTGTTGCAGGATGCTGGGTACCTCACGCTGATGTCCGGCAAATGGCACCTTGGCTTGACGGTCGAAACATCGCCCTGGGCGCGGGGGTTCACCCGCTCGTTCTCGCTGCTGCCCGGCGCTGCCAACCACTTTGCGAGTTCTCCCGACACCCGGTCCGACCCGCCGCAGCCCAAGCTCAAGACCATCTATCTTGAGGACGACCGGGTGGTGGAGACGCTTCCTGAGGGGTTCTACTCCTCCGACGGGTTCACCGACCGGCTACTCGACTATTTTGCCGAGCGCCAAGACCGAAGCCAGCCTTTCTTCGCCTATCTGCCTTTCACGGCTCCGCATTGGCCGTTGCAGGCCCCCGACGAGCCAATCGCGAAGTATCGCGGCCGGTACGATGGCGGCCCGGAAGCGTTGCGGTTGGAGAGATTGGCACGGCTGCGCGAACTCGGCCTTTGCGCCGAGGACGTCGTGCCGCACCCGATTGTGGCGCGAACCGCGGAATGGGGGGAGATGTCGCAAGAGGAGCGGCAGAGATCAGCGCGATGCATGGAAGTCTATGCCGCGATGGTGGAGCGAATGGACTGGAATATCGGTCGGGTCGCTGCGGCGCTTGAGGAGAGCGGCGAGCTCGACGACACTTTCATCATGTTCCTATCGGACAATGGCGCGGAGGGCGTGCTGCTCGAGGCTGCGCCGTTCTTTGGGGAACGGTTTATGCAGCATGTGGAACAGCACTACGACAACCGGTTGGAGAACATCGGCCGGCCAAACTCATTCGTCTGGTACGGCCCGCGTTGGGCGCAAGCGGCGACTGCGCCTTCGCGCCTCTACAAGACGTTCACGACGGAAGGCGGCATCCGGGTCGTAAGCTTTATTCGCTATCCCGCACTGGCTCGGCAGCAGGCCGTCGGCGATGTCTTCTCGACCGTTATGGACGTGGTGCCGACGATATTGGAGTTGGCCGGGATCCCGCATCCGGGAACAGACTACAACGGCCGAGCTGTCGCGCCGCTCCGGGGCGTTTCCATGCTGCCGTATTTGCGCCGTGAGACCGGTCGGGTGCATGCGGCGGACGAGGCTGTTGGATGGGAGCTGTTTGGACGGTTCGCCATACGCCGTGACACATGGAAGGCGGTGCAAGTCCCGCCGCCGAATGGTCCGGGCACATGGCAGTTGTACGACCTGGCCCGGGACCCAGGGGAGACTCACGATGTGGCGGCGACCCATCCCGAGGAACTCGGGGCGTTGCTTGAGGCGTGGGCCGAGTATGTGTCGGCGACAGGGACAGTAATCGGGCCTGCGTCGAGGTCGCGGGCTGGCATCGACTGACAATGCTGGGTCGGCTGGACCAGTCAATCATCCGTGCGGCCCTGGCTGGTCAATGAGGGCGGCATCGGGTGGAACTCCGGAGGTAGCGAGCGGTGCGGTCACCGCGGGACGGCATCCCGGGATGCCGCCCGCGCCTCGACCAGTTCGCGCTCGTCCCAATAGCCGATCAGGATGCCAGCCTCGAGTTGCTTGCGGCCTGCATAGGGCGCGATGCGCTCGTCCGGCATGGTGATCCTGGTGTGGTCCCGCAACGCCCAGGCGAGCAACTCGTCCCGGAGGCGCACGCGCACCTCCTCGTAGTGCGGATCGGCGCCGAGGTCGGAGAGCTCGTCCGGGTCCGATTGCAAATCGTGCAGCATCGGGCGGAAACCAGGGGCGTGGACGTATTTCCAGCGGCCGTCGAAGACCATGAACAGCCGGCAATCGCGGATGGGCTGGCCCAGTTCTAGCCGGGCTTCCTGCATGGAGTAGTCGTATTCGGAGAAGACGCAGCCGCGCCAGGTGGCTGGGCGCTCGCCGCGCAGAAGGGGCAGCAGCGAGGTTCCTTCCAGCACGTGCGGCTTTGGCCGGCCGCCGAAATGCTCGAGAAAGGTGGGCGCGAGGTCGATCGCCTCGACCAGCGCGTCGCAAACCGTGCCCCGGGTGGCGTCGGCGTGCGGCGCCGGGTCCGCGATGATGAGCGGGATTTTCGACGAGCAGTCGTGGAACAGGTCCTTCTCGCCCATCCAGTGGTCGCCGAGGTAGTCGCCGTGGTCGGCAGTGAAGACGATCGTGGTGCTGCCGGCCAGCCCGCGGTCGCTCAGGAACTGGAACAGCAGCCCGAGCTGGTCGTCGATCTGCTTGATGAGGCCCATGTAGGCCGGGATCACGCGGGCGCGGACCTCGTCGCGAGCGAAGTTGCGGGAGGGGCGCATGGCCATGAAGGCCCGATAGACAGGGTGCGGGTCGGCTCGCTCGGCCTCGGAGCGCACCGGCGGGAGGATGGTGTCCGGCCCGTACAGGGCATGGTAGGGCGCGGGGACGATGTAGGGCCAGTGCGGCTTGATGTAGGAGAGGTGCAGGCACCAGGGCCGGTCATCGGCCGCGGCGGCGTCGATGAACGCCATCGCGCGCCGGGTCATGTAGGGTGTCTCGGAATGCTCGTCCGGCACGCGGGCCGGCTTGTCGGCGTGGGCCAGCAGCCACCCGTTGAGGAGGTCGGGACCGTCCGCCGGGCCGCTGGCGGAATTGGCCCAGTGTTCCCAGGGGTTTTCGGATTGGTAACCGTGCTCGCGCAAGTACGCGTCGTAGCGCGGGCGCGGGGCGCCGTCCGGGTGCAGCCCGTCATCGCGTTCGAAAGGTTCGAAGCCGCATTGCGCGGTGGCGACGCCGATCACCGAGTCTGCTGGGATGCCGAGGCGGGCCATACCCTCCGTGTCCGCCTTCATGTGGGTCTTGCCGACCAGCACGCTGCGGACACCGAGTTCGCGGAGGTGGTCGCCGAGCGTGGGCTCGCCGATGCGGAGGGGGAAGTTGTTCCAGTTTGACCCGTGCGAGCGCATGTAGCGCCCGGTGTAGAAGCTCATCCGCGACGGGCCGCAGACGGGTGACTGCACGTAGGCGCGGGTGAAGCGCACGCCCCGCGCGGCCAGGCTGTCGATATTCGGCGTTTGCAGATGCGGGTGCCCGGCGCAGCTCAGGTAGTCGAAGCGGAGCTGGTCGCACATGATGAACAGGACGTTGCGGGGCTTAGCCATGCGGCGCTCCGGCTGGGGCGGCGATTGCGGGCGCTGCGCCGAAGACGCCGCGCCCAAGCCGCCACAGCATGCACGCGGCCGCGGCCATCATGAGCCCGACGAGGACGAAGCCGGCAGCGAAGCTGCCAGTGCGGTCGCGCAGGGCGCCGATCGCCCAGGGGCCGACGAAGCCGCCGAGATTGCCAATCGAACCGATGAGCGCGATGCCCCCCGCCGCGGCGCGGCCCGAGAGTAGGGCGGCGGGGTAGGTCCAGAACACGCTGACGGCGGCGTAGGTGCCGGCGGCTGCGACGGCCAGCAGGCCGAGCCGGGCGGCAGGGCCGGCGGCAACCGCGTAGAGCAACCATCCGGCGCCCCCGGCCAGGGCGGCAAATGTTGCGTGCATCACCCGCTCGCGCGTGCGGTCCGAATGACGGGACCAGAGGAACATGGCAAGCGCGCCGGGCAGCAGGACGCCGGCGGACACGAGGCCCGCGCGGAGCGGCGTGAACCGTCCGACCGAGGCGACGACTTGCGGCAGCCACAGGCCGAGTGCCGTGAGGGAGACGTTGATGCCGAAATATGCCGCGCCGAGCAGCCACATGGCCGGGTTCAGCAGCGCCTCGCGCAGCGTCATGCGCCCGGCCATATCGCGCTGTTCCTGGGCCAGCGCCGCTCCCAGCGCGTCGCGTTCGCCGGTGGTGAGCCAGGCCGCGTGCGCTGGGCGGGACGGGAGCAGGCGCAGCACGAGAAACCCGAGCAGGACGGGCGGCGCGCCTTCGAGGATGAAGAGCCATTGCCAGCCGGCGAGCCCGAGCGCGCCGTCGAGCCCGAGCAGCAGGCTGGACAGCGCCGCCGCGACCGCGTTGCTGAGCGGGACGCCCAGGAAGAACAGCGCATTGATGCGCGCACGCTGCGCTGCCGGGAACCACACCGTAATGTAAAAGAGGATGCCGGGAAAGAACCCGGCCTCGGCCACGCCCAGCAGCACGCGCAGCCCGGCGAAACTGCGCGGGCCGACCGCGAGCGCCGTGGCCATCGAGACGAGCCCCCAGGTCACGACGATGCGGGCGAGCCATACCCGCGCGCCGAAGCGCTCGAGCATCAGGTTCGACGGGATTTCCAGGATCAGGTAGCCAAGAAAGAAGATGCCCGCCCCGAAGCCGAACGCGTGGGCCGATAGGCCGAGGTCGCGCCGCATCGTGAGGCCCGCCACCCCGACGTTCACCCGGTCGAGCACCGCGAAGAAGTAGAGGAGAACGAGAAACCAGACGAGGCGGCGCGCCGCCTTGCCGGTCGCGGAGCGGAGCAGGTCGCCGGACATCGCGCGCGCCTTCGGCCGGTCAGCGCATGGGCGGCGCGTATTGCAGGCCGCCCTTGGTCCAGAGATTGTTGATCCCGCGCGGGATGCCGAGCGGCGTGATGTTGCGTTCCCACATCTGACCGTAATTGCCGACTTGCTTGATCACGTTGTAGGCCCATCGGTTATCGACGCCGAGGGACTGGCCGAGGTCGCCCTCCAGGCCGAGCAGGCGGCGGGTTTCGGGCAGCTTGCTGCCGGCCAGGCTATCGATGTTGGCGCTCGTCACGCCGAGCTCCTCGGCCGTGACCTGGGCGTAGTGGACCCAGGTCGCAAGATCGAGCCAGCGCTCGTCGCCCTTGCGCACCACCCCCGAAAGCGGCTCCTTGCTGATGATCTCCGGCAGGATCGCGAAATCTGCCGCCGCCGGCCCTTGCTGGAACCGGAAGGCGGCCAGGATCGAGGTGTCGATGCTGTAGACGTCGCAGCGCCCAGCGAGAAAGCTGCGGCGCAGCTCGTTCGCGTCGTCGATGATCACCGGCTCGAAGCGCATCCCGTTCGTGCCGAAATAATCCTGCAGGTTGCGTTCGGCCGTCGAGCCGGGCGGAACGCAGATGGAGGCGCCGTCGAGCTTGCGCGCACTCGCGATGCCGGAGCTACGGCGCACCATGAAGCCCTGGCCGTCGTAGAAATGCGGCGGCAGGAACTCCAGTCCGCTGTTCGACTCGCGCGTGAGCGTGAAGGTGACGTTGGCGAACACCACGTCCACGTCCCCGCTCTGGAGCGACGTCAGCCGGGTGAGCGCGGTGAGCGGCACGAACCGCACCTTGCCGGCGTCGCCTAGCACCGCAGCGGCCAGCGCCCGGCAGCTATCGGCGTCGATCCCGCGCATCACGCCTTGGCTGTCCGGCAGCGAGAAGCCGGCGTTGTTGCCGATCACACCGCACAGCAGGACGCCGCGCGCCCGGACGGTGGCGATCGTGTCTGCCGCCCCGGTGTCCACGGTCCCGGTGGCGGCCTGGGCGGCGGGACCGGACAGCCCGATGACGGCAAGGCAGAAGGCGAGCCGGATAAGTGCGGTCAAGGCGATCTCCCTAGAAAGGCCGCGTCTTGGCTGCGCGGTGACGGCAGGCTAGCCGATCGAGCCCCGCTCGTCACTCCGGCGACACGATAGCCCAGGCCGCTTGTCCGGTGGATGAGCTGCTGGCCGCTCGCGGCATCGCCGATCAAGCTGACAATGCACACGGGAGATTCTTGCGGCATGTCAATACATGAGTTGTTTGTCGAGGATGTTGCGCATCTCGGCGATCCGGCCGTCAAGCCAGCAGCGCAGGTTCCAGCAGAAGATCTCAGTGATCTTGGCGTTCTCGCTCGCGACGGTGCTGGCCGAATGCGGGCTGATCAGGACGTTCGGCATGTCCCAGAGCGGGCTCGCCTCCGGCAGCGGTTCGATGGTCGTGACGTCGAGGGCCGCGAAGCCGATATGACCGCTTTGCAGATGCTCGATCAGCGCTTCCTCGTCGATCGCTTGGCCCCGGGCGATATTGATGAAGCCACTGCCGGGCTTCATGGCCGCGAAGGCGGCTCGATCGATCATCCGTTCGGTCTCGGGCGTGTGCGGCACGGTGATCACCGTCGCGTCCGCGGTGGCGAGGACGGCGTGGAGCTCGGCAGGCGGTCGCACGGCGTCGAATAGCGCGTTGTGCGCACGCGGCTTGCTGCTGTGTCGCGCGATAGCGACCGTGCCGATCTCGAACGCGCGCGCGCGCTGGGCGACGCCGCGCGCCAGGTCGCCCGCGCCCACGATCGCGATGTGCCGCCCAGCCACTTCCTCCACGCACTGCCGGGTCCAGCGATGCTGGCGCTGCTGGGCCTGCAAATCCGCGAGCCCGCGCCATTGCGCGAGCAGCGCCATGAACACGAACTCCGCCAACGGCCCGGCGTGAACGCCCCGCGCCGTCGTGACGAGGACATCGGAGGATTGGAGACCGAGCGCCTTGACGCTCTGGCCGACGCCGGTGCTGGTGGTCTGGATCCATTTGACCCGAACCGCCATTTCGGCGTCCTCGCGCCGGCGCGGGATGTCCCATAGGATGTCCGCGCCGTTCACCGCCGCACGCCATCTTTGGTCCTGCTCGGGCGTGCGCGTGAAAGGCTGGCCGACATGGTCGCCGATGTAACGGGTGGGCGGAAGGAGATCGGGCTCGTAAACGATTTCGACCCGGTCCGGGTCTACGGCATGGATGCGTGCAACATGCTCTGGTTCGAGTGGCGAGGCGATTACGATCCGTGACTTCGGCATGAGAACTTCCGTTATGGGGCGGCGACTGCTGGAGCTTAGCCAGGCTGGCGCGATACGGCCCGGGTCAGGCCGATGCTGCGCTCGACGATGGCGATGATTGCGACCGTCAGCACGATCAGCGCCACGGAAAGCGCGGAGACCTGCGGGTCCGCGCGGTACTGGACGTAGCGGAACACCTCGATCGGCAAGGTCGTCATGCGGGGCCCCACGAGGAAGAGGGAGATGGTAACTTCGTCGAACGAGGCAAGGAAAGCCAACGCTCCGGCGGCGATGAGCGCTGGACGCATCATCGGCAGGGTGACCCGGTAGAACACGCCGGCGGGGCTCGCGCCGAGCGTTGCGGCCGCTTCCTCAAGCGCCAGCGGGACGCCCTTGATGGCCGTCAGCATGAGGCGGATGACGTAGGGGATCGCCACCAGGCTGTGCCCGAGCACCAGGCCGGAGAAGCTCGCCAGCAGGCCGATCTGGGAAAAGACCAGTAGCAGCGCGAGGCCGAGCACGATGGTCGGCATCAGCAGCGGCGCCGTGAATAGCGCGACTAGGGCGCCGCGGCCGGGAAAGCGGAACCGAACGATCGCATAGGATGCGGCACTCCCGGCCACGAGGGTCAGCGCCGTCACCGTGCAGCCGAGGAGCAAGCTCGTCCCGAGCCCGGATCGGAACGCGGCATTGCGGGCCAAGGCCGCATACCCGCCAAAGCCCCAATGCTGCGGCGGAAACGCCAGGACAGCATCGTTGCTGAACGAGGTCAGCACGATGATGACGATCGGCGACAGCAGGAATACGTAGAGCACCCCCACCACCAGGCGCGCGAGCGGCCTCATTGGGCCCACCGCCGGCCAATGCGCTCATAGGCGGCGACGCAAGCGCCGAAGACGACGACCAGGATGATCGAGATCGTCGCGGCCAGCGGCCAGTTCAGCGTTTCGAGCGCCTCCTCGTAGATGGTCGTCGCCATTACGTAGATGCGGCCGCCGCCCAGCAGCGTCGGCGTGACAAACGAGCTCATCACCTGGACGAAGGTGACGAGACAGCCGAGCACGATGCCTGGCGCGCTCAGCGGCAGTGTGACGCCGATGAAGGCCCGCCAGGGGGGTGCGCCGAGGCTCCGTGCGGCGTCGTCGAGCGCCGGGTCGAGCCGGGAGAAGCCGGCGATCAGCGCGAGAGCCATGACGGGCATCTCGATCTGCGTCAGCGCGATCTCGACGCCCAGCATGTTGTTCATCAGGGCGAGCGGCCGATGGATGACGCCGAGGTATAGGAGCGCCTGGTTGATCACTCCGCGATCCCCGAGGATGGCCACCCAACTGAAGGTGCGCACGACGGAGCTGACCAGCATCGGCGAGATGGTCAGGATGGCGAGCACGCCGCGCCAGCGCGAGCGGGTGCGCACGAGGAAGAGCGCAATCGGGTAGGCACAGACGAGGCTCAGCAGGGTCACGGTGATCCCGAGGCCGAAGGTGCGCCAGAGGATGGCGCGATAGAAGGGATCGTGGACGAACTGGTTGTAGTTCGCGGCCGTAAGGTCCGGCACGAGGACGCCGCCCTCTTCGGCACGATCGAGAGATAGGCGGACGAGCCACGCCATGGGCAGCAGGAAGGCGACGCCCATCAGCAGGGAGGCGGGCGAGAGCAAGGCGGCGATGCCGAAGCCGCGTTTCATGATCTCCGCCTCATGCCGTCTCGAAGACCAGCGTGTCCGCTGGGGACCATGC
>JAABUX010008915.1_pt1 | contig 11471 bp, 8 predicted proteins | sample 5561851 | NCBI WGS metagenome assembly JAABUX01 (sample SAMN10711883, study PRJNA513361) | rock metagenome | isolation source: Antarctica rocks | place: Antarctica: Victoria Land, Richard Nunatak red sandstone | collected 2016-01-03 | reverse complement strand
CATCACCCCGGTAGCGATCGGCTTCGGGAGCCCGCACGGGGAGCTCTACCTCCCCGATAGCGCGCGCTAGTACACGTTGGCTTACATCGGTTTGCTGTAGCGACGGCCTGCGACTGAAGTCGCATGGCAAACGACGGACACTGAAGTGTCTCGACGGCCCACGTGTACCGCCAAGATATTTGGACCAGCGTGTACTCGTCGTTCGTCAAGCGATTCTTGACACGCTCACTGGGAGCGCGGGCGCTCCCAGCCCGTTGAACGTACAATCCAGGCGTGACACGCTACGAGACCGCCGACAATGGAGGACAATTGTCTCTCTACGATACGTTCATTAGTCATTAGGAGGTTTGGCTGTATGATCCTCGACCGTTCCGTTCGCCGTTGGCTGCTCGCTCCGGTTGTCGCGCTGGGCGCGACGCTGCTGGCCCTGGCGCCCGCCAGCGCGGCGACGCCGCGCGCGCGCCTCGCCCGCTTCGCCGCGGACAATACGCTGGTGCTCTACTCGGCGCAGGGCTACGACAGCACCATGGGTAAAGCGTTCGGTAAGGCGAGCGGCACGCAGGTGCTGCTGACCGACGACAGCACGGGCAACATTCTGGCCAAGATCGCCGCCGAGCGCAACAATCCGCACTGGGACGTGGCCTGGTTCGACGGCGATGCCACCATGCAGACGCTGGACGCCCAGGGGCAACTCTACAAATGGACTCCCGCTGGCGCCGGCAACTATACCGCGCTGGGCCGTTCGCTCATCCCGGCCGACAAGGCCTTTTACCCCACGGGCGTCACGGCGGCCGGCGTAATCGTCTACAACACGCGGCGCCTTTCCGCCTCCCAGGCGCCCATGGACTGGAACGACCTGCTGTTGCCGCGCTTCCGCAACCAGGTGGCCGAGAACGATCCGGCCTTTTCGGGTCCGGCTTTCCCGCTGATCTCCGGGGTGTACCTGCGCATGGGCGGCGGCCGCGCCAACGCTATTACCAAAGGTGAGGCCTACTACCGCGCGCTCAAGGCCAACGGGCTCAAGATCTTCCAGACCAACGACCCCACGCTGCACTCGGTTGAGACCGGCGCGCGAGAGATCGGCATCGTGCAGGACTCGGCCTACTATGCCGCGAAAGCCACCGGCGCCCCAATCGGCGTGGTCTATCCCAGGAGCGGCGTCACGGTGCTGCCCGGCGTGGTGGCCATCAACGCGCGCTCGCCGCATCTCAAGGCGGCCGAGGCGTTCGTCAACTACATCCTCTCCCCGGCCGGCCAGAACGTGATGGTCCACGACCCCAACGACAGTGATTCGTACTACACGCCGATCATCACCGGCGTGGCCGCGCTGCCGGGGCGGCAAGTCAACGGCATCAACTACCAGCGCCTCGACTACATCTGGGCCGGTCAGCACGCCACGGAGATCAAGACCTGGTTCCACGACAACATCGTGCAATAGCCGCGCGCGTCTGGACCCGCTCCTTCACGTGAACCCTCCCACACACGATCCGGTTAGAGCCGGTAACCCCGGTCCGGGCGCGGCGGCCGTTTCGCCGCCGCGTTCGGGCGAGGGCGTCCTTGCATCGCTGCCCCCATCGCCGGGCGTCGCGCCGGCCCTCGGTGGAGCGCCGTCGCCGGCTGACCGGCCCGGAGCCGCCGATGGCTCGACCGGACGCGGATCGGGCCGGCGCGGCGCCCGCCTGGTCGGCCTGCTCTTCTCGCTCGTCTCCATGGTGACGTTGCTCGTCCTGGTGCTCTATCCGCTGGCCGCGATCCTGCTGCAGAGCGTCTTGCCCGACCTGTTTGGCGTCCCGGCGCGCCTGACGCTGTCGCTATCTACCTTTGGCGTCGCCTTCAGCAGGCCGGAGCTCTACGGCGCCATGCTCAACACGCTCTGGCTGGGGGTGGCCGTGGCCATCTTCGCCACCCTACTTGGCGCCTTGCTGGCGGTGCTGGTGGAGCGGACCGACCTGCCGGGCCGGCGTCTCGTCGGCGGCATGGTGTGGGTCACGTTGTTCACGCCTAGCTATCTGGTGGCGCTGGCCTGGGAGGTGCTGTACGCGCGAGGCGGACTTATCGACGCCGGCGTGGTCCCCTTGCCAGACGGCGTGGTCAACACGATTTTCTCGCCGGTCGGCCTGACGATCCTCCAGATCTTGCGCCTTTTCCCCTTCGCCTATCTGGCCGTTGGCGCCGCCCTGCGCGGCCTGGGCTCCGAGTACGACGAGGCCGCGCGCATGGTCGGCGCGCGCACATTGCGCCGTTGGCTGCGCATCAACGGACGCCTGCTGCTGCCCGCCCTGTTCGCCGGCGGGCTGATCATCTTTGCCGAAACGATCTCCGACTACGGGACGGCCTCCACCATCGCCCAGCAGGCCGGCTTCAATCTGGTCACGTACGAGCTGTACACGGCGCTCAACAACGAGCCCGTCGACTTCGCCCTCGCCGCCACGCTCTCACTGATCCTCATCGTGTCCATCGCCGCGGCGCTGGTGCTCCAGGCGCGCCTGGTGCGGGCGCGCTCCTTCCAGGTCATCACCGGCAGGACGCGGCGCGCCTACCCCGCGCGCTTGGGCCCCTGGCGCTACCCCTTGCTGCTGTTGGTGGCGCTGCTCTTCGTGGTGGCCCTGTTGTTGCCGCTGGCGGCGGACATCCTGGTGTCCTTCCTGCACAACGTGGTCAACGGCCTCGGCGCCGCGAACTTTACGCTGTCCAACTACCAGCAGGCGCTCAGTTCTAGCGGCGACGATCTGCCCGCGCTCGAGCGCAGCTTTGTGCTGGCGGTGGCCACGGCCACCATCGCCGCGCTGCTCGGGGCCGCGGTGGCCTTTGTGATCGAGCGCACGCGCATACCAGGACGCGGCTTCCTGCGTCTGGTCACCATCGTGACCCTGGCCATCCCCGGCATCGTGCTGGCGGTCGGCTACATCTTCGCCTGGAACCAGCGCTGGATGAGCACCGCCTTTGGCGCCACGCCCTACGGCACCATCGGACTGCTGCTGGCCGCCTACGTGGCCGGCGCGCTGCCCTTCAGCGCCCGCCTGGCCGGTGGGTCCCTGGCGCAGGTGGGAGACCATCTGCTGGAGGCCGCGCGCCTGGCCGGGGCGGGCGTCTTCGGGACCTTCACCCGCATCGTCCTGCCGGTGGTGGCCACGGCGCTGCTCTCGACCTGGATGCTGGTGTTCACCGGCACGATCTTCGAATTGCCCGCCTCGGAGCTGCTGCAGCCGCCCGGCCAGCCGCCGCTGTCCGTGCGCATCAACTATTGGTTCAACAACCTGGAGTTCGGGCCCGGCACGGCCATCACCATGCTGGCCCTGCTGCTCGTCGTCGTCGCCGCCCTGGCCATCGCGCTGGCGGCGCGGCTGCTGCGCCCACGGGGGAGGGGACGGGCGAATGCCGGTCGCGGTCTCTAATCTGGTCAAGCGATTCGGCGGCGCCACGGCCGTCGACAGGGTCAGCTTCACGGTCGACGACGGCAGCTTCTGCGCTCTGCTCGGCCCGTCGGGCAGCGGCAAGACGACGGTGCTGCGCATGCTGGCCGGCCTGGAGCGGCCCGATGGCGGCCGCATCGAGGTGCACGGACGCGCCGTCTTCGGGGAGCGCCGCGAGGTGCCGGCCGAGGACCGCGACATCGGCATGGTATTCCAGGACTACGCGCTGTGGCCGCACATGACGGTGGCCCAAAACATCGCCTTTGGCCTGCGCCTGCGCCGCCTCGCGCGCGCGGACGTGACGGCGCAGGTGGCCGAGGCGCTGGCCAGGGTGCACCTCGACGGGCTGGACGCGCGCTACCCGGACCAACTCTCGGGAGGCCAGCAGCAGCGCGTGGCTATCGCCCGCGCGCTGGCCGCGCGCCCGCGCCTGCTGCTGCTGGACGAGCCGCTCTCCAACCTCGACGCCGCGCTGCGCGAGGAGATGCGCGTGGAACTGGTGCGACTGCTCAAGGATCAGGGCATCACCGCCATCTACGTCACGCACGACCGCATCGAGGCGCTGGCCATGGCCGACACTATCGTGGTGATGCGGACGGGCCGCATCGCACAGGTGGGGGCGCCCGAGGACCTGTACGCGCGCCCGGACACCCCGTTCATTGCCGGCTTTTTGGGCGCGGCCACCTTCGTGCCCGGCGATGTGGCCCTGGCGCCAGACGGCTCATGCCTGGTTCGACGCGGCGACCTTACCCTGCGGGGCCACGCCGGCGCCGGCCTCACGGCAGGCAGCCCTGGCGTGGCCATGCTGCGGCCCGAGGACGGCGTGCTCTACACAGAGCCGCCGACCTTCGCGGATACCAGCATGCACAATCTGCTGGCCGGCGACATCGTCTACAGCGAGTTCCTGGGCGGGCGCTGGCGTCATGTCGTAGCCGTGAGCAGCGACGTGACCGTCCAGGTGCTGACTCCCATTCGCCCTCCGGGTTCGGGTCGCCGGCGCGTCTGGGTCGGGTTCCCCGTCGACCGCTGCGTGCTCTTGCCGCCAGACGGTTAGGCGTAGGGCAACCTACCCAAGGGGCAGCGTGAGGTGGAACAGATAGCCGTTGAGCATCAGCAGCGCGGCGACGAGGCCGAGGCCGAGGCCCACGCCCAGCAAGCGGCGCGAGGAGGAGACGATACTGACCGAGCCGAGCACGATGGCAATCTGGAAGAGCGCCTGCGCGAAGTTAAAGCTGGGGACCTGCCGCTCGGCCCGGTCGCGCTCCTCTTCATAGTGACGGGCCTGCTCCAGCAGTTGCGCCTTGCCCTGCCCGCCCGCCGTGGGGTCGTCCTCATAGCGCGCGATCATTTTGGTGTAGCTGTCGATGCGCGCCTGGATGGACCGGCGCGTCGCGGACGTTAGGGCTATGTTGGTCTGCAGCAGGATGCGCAGATTGTCGGCGGAGAGTTGGTAGGAGGTTTGCCGGATGTTCTTGGCCTGGTAGAAGGCGAAGGCGTCGGACGCGCGGATGTTGCTGTTGGTGGCCGTCTCGCGAGCGCCGTCGGCGCCCAACGCCGTGATAGCCAGCAGCGCGGCCAGGACCCCGATGGACACGGCGGCGCGCCGCCGGAAGCGCTCCCTGGCCTCGTCCTCGCGCAATTTGCGTTCGTCGGTGGCGACCCGCCGTTCCTCGGCGGCTTCCCTGATGCTGTCCCCGGCCTCTTGCGCTTCCATAGTGTCCCCTCCTCTTCCTGCTCGATTTCCTGGTCGCGGATCGGGCGACGCCTACATGTCTTGTGGGTCTTGGCGCGCGCGCCCGCGTTATCCATGTCCATGCGGAGGCCGCGCTCGACGTGACATGCTGCCGGTCAATAGGCCGCCGGGGAGCGATCTCCAGCGCGCGGGAGCGCACGGCCGCGACGCGCAGGGAGATCATCGCTATGCCTGGGCCAAGCAGGGACAGGCGGCGCGCGATAGCCGGTACCTCGAATGCCTCGACGACCTCGACCGCGCCTCGCGGCGGGATGATCGCCCATAAGAGAGGGACATGGTAGAGCGCGGCGGCCGGGGCATTCAGGTCCCCGGCCATGGGATACGCCCGGCCTGCGGTGTCGGTGAGAGCGAAGTCGCGCAGCTTCCAGCTCCACGGCCTCACCGAGAGGTTGTGCAGACGCAGCCGCACGATCAGGTCGCGATAGCCGCGCGGCGAACCGGCGGCCAACGGAACGGGCGCTGCGACGAACTCCGTGGCGCCGAGCACGCTGTAGGCAAGGTTGCCCACGATCACCGTCCGGCCCATTGAGACCCTATAGACTAGCGGTGGAACGTGCGCCGGAGCGCGCGCCGCCGCGGTCACCATAATGCCGCCATAAACGAGCGCGGCCAGGGACACCGCGGCGCCAAGGGATCGTGGCAGGGCCATGGTCGTGCCCACGGTCGTGCCCACGATCGTGCCCACCGACCGTGACCGCACCGGAGGCGGAGATAGGGTGCTGGTTGGGCGGGGTGTGACCCGGATGATGAGCAGGGCGCCAGTGCCCAAGAACGCGGCGAGGAGCAGCACGGCCAGGGCCGTGGTCGTCTCCCGTCCCCACCAGGGATAGTCGTGCAGCCACCAGAAGGTGAAAGTGTTCCAGTTCTCGCGCAGCCGCAGGTCGTCGGCGTCGGTCAGGCAGACAGCAGCCTGACCTCGCACCCGAAAGACGCAGCCCTCGTTCCCGCTGCCGTAGCGCGCATCGGCGTACCAGTGGCGCACCGTCGGCGCGCCGACGATGTACTGGCGCGTGATCTCGCCGACGCCGCCGAGCGCGGAGACGAGGGGCGATTGGTCCGGCCTCCAGTAGTAGTTGAGGTTCCAGCCCCAACCATGCTGCTCAGCTTGGTCGACGTGGTAGGCGAACATCCCGTGCTCCCAGCGCCAGTAGCTGACCGAGACGGCGGAGAACTGCACCAGGAAGGAACAGGCTAGCACCCCCACCACCACGCCGCGGACCGGGCGCGGGTAGGTGCGCCAGCGCCGCCAGACCTCGCCCAGGGGCAGGATCAGGTAGGGCAGCAGGGCGTAGAGGTAGCGTGGCCCCCAGGCAGGGTCGCCGTGCCAGTAGTTGACGTTGGCGTAGAAGAGCAGGTAGACGCCGCCGATGAGGGCAAAGAGGCGCGCGGGCAGCGGGCAGCGCCGCGCGAAGGGCCGCGCCGCCAGCACGAGCACCAGCACGGCGGGCGAGTACCAGAGCAGGCCTTTGCCGGGGCTGAGCAGCAGGTCGGGCAACCCTTGCCACAGGGGGAAGCCGAGCGAGTCGTCGGGGTAGGGGCCGGTGCGCAGCGGTGAGCCGAAGCGCAGCAGGTTGAAGGCCGCGTTGACCCCGAGGGAGGGCAGCAGGCCGAGGGTGAAGGTGACGGCGTCGTCGCGGAAGGGGAGCCACCAGGTGCCGGAACGCCAGCGCCGGTGCAGCACCAGCAGGTAGAGCAGGAAGATCGGCGGGACGATGATCCCCGAGACGCGCGTCACAAACTCGAGCCCGGCGGCCAGGCCCATGACGCTGACCCACAGCGCCTCTTTGCGGCGTTGCAGCGTGTAGCGGACGGCGGCGTAGGCGGCGACGAGCAGCAGCAGGCTCTCCAGCGTATGTTCGAGGTTGGACTGCGCGTCGGGCCAGAGGGAGGTACCGAAGGCCAGCAGCAGGGTGAGGCCGAGGGCGAGGGGACGGGCGTAGCCGAGCAGGCGGGCGAGGGCAAAGAACAGGACGCAGAGCAGGGCGCCGAGCAGCGGCCCCAGCAGCTTGCAGGTCAGCAGGATCGCCGCCGGGGCGGGGTCGGTGCAATCGGTGTGGGCCAGGCCGGCGAGAGCGCGGCCGAGCAGGTAGAGGGGGATCATAGCCACGGTCTGGCCGAGGGTGTACTGGGTGTAGGTAGCGCCGCCGAGGCCGGGACCGCTGCGAGCATCGGTCTGGTAGGGCACGATGGTGAAGCGGTTGTGCTCGACGATGCGGCAGGTCACCTGGTAGCGCAGGAACCAGTCGCCATTGTGCGCGGGCTGGTCGACGGTGAAGGACAGCAGGTAGCCGCACAGGATGAGGACAAAGAGCAACGCGCCGACGGTCCACGTTTGCGTTCGCCAACTCATGGGCGAGGGTTGCCTAATCGCCAAGGGCGCCTCGCCGTACCCCGGCGAGTCGGTCGTCGGTAGAGGCCAGTTCCCAGTGGGGCGGTCGGGGGGCAAGCTGGACCGCTTGCGCATCACCCCGCGCTGCCTTCGTTCACCGCGACCGGTCGCAGCACGCTTCCGTGCGCGGCGCCGACTGAGGAGGGCGCGCAACGGCAGCGATGCCTTCCCTCGCCCTCGCCACCCCTCACCGCCAGGCCGAACCGCCCCCGCCAGCGTGGGCCACGACGACGCACGGTTGTTCGGACCCGATTGAGCCCGTGGCAGAGCCACGCTGCCCCATCGAGCAGGCCGGCCAACTGCGCGGCCACGAAATGATCGGGGCTGGCGCCCACGAGCACACGGCGCAAGGCGAAGGAATCGGTGTGGCGGCCATTCGCTCCGGGCGCGCAGGAGAGCGCCGCCCGATAGCCAGCGGCGGCGGCGGCGGCGCGGACCGCAGCATTGTGCATCCCTCCAGGGTAGCAGAACAGGTCATCGGCGCCCCCAAGCGCATGAAGGTAGCGGCGCGAGCCTGCCAGTTCGGCCTGCAGGACAGCGGCGTCGCACGCCGTCAGGTCTCGGTGGGTGGCGGAGTGCGCGACCAGGGTCAGCCCCGCGGCGCCCGCGGCTCGCAGTTCCGCGTCCGTCGCGAGGTCCTCCTTGTCCCACTGGCCCGCATCGGTGTATGGCGCGGCCCCGGCGCGCGCTACTACCGCGAGCGCGGCCGGCAGCCCGGCCGCGCGTAAGGCTGGGAGGGCATGCGCGAGTTGATCCCGATAGCCGTCATCGAGCGTGATCGCGACGCTCCCAGCGGGGACGGGCGTTCCTCGCGCGAGCAGGTCGACCAGCGCGGGCAGGGGGAGCGGGCAATAGTGACGGGCAACGTAGCGCATCTGACGGGCGAAGGCATCGGCATCGGTGTACATCGTCCACGGCAGGCGCGCCCGCGCCGCCCGGTCGGTCGGCGGCAGGACGTGGTGGTAGGTAAGGATACGGGCCGTGCCACGGTGGCGCTGGCAGCGACGGGCGAGAGCCGTCAGGCCGAAGTACCAGAGGACATGGCCGGTCCATCGTTGCAGCGAGAGGGCGACGGGCGGACGCGCGGGGACACAGTCGCGCGGATCCATACGGTGGTCAGTCTCCTTCTACGCACACCACCACGGGGATAGGGTGTGGACATCAAGCGAGTTTGTCTGCTCTCAGGTAACAGACGGTGTGCATCCTCTCCTTGATACATGGCGTGGGAGCGCGAGGACTTGCACCTGTCCCCCGATCACTCGCCCCTCGCGATCTCCGTGCATGTCGGGCTGGATCGTCGCCTCTTCCCTCTACATCGTAGCAGTTACGGGTTGGGCTTTGGTTAGAGGACGGTTAGAAAACGCGTTGGCGCGCAAAAGATGTGGGACGACGAGGAGCGCGAGCATCCCTCCCGGCCCCTGTGGGAGGGATGCCCGCGCTCCCCGTACTTCCGCGCGCCAACGAAAATGCGGACGGCGCAAGAGGCGACGGGCAGCCAGGGTTTTAGGCGGCCCTGGCCTCGGCCTTGGCGGCAGCCTGATCCCGTTGGGTAACGGTCAGGTAGATCACCAAGCCCAGAATTGCGGTGAGGAAGATGGCGCTCGTTGCGATCGTCCCCAGGCCAAGACCGCCGTTGTCGCGCGGCTGCGAAAGGAAATCGCCGAGAGACGCGCCGAGGGGGCGGGTCAGGATGTAGGCAACCCAGAAGGCCAGGACCGCATTGAGCTTGAAGCGCAGATGGGCGACCGCCACGATTGCGATCACCGCGCCGAACATGAACGCCGAGAGCGGATAGCCCAGCGCGAGGCGCTCGGCGGCAAGGTCACCCGCTGCCGTGCCCAGGGCAAAGGTGAACAGGATCGCCAGCCAATAGAAGCCTTCTCGACGGGTTGTATAGATAGTGTGGATCGACAACATTCGCTCGCTAACGTACCACGCCGCGAAGATTGCCGCCAAGGCGACCGCGAAGACCGTGGTGGTGGTCGTTAGAGGAATCCCGAACGTGTCGATCAGGTTGTCCGTGATGAGCGTACCCACGACACTTAGCAGAACGACCGCGAACCAGTAGAGTCCGGGCACATACCGCCGGACTCTAAACTGAACGACGAGCGTGACCGCTAAGAGTGCGGACATGACATAGGTTGTGACGATCAATCCGAAGTTGAGCTGGACGTTGAGGAAATCCGCTGCGGTCTCACCTACTGTCGTACAGAGGATCTTGATGATCCAGAAGTACAGCGTGATCTCGGGAACCTTGTTCAACATCCGTCGGCCCTGTGAGGTAGCCGTGTCTTTCCGCGCATTTGTCATCTGTATCTGAACCTGCTGACCCATAACGAGCTAGTGCCCTCCATTACTATTGACCACCTGTTGCTGGCAGCAACAGGACATCCGGTCAAGACATCGCGCGTCGAACAACCCGACGACCGTAGCATACGTGGGCGGGTTCAAAATGGGATGAAACGAGGATGAAAAGATTTTCACGCGACGAGCGCCGCGCCGGCTTATGCGCTACGATACGGGGAGAGCCGCGCCGGGCCCGCCGGAGAGGGGCGCGTAGAAGAGAAGGGAGGACGGATCGTGCGGCTCCTGGTTGTAGAGGATGAGCGGCGCCTGGCGCACTCGCTGCGTCGCGGGTTGGAGGAAGAGCGCCACGCGGTCGACATCGCGTGCGACGGGGTCGAGGCCGTCGACCTTGCCCTGACGAACGACTACGACGTGATCCTGCTCGACGTGCTGCTGCCGCGCAAGAATGGGCTGGCGGTGTGCCGCGAGTTGCGCGCCGCCAATGTGCTGGCGCCCGTCCTCATGCTCACGGCCAGGGACGGCGTCGCGGACAGGGTGGAGGGCCTCAATACCGGCGCCGACGACTACCTGACCAAGCCTTTCGCCTTCGACGAGTTGCTGGCGCGCGTCAACGCGCTGGCCCGACGCCGCTCGTTCGACCGCGCCCCCCTCTTGCGCGTGGGGGACCTGACGCTGGACCCGGCGACCCGCGAGGTGCGGCGCGGGGGCGAACCGATCGAGCTCACCAACAAGGAGTACGCGCTCCTCGCCGCGCTGATGCGGCGGCCGGGGCAGGTGCTCACGCGCACGCAGATCGCCGACCAGGTGTGGGACATGACGGTCTCCAACGATTCCAACGTGATCGACGCCTACATCCGCCTGCTGCGCCGCAAAGTCGACGCGGGCCGGGAATACTCCCTGATCCACACCGTGCGCGGCGTTGGCTACAGCATGAAGGGCTGACGGGTGCGCCTCCTACGGTTCCGTTCCCCCTCTTCGTTGCGCGCGCGCCTGGCCCTCTGGTATCTGCTTGTGTTGGCCCTGGTGCTCGTCATTTTTGGCGGCGTCGTCTTCTGGGACGTGCGCCACTCCTTGCTCGATGGCGTCGACGCGGCCCTCTCGTCGCACGCGACAACCGTGCTGGGCCAGGTGGACGTAGGGCCGCGGGGCGTCGGCTATCGGGGCGCCTCGGCGCCGAACGCGGACATCGAGATAGCCGTCTATCTCTTCGACCGCCACGGGATGCTACGCCGCCGCGTCTTCGGTGAGCGCGATTTGCCCCCGCAACCCCTCCTCCTGTCCCCGGCCCTGCAGGGCCGGGAGGGCTACGTGACCCTGGGGAATGTACGCCTCTACATAGCCAGCATCCTGGACCGTCGGGGCCGGCCGGCCGGCGCCGTCCAGGCGATCCAATCCCTTGATGAAGTCCAGGATACGCTGCGCGAACTCCTCACGCTCCTCCTCCTCGCCATCCCAACTCTCCTCGCGGTGGCGACCGCTGGTGGCATTTTTCTCGCCGGACGGGCGCTCGCGCCGATCGATCATATCGCCCGCACGGCGCGGCGCATCGAGGCCGGAAACCTGGCGGGCCGGCTGGGACCAGTCCCGCGCGATGACGAGGTGGGGCGGC
>JAABUX010008913.1_pt1 | contig 11472 bp, 10 predicted proteins | sample 5561851 | NCBI WGS metagenome assembly JAABUX01 (sample SAMN10711883, study PRJNA513361) | rock metagenome | isolation source: Antarctica rocks | place: Antarctica: Victoria Land, Richard Nunatak red sandstone | collected 2016-01-03 | reverse complement strand
ATAGGGTCGGTGGGGTGGAACGTGGCCGTCACGGTCACGTCGTCGTCGTCGTGCGCCACGATCACGAGGGGCGGTATACTGGGGGTGGTCGCTGCGGCTTGGGTCTTCATGCTGGTTGATCCCTTCCGTGGTGCTACTCATGCGGGCGGGGTCCTCTAACCCCCGCCCGCATTTCTTCAGTCAGGCCCCAAAAGCTTCCAGCAGGGCCGCCATGCCGACCGGGCGCGTGGTCGTCGCCGGCGCCGGGGGGGGCGCGGCCTGCCGCCGCGCTTTGTTGTGCGCCTTATACTGCTCCTCGGCGCGCTTGTACCACTGCTCGGCCTGGAGCGCGAGCACCAGATGCCAGCAGCGCATGCCCTTCTCGCCCGCCTCGCACGAGCACTTGAGGTGCAACACGTCTTGCGTGTGCGTGACGCCTGCCCGCGTGCGGCTCTTGGTCTCAAAGGTGTACGTGCCGGTCCTGCGAATGGTGGGCTTGGTGTCTGCCGGGGTGGTCGCCTGTGTCATGTCCGACGCTCCTCTAACTAGCTCGTCGGTGGGAGCCATGCGCTCCTCACCCTCTAATCATAGCACTAATGTTGGTACTTTGTCAAGGGGTAAATGTTATTTGTAGAGGTGCCAGGGCTAAAAAGCGTGTGTTATCGCGGTCGGTGTTGAGCGAATCGTACCCGTCGCCATCTTTTCTCCGCGCGCCGCAGCGCGTGCCCTGTGTGGATCGCTGGCTGGCCCACGCGCCCGCCAGCACAAGCAACGGTCGCTGCCGTGGTCCGACTGCTGCCTTATCCCCCCATATGGAGACGTGCAATAGTACCTGGTGGTGGCTATCATCGTGTGTCGGCGGGGTCGATGCCTACAGCATGGAGCTATCACCCGACTATTTTCCCGACGAGTTGCGTATGGGTTGGCATGACGCACGCGCGCTGCGCCGCGACATCGACCAGGAACCGGAGACCTATCGCGTCGTGCGCCTGGCGCAACCGGAGGGTTCGCCCCATTGGGAGATCGAGGTCGCGCATCGGCCGACCGGCGAAATGTTCTGTGTGCGCTGGTGGGCCGAGTGGGTCGAGCGCGTGCGGAGGGACGCGGGGTATTGACGCGCCACGCTTGCTCACTCCTACCGGCGCGCGTCGCGGCCGTGCCGTGGCGCTATCGGGGGGATGCCCAACGTAGGCCCAATGTGACGGACGCTGGTGCCAGCCGCACTCTGTGTAAACATTGCCCCGAAGGAGTGCATCGCAAAGGAGTGCATCGCATTGGATTCTTTGAGGCTGTTGCAGGCATTCGGTGCAACGACTTCAATGCCTGTTCGAAAGGCCCTCCGCGACCTGATCGACGTGTGTTAGCCGACCCATCGCCGCACAGGAATGGCAACAGCATCGCTCGCGCACAGAACGAACAATCGATGTCAATTCGTTGCACGGATGCACTGACTAGCCAGCAGAGGGAGTGCGTCATTGACATTGCGACGGTGCTTGAGCAGCGCAAGATACCCTGTTACCAGTCTCAGTACGGCACCATCAGGCGCACGTTAGCTATTCAGATAGGGGTCAATGCCAGTTGCCATGAGGCGGTGCATGTCGGTCGGATCACGCGTCACTGTCAATGACGCACTCTCGCACAGTCGCGCCTCTCTCTGATGGCTCGCCGACGTCGGCTTGGCTAGCAGTTTGTCGGAGAGAACGTGTTTTTTCGGAGGAAAGTGCGCTTGGAGGCCGTTTTGAGGTCAAGATACGGGCTACAGACGCGATTTTGCCCTCCCACAGCACGATAAATGAGGTCGGCAAGCTTCTCTCCGACAGACTGCTAGAACGCGTAGCGGATTCCACAGTAGGGCAGGCGCTCCCGTAGGACCCTCAGGAGGTCGGCGACGAGCCGGCGTTTCAGGGTGCGCTCGTAACGCAGCACGCGCTCTCCGCTCGCCTGCGACACTTTGTGCTCCTGCACCTCTGGCCGCCAGAGCAGCGCTTCGGCCGTGGGGTGCCAGCGCAGGTTGAGCTCGTGCAGCTCCGCGCTGTGCGTCAGGAAGATCACCTCGGCCTGTAATTGGCGCTTCGCCGCCGCTGTGAGCGTGTCGTCGATCTGCGCGCACAGGGCCGCATAGTCGGCGAGCCAGCCCTCGTAATAGAGCACCGGCCCGAAGTTGATGTTGACCTCGTACCCCGCCTCCACGAAGCGATTGATCGCCGCGATCCGGTCGGGCACGCGGGAGGTACGCACGTCGACCACGCGCGCGAGCGCCGACGGCATCAGGCTGAAGCGCAGGCGCGTCTTGCCCTCCGGCGCGTAGCCCAGCAACTCGTCATTAACGTACTTGGTAGCGAAGGTCGCCTTGGCGTTGGGTAGGCGTCGGAACAGGGCGACGAGGTCCTTGATGGTGTCGCTGATCGTCGCGTCGACCGCACAGTCGCTGTTGGTCCCGAGTTCGTAGGTCCACAGCGTCGGATCGGCCGCTGTCGCCTCCCACTTGAAGCCCTGTTTGGCGGCGTGCCGCTCGATGGCGGCGGCGATCTCGTCGCTATTCACGAAGATGGTGATGGGGTTGGCGTACCCTTTGCGCCGCGCCACGTAGCAGTAGGCGCAGGCCATCGCACAGCCGTTGGCGCTCGAGGGCGCGACAAAATCGCAGCTCCGCTCGAACGGGCGACACCGCAGGCCCTTCTTGACCCCGAGCACGAGGACCGTCCGTTTGACCCGGTTCCAGCTCTCGGCGAGATCCGTGTCGCCGTGGAGGGCGGGGATCTGCCAGTGCGAGGGGACCTCCCGCAGCACGGCGTGGGGATAGCGCGCGAGGATGTCGCGGCCGCGCGCGTAGTCGAGTACAGCCGGTTCGTGGTAGATCGTGTCGATGTGCAAGAGCGTGTCGGCTGTCGCCATCGTGGGCGCGTCCTTTCTGTATGCGGCGGTGGCCAGTGATCCTATAGAAGGATACCTATCGTCAGACCTTGCCACGGGGTAGGGGCTCTCCCACACGCGCGCTATGTAGGGCGACGTCGCTCAGGGGGATCAAGCCACCTGATGGTCGTGCAGTGGGTAGGGGCTACCGTCGCTTTTCCTTGCGTCGGTGCGTCGGTGGCCCCTATGAAGCGATCGCCGATAGGACTGCCGGACTCCGCCATACATAGCGCGCATGCGGGAAAGCCAGCATGAGCGACACAAGCGGGCTATGGGTCCACGGGTGTTGGTTGACGATCTCCCGCAGGCGGATAGCGACAGCCCGGCGTGGAGCGTCCCGGCCGTCCTCAGGTCGGCAGGCCCACGGCAGCGCTGAGCACCGCGTAGAGCTGGTCGAACGCGCGATTGTGGACGTAGCGCACCTGCACGACCTTGAGGGCGCTGCCCGTACGGATGCCAACGAAACGGCCGCCCACGTCGGGGAGCCCGCGCCCAATCTGGTGTGGCGGCATGGTCGCGAAGCCTTCGGCCGCAGCGAGCGTGCGCAGCCCGTCCAGGGCGTCGGGCGAGAGGCGGACGGCCGACGGCGTGGTGCGGCCGGGGGCGCTGATGGCGACGGAGCCCGTCGCGTCGATGGTCACGCGCAGCGGGAGCATGTTCCCACCCTCGCGCCCGAAGGTCACCACCACGGGGCTGGGCGGCATGGCACCGCGCGACGCTGCGTGGGCGTGCGCCACGAGCGGCGCGATGCTGCCGACGGCGAACGCCGCCCACCACTGAGGCGATCCAAGCCGCTGTCTCATTTGTCTATCTCCTTGTCTCTGTCGATTCAGTGCGGGGCCGCTAGTACTGTAACGCTTGGACGCAGCGTGCAGTAACACCCCTAGCAGACCTTCTGGGTAGCGCGCGTCAGGCGGGGGTCTTGTCACGACACACCTTCGCTCACTCCGAGGCTCGTTGAGTGGAGAAACACATGATGTAGAGAAAGAGAAGGCGAGGGACAACTCCAGGCCAAAGATGAACCGCTACATCGTGCGCTGAAGTGTCGTCGCGTGGCGACACGATTGGGACGGCAAAGAAGTACTTCGGCGCAACTACTTCATCACTGGTCGATAGGGATGTATCGTATACATCGGCGTGCGGCAGCCAGTTCTCCGCCGTGCGAGGGAGCTATGCCGTATCGGCGGCGTCGAGATGCGTTCGATCCACAGGCGCAATATCGGTCAAAGGTGCGACATGAATAGTGGTTGTGTCGCACGGATGACTGCGGTAGCCAGCACAGCCGATGGCCCGCGATGTAGCGGAACGGAATCGCCTCGTACGTCGCCCGCTCGATCTTGCGCGAACTGAAGACGCCCGTCGCATACCCATAGAGGATCAGCGCGAGGAGCACCTCCGGCGCGTAGGGTTCGCCGCCACGGGACCCGTAGCGGGCATAGAGCGCCGAGAGATCAAGCAGGCCCACGCTATCCACCACGAAGCGCGCCAAATGGTCGGGCGGCAGGCAGTCGCCCAAACGCACCGTCAGGTCGAGCGCCGCCTCATAGTCCACGGTTTTGAATGTTCTACTCATGCTTCCTACTGTACCACCACTCATGGGACGAAGAGCCCACTTCTCTCCGACAAACTGCTAAGTACAAGTTGGTAAGTTCCTGCACGACGCACACGCCTGGTTGCGCGTCTACTGGAGCCTGTCTGGCTTGCACGAACATACCGACACCTACTTAGCCTGGATTATTCATGAAAATATTCATCGAATTGGATTGGTTGCCGATGGCGGCCTTGCAGGCTCCCAGAGTCCACTTTGGACGCCAAAATCGGCTCTACGGCCGCTTCTGCCGGTCTACAGAGGTGAGTGTTCAGCCAAATGCGGTCAATCTGATTAATCTGATTAGACCAAAATGCTCATGAATAATTCAGGCTAGGAGGTATGTCTGCATCTTCGCCCCTCGATAGGGTACCGCCTGCATCCAGTTGAAACTTTTCTGTGGGGCACTCCTCGCGCGTTAATCTGTTGCGTAACGGTCAAACTCACCTGTACAATGCATAGCGATAACCACGAAGGATTGCTATCCTGTTGTCGCGTACAGCGTATAACAACGCGCCATCGACAAAGACCATGGCATCGCTTGCCGCGAGACTGCCCGCACGCAAAGCGCGGTGCGTGGTGCGTGTATCGAATCGAATAGAGAGGCTATGGCAAACATTAAAGACATCGCGCGCGCGGCTGGGGTTTCTACCGCCACTGTATCCCATGTATTCAACCGGACACGGCATGTCAGTGAGACTGTGCGCCAGCAAGTGATGGATGCAGCCGCCCAGTTGGATTATCATCCCAACTACTTTGCCCGCAGCTTAACCACGATGAAGTCCGGCACGATCGGCATCGTGATCCTGGATATCACCAATCCCTTCTTCGCGGAGGTCGTCCGGGGGTGTGAGGCCGCGCTGCGACCGTACGGTTATAATCTCGTGGTTTGCAATACGGACGGTCATGTGGACACGGAGGAGGAATACCTCCGCTTACTCATCAGCAAACGTGTTGATGGCATTATTGCCGCCGTCACGAGTGACAAGTGGGATGCGCTGCGGATGGCGACAACGCATGGTCTCCCCGTGATCTTCGTCGATCATATGGCCGCTGGCCTGGAGGGGCGTTTGGTGTGCGTCGATAACGAACGGGGGACGTACCAGTGTGTATCGCACTTGATCGAAGATGGCCATGATCGCATCGGGATCTTGGTGGGACCGACCGTCATCGGATCGATGCGGGAGCGCCTGGTTGGCTACCGGCGCGCTTTGAATGAGCATGGGATCGGCATTGATGAGCGATTGGTCAAGCATACGCAAACGGATGTGGAGAGCGCTGCGGGGAGGATGGACGAGTTATTATCCGAGGCACCACGCCCGAGTGCGGTATTTCTGAGCAATAACATCATAGCCCTGGGCGCTCTGACCGCACTACGTCGCCTCGGCCTGTCGTGCCCATCCGATATCGCCCTAGCCGCTTTTGATGACGTCGCATGGATGCAGATCGCCGATCCGCCGCTGACAACTGTGCGCCAACCGGCGCAGGACTTGGGCGCGCTAGCGGGGCGACTCATGATGCAATTAATCCAGGGGGAAAAGGTCCCCGAGTCGGCCATTATGCTCCAGCCAAAGCTAATCATTCGCGAGTCCTGTCGCAGTGATCGGCATGCCACGGACCGCCGCCCCCCGAAGAATACAGGTGTGGACGTCCTGCGATGAGGACGTTGTGCCCCTACCGACCTATGGTTGTCTTAGCAACTCGTCCAGCCGGGTGATACATTCGAGCATGGCGCGACCCGTGTGGTAACAGACCTTCCACGGATTGCCAATACGGGCATCGAGCGGCTCCCCCGCGCGATCAAGCAGCGTTCGCCATTCTCCCACGCCCTGAATGACCATGCGCCTTTGAGCGAACTGCCAGATGCATTCAACGGCATCCAGGAACCGCGCCTCACCATAAAAGGCGTAGCCGTCGAGGAACCCCACGAGAGCTTCGGCTTGCTGCCAAAACTCCTTCTCTAACACGACTGGGCCACCATCGCGCAGACCATCGCGATAGATGCCGCCGTATTGCCAGTCTACCCCGTGTGTCAAGGCATGATCGAGTAAGCGCCGTAGGAGTGGAGCCGTCCGTGATCGATCCACGGCTATCGCGTCCAATGCGCGCCACATCAACCATACGAGTTCAATGTTGTGTCCGTAGGACGTTGTCTCAATCGGCGTGGCTGGCGCATCCCCCGGACGTTCGGCATTCCAGGTGCGGCGGATAGCGATCGCCGATAAGGGTGTCCAGGCTGTGTCAAATTGGTTCAAGCCACATCCGACCACAGGATCGACCATGCGATCCGTGATTAGGCCAACGATCTCCAGCAATTTGCGGCGATGAACATCGGCGCCCGACGCCTCGTACAACGTGGTGAATGACTCCATCAGATGCATATGGGCGTCAAGGCTTTTGCGATCACCACCTTCGAAACCGGGCTTGGAGATGGTCCAATTTTCCTCGAGGTTTTCGTAATACCCTCCCCATTGGGTGTCAGCGGCATACTTTTGCAAGAGGTCGAAGGTTTGGCTGGCGTAGTCGAGTGCGCGACGATCTGATGTAGCGAGGTAATACTCCGCGAGGGCGTAGATGGCGAAGCTCTGGCCGTAGGTAATCTTGCCATCGTCCAGGCATGACCCATCGCGGCGCACCTTCCACACCCATCCACCTTGCTCGGGATCCCAAAATGATGCGATAAGGAAGTCAATGCCCCTGGCTGCGAGGACGCGATAGGCATCGATCGCGGGATAGATGCGATACAGGCGCGAGAACCACCACGTTAGTCGCGCCTGCGTATTCAGATACTTCTCAGGAGTTCCTGTCGCGAGGCCTTTATGATTGAAATCGGTCAGATATCCCCCGTGCTCTGTGTCATGCGCACGCTCTAGCCAAAAGGGGATGATCCCACTGTGCAGATGATCGTGCATAGCCTCTTTGAGTGCGATGAGCCGATGCCGCTCGCGGTCCTCCATCGGTTCCTCCTCACTATTTCACGGTCAACTTTAGGATGGTGTAGAGGCCAAGGTTTCTGACGGTAAGGGTGTGACCGTCAAGCGTGGCCTCGACGCCGTCGTCTGGGAATGGGATGACAGCGGCGAGCGCCGCATCGAAATTAAGCGTGAAGGTCATGTTTGCCACGCGCTCCACACACTTTGTCTGCGTATTCACGCTGTAGTTGACGAGATGCATCGCGTATCCATCCGACATCCCGTGTACCGCCAGCGCGACATCCCGTGACCCGTCGACGACGACCTGTGGCGCCGACGCCTTGGTCCAAGCAAGCGCTCTGGGGTCGTCATACGAGGCCACCATCTCGGCGCCGGTCAGGGTTCTCGGCGCCTTACCGACCACCAGAGCGCGTCCCCCCGCGTCGATCCATGCCTGCACCGTTCGGTAATCGCTCTCCGGCATGAGGTAACAATCAGCAAGAATCACGTTCTTATACCTGGCCAACCGTTCCGGCGTGATCGGATCGTACGCGCTGACGATTTCGACACGATAGAGTTGGTGGTGGCGACCCAACAGCGCGCCCAGTTGCTTGAAGTTATGATGGGCTTCCCGCTCATCGGTGGCGCCTGGGGCATAGCGATAGCGCCCATCGAATTGTTCCTCCTGCCACGCCACATAATGATCGTAGAGCATTGCCGTGTCGGAGACAGGATTCGCCGGGAACAACTCTTCGTTATCCTTCAGCCATCGTCCCAACTGATCGGCCAATGCCTTAGGCATCCAGATAGCATCCTTGCGCAGGTGGATGAGCCAGCCGCCATATCCCACGCTCATATTGCAGCCTTGGGCGTAGGCTTCAAGGACAGTCAGCAGATAAGCGTGTGGCTTGCCGGCGCGCATATCATCGCTGATACGGGCGATGTACTCGTTGGGCGCATTCGTAAAAACGGTTGGCTTTCCGCCCGCCACTGCGTAGGCATAACGATACCACTGATCGTTGCGCACGCCCAGGTCGGGTTTCTCCCCGCTCACAACGTCAAGGCACTGGATATAACGCAGACCAAGTGCGCTTGCATCGAAGATGTTCGCGGTGACCGAGATGGCATGACCCCGCGTCTTCTCAGAATAGTCGCGCACATGAGCGCTATAGGTTGCCACATTCTGTACCGAAGCGGCTAGCTGGAACGCCGTCCACGAGCGAAGAAGTGGGATCTCCCAGCGCTTGGCTCCCGCGGTGAGCGCAAGGTCAGCGTCTCGCACACCCCGCGCCAGCAAGAACTCTCGATAGTCGAGCGTCGTGGGATCTAGGTCGGCAGACTCATCGGTCGGATGATCGTGCAGGTAGGCGCGAAACTGGGCACGGCACTCGTCACAGAAACAGCCGCTACTGCGCATGGCGATGAGTTCAGTCTCCGGTTCATCAATAAAGACGCCACCTACTCCGGCATCGACCATCATTTCAATAGCCTTCTCGATGTACTGGGCGTAGGCGGGCTTGTTGGCGCACGGCAAATAGCAGACATGTTCATGATCGGGAACCATAAGCCAACGGGAATAGATATCCCGACCCTCCAGCGTTTCGCTCTTTAAACCCGCGAGGTAGTCAACGATTTCTTCGCCCGTGCTGGTGCGCAGTCCATCTGGAAAAAACTTTTTCATTGAACTGAAGAGAGCGGGATACCGATCCTGAGAAAGCTCCCGGATGCCGACCCACCCTTTCTTGCCCACACCGCGCGTGATGTTCAAGCTGAGGAGTTCTGTCTCGTCATCGTTGAACTCCGCCGGAAACTCCCATAGGTGCGCTTTCCACAGCGCGCCATACACGGTGATGTTCCGTTTGGCGCACTCCTCGCAGAATTCCTTATCGCTCAGATACCCGTAAATGCGAAGGCGAGCCGGCGGCTGCTCGTAGATTTCGCGCTCCAAAAACGGCAAACCGATGCCCGCACTGCCGACGCATGACCAGATCAAAGCGGTCCCTTCCATGTCGGTAATATCGTCCACCATCTGCATGCGCTTCATGGGGAGAGCCGGATGATAATTGGCCATATCGCGGTACCAAGCTGTGAAATGTAAACCCCGAATCATCATCAACCTTCTTCCTTAGCCAGCATGTGGTTACGTAACCTGTTTACCGCCATACTACTCTGGCCGCATACGTGGTGTCAAGGGGCTGCGATGGGACCCGATCTTTTGACAATGGGTAGTGTTGAGCGCCTCTCGTAGTGCGAGGACTCGCCCAAAATGTAGATTCTACGCATCGATATAGCCTACGCATCGATATAGCGGCGACAGCAGCTTTTCTGCTGTTCACGCGCCCTTATCGTTCTCTGTGTCAAGCGGTTGGTTCTGGGTGCATGCCACTTTTCGCACTAATCAGCGAGGCACGCGTCGTTTCTACTGGGGGTACCGGCTTCCACTGGGCGCGAAATAATGGCGCGCACCCATTGGCTCCAAGGCAATCGCGTCATAGGTTTTTTACCGAAAAATCGTTGTCCCTTCCCTTTTCTACGGCCACGCAATTCGGATGCACTCGCGTTTCTACATCAAATATCAAGGAAATTCGTAAAAGGGGCCGTCATGCGATTGCCTCACATTGGCTCTTGACAACTCGCGGCGAAATATTATACTATGCTGGCACACGGACTGTTAACTGATTACGCAAGGGAATTTATCGGTGCTGTTGTCGCCGGGACCGCTTGTATCTTGGCTCCTCGCCGCTGTAGTCAATGGATGTCAGTTTCCTTTGAGGAATTATCATCGTCGATCGACTGAGGCTTTATTGAGGCTTTAAGGAGTACTGATCCATGCGGAACCTTCGCGGCGACCATGTTCACTGAGCCGTTCCTTGTCAGCGCTCCGTCACGCTAACCAGCCTATAACACGCCGTATGGAGTCGTATAGAAAGGGGACGAGATTGGATTAGACGCGAAGCCTTTTGTTGATAGCGCATCAATGATGACATCTTCACGGGGAATCGATGGGAATCGAAAGGGGACTAACATGTCACTCAGTACAGAAGACAACGATGGCGTCTCCCCAACAGAACAAGGGCCAAATCGCTTAACTCGAAAAGCCGCGCTCAAAATCGGTGTGTCCGTTGCCATGGCAGGCGCCGCAACGCCTACCCTGTTGACGTCCGCTGCACGAGCCGCGCAGACTGCCGAAGTCACGCGCGAAAGAACAGTGACACTTACGCTCTTTCACCGGTGGTCCGACCCCGTTGGGTTGAAAATGGTCACTACTCTCTTCGACAAGTTCGAAAAAGAGAATCCCGGCATCAAGATCAACAATGCCTACCAACCATCGAGCGGTGATACCTACCAGCCGGCTGTCCGTACAGCCTTTGCATCAAGCACGCCGCCCGATTTGGCCACGGATATAACAGGAGCTGAAGAATACAATCTGGTCAATGCAGGGGTGCTGCGTGACCTGACCGCTTTCTATAATGCTCATATCAAGCAGATTGCGACTCCTGGGGCGATCGTCGGCTCTGTCCTCAATGGCAAGGTTTGGGGCTTTTCGGTTGGCGTTTACATCGGCAATCTCCTCTGGTATAATCCCGACTACCTCAAGAAATACGGGCTCACTGCCTCAAGTGTCCATACATGGAATGACTGGATCCGCCAGTTGCAGATCATCAAGCAAAAGGGCGGCACGCCGATCTTCTTCGGCGCGAAGGATCTCTGGCCCGGTGGGCACTACATGACCGATCTTGTACAACGCACGATGGGCAACGAACAGGCCATCGCCCTGTACAACCGGACGCTTATACCTGGCAGCCCTTCTACTCCCAAGTGGACTGACCCGCCTGTGATCAAAGCGCTCCAATCACTTCTGGATCTTAAGCCGTATTTCCAGAGCGGCTACCTGGGCGAGACGAACGCGGTAGCAGGCTCGCAGTTCCTCAGCGGCCAGTCGGCCTATTATGAGCAGGGGTTATGGTTCTCGGAGACGATACTCGGTCAGCCGCCGACCTTCAAGCCGGGCGCTATTCTCTTCCCGTCGTTCCCAGGGTATCCCGGTCGACAGACAGACACAACGATTGGGACCAACGC
>JAABUX010008912.1_pt1 | contig 11474 bp, 20 predicted proteins | sample 5561851 | NCBI WGS metagenome assembly JAABUX01 (sample SAMN10711883, study PRJNA513361) | rock metagenome | isolation source: Antarctica rocks | place: Antarctica: Victoria Land, Richard Nunatak red sandstone | collected 2016-01-03 | reverse complement strand
CAGCTTCGGCGCTGACCCGACTCCAAGAGCTGTCGGTCACCGGCAGCACGGGCAGCTCAGTCGTGGAGTTGCCGGAAGAGATGTCCCGGCTCACGGGTCTCCGACGGCTGCAGGTCAGGGAGATCAGCATAATGCAGACGAGCCGTGTGCTTGCAGCCTTGACCGCGCTGACCGCGCTCGACCTGCTGCGTGACGGCGCGCTGCACATCCATGGTCCGACGACGCAGAACCCGCTGCCGCCCGGCATCCACGCGCTGAGCAGCCTCCGCGAGCTGCGGGTGACTTGCAATTATCAGCCCGTGCCGGCGCCGTGGCCGCGGCTGTCCGTGACGGTATAATAGCAGCCGCGGACAGCAGCATTGGTCTGTGTGGGCATGGCAGCGCAAGCGCGCTACGTGTATCACACAGGCGAACTGTCAGCTGCCCCTTCGTACGCTGCGTGCATTCGCTATAGCTGACAGCGGCGCGATGCCTGGCAGAGCCTCAGCACCGAGCTGCACGGCCTGAGTACTGACGCACATCGATTTACTTGCCTTTCGGCACGGCAGCGTTACGCTAGGTTAGGATGGGGGTGTAGATGCACATTACGCACTGAACCGGGGCAGATGCTTTGGGCTTTTATCTAGCTTGGTCCCTTGCAATTATGCTTATGCTCACTTCACCAGTTTTGACTGTGCAGCCAGTTCAATTTTATGCTGTCCGAGCGTATGAGAAGGCGGAAGGTTTAATGGCATCTGGGGTACACAGCACTGCAGCCCAGCATTCCTGCTTCACAAGCAGACCTGACCAACACGGAGCGTGTGTAATTGCTCACGGACCCTTCCGGGTGGCGTCTCTGATTGCATGTACTCGATGGTGGAGGAGAGCACGGAGGAGTGCCGGGGCAGCTACACATCCCTCCGCGGATGCATGCGCCGGCAGGATGAGGAGCTGGAACAGCTCTTCGAACTCCAGCCAGAGCAGGTGCTGGCATTTACTGCTGGTGGCTCGCCTCAATAGCGCCTGTGTACTGTCTGACACCTTTGCCCCAAGCCTGTGCCACGCTGTCAAAAGACATGGACTCTGAGCACGATACTGATTATAGCAGGGCGTGATCGAGATCTTCCCCGGCGCCTTCGACCAGCAAGGCGACGGCCTGCTGCACCACGGCCGCCTGTACGTGTTCCACCGTCACCTGGCCTTCCGCTCGCAGCTGCCCTTTGGTCTCTCGACCAGTGCCGTCATCCCGCTCAAGGCGCGCGCGCCATGCGTCAGCGCATTCGCAGCAGGCGACGCTCTGTACTCGCAACAGGTCTTGTCGAGATGTCCGCACCGTGTTGTCCCTCGAGCTCAGTAACACACTGCACCAGTGGAATTTTTTGGCACATCAAGTGGCATGGCGTAACCGCACTCTGTTAATTAGTGTGGTGGGCATAAGTTAAGATCAGGTTCCCGCCGTGTGGGGCATCTTGGTCTCATGCAGTGTGCGCCTTGTGACTAGGACGTGACGAACGTCACCAAGGGTCTGCACCGCGGCCTGCGCACGGGCCTGCGCGTCGGCTGGCAGAAGGGCGGCAAGCCGGTGCTGTCGAAGTTCGTGCGGCTGCCCTTCCGGGACGAGGCCGCCGAGCTGATCACGTCCCTCTGGCAGCGAGGTGCGGTGCCTGGCGCAGGTATTTGTCGCTCATACAAACGCCGAGCTGTCAGTTTCCAACATCACAGAGCTCGGCTGCTTGTTCAACATGTCCCATGCGTCGCACCGGTTACGACTGCCAGCTGCTGTTGCTCCCTGCCGTGTTGGATCCGAGGGCATCCACGCGCCGTGCTTTGCTTGATACCTCACATGTTGCATTCTTGGCGGTCGCAAATAGCCCGCTCTGCTGTAGGCCGGCCACCCAGCAGCGACGACAAGGCCGCATCTTTGCCGATCGGCGAGACTGGTGAGATCGAGCTGGAGTTTGCCGACATCGCTGCGGAGCAGATACAGGTGAGCGACTCGTGCCGCACCCGCTGGCCTGGTAATGGTTGCTGCACATTAGCTTTGGTACCAAATGCTGGAGCGCACCCTTTTTGGGTGGATATCAACAAGTGGAAGCACAGCGCAGCGCAGCCGCTGCCGCAGAGCCCATACTCAGCTTTTAGCACCAATGTGCTGCGCATCATCGACTGCCATCCTCTCACGTTCCACCATAAACGACGTTATGTGAACCGTTGTGCAGCGGCCAGTCTCTACGGCGGCTGACGGCAATGGCACCAAGGTCCAGCCCGAGTGGATCAGGGTGCCGGGACCCGCGCCGGAGCCGCCAAAGGAGGCGCCCACCGTCTGGGAGGGCGAGCTGCAGTACAGCGTCAGGCACGCTTTACTAGCAATCCTGATCATGGACTTTAATTAAAATAGCCGTCCAGACGCAAGGCTCACATCACACAAGAGAGCCGCTTGGAAATGCACTGCCGTAAGGTTCCAGCGACTGGAGCCGGCCTCAGGAGACGGCTGCCTGCAGGGCGCTGTGCCAGCAGCTGCTCGACAACGACAACGCGTTCCTGAAGGCGTTCCACAAGCAGCGCGACGCCTTCTCCATGGAGACCCGCTTCGACGTGACGCAGGTCGAGGTGAGCTCAGCGAGCTGCTCTCTGTGCACACTCGGATCTTTGCAAGATTTGTCTGCATCAGCGAGGTCAGCCTTCGGTATGAAAGTCTGGCTGTTCATCACATCCTCACAACGAGCCAGCATCAGGATGACTGATACCCGGCGCAACGCTGCAGAATGCTGCTCAGTATTTTCCTATTGAGCGCATTTTTCATGCCAACTGCGCTGTACACGCAGGGCGACTGGTCGTCTGAGACGGGCAGGTGCCACGCGGTGGTCCGCCTTGAAGCGGTGTTCAGCAAGCAGACGACGTGGAAGAAGCGCATCTCGCAGAGCGTCCAGGACACGGGCGGACGCGCCATGACCGAGCTCATGCACCTGGTGCACCCCCATCCACTTGCAGACTGACTGGAGTTTTGGTTTGCCAAAGTGGCAAATTATCTGTACCCCAAGCGCCATGTTCCTGACTGGGGACCGCGCAGCGGCGTGGGCATTCGTCACTGTAAGTTGTGACAGAATTAAAACTGGGGTACGTCCGGGCTTCGCTGATTCAGTGTGCAGTCTTTGGGCCGATGCAGATGTTGCAGGTTTACGCAGCAACAACCCTCCTTCAATGGCCGAGCCGCAATTCCTCTCTTCTAACGCTACTCGCGGACACTCGCAGGCCAAGAAGTCGGCAGCCGCGCCACGACCATCCACGCCGCAGCCGCAGCCACCAGCTGCAGTGCATGTTGGCGATAATGGCCACCCTGGCGGCCCTCCGCCGGAGCGCAACGCTGACGGCATGGGTGCGGGCAGCTGATTGCCTCCTGTGCTGAGTGTATGTGATGCATTCAACACATCCTAACCCTCGACAACATCGCCGAAAGAACTTCACGCTGGAGCGCCTGACAGCATCAATGGTGCAAAGCTGCAGCCTGTCTGAACACCTTGCTATTTCACTGCAGTGAGGCCGAGCCGGACCACCGCCGAACGTGGGATCTGCGTGTCAATGGCAGGACTGCCGGAACGGAGTCTGTGGGCCGACGCGACTTCCTCGAGTCGCCGGGAGGTCAGCGATGGCGTTGAACACGCCTCAAACGCAACCCAGCCACCCCGCGGCGTTCTGCAGGTTGGCAGGATCTCTGTTGCTCTGCTCTTGTTTGCTGTGGTGGTGTTGGGCGCAGCTGTCCTCAGGGGTTGGCTGGCTGTTCAACGGGTCTGAACACAGCCAGCAGCGCTTGCGACGTCGACATGTACGATGAGTCAGGACAGGATCGTGTTAAAGCCTGTAAAACCCCTCAGGCACATGTCTTGGCAAGGCGTTGTGAGCGTGCCCCTTCCCGCCGGCATATGATCATCATATGGTTGATGTCAGAGCCAGATCAAGAGCAGAGCTACGCGTGCTGGGGCATCGTAGTCGTTGTCTACACAGTGCTGCCCACCCATAAGCTTGCTGACTACCCGAATGACCATTTGCCACATGCATTGGCTGGCTTGCTGCGCGCACCGTGACAGCTGCTTGCGTTCGGTTGACATAAGGTCAGGAAGGGGGTGCAGCTGCACAGCTGTTGCTTGAGTGGATTCACTCGTGATCAACGTGTATCTTTCGTTAACATCTCGTGTGCATCGCAACATGTGACTTTGCAGCTCTGCACGCTGTTTAGTACAGCATCCAAGGGGATGATAAGGCAGACTTCGTCAAATGGCCTCTGGGGGTTATAGGGCTGCATCCTTCTCACAAAAGTTCTGAATCACACAGTAGTTTGGATGATCGGCGTGATCGGCGTGCTGAGGTAGCGGCAATCCTAGTGGCAGCCAGGTCTGCCTGCATGCCCATCAAGATGCGCAACAGGTTGGGTACCAATGGACGAGCCAGCCACAGACCCCTCCGCAGACGTATGCGCCAGCAGCATCCTGAGGAGCTGGAGGAGAGCTTCGACCTCCAGCAAGACCAGGTGCGCAGGGCGGACTCCCAGTGTGCCTATGCTTCGAGGCGCGAAGGACGCTAGCCGCTGTGCCAAAGCAGGCTGCCTATGCATGTACGATTGTGCAGCCTGGCGGAACTGACCTCGATCGGGAATAGTCCCAGCGTATGGCGTGTGGCTGCCTATAGGGCACGCTGAAGGGCTTTCCCGGCGCCGTCAACAGGCAGGATGCGGACGCCGGCTCGCTGCGTCACGGCCGTGTGTACGTCTTCCAACGTCACCTGGCCTTCCGGTCGCAGCTGCCCTTCGGCCTCCATACCATCGCTGTCATTCCCCGCAAGGCGCGCTTCGTCACTCCACCTGCAGCTCTGGCGTGCAGGCACATTGTGCAGCGAACTCGGTGTGTGTGTGTGTGTGTGTGTGTGTGTGTGTGTGTGTGTGTGTGTGTGTGTGTGTGTGTGTGTGTGTGTGTGTGTGTGTGTGTGGGCGTTCAAGGTTTTGCGATGCGCTGCATATGCGAAATGCCGCGTGCGTTGGGGCCCTGTCGTCAGAGAGCTTGAGCGGTTCTACAGCCCGCTCAGGTCCACGTCCTACTAAGTTGTGTGGTACCGCGCACGCTGGTTGACAACAGGGCCTGGAAGCAGGCGCTGGTAGCGATGTTGACCACAGCGGCAGAAGTCTCAATTTATGCCGGCTTGCATGTGGTGTTGCCCCAAGCTTGTACCTTCGACGGCAACTGCTGTGAATTGCAGGATGTGGCCACTGTGAGCAAGGGCTTGCGGAGCGGCATGCGCACGGGCCTACGCGTCGGCTGGCAGAAGACCGGGAAGCCCGTGGTGTCGCAGCTGGCGCGGCTGCCCTTCGGAGACGAGGCTGCGGACCTCATCAGCTCCCTCTGGCAGCGAGGTGCGTCCTTTTGCGGCAGTCCTGGGGAGCGTGAGTCAGTTGTTGCAGGGTGGCAGGTAGCGCACACAGACTCGTCAGCAGTTGTGCTGGGTTTGGCATGTTGCTAGCCGGGGCCAATGCAGAGATGCAATCATGGCCAATGCCACACACGCTCTCGGGTTCACTGCGTCTACGGGCTGTGCATGCTGCCAGCATGGCCGCACGCCGGTAACGCTCACACTAGCATAGCACATCCAGTTCCGTACGCACAGGTAGGAACTTTCCGCATGGCTGCACCGACAGGGTGCTGGCCTGAGGGACCAGACTGCTTGAGGGCTGACTGCAGACTGAGCACGCGTGAAGTGCAAGTCAATGCGGTTGGACCGCAGACACTTCAATGATGGCTTCTCAAGCAAGGCCTTTGTGCTCGACAGAAGCGATGCCATGCTGCATGCAGGCCAAACGTCAGCGGATGCCGGCGAGCGGATGGCCTCAGTGTCGTCAGAGGGCATCGATGTGACCGAGCTCGGGTTCGAGGGCATCGCAGCAGCGCCGGAAGCGGCGCCGGCCGAGGTGACAAGCTCGTGCAGCGTCACCCTGCTGATTTCGGCTCCGACGCAGGCAGCCGCACACTGGCCTCCACATCCTTAACTATTCGAAGCAACGGAGCACTGTGCATGGCAGACCGCAGGAGGTGCTGCGCATCATCTGGCATCCGGTGATTTTCCTCCCGCAGTCTCCCGCCAAGTCACTGACGTCATGCGCCTGGTCCTCAGGAGCGGCACTCGGTCCCCGGCGCTGCATCAAATGAGATTGCCGGGACAGCGCCGCAGCCGCAGTGGGAGGTGGTGGCGGGACCCGTGCCGGAGCCGCCGGAAGGGGCTCCGATCGGCTGGAAGGGCGACCTGCAGTACAGCGTCAGGCACGCCTCGACGTCGATCCCAGACTGATCGTCGCTGTTATCCACCACAGTGACTGGTCGCTTGACGCGGTTGAACATAGCAGGCAGGCCAATCGCAACATGCAGTGTTAACCTACGGATCCCTGGTAGTCACGTTGACCCTCGCATCAGTACCTGCGCAGGGCGTTCTTCGAGCAGGTTCTGAACAACGACAACGCCATCCTCAAGGCCTACCACAAGCAGCGCGAGAACCGCGAGGTGGAGATCTCTGCCTGGCGGCCGGGGCAAGGGCCGGGCGAGGTCCGGGTGGCGAACTTCATCAGTCCTGTCTCGGTGAGCAGCACGCGCCGTGCAGATGCCCTTCCTTCATATAAGGACTTGTCGTGGACAGCCGACACACGAGAGTCGCATTCTCACTCAGTCTTCAAAAGGCCTGGGTAGAAGCTGGGTGGCACAGTCTGATGCGCAGGCAGCAGCGGCTTGTACGGCATCCCTTACCTCGTCCGATGTGACAGCTCGAGTTCCTTCGCCATCGTCATGTTCTCTGGTGGTCATCAGGACACACGTTTGCTATGCCCATCCGCCTGGGATCAAGCGCTGCACTGTTTTGCAGCGCAGGCACCGTTCTCGCCGCCCGAAACGCACGTGCACGAGACGCACCGCTACCGGCTGTACGAGGGCGGCCGACACCTGGTCGTGGAGCTGTCCGCTCACGCGACAGACGTGCCCTTCGGCGACGCCTTCACCATGGAGACACGCTTCGACGTCACGCAGGCCGAGGTGAGCGCAGCTCTGCTTTCCGGGCGCCAATCTAGTGGACGATTTGTCCAACTCAGCGAGTGATGCGGGCTTACAAACTTTGCCTTTGCGCTGAAGCTGCAGAATATGGTGAGCCAAAAACTTGATAACCATCGCGCAGAGCATGACACAACAGCATGTCGTTGCAGGGCAGTGCATTTAGGCATCCAGCTAACCCAGACAAACCGGAAGCAGCACGGTGGTCTTGCAATGCGTCACGCCCTCTGTTGGTCCGCGACGCAGGGTGACTGGTCGTCCCTCGAGGGCCGCTGCCACGTGGTGGTCCGCCTGCAGGCGGTGTTCAGCAAGAAGACCATGTGGAAGCGGCTCATCGCGCAGAGCGTCCAGGCGGCCGGCGGACGCGCCATGGCGGAGCTCATGCAGCTGGTGCTCTCCGGCTTTCCAGCTAGTCCATGCGGCTTGCGTAGTCAGTTGAAAGCAAAACCGCTCGGTCGTCGTAACCTGGTGCTCGATTCTTTGTTGTGCCCAGTAGGGGCAGACAGGTATCGATGCGTCGCCTATGACGTTGCAGAGTGGTCAACTGCAGTTTTCTCCGCTGTCACGGGTTGTTCATGCTCGTGCTGTGCAGCGGGTGGTGTAAGATACAGCGTTCGGAGCTGTGGACAGCGGCACGCATTGATGCTGCAGGGAAGCTGCCCCGTGTGACGGGGTGGCAAAACCCTCATACAGCGGCAACCGACTGCATTCCTTGCTCGCCTGCAGGCCAAGGAGGCGGCGGCAAAGCCTCCGGTATGTTTCCGGAGCCGCAGCTGTCGGGCGCAGTGCCAGGATGCGATGACAATGGGTACCCCGCCCAGGCTCTGCTGAGTCGGCAGGCTGTGATGTCAGGTGAGAGCACTGGATTGTGTCACGACAGCGACTGGCACTGCGGACTCGATTATCCTGACAGGGGCACACGACCATGTTTGCTCGCAAAGTCTGCCAATGACAAGCATTCGACAGCATAGGAAGCCGTCGAAGACAGGCGATGCTGCAAAGGTCCCGCATCAGGACTGCTCTCCAGCGTCACGCGATGGCTGATCTGTGTGACTGCCGACAGGGTTGCCGGAGGAGATAGGCGTGCGAGCCAATATTTCGAGCTCGGGCATGTTGGAGTCCCCTAATGGCGTCCGGCGACCACCGAGCGCTGCCCAGCAGCCCGCGCCTCAGGAGGTGTTGCCTTGTCACTTGCGCTTGCGCATTCGCCGGTGTTATTCAGCCCCTGCAGCTGACATCGCCCTGAGTGGATGACACGAGCTGAAGCAGAACTTATCAGCGCTTGATCTGCATGAGTGAGCATGCATGCAGCCCTCGGATTTGGACAGCGACTCATGAACCTGGATCCCAGCACACTGTAGCTTGCGGCAAGCATGCTGACTGCACGGGCTGACGGACCGGCTGCTGTGCAGCAGGTTCCGGACGCTGGGACAGGCGGCATGATACGCCTCACTGGTGCTGCGCAGCCAGTTAGCAACATCCCCTTGGCACTGGTCATGATCGCAGCAGTGTTGCTGTGCGCAGCTGTTCTGTGGGCCATCAAGCCAGTGTAACCGGTCACCTGACCCTAGCCAGCGTCCAGGTTGGCTGCGCAGTAGTCTTCCTGCATGACTGAATTGGCGCTGAGCGTGCCCCCTTCACTGCTGATTGGAGCCTGCTCAGAGTGCATGCCAGTGCAGGAGGGTTCCCGAGGCATGCGTGCATCGATAGACCTCGCTGCGGGAGTTGTGGGACGGGCAATGTGCTGTGACGAATAGCGACTGACCTCCAGAATGCTGGCATGTTGAAGCTCGGATATGCCGCCAGGGGAGTCCATCAAGCGAACCCACCGCCATTCGACAAGTTTCCAACCGCACTGGGGCGCAAAAGGCCAATGTGGGTGGCTTCCTCTGACTAGACAGACTTGCAACGGTGCTACAGTCATCTGTGTCGCACAGCCCAGTGCCGGCCAACGATGACGGACAAGCTGCTGCACTTGCCGTTGCCGCACCTGCCCAAGCTGCACCGCCCTCACATGCACCTCAGAAAGCGTCACAGACACAGGGATCGCTCCGAAGACGCCCACGAGTCGGCAGCAGAGCCAGGAGCCGAGGATGCGCAGGGTGATTATGAAGATTGCATGCCCGCCGTCCAGCGGGTCAAGGCCGAAGCCTCCGAAGCGTCCCAGCTGTTTCAGCTCCCGAACAGCGAGGTTTGCCAATCTCCCTCTTTGCGTGTCTCCCCCGAGCGAGCAGCAGAACGCGGGGACATTTTGCCAACCATCATTATGTAAGCAGCACTGCAAACCTGAATCGCGAAAAGCCGTACTCACTGCTCAGGCTGGTCATGTGTCGCAGGATTACATCGACAGCTTCGACTGCGGGCTGCAAGAGTCACACGTTGTGGTAATGGGCCGGCTCAGCGTCTTCCGCTGGCACCTGGGTTTCCACTCCAGCGGACCGTTCGACTACGTCAGAACGCTGATCATTCCGTTCAAGGTGCGCTTTGATGGCGCAAAATATGACGTCTAGGTTTCCGTACAGATAGTGCAGAGCGGCTGCAAGGCCGACAAGTGTTTTGATCAGCATGCGCCCGGAAAATCTAAAGGAATGCTTCGACACATGAGGTTGCGCACATTAGACACATTTGGCCTTGTCCGAGTCGCTTGTGTGCCCAGCAGCTCTGAGACATGATGAGCAGCCGCCAGCGAGCTGTGTTTTGTGAATGATGCAAGCGGCCAAATCGGCACAATGGGGAATGTCATTGACCAAAGCACGCAGCGGCCGCATCGGCTCGAGAGCGCATGCTTCGCTGGTGCTAGAGAGGCCCTGTTTGCCGGGTTTGGCCGGCAGACTCACCGCATGTGCATCCATGGAACGAGTGCTGGACGCAGCTGCTGCTGGTGCTGCAAGAGGGTTAGTCAGCATGATGTGACTTTCATAATTTCTGCCATTCACGAGTTGGCTGCGACTGCACAGGACGTTGGCTTCATTGAAGAGCTGACGCTCGACGCCAACCAGCCCGGCCAGCCCGACGCACTCCGGGTGGCATGGGTCGAGGGCAAGGACGGGAGCCGCCGCAACCGGCGCGCACTGTTCACCTCCTTCCCGACGCCGGTCGTGGCCGTGCGCACCATCGTGCCGCAGTGGCGACGAGGTACATTGCTCTGCGGCACATCTGTTGCTGACCTCCCCGTGCTATACTGTCATGGTTCTGGTCAGGCGCACACTTTCGAGATGGCTGACGTCGCGCAGCTTGCAATGCCGCAGTGCACTTCGTCGTCTGCCGTCTGCCTAGTCAGTGATGCTTCCGGGCTCAGCGCCGCTCTCCATCTTGGTGAAGAAACGACGTGTGAGCACAAATGCTGAACAGTGGTGCCAACCACTTCGCTCGCAGTGCAAAGTGGGGAACAGCGCGAGCCACGCAGGCGGCGAGGACACGGCAGGAGGCGCTCGTCACGCGATCGTAGACGCTCGACAGACAGCAGACCGCCGGACGGGGCCATGCCAGCGGACGGCGCAGAGACCGACGTGACGCAGTACTCCACAGACGACGCCGCAGCCACTCCCGCCGACAGCCGTCAGCACACAGACGACGAGCACAGCCCGGACAGCAATCACAGAGAAGAGGACGGTCGGCACGAGCAGGCGCGCTCCTGCATGATATTATGGCGGGCAATGATACGCAGCCTTGTCTGCAGACTTCACCAGACGGTGAAGCGCAGTGGAGAGAGCTAATACGGCAAACAGCGTGGGTGTTGGCGGCATATTACGCCCCGCCAGCTTCATCCGCAGGTTGGCCCAATCTATAATCAACACCAGTGATGTTCGCAGGGTGTGCACCCCGGCAGCGGCAAGCAGTGGTCGGTGACGCCTGAACCTGCACCGCCGCCATCGCCCAAGGCGCAGATCATCTGGCAGGGCGATGTCCCGGCCAGTGTCAGGTGCGCTTTGGTCATGCTCGTGTACGTATGGATGTTGCATGCTTCGCGCAGAACGACATGCTCTCATTTGCGCGATGGTGGTTGGGCGCAAGATCTTGGGCAAAACACTGCAACCTGCCAAAGCTATGCTGCACGCCTGTATTCTGCATCGCCAAAGCTGTTGTCAAGCTGCAGTCAAGGCACCCGTCGCTCATGGAGGCGATTACAAGGCGTGGACCAGACACTCGCCTGCGACACGGGTTGCAGGGGGTTCTGCGAGGTGGTTCTGAGCGACGACGGCGACTTCCTGCGGCGGTACCACGAGCAGCGCGGCGACAACGAGATCAGCGTCACGTCCTGGCACGCCCACCCGGGCATCGGCGAAGTGCGGGAGGTCAAGTTCCTGACCCACACCAAGGTGATCGCAACTATTACGCTGAACTGCATGCGCTGCAGTGCAGTCAAACCTATGTCACGTTCATGGCGGTGCAGCCATGGCGGACAACATCATTGCTGAG
>JAABUX010008910.1_pt1 | contig 11474 bp, 11 predicted proteins | sample 5561851 | NCBI WGS metagenome assembly JAABUX01 (sample SAMN10711883, study PRJNA513361) | rock metagenome | isolation source: Antarctica rocks | place: Antarctica: Victoria Land, Richard Nunatak red sandstone | collected 2016-01-03 | reverse complement strand
CTGCAATTCCGTACATACTATCTATACTGACCGTGTTCGTACACCCATTACCGGCTCATTTGGCGCCAAGAGCGAGTTATTATGCCGCCAAAATCGCTAGAACGGAATGACATAGAGGGGTGAGTGCGTCGTTGCGCTCTGCTTACCGTCCACCCAATAATACGAAAGCCGAAGAAATTTCGGGTTGTAAGAGGGTCGTCGTCGCGCCGCGGGTTGTGCCCACACAACCACTGTCATCTCGCCAATAACCGCGTTTATAACGCCAGCGCGTCGCGTTCGTCGTCATTCAACGCCCTGCTAGCCGCCGCGAACGCCTGCTCCAGCGTCAGGGGTTTCCCGCCCGCCTCGGGCAGCCCGAACGCGGCCGCGGCATGGGCCAGGGCGCGCGGGGGGACCAATTGCCGCGCGGCCATGGCCATGATGGTGATGGCCGTACCGCCGCGCTCCATGAGGGCGACGTCCCCCCACCTCGCGCACCGTGGCCAGCGCCTGGGCGTAGAATGCCCGCGCACCCGCCAGACCGCCGTCCTCCTCCACCAGGAGCCCAAGCAGGTAGCGCGCGTTGGCGACACCCTGCGTATCTTCCAGCTAGACTGCGCCCAAAGCTAGCCGGCGCTCGTTTTGCTGAGCATGGTGCTCACGTAAGGCCCTCAAACGACCAGGTTGTCGCGGGTGTCGCTCTCGAGTGCATAAAAGGGCACACGTACGCTACAATATAATAACTGTCGCGCGTGTGAGCCATGCCGTCGGGCCGCGGAGCGTCGCGCGACCTGCCGATACTCTTGGTGGACACCAGACGGGGACGCGGTGACGTATGGTATAAGGAGTGGTAGGGGGTCGTGGAAACGCAACAGTTGACAAGTTCTCACCACGTGAGCACCGCTCCATTGGATACCGTTCCGGTGACCGAAGAAACCCGTTTGATCCTCGACGAATTGACATCATTGGATAACGCGCCGGTCCATGAAGTGCTCGCGCGCGCGGTTGAAGAGTATTGGAATCAACGGCTGCACGATGAATCCAATGACGCCTATACGGAGTTGCGCCAAGATCCCGAGGCGTGGGCTGCGTTTCAAGCAGAGCGGACCGCCTGGGACACGACGCTTATGGATGGATTGGCCATGAATGAACGCTTTGACTCCGAAACGCGGTGACGTGTGGTGGGTCGTGCTCGACCCTGTGATCGGGCGCGAACAGGGAGGTCACAAGCTCCATGAACCCCGTCCCGCTGTCGTCGTGTCCGATGATCGGATAAACTCCGGCGTCAGCGAGATGATCGTGATCGTGCCGATGACGGGAACAGTACGGGCCAATCCTTTCCATGTTCTTATTGATCCACCCAATGGCGGACTATCGAAACAGAGTATGGCGCTGTGCGACCAGGTACGAGCCATCTCAACCCTGAGGGTGAAGAATCAGATGGGTGTCGTGCATATCAGAACACTCGCTCTTATAGATCTCAGGCTACGATCGGTTCTAAGGCTGCCCACACAATCAATGTCATCTCGCTCATAACCGCAATTGCGAAGACCGTCGGGTTGTGGTATCTCGTTCGCGATGGCGCCCTCACATGGCCGGCCTTTAGCCGCATAGACCTTATCTGTGCGGGTACGATCACCGGTCGGTGTGGGTTGTACCGCACGATCAGGCCCGCCCGGCACCCGGCCCATGGCGGAGATGGACCTAAAACTCACGAACAGCCGTCATTCGCCGCATCTAGGCGCTGCACAGCATTGGCGAGCGCCTGCTCCAGCATCAGGGTCTTCCCACCCGCCTCGGGCAGCCCGAACGCGGCGGCATAGGCCAGGACGCGCGAGACGAGCCGTTCATGCTGGTAGGGCGACGGGCAGGATGAGGGCCGAGGGGTGGGCGCGGTCGTGATAGACGGTCTGGTCGGCGGGGAGCATCCTCGTCCCGGTGGCGATCGGTTCGCCGGACCCGAGGTTGCGGCTCCAGCGCGGGTGGGCGCCGCTCGACACCTGCAGCCGCAGCCGATGCCCCCTGGCGAAGCGATGCGCGGTGGCCCACAGTCCAACGGTGATGCGGCGGCTGCCGTCGGGCTGCGCTGCGCCGCCTCCCGGCTCCAGCCGCGCCAGCCCGTCGCAGATGTTGATGGGGCGCCCGTCGGGGTGGACATCGCACACCCGGCCGAAGAAGTCGGTATGGTCCAGGCTGGACCGAACGTATAGCTCCAGCCGCACCGGGCCGATGATTTCCAGGTCTTTGGGCAGTGGGGGGGTTGTATAGAGGAGCACGTCGGGCCGCGCTTCCAGCGCGCGGTTGTCGCGCGGGCCGGCGGGCGGGCGGATCAGCAGCGGGCCGCCGACGGACGGTGTGGGATCGGCGGGATCGTAGCGATAGTGGTCCGGGGACGCGTCCACCGCCGGTTGCTCCGTGGACAGGCCACCCGCGCCCTGAAGAAAGAACGGAGTTTCTTGTGCTGGCGGCGGCCAACTCTCCAGCTCGCGCCACTCGTCCGCGCCCATCACGTAGAGTCGCACCGGCTGTCGGCGCAAGAGGGAGGGATTACCCTTCAAGTACGCCTCGTTCCAGATGATCGTCTCGCGCAAAGCCGCGTTTATGCCGCGCTGGTCGCTGTGCCACCACGGCCCGATCGTGAGATAGGGTATGCGGCCGGCGTCGCGCAGGTGCGCGTAGTCGGCCAGCAATTCGCGCAGGAAAATATCGTACCAGCCGCCGATGAGATGCACGGGCGCGGTCGTGCGCGCTATACTAGCCCGGTGGTCGACGGAGCGCCAGTAGGGATCGGCGAGGTCGGGGTGCGCCAGCCAGTCGCGGTAGTAGGACACGGGATGCCCCGCGGCCGCGATGTCCGCGTCGCGCAGGGGGAGGTGGGTGAAGGCGGGCGCCAGGCGCCGGTCCATGGCCGTCGGGTTGAGCTGACGGACGATAGACCACGCGGAGCCTTGCCCTTTGCTCATGAGGATAGCGAGCGTGGAGATCCAGCGCAGCGTCAGGTCCAGGCCGAAGGCGCCGTCGGGGTAGACGAGGGAGCCCAGGTGCGCGGCGGTGACGTGGGGGACGAGCGCGCGCACCGCGTCAGGGTCCGCTGCAACGGTAGCCCACTGGACATAACCCAGGTAGCTTGGCCCCATCATACCGAGCGCGCCGTCGAACCAAGGCTGCTCGCGCAGCCACGCCAGTGTGGCGCGCCCGTCGTCCGCCTCGTTGAAGAAGGGGTTGAAGGTTCCGGTGGAGTCCAGGCGCCCGCGGACGGTCTGGGCGACCACGTGGTAGCCGCGCTCGGCCAGGAGGCGGTGCTGGAAGGCGGGGACCATGCCGAGGGGGACGGGCAGGTCCGAGCCGCGCCCGTAGGGCGTGCGCAGGAGGATGGTCGGGAACGAGCCGGGCGCTTTGGGGAAGTAGTGATCGGCCTTCAGCGTGACTCCGTCGCGCATCGGGACGGGCAGGCCGCGCTCGATGGCCACGCCGTAGCGCGCGGGCGGCAAGCCCAACAGGCGCGCGATCAGCCGTCGTCGCGCGGCGTACAAGCCGGCTGCCACCGCGGCCAGCCACAGCCCCACGGCGCCGGCCGCCAGCAACTGGCCGCCACGTCGCCCGCGTCCCATTGCATCCTCCTTCTGGCTTGCTCTCTCTACAGCGCAGTGTACGCGGGCGACGCCGTGGAAGCCACAGACCATGTCCTCTCGACGTCGCGCGATGAGGACATGGGTCCCCATCATGTAACCCTATCATAGGCCAACGGGAGAGAGACATCATCATAGGCCAACGGGAGAGAGACATCGCTAAATCAGAGGCGCTCTGAGCGCCGCCTGCGACTAAAGTCGCATGGCAAGCCACGGACACTGACGTGTCTTTGGCGTGGCGCCCTGAGCGACTTTAGTCGCCGTCTGTTTGCCATGCGACTTTAGTCGCAGGCCGGTGGCCTCGCCATCACAATCGCGGGGCGCACCCTTCAGGGCCTAAATCAGGAAGACATGGACAACCAGGGCTGCTATTTGTTAGAATGCTCTCAATTCGTGGGTGAGTGCCAGCCTCAGTGCTGACCTCGGCCTCGCTCGCGTGTTTTGGAGCACAGCACAGTCATATCACGGGGCAATGACGCCTCTCGCGCGGCCACTATGCCGTCGAGAGGCGTCGCGCTATAGCACGGGGTTGCCGTTGGATGGCAACGACGTTATGGCGACGATCCCACTGTGTGCGTGCCCTCTCCGCTGTCGGGCAATGCTGCCCTCTCGTCCAACGATGGTTTCGCGCACGCCGCCGCGCCACGATAGGCGCGGCGCCACGAGTTTGGACACGGAGGTACACATGATCCCGGCTCCATCATGGTTAAACGCGGGCGATAATACCTGGCAGCTGACCGCCGCGACGCTGGTTGGTCTGATGAGTATCCCTGGGCTGGCCGTCCTCTATGGTGGGGTGGTGCAGCGGCGGTGGGCCATCAATAGCGCGATGATGGCGTTCTACGGCTTTGCCATCGTGCTCATCGTTTGGGTGCTGTGGGGCTTCAACATGAGCTTCGGCAAACCCTGGATCGGCACGATCCTGGGCTTGCCGGGGCCGGTGCTCGACAGCGCCGCGGAGCAAGGCCGCGCGCATATCCCTCTGGTCAGTGACACGGGAGGCATGCCGGCTTTCCGCTATCCACAGGCCTCGCTGATCTACTTCCAGTTCGTGTTCGCCGCCATCACCCCGCTGCTCTTCCTGGGTAGCCTGATCGGGCGCATCAGTTTCAAGGCCTGGATGATCCTGGTCCCGCTGTGGTCGACGGTCGTCTACTCCGTCGACGCGTTCAGCATCTGGGGCGGCGGCTGGCTGGCTGCCGCGGGCGCGGTCGACTATAGCGGCGGCTACGTCATCCACCTCTCGGCCGGCGTCTCGGGCTTCGTCGCGGCGGCGATTATCGGGCCGCGGCTGGCGCGTGACCGCGCCGACGCCGCGCCGAACAACTTGCTGATGACCATGGCCGGGGCCGGCTTGCTCTGGCTAGGCTGGAACGGCTTCAACGGCGGCGACCCCTACTTCTCTAACGCCGACGCCTCCGCCGCCGTGCTGAACACCAACCTCGCGGCGGCCACGGCGCTCTTGACCTGGATGGCCATCGACATGATCGCCGTGGGCAAGCCGTCGCTGGTCGGCTCGGTCAACGGCATGATCACCGGGCTGGTGGCCATCACGCCGGCGGCCGGCTTCGTCAACGGCACGGGCGCCATCATTATTGGCCTCCTGGCCGCGGCGGTACCCTGGTTCACCATGAATCGGGTCACGATCTTCCGCCGCGTGGACGACGCGCTGGGCGTGATCCACACGCATGGCTTCGCCGGCCTGATCGGGGGCTTGATGGTCGGGCTGGTGGCCGACCCCAACATGATCGAGTATCCAGGCGCCGGCAAGAACGGGGCGGGCGCCTTTTCGGTCGGCGGCCTGTTCTACGGCGCTGGCACGCATCAGTTGGTGGCCCAGTTGGAGGGCGCCGGCTTCGTGATCGCCTGGAGCGCCGTGGCCACCTTCGTGGTTGTGCGCGTGGTCGGGTTGATCGTGCCGCTGCGCATGACCAACGCGCAACTGGAGGCAGGCGATTCCGTCGTGCACGGCGAAGAGGTTGCCGCGCCGCTGCCCGGACTGGCTGTCCCCGAACACTCCGGTCACGGCATCCCTATGCCCGGGTCTGGCACGGCTGGCGCGGTGCTGGCCAGCAGTATCACGGCCGCGCCGCCGCCAACGCGGACGTAGCGCCGTCGGTTCATCGGTTGCTTGAGACAGCCCACCGCCTGTCGCAAGTACTATAGCAAGAAGGGAGAGAGGGCAGGCCTTTCTCCCTTCTTGCGTTCCCACAACGTTCGGCCGTGCTGCCATGATATCAGAAGGGTGTATCTCAAAATTGTGAGACGCGGCCTGCGACTGCGGTCGCATGGCAAACCACGGACACTGCGGTGTCAAACCGAGGCCAGGAGCAGCGTGGCGGCAGACCACACCCGACCGCAGTCGGCGTCCGTTTGCCATGCGACCGCAGTCGCAGGCCAGGTCCGTTTCGGCCACATTTCACTTTTTTGGGGTACACCCATATCAGAACAGGCTATGCCCGTTGGCCCTCAAACGTGCGATGATAAGGGTGGTGATGCGTTGTCGGCATCACGACGAAACCGTGAGGCAAAGGAGCCGAAGGTGGGACTGGAATGGGACGTCAAGGCGCTGCGTCTGCTCGAGCAGCGCCGCCAGGGACAGGCTATCGTGGTCAGTGTGGTTTGCGATTATGCCATGCCCAACGAGCGCATCAACGTCGAATGGTCGGGCGCCGAGTCCGCCGAGCGCGACCCCGATCTGGTACAACTTGACGCGCGAGCCGGCGTACTGGTGTACACGCATTGCCGCATCGCCGCTTATTTGCGCTGGCAGCCCTTGCGGGTGACAGTCAGCACGCTCCCCTGGTGGCGCTGCTTCGTCGTCGAGCATGACGCCGAGGTTCTGCGGGCACTACGCCGTTGGGAAGGCGCGCATCCAAGCCTGCGTGTCCGCCCCACCGTCGATCCCTTGGTCGCCTGACCGGATGACCGAACCGAGCATCGATTGATGGCCGATGGCGTTTTTAACGGTGAGGTCGGGATCCGGGTCGGACTGGATCGCCGTGTTGTGCGGGGCCTGATGGCGGTGGACGAAGCGGCATAAGGGACGTGGACCATCACGAACCCTCCGAGGTGGCTCACATCGACGGCGTGACCTCCGGACAGGATAATGGCGATTTATTCATCGAGTTTGCGCATGGAACGACGCGCGAATCGGGGCTCAACATACTTGCTAAAGGGGTCAGCTATGAGGACTCGATCAGCGCCATGTTTTGGTCTAAGGAAGCTGGCAGCTTTTTCACCGTCAGAGTCGATCCGTCGAACCCATACGGGGCGTTGAGCGCGGCTGCGAGTTGGGGAGCCAGGCATGGCCGGTCTGTCAGCGTGGTGTTGATTCGCTTGCCACGGTCGGTCGTCCAAAGTCTGGAAGCCGCTACGTCCCTTGTTTACACGAGCGAACCTGTGCAAGCCGTCTTTAAACCGGCATCGTTTGATACGGTGAATAGCGCGGCCCAGTTCAGCATAGCACATGTCAGGGGGTAGAGCATGGTCCGACATTATGAACCTGGGTACGATCCATCACGTATAAGGGTTGTCTCCTTTCCACGAGTAGAGGAGTATGGCGACGGATGGTGGCGTTCGGCCTGGGAGGTCGAGACGACTCCACGGGAGCTACCGAGAAGTTGGCGCCTGCCACGCCCGTCACGCGAGCTCGCCGATATGTCGCTCATCGTAGCCGTGTTGTCGTATGAGCCCGGTCGCATGATGGTCGAGGCGTTGAGCCGCCACGACAAGCTCAGCGGAGAGGAGGTTGCCTATATCTCCCTGGTGATGCAGACGATACGCGCGTCCTATCAGGACATTATGATCGACGGCTACAGCGATCATCCCATCTTGGGCATGGCCAGGGCGTAGCGCGTCCTCGTTCCTCAATAACTCCACCCACCTGTTCAACGCGCTGACCTTCGCCCTCGCCAGCGTGCTGACCGCCGGGGTCAACCTCTACGCGCTGGCGATTATCCTGCAGGCGCTGTTGGGCTGGCCTCTCGTGCTCTCCATCGCCGTGTCGGCCCTCTTTGTGCTGGCGTACATCACGCTCGGCGGGCTGGCCGGCGCGATCTACAATGAGGTGCTGCAGTTTTTCGTGATCCTGGCCGGGCTGATCCCCATCGTGATCGTCGGGCTGGCCCACGTCGGCGGCTGGAGCGGCCTCAAGGCCGCGGTATCCCACACCGCTCTTGGCCCCAACTCGTTCGCCACCTGGCGGGGCACGGGCATCCCGTGGTCCAATCCGCTGGGCGACTGGGTCGGCATCGTCTTCGGGCTGGGCTTCGTGCTTTCCTTCGGGTACTGGACCACGAACTTCGCCGAGGTGCAGCGGGCGCTCTCGGCGAAGGACATGTCCGCCGGGCAGCGCACCCCGCTGATCGGCGCCTACCCCAAGATCTTTATCCCGTTCCTGACCATCATCCCCGGCCTGATCGCGCTGGTGGTGATCCCCAACCTGGGCGGGACGAAAGGCATGCCTTACAACGACGCCATCCCACTGCTGATGAATAAGTTCTTGCCCAACGGCGTGCTCGGGGTGGCCATGGCCGGCCTGCTGGCCGCCTTTATGGCCGGGATGGCGGCCAACGTGTCGTCCTTCAATACGGTGGTGACCTACGACATCTGGCAGCAGTATATCCGCCGGGACCGCCCCGATGGGTACTATCTGCGCGTCGGCCGCATCGTGACCGTGGTCGGCGTGCTGATCGGGATCGGGACCGCGTTCATCGCGTCTGGCTACAGCAACATCATGAACTATATCCAACTGCTATTCTCGTTCTTCAACGCCCCGCTGTTCGCGACGTTCATCATCGCCATGTTCTGGAAGCGGGTCTCGCCCATGTCCGGCGTGATCGGACTGGCCTCGGGCACGGTCGCCGCCGCGGTGGCGCACTTCGTGGCCTTCCGGCTGCCGTACTTCTATCCGGGAGGTCACTACGATCCCACCGGCACTACCATCAACGCCCAGATGCAGAACTTCTACGGCGCTATCGCGGCGTTCGTGGTCGACACCGTCGTGACCGTCCTGGTGACGTACCTGGGTCGGCCGAAGCCGCTGCCCGAGCTGGCCGGCCTGGTGTGGGGCGTGCCGGACCCCAACGCGCCCGACCCGGCAAGCGTGCCCCGGCCACGGTGGTGGGAGTCGCCGCGGCTGCTGGGTTTTGGCGCGCTCGGCATCGTCCTGGTGCTGTCCCTTGTTTTCCTGTAACCGGTCTCCGGCCCGGCTGTCGTACCGTCACCGTTAGAAGGAGCACACCATGAGCCAACGCCCAGTCCAGCCGGCGCCATCGACGCGGGGGCAGGGAACCGAGCCGAAGTCCGCCGCGTCCCAGTTGTTCGACATCCGCATCCTGATCGGTGGTCTATTCACCCTCTACGGGGTGGTGCTGATCGTGGCCGGTCTGGTGGCCAGCGAGGCAGAGAAGCAGAAGGCGGCGGGCATCAACATCAATCTCTGGATGGGGCTCGGCATGTTGGCCCTCGGCGTGCTGTTCCTGCTCTGGTGGCGGGTGCAGCGCCGCTAGTGCAGGATGAAGGAGCTTACTTTGCAACTCTCATTGTCAGTCATTGGTTGACGTGCATGCGTTCCCGCTGGAGAATGGCTTGTGGAGAGCACCAACCGACAAGCCTGTCCATCACATCCATGACAGCGTCCTCGTCGCTCTCCCTGTCTTGTTCGCGAAGATGTTCTCGAAAGGCTTCGAGGATTCCAAGCACCTGCCCTTCGTTGTAACGTCCGGCAAGAAGTTCGTTAACACAAGTGACTAAGCCTTGATGCTTGTCCTGGGTTTTGAGAGCGTCTTCCAATCGTCCTTGAAATGTAGACGTGTCCACTTCGCCAAGCTCGGGCAATCCATCGGAACCCAATTTCATCGACCGGTAAAGCCTCGATGGATCTCTTTCAGTGACACTGGGCTGTGAATCGGCTTCGTCGCTTCCTCCACGATGAGGCATCAGCATGCGCTTCCCAGCAGCAGCCCCAATCCAACTATAGCAATCATATCATAGCGCGGGAGCAAGCCCCGGGACGTGGTAGGCTGAATCAGATCAGGACGTTTGAGGCAATGCGTCCCCAACCGACTATAGTCGGCGTGGTTTGTCATGTGACACATGCGAACTGGCCCCCGACCAGTTGCGCTTTGCGAACTGGCCCCCGACCAGTTGCGCTTTGCGGACTGGCCCTCGACCGGCCGCGGCCAGTCCCGGTCCAGCCGGCTGCGTCCGGTCCTGGTCCAGCCAGGCAGTCGCAGGCCGGCGGGCCACAAACAAACTGCTTTAAGATGACACTAGGGCCTTGTGCCTTGTTACCTCGCGATGTCTTGCTTCGTTATACAATGATGAAGCATAATGGCCGAGAAGGGAGGGACGCGGATGAAACGCCTGTTTGGTATCGTCGTCGGTTTGGTCGTGGTTGCGATCCTGGTCACGTTGGCGGTGGGGCGGCTGTTGCCGTCGCAACCGGTCTATTCGGTGGCCGACGTGCAGGCCGGTCTGCAACAGCACCCCAGCCAGTGGGTCGGGCGCACCATCGTGGTTCGTGGCACAAGCATCGGTGAGGGCAGTCAGAGTTCGTGCCCACTAGTCGTCTCACCAACGCCAGCGCCCCCATCGTTGCCTTGCCCGGGGAGCCGGTGGGTTGCGCTTGGTCCGCCCGGTTCAACTGCTCCGGTACCGCTAGCACCGCCAGGCTTACTGGCAATTCGTCGCTCCCTCACAATTACGTCGTCGATCTCTCGCGTCCTGTCCAGCCAAAGCGGCCAGACCTTGGGGGGCGTTGCCTCGTCAATACGACCGCTTGTACCCGTCCATAGTCGGCTTCCCGTGATCCCTCAAGGGCCGGGCCGCGCGACCGGGGGCGGTGGTCAATTCTACTACACGATGAGCAGCAACGGCGGCGGCTTCTTCGGCTCCGCAGCGACGCCGCAGTTGGTCGTGGCGCTGCCAGCGGGGGCACGGCCGCCCGTGTTCCGGTCGCACCGCCCGTTGCCCGATTTTCTCTACAACCTGCCCCTGGTAGGGCAGCCGCTATCCCATCTGTTCCCATGGGACAACGGCGCGACCGTGCGCATCCGCATCAATAAAGCGGGGTTGTGCGCGGGAACAACCGCCTTTGCCGGCACATCCTGCCAGGACGCGGTGCTGCTGCCGTCGTAGGCGCGCCCATCACTGAGTGAGGCCAGGGTCTCTGAATTGTCGGTCTGGGGGCGCGGGACGCTCGCTGCGCTCTCGCCCGTCCTAGCGTCCGACGAGGACGGGCGAGACGCCCGCGCCCCCAGAATGCCCTGGCCCGGCCGTGCACCAACGACAATTCACAGACCATGTGAGCGAGGGGAGGGAGGATGAGGCGCATAGCCATCATGCTGGCCGCACTGGTGCTTGTCGCCAGCGGTGTGACCGTTGCCATTGGACAGTTCTCGCCGTCGGAGTCGGTCTATTCGGCAGCCGAAGTGCAGGCTGGGCTGCGGCGCAATCCTGACGCGTGGGTTGGACGCGTGGTCCTGGTGCGCGGCTCACTGGCGACGTCGGGCAGCTCCACCGTGTGCGCATCGCAGACCACCCGTCCGCGGGCTGTCTCAGCCAGTTTATGCCGCCCGATCACGACCATCGGGATCGGGCCGTCCGCACCGCCCGCCCCTGTAGCGGGCAACATGGTACCGGCTGCTCCATCAACTCCCTTTCTGATGAATCAAGCACGACTGCTAGGGAGAGTGCATTCGTTGCGTCCCGGGAGCATCGTACCGCGTAACTCCCTGGGATGAAAAGGGCGTCATGCGGCTGGGGCTCTAGGAGCGATAGTCACGTCGAAACCCAGGGCCTGCAACTGCTGCACGAGGTGATCGCGGTGGGGTACCTGACGGCGCAGCACGGGCTGCTGAG
>JAABUX010008909.1_pt1 | contig 11475 bp, 19 predicted proteins | sample 5561851 | NCBI WGS metagenome assembly JAABUX01 (sample SAMN10711883, study PRJNA513361) | rock metagenome | isolation source: Antarctica rocks | place: Antarctica: Victoria Land, Richard Nunatak red sandstone | collected 2016-01-03 | reverse complement strand
GTACACGTGCACCACGATAAAGCGCAATCCTGCTCGGCCTGGAGCGGCTGTACTACAGACCCACTCCGAGTGCCATTGCACATTGATGGTAGCAGCACTCCTGTACAGCCATGGTGATGATGTAAGCGCCAATTCCCGCATGCACCGCTAGTCACTGCGGTTACCCTGTGCGTTGCTAGAACAGCCAAACACCACAGCACCGAAATCCAGGCGACGGCGCGCTGTATCAGTGCCACATGTGTCCCCACCATGAGCAGTGATACGCATGATCATGTACCATTGCTGACGCACCCGGATGTCGGTCAGAGACTTCTCGAAGAGGCGCATGAAGTCGCGCACGACGCGTAGGATGCGCGACGGGTCCGTCGGGTCGAAGTCCTCGCCGCAGTACGTCGCGATCGCCTTCAGCTTGTCGTACACCGTCTTCTCATACTCCTGCGGGGCGCGCGGCAAGGGTGTCCGGGTTGCGTCAAGCCTCACAAGTGCCACGGTAGTGTTCAGCAACGGGTCGACGATTGTGCAGGGTGGCATGTTAGGCATCCTGGGAGGCACAGGCATGTCTGCAGGCACCAAAACCACACAGCAGCGGGTAAACGCAGATCATCGATGCTTCCGGCTACGGGATACAAATGTTCCCATGCGTGTAAGGTAACCAGTCATGCTGTGTCGCACCTCCAGCCTCTTGAGCCTGGCTGTAGAGCCCTCCTGGAAGGCCACCATGATCTCGCTGAACCGCTCGGCAGCCTCCGCCGCGATCTCGCCGCCCTCTGCGGCCGATGTGCCGGCGGCGCCCGCCGCAGCCAGGATCTCGTCATTCACGCGGCCGACGCCGGCGCGCAACTCGGAGATCATGCCCTTCATGGCGCTGACCTGCAGACGAGATAGGGCTCGCTCGAGTGTGAAGGCCCGCACAAGGCTGGTGTGTCGACCTTCGGATGGGGCATGCACCGTGTGGATTCACGCCGTAGCATGAGTCATAGCCGCCCTACGACTGGTGCAAGCGGCAAGAACACGGGATGCTGAGATGCATGAAGAGACATGCAGTATATAGTCTCGGCACACCGAGGAGTGTCAGTAGCGTGAGCCTGGCACCAAACGTAAGTTGCGCAGGTCGTGCCTGGAGGTTGGCGGCAGGCTTGACGGCGGACAGCTGCGCGGACAGCGTGCCGATGCCGCCGGGGCGGTCGCCGCGCTTCTTGAGCAGCGAGGCGACGACGAACTGCAGGAGGCTGGTCTTGCGGTCGACGCCCTTCACGTCGCTCAGCTTCAGCAGCGTGTCCAGCTTGAACCCTAGGGCGCAACGCGCAGAAGCTGCTCAGTAACCTGTCATGCCATGCCTTGCAAGACCAAGACCCCGCGCATATGCGTGTCGCTTGCGTGAGTCGTCCCATCGGAGAGAAGCCCAGAGGCTGCATTTGAGTGAGTGGACAGAGCTGGCGCAGGTAGCAGCGCACCAGCGGCAGAGCCCCGCATGGTGCCCTCGTTCAGGCGGTTCCCCGTCTGCAGGACCTCCTGCAGGAGCGTCACGAAGTCGTCGCAGCCCTCCAGCTCGCCGCAAGCACGCCGCATCAGGTCCAGCTGCCCGTTCACCTGCAGTCGCAATACAGTAGAAGAGATTCAGAGCTCGTGGGTGGAGTTCATCGTCAGCGGTTAAAGCAGTCAACATGGGTGTGCTGCCATGCTTTCTGTATGAGCCAACGCATCATCAGACAAGAGACATCTGCGGCAATCCATGGTTTTTGCACGAAACAATGCAAGTGCGGGTCGACAGAGTCCCCACCCGCTCGGCGGTGGCGCCGTAGGTGCGGGTGAAGATGAAGCAGTCGATGCGCTGCTGCAGGCGCGGGATGTCCATGATCTCGATGAAGTACCGCTCCACGGTGCCCAGCAGCGCCGGGTCGCTCTCGCCCTTGTGCTTCGGGTGCTGACCCTGCATCATGGGGCCACAATCTGCTGCCAGGATAAAACCTCAGCTGGCAAATGCAGACATGCCGCATTTGACGTGGCATGCGCTGGCCCAGCATGAACGCCAGCACAGTCATTACAGCATGAGAAGAGCAGATGGCCAAGGCTCAGAGACAAAATGTGAGACGGCATGCGCTGCACCTTGAGGTACTGCCGGATGTCGCGGCGCTCCGAGTCGTCTGGCACCGCACGCGACAGCGCATCGAGCTGCTCGACCGACAGCGCCGAAGCGTCCATCGCCAGCAGCGCGTCCTGCAAAACACAGCTTTGATTTTAGAGACTACGATGTAAAGTACTGCCAGCATGATGCATCCCGCCATGTTTGTCATGCTGTGCAACTCTGTTGACAGTGCTAACTGGAGGCTTGCATGTCCATCAGAACAGCCAGGTAAGCGCATCCTCGTGCAATGCAAGCCCTCACACCGGATTCGGGCCCTCACCCTGATCTCGGCGTACGGCTTTCGGATGCCGGAGAGCTCGATGGAGATGTTGTGCGCGCGCCGGTGCTCGATCAGCCGGATCTCCTCAGCGCGCGCCTTGGTCAGCTTCCGCAGCGCGCTGCTCTCCATGATCTGGAACAGCGCCTCCAGCTCGTCGTAGTTGATTGCCGGCTCGTCCTGCGCACCAGGGTTCAGCGTGAAGGCTGGCAGGGTCCACTTATGGACGAATGTTGGCGCGTCTACGGCACTGTCGTTGTCTGCACAGCACCAAGTCGACCGCATGCCGTTGGTACATGTCGAGGGCACGTGGGTTTCAGTCAGCCATTGGAGTCACATGGAAGCCATAGTTGATGCGGACCTTGGGCGTCTTGGACCAGATGGAGTTCTCCGGCACGGTGCGGATCTTGTCCCAGTGCAGCTGCTTCAGCCGCTTGCGCTGCGTCATGCTCGCGTGCACCTGGCAAACAATTCAGGGCTGTCAGCCAGCGCCCTCCACATGGTTTCATATTAGAGTGCATGAGCTGGGCTTATGTCGGCGGCGAGCGCGGACGGTACGCAGCATTGCAGCATACACAGCTCGTCAGAGGCGCGACTAGCGCACACGGCAAGTGGCAGCTCTCCCGCGAGCGAGCATGCAAGCCCGCACCTTCGAGACGCCGTGCGGCGACGGCGTGCCGCCCGGGCTCCTGCGGTGCGCCGGCGACGTGCCCGGCGTGCCCGAGGCCTTCTTCGCGGACGGTCCGCCTGGCGGCGCCGGTGGCGGGGGCGCAGGGGAGCCTGTGACAGCGAAGTAGATGTCCATTGCTCATTCACACGGGCCACGGTGGTACAACTTGTGTTCAGTTGCTCGCATCAGACCATCTTATTGTATGACTCTGCCTGAAAAGCTCTCATCAGCCGCCTTGGCACAGAAGCGACCGGCGACTGCACAGTGGTGCACGCACCGCCAGGCCGCCCAGGCGTCGACGGCGCTTTGCCCTTGGCCGCAGACTTGGGCGGCGGCGGCGGGGGCGGCGGCGGGGTCGGCGCCTTCTTCCCGTCCGGCGGCGTCGCCGCAGCCTTCGGTGCACTCGGCCTCCCCGGAGGCGGCGGCGGCGGCGGCGGGGGAGGCGGCGGCGGGGTTGAGGCCGACTTTTTGCTGGCCGCCGGAACGGGCGGCGGGAGCGGCGGGGCCCGCGGCGGCGGCGACGGCCCCTTCTTGAAGCCGGATGGGGGCGGCGGCGGCGGCGGAGGCGGCGGGGGCGTCGCCTTCGCAGCCTGCAAACATAACACATCATCCACTGTTGCTCGCGATGTGCCAATGAGCTGGCACCAGCTTTCATGCGTGTGCATGCGGCCGGTCCATCGTGCTCACGATGTCTCGGGTACGCAAGCAAGCACTTTTGCTCGACGAAGAAATTGGACGGCATATAGTGGACAATGATCCGCTTACGGTTTTCGGCGCCGCTGTCTTGCAAGCGCTGCTCTGCGGCGGCAGCGGCGGCGGAGGAGGCGGCGGTGGCGCCGGTCGCTTGCTGCTCGTCGCCTTCTCCGCAGATGCCAGCTCCTGCTCCAACAGAGCAGGGTTCGCCAGCAGGGCCTTCCCTTCCGCCTTCGACGGCGCCTGTGAGCACGATACCCAGCTGAGGGAGCACTTCGCTTCTTCAGAAAAAGTGCCATCAATGCCTCGAACATCCAACCAGTGCCATGCTGCCTGAAAAACCCAGTGCAGCGTGAGACAGCACAAATGCAAAAGGCAACAGGTCACCTTCGACGCAAGGAAGGCGACCAGCTGCATGGGGTCGACCCCGTCCAGCTTTGGTCCTGAGGCCTGGGCAGCGCCGCTGCCGCCGCCTTCAGGCGCCGGCACGATCTCCTCGCCTAGCCGCAGGAGGTCCTCCAGGGTGAGCCCGTCCGGCATGACGACGCCTGACGCTGTCTGCCTGAGGACGTCGACCGCCCCTGACCCGGCCCGTGCGGTGTTCGGACCGGCAGACTGCGGCGCTGCAAACAGCGGCCGTACACCAAAGGGCAGGGAGCCCTGGTGCTGCAGTCCAACATCGGCGGGCAGCTCCTGCGATGCCCGACTGGCGGGGCCGGCCTGCCACTGACCCGCCTGCGATGCAGCAAGCCACGGCTTGCATGGACATCTGACGTATGGACCACCCACCCATAAATGCAACCCATTGAGGCATTGATCGCAGTGAGAGCATTTATCCCGTTGGGCGTGCGATCGACCTGGACGGCATGCCGGCTGCAAATGATGTCATGGCCGAGCATGCGATCGCCACAGAGTGGAAAAGGCACCTGCGTCGCAAAGCCCGGGGTGACCGGGGACGCTAGCTCCGCCAGCGACGGGAACGTGACGCTGGACCGGACCGAAAGACCGACGGACGTCGCGCTCGCAGGAGGCCCGGCGGCAGCAGGGCCGAAGCTGGCTTCAGATGCGCTGACTGACGCCGCGCTGACAGCTGCTGCCACCACGGTAGCAATATCGCCTGTGTGAGGGCTGTGTTCAGGCAGCGGTGTCGCTAGGGAGCCAGCCTGGCCTGGCTGATCCGAGTCGGCCGGTGTGTAGCTGCCTGCGGCAGTCTGCGCTGCCAGCGGGGTGTCCAGCACACTGCCGAGCGAAGGCTGCGCTGCCGCTGCTGCTGGTCCCACGAAGTGGTCGGCGATTGGGATGGCAGGTCCGTCTCCGTTACTCTGCACTGCCGTTGCCGCGTCCTGCAGACCAGACGACCCCTGCGCATGAGCCGCCGCAGAAGCAAGTCCGTCGTCAGAGCCTCCGTCCTCATTCGCGTCATAGAAGCGATCGTCGTTGCCGTCATGAAGTGCTACTCGCTGGATGTCTGCGCTGCCAGTTGCGAATTCCTGATCTGCGCTTCCGGCAGCCGACAGCGTGCCGGACCCCGGCCTAGCGACCAGTCCGTCGTGCACATCGAGCGCTGCGAGGGAGTCTGCCACGTCGCTGAGCAGCAGCGCCCGCCGCGGGTCTACGGCATGACCACCTGCAAGGCCAAGCCCGTGGATCAGACTGGCAAAAGGACTGCTGGCAACATGCAATAATGAGCCGTACAGCTTGGCAACCCTGACACGTCCAGTGCCGCAGGCGGCACTGGTAAGGGAGGGGTTCGACTGACAACGGTGTGTGAGGGGATGGGCGAAGGTCTGAGCAATGTTATACCCGCACTGCCGTCGCTCGCGCGCGAGGCCAGGACCGCCGCCAGCTGCCTATGCAGGGCTGCAGTGGCTCCGGCACTCCGGCTGTGAAGACCTGCAGCAGCATCGACAAAAATGGTATCAGTACCTCGACAAGTCGTTGCACATGGTCATCCGCCGGATGCATTCGCAATGCCGCGTGTTGCCCAGAGGAAGACAGACGCAGCTGCCCCGGAAGCAGTTGTAGGATCATGTTGGACATTTTGCCAAGGACGCACCGTGGCCGTGCGCGAACGCGCTGTGGCCTCCAGGTGGCGGCGAGTGCGCGGGCGTCGGCAGCACGCTGACGAACGGGGTGCTGTCCGCTGACGCGCCGCCAACGTTGCCGCCTAGTCCCGACGTGGTGCCTCCTGTCGTGAACTCCCTGTGTGGCAGACCCTGCGCAACGGACATTCAACAGTGAGCATGCACAAAACCTAGAGTTCTGGTGATGCTGTGCGGCTCCAAGTTCGCGCGCAGGAGCCGGTGCTTGACCGGGAAGCGCAGCACGCATGTGTTCCAGTCGAGCAAACTGCTTGCCAGGAGATCAAGCGTGCAGCAGCCGCAGCAAGTCAACTAGTGACCTGCCGCACAAACGTACCTGCTGCTGCAGCTCTGCGGGGAAGTCTGCCGATACTGCGCTGTTCATTTGCGAGGGCTCTGAGGCCCGTGCGTCGGTGTCACGCCGCAGTGCACCAGGTGCTGCGAGCACGCTGCTGTGCAGCTGTGTCCCAGCTGCATGCCCTGCGACGCCATGAGGTGCGGCGTCTCCACTGGTTGCCACGCCATCCTCATTGCCGATACCGTGAGCCGCAGCGCCTTGGCCGCCCTCAGCCGCTACGAGATGCCTTGCAGTTGAGCTGCTGGCCACCGGCGACGAGACAGAGCCGGCAGCGGCACCATTGGCGTACAGATCCGCTGCGCTGCTGCACCTGACCTGCGCATTGGTGGTGGCTACAGTGCCGGTGACGCCGTGCAGTGCGGCCAGCCCGCCGGTGGCTAGGCCGCCTCCAGTGCTACCGGCACGAACTGCAGCGTCTCGGCCACCATCAGCCGCTGTCACATGACTGGCCGCCGCGCGATCGGCCACTGGAGGCGTGACGGAGCTGGCAGCGGCTGTACTGGAGGGCACATGCGCTGCATTGCCGCTGCTGACCCGCGCATTGTCGGTGGCGGCACCAGCCGGCAGCATGTGCCCTGCTGGCAGTCCCTGCGCCGTTGCCACTGGCACCCTCGCGGGGCCGATAGCAACCGGCTGCCGTGAGGGCTGCCGTGAGGGCGCAGACGCCGAGCTCAGCACGCTGCTGCCAGCGCTGAGGCCATACGGGGCAGCACCAGAGGATCCAGCCGCGGCGAGACCCGCTGCACTCAGGTTGCCAGCTGAGAAAGGGCTGCCTCCTCCGGACGGGGCGGCACCAAAGGATGCCGCGGCGGCAAGGCCCGCGCCATTCAGGGCGCCTGCTGCGAAAGGACTGCGTCCTCCAGCTGTTCCGCTGCTCAGGCGCGGGATGCCATGGACGAAGCCCGGGCTCGATGCGCTGGGCAATGCTGCCGGCGATGCGCGAGTCGGGCTGCCCAGCAAGATACTGTCGACCAGGCCGTCGCCGGCTGAAGGCACGTTATACAGACCGGGCTGAAGCAGGGAAGGCAGCCCTGCGTCTGCCTCGGTCCCCGGCCCCATGCCAGCGCCGGCAGAGCGTGATACGGGCATGGACACACCGCCGCTGGATGTCGGTTGGCCTTGGAGAGGCCAGCTTGCAGCTTCGAAGGCACAGTCACCGTCGTCGGCATCGCGCTGCAGGCCACCTGCAGGGCTCTGCCCGCTGAATGCACTAACCGAGACCCAGCCGCCCTCAGCTGACCCCCCGCAGCCATTGGTGTCGCTCGCGGCGAGCCCGTCAGCGACGTGCGAGCCGACAGCAGACGGCTGACCGCTGCCTGCTGCCCGTGGCACACGAGCTGCAGCTGGCGTGAACCCATCGGCCTCGGGAGTGCTGTCGTGCGCTGGCGCTCTGACATCTGCATCGTCATTGCTGATTTTCAGGGTTTGGACAGCACCCCCGGGTGTGAAATGTTCACCATGCGCCAAAAAGGAGAAGTCCTCGCGCGGCGCCACGGCCTCCCCAGCCGGTGGCTGAGCCACACTGGGTGGCAACTGTCCTGCAGCGACATGAGTTTTCGGCACCCCGCTGCTGTGTCGAACGCCTTCCGAGTCCGCAGCCGCGACCTCACTGAACACGTCCTCGGGCCACCCCTCGCCATCAAGTCCCCTCGACTGTGCTGCGGCTGGGCTGACACTGCTGGCAGGTGGGCTGCCGTACGTCACCCCTGCGTCGCACGCGCACCTCGTCAGCTGGTTGTGCACAAAGGACGCGGTAGACGTGATCCTTGGTTAAAATCCCAAGGACGCATGCCACTTTGAAAGTCCTTGTGGTCGCACCTGCTCCCAAATGCTCGTCTGTCAGGGCGTCAGCGCCTGCACCGCTGGCATGAGCGCCCGCCGCATTGCCCCGCGGCTCAGCACTGCTTTTGCCAGATGACCGGACAAAGCCTTGCGCTGCAAGCGCACCGCCGCCGCTGTGCGAGGCAGCACCCCAGAGGTCCAGCGACGGCGGCCTGGCATCAGACTGGGGGCCAAAGCCGCTGCTGCGCATTAGCGCGGCCGCGGCCGCGCCTTCTGCTGCGGCTGGAGGGGACACTGCGCCAGTGTCACCGCGAGTGTGTGTTGCAAGACTGTCACCACTGGCGGTCGGCAGCGGAGCTATTTTGCTGGCACTGGCTCCGGCATGCTTCCTGATGCCGGCACTGAGTTCGGCATGCTCTGCGATGCCGGCACTCTCCTCCTCCTCCATGGATGCGCCATGGCCGCCAGCGCCTGCGGTAGACTCGTGCAGCAGTTCGGTGGCAGCCGTGCCAGCGGCTGCGCCCGTCCTCACACGCGCTGCTACGGGAGTGTCCTGCCGCTGATCGAGCTGCTCGGCCAGCAGCGCCGCCAAGGCCTGTTCCAAGTCCGGAAAGTCCTGCAATACAATGATGCAGACAGTCACAGCTAGGCCAGGAATGTGGGTGAGGCACTGGCAAAAACAACTGTCCGGTAAGTAAACATGCCAGGGACGAGGTGTCGCAACATTCATATGAGCACTCCGACATCGCTTCTGTCGGCGCCGTCAGTGCGAACGCGTTGTTTGTGCCTCTAAAAGTGCCCTGGGCATACTCAAATCGCCCTGCAAGGCTACAAACCAAAGCTGCTTGTGCCGAGCGCACCCGCTGGATCTCGTCAAATGTCTGCCCCAGGCCCACGTCGCTTGCGGACACTAGTGCTGCTTCAGGACTTTGCGCCACGCCTGGCGGCCCTGCGCTGGCATGAAAAGCTCGACCAGGGCCTGTGTGTGGTGGTTCCAGTGAAGTGAACCCTGACATGCAATATGCCCTGCAACCTGCGAGTTTGGATTCTGCAACACATAGGCCACGGACACCGAGTGCCGTAGCACACCGCTCCGTGCTGCTCCATCGTCTGCCACGCCCAGCCTTGCTAGCATGCGTGCTGCCTCCTCGACGAGCGCCCCCGCCGGCGTGCCGGGCAGTCTCACGCCGCCGCCCTTGGCGTCGTCGAGGTCGCCGTCCGCGGACCGCTTGACGCCGCGCCCGGGCGTGAGCGGCCGGTCCGAGGCCGCCTCTCGGAAGCTGACAGGGCTTGCGCGCGCGCCCTGCACCGGCAGTTCGGCTTTGAGCAGTAGATGTCTGGGTTGCACCAGCATGTGCGTGACAGGCAATAATGCTGCGACACGTCAGCATGATCTACTAAGCGTGCACTCTGGCGCCCATTGCAAGCAGGCGCAGGCGGTCATGCAACATCCTGGAAGCCGAGGTCATGCTGCCTGACTTTGACCGCAGCAGTTGTCTGCTTCGGTGCTTGTTTCGGCTTCGCCCAGGACCGCACCGTTGACAGGGGCAAGTCCAGGGAGTCCGTCGACTCGCGCGGCTGCGTCCGCCGCGGCCGCGGGCGGCGGTGGGTCGGCAGGAACTCGGTCTTGATGCGGCCCCTGATCACCGCCTCCTGCTTGTTGATCCCTGCACGCCACACTGGCGCTGTGTCGGCACAGAGAAAATCCACAGGGTCTCGCATAGGACCGAACAGGCGGCCGTCCCATTCCTGCGGTTATGGTTTGTTTCCAGCCATACAAACATGCTGTGATACCGTCGCATCATGCGCTGCCTGGGTCATGCTGGGCATCGACGAGAGCAGTTGTCCGGACCTGGCGGCCTCCAGGGCACGCTGGCGCCGTCGCCCGGCTTGTAGCTGGTCGCCGTCTTGCGCAGGATGCTGGGCGTCACGTTGTTGGCGCCCTCCGACCCGTCGTCCGAGCCGGCGCAAGTGCTGGCCACAGCAGCGGCGGCGGCATAGCTGCCTGCTGAGCACACGGGCAGACACATGGGTACACTACGACCATGCGCATGCACCAGTGCGCAAGAGATCTGCAGCATGACGTGCTGCTCACATGTCCTGACGGCTGGCCGGAGTCCGTCTTAAAGCAAGGGGCAGACGGCAGGAGTAGTGAACATGACCATGCCAGACGCACCTGTAGCTTGCGATTCCGTTGGCGACCCCGGCTCGCTCTGAAATGACCGCTGACCGCCGCCGCGTCGCCAGGCGGACGCATCAAGGATCGAGTCCGCATCAGCTGCAGGAGTTACGGCGCAGTGAGCTGCTGATAGACAAGAGCAACATGAAATCTATCCTTTGCGTGGCAAGGCACTTGCCGAACTCTTGCATGCCGTGAAAGCAGACCTTCGGCACATGTCTATATGCAGACATGCAACATTGGCAGAGTGTCAATACCCGTCCGTGTCGCCGGTTGGGGCGGCGTGCGCCGGGACTGCGTGCCAGCCGCGACCCTGCCGGAGCCGTTGCTGAGCTGCCGGCTCAGCGCAGGCAGCGGCCAGCACTGCGGCTGCGCGGGCGGCTGAGCCTGACCTGGCTTGCTTGGCATCATCTGCAAGGCCATGCACTGCATGTTATCAGAGATGAAAGAAAAGCGCCGGCCATATTCCAGGCTTCATGCTTGTCTGTTCGTCGCAACGCTTGCCAATGGCACGGCGCTGATGCACAATCCGAGTTCCTCTGCCCAGCACACATTTCAACACGGCAGCAGATTTAGCATTTGTCACCTCCAAGTGGCGCTTGCGAATCTGCTCCAGCGACTCGCGATCCGTCTGCCTCCGCCTGCGCCGCTCCTGCTGCATCAGCGACGTCATGCTGTCGGCGCTCTGCGGCGTTGCCCCGCCGGCCATGTCCGCTTCGTCTGCACACGGCACCGGCATCCAACTCAGCAGGGCGATCTCGACATGCGTCTTGATAGTATGTACAGTCGCTGTGGCAACACCTCTCTTCTCTTGCCAACACTAAACACATATGTATGCTACGAAGAAAAGCCGCTGCGTGGCTTGCCTAATGTCCGTGCTCTGAGGTCTACCCTGCCCGAAGGAAGCAACGCACAGTCTTGACTGGCGGCTGACGGCGGAGCGCGAGCGGCAGTCCCGTTGATGACGCCCGCCACAGCGTCCGGCGCCGGGAGAAGCGGCATCATGCCCACTGGCGTCAGCGCGTCCGAGGACGGCTCCACGATGCGGTCGGCGCTCTTGCAGATGTATGCCGCCTGCCTGATCATGAGCGACAGGCTGTGCACCTGCAAGCAGTGCAGAGCTGGCGGGTCACTTGTGTAATCTGCCAGCCATCGTGTCGGTGACCTGGACAGCCGTTTAATTGCAAGCAGTCGACCCAGGGGTAGGCTGAATGGACGCACGGCCACGAGAGGACTGTCGGTCTGCTGCGCGGACGGCTTTGCGGCGGCGTCCGGCGACCGGAACAGCAGCGGCCCAAAGAACTCCGACA
>JAABUX010008908.1_pt1 | contig 11475 bp, 7 predicted proteins | sample 5561851 | NCBI WGS metagenome assembly JAABUX01 (sample SAMN10711883, study PRJNA513361) | rock metagenome | isolation source: Antarctica rocks | place: Antarctica: Victoria Land, Richard Nunatak red sandstone | collected 2016-01-03 | reverse complement strand
CGGTGCCGTGCAGGCGGGCGACGAAGCGCATCACGCCGTCGGCGTTGGGCGGTGTATCGGCCCAGAAGGCAACGAGCGCGCCCTTGGGTCCGGCATCGAGCTTGGCGACGCCCGCGCGCTTGAGGAACAGCTTGATCTCGTAGACGGTGAGCAGGTTCTTCGCCTCCTCGGGGAGCGGGCCGAAGCGGTCGATCAGCTCGGCGGCGAAGGATTCGAGCGCGGCCTTGCCCTCGACCTCGTTCAAGCGGCGGTAGAGTGCCATGCGCAGATTGAGGTCGGAAACGTAGCTATCGGGAATGAGGATCGTCGCGTCGACGGTGATCTGGGGAGAGAACTCCTCCTGCGGCAGCGGCTCGCCCGACGCGCCCGCCTTGGCGGTGACGATCGCCTCTTCGAGCATCTCCTGGTAAAGCTCGAAGCCGATCTCCCGGATGTGGCCCGATTGCTCGTCGCCCAAGAGATTGCCCGCCCCGCGAATATCCAGATCGTGGCTGGCCAGCTGGAAGCCCGCGCCGAGCGAGTCGAGCGACGATAGCACCTTAAGGCGTTTGTCGGCGGCTTCGGTGATGGGCGTGTCTTCGGGGGTGGTCAGGTACGCGTAGGCGCGCGCCTTCGAGCGGCCGACGCGACCACGGATCTGGTAAAGCTGGGCGAGGCCGAACATGTCGGCGCGGTGGACGATCAGCGTGTTTGCGGTGGGAATGTCGATGCCGGATTCAATGATCGAGGTCGATAGCAGCACGTCGTAGCGGCGATCGTAGAAGGCGCTCATGCGATCCTCGACCTCGGCGGCCGCCATCTGGCCGTGCGCGGAGATAGGTTTCACCTCGGGGACGTGCTTGTGGAGGAACTCCTCCAGATCGGGCATGTCGGCCACCCGGGGCGTGACGAGGAAGGTCTGCCCGCCGCGCGCGCGTTCGCGGAGCAGCGCCTCGCGCAGCACGGCGGGGTCCCATGGGCTGACATAGGTGCGAACCGCGAGGCGATCGACCGGGGGCGTGGCGATGATCGAGAGTTCGCGCAGGCCCGACATCGCCATCTGAAGCGTGCGCGGGATCGGGGTGGCGGTGAGCGTGAGGACGTGGACGTCGGTCTTGAGCGCCTTCAGCTTCTCCTTCGCGGCAACACCGAAACGCTGTTCCTCGTCGACGATGACGAGGCCGAGGCGATCGAAGCTGACCGTCTTCGACAGGATCGCGTGCGTGCCAACCACGATGTCGACGGTGCCGTCGGCAAGGCCGTCGCGCGCCTGCTTGGCTTCGGCGTTGGTGACAAGGCGCGAGAGCTGGCGGACCTGGACGGGGAAGCCCTGGAAGCGCTCGCGGAAATTGCCATAATGCTGGCGGGCGAGGAGCGTGGTGGGGGCGACGATGGCGACCTGCATCCCTTGCATCGAGGCGACGAATGCGGCCCTGAGCGCCACCTCGGTCTTGCCGAAGCCGACATCGCCGCAGACCAGCCGGTCCATCGGCTTGCCACTGGCGAGATCGGCCAGCACATCGTCGACCGCTTTGAGCTGATCGTCGGTTTCCACATAGGGGAAGCGGTCGACGAACGCGCCGTAGGCTTGCGGGTCGGGGACCATCGCGTCCGCCTGACGCTGCGCGCGCTCGGCGGCGGTCTTCAGGAGTTCGGACGCGATCTCCTTGATGCGCTCCTTCATCTTGGCCTTGCGGCCCTGCCACGCCGCGCCACCGATCTTGTCCAGGGAGACGCCCTCGGTCTCCGCGCCGAAGCGGCTGAGCACATCGATGTTCTCGACGGGCACGAACAGCGTGCCGCCATCGTATAGGAGGCGCACGCAATCGTGCGACGCACCCGCGATTTCTAGTGGTTCGAGGCTCTCGAAGCGCCCGATGCCGTGATCGCGGTGGACGACGTAATCGCCGGGCGTCAGCGTCGCCATTTCGGCGAGGAAGGCGTCCGCCTTGCGGTTGCGGCGGCGGCGCACGAGGCGCTCGCCGAGCATGTCCTGCTCGGTCAGCACGCTCACATTGCCGAGCGTGAAGCCGTGATCGAGTGCCACTACCATCAGGGGCGTGCGCCCGTCGGCGGCGAGGCCGATCGCGCCCTGCCAGCTGTCGGCGTCGGCGGGTTTGGCGAGGCCGTGATCGGCCAGCAGCCCGGTCAGGCGGTCGCGCGCGCCGCGCGAGTAGGTGGCGAGGATGGTGCGCCGCTTGGCTTTACGCTCGGAGTCGATATGCGCGACGACCGCGTCGTAGACATTGGCGTTGGCGGCGCGCTCGGGGGCGAAATCACGCGGCGGGCGGGCCTTCAAGTCGTGGACGTTCGCGCCTTCGGAGTCGAAGGGAGAGGTAATGTGCGCGCGGGCGTTCTTGATTGCCGCATCCCATTCGGCGGCGCTGAGATAGAGTCGCTCGGGCGGCAGCGGGCGGTAGCCGCCGCGCGTGGTCGCCAGCATCGCCTCGCGGTTCTGGAAATAGTCGGCCAAAGTCTCGAACCTGCGGCGCGCGCCGTCGATCATCGCGGCGTCGCGGACGATGACGTCCTTGGGGCCGAGATAGTCGAACAGCGTGGCGAGGCTCTCCTCGAACAGCGGCAGGTAATGCTCCATCCCCGCCATGCGGCGACCCTCGCTGACCGCCTCGTACAGCGGATCGGCGGTCGCGGCGGTGCCGAACGCCTCGACATAGCCTTGGCGGAAGCGGCGGATGCTCACCTCGTCGAGCAGCGCTTCGGAGACGGGCAGCAGCGTGAAGCCGGGCGCGGTCTCGATCGTGCGCTGAGTCCCGATCTCGAAGCGCCGGAGCGTCTCGATCTCGTCGCCGAAGAAGTCTAGCCGCAGCGGCGTGCGCTCGCCCGCGGGGAAGACGTCGATCAGCCCGCCACGCACCGCGTATTCGCCCGCCTCGACCACGGTATCGACGCGGACATATCCGTTTGCCGACAGGAGCGCCGAGAGCTGGTCGCGGTCGAGCGCGTCGCGTGCCTTGATCACACGGGTCGCGGCGGTGATGCGCGCCGGGGCGAGGACACGCTGGGTGAGCGCGTTCAGCGTGGTGACGAGCAGCTGCGGGCCGGTAGGCTTGTGCGTGAGGCGCGCGAGCGCGGCGAGGCGGTCGGCGCTCGATCGCGCGCTCGGCGAGGCGCGATCATAGGGCAGGCAGTCCCACGCGGGGAACTGGACGGTGTCCAGATCGGGGGCGAAAAACTGCGCGGCGTCGGCGAGGTGCCGCGCCTGCCCCTCGTCTTCGGCGACGAACACCGCGCGGCCGGGAGCTGCGGCGCGCGCGAGGTCCGCCATCAGCCAGGGTTGCAAGCCCTCGGGACAATTGGCGAGCGTGAGGGAGGCTTTGGCGGCGAGGATCGGTTTGGGGTCGATCACCGCGCCACCGCGATATAGTTCAGCCGCCGCATCGCCGTCATCAACACTCCCTCATACGCCGCCGGGCACGTCGCCGTCCCGATCGCCCACGCCATCACATCGGCGTCCTGCTCGTGCAGCAGCGCCTCGCCCCACGCGATCTCGGTCTCGCTCCACGCGCCCACATGCGCGCGCACGAAACCGCCGATCAGCATGTCGGCCTCCTTGGTGCCCCGGTGGTCGGCACGGAACAGGAGACGACGGCGGCGGTCTTCAAGGGACAGGGTCAACAGAGCCTCAATGCGGCGGCGCCCGCGCGCCCGTGGCGGGCGGCGGGATGGACGTCTAGAACGCACGACCTAGCGATGCGCCCCACCATCCTCAACCCGCTTTTCGCCGCAGTCGGCGGTTTACCCGGTGTCGGCCCGGCGGTCGCCAAGACGCTCGCGCGGCTGAAGATCGAGCGCGTCGTCGATCTCGCGTTCCACCTGCCCGTCATGTTCATCGAGCGCGTGCCGCTGAAGGTCCTCGATCCATGCTACGAGGGGCGTGCGGTGATCCTGACCGTGACCGTCGACGAGATTGTGCCCGGACAGGGCCGATCCCCCACCCGCGTTCGCGTCCGGGACAGCCACGACAACCCGTTCACGCTGGTGTATTTCGGCGACGGCGGGGCCTACGCGCGCCGCTTGCTGCCCGAGGGCGCGCAGCGCGTGGTGAGCGGGCGGTTGGAGCGGTACGGCGACCGGCTGCAGATCACGCACCCCGATTATGTGGTGGCCGAGGGCGAGGCGGGAACGATCCCGGCACGCGAGCCGGTTTATCCGTTGACCGAGGGGATGACGAACAAGCGGCTGGGCACGCTCGCCGCCGCCGCCGTCGCACGCGCGCCCGATCTGGCCGAATGGGCCGCGCCCGCGCAGCTTGGCTTCGACGGCTGGCCCGCGTGGCGTGACGCTTTAGGGCGGGCGCATGGGCTGGACGCGGTTGCGCGCACCCGGTTAGCGTATGACGAGCTGTTCGCGGGGCAGCTGGCGCTGCTGCTGGTGCGCGCCTCGACCAAGCGCCGCCCGACGCGCGCGCTTCCCGGTACGGGTGCGCTCGTGGCACGGATGCTGGACGCGCTGCCTTACCGGCCTACCGGCGCGCAGGCGCGCACGATGGGCGAGATCGCCGCCGATATGGCGACGCCCGAACCGATGCTGCGCCTGCTCCAGGGCGATGTTGGCGCGGGCAAGACGCTGGTGGCGGCGGTGGCGATGCTGCGCGCGGTCGAGAGCGGCGCGCAGGCGGCGCTGCTCGCGCCAACCGAACTGCTCGCGCGCCAGCACGCCGCGACCCTGGGCGCGCTGATGGCGGGGCTACCGGTGCGCGTCGAAGTGCTGACCGGGCGCGACAAGGGCGCCGAGCGGGAGAGCGTAGTCGCGGGGGTGGCGGATGGCCGTGTGCACATCCTGATCGGCACGCACGCAATCTTCCAGGACAGCGTCGCCTACCGCAATCTCGGCCTTGTCGTGATCGACGAGCAGCACCGCTTCGGCGTGAGCGAGCGCAAGGCGCTGACCGACAAGGTCCCGCCGGGCACGCGACCGCACCTGCTGTCGATGACCGCCACCCCCATCCCGCGCACGCTGACGCTGATCGCCTACGGCGAGATGGACGTGAGCCGATTGGACGAGATGCCCCCCGGCCGCCAGCCGGTCGAAACACGCGTAATCAGCCTCGACCGCCTCGAACAGGTGTACGAGGCGCTTGGCCGTCACATCGCGGGCGGCGGGCAGGCGTATTGGGTGTGTCCGCTGGTCGATGGCTCCGAAAGCGCCGACGATGCCGCCGCCGAGACGCGCGCCGCCGAACTGCGCGGGCGCTTCGGTGCGGAGCGGATCGCGCTGGTCCACGGCCGCCTGCGCCCCGGCCCCAAGGACGCCGCGATGGCGGCCTTCGCTGGCGGGGCAGCGGCGGTGCTCGTCGCCACCACGGTAATCGAGGTCGGCGTCGACGTGCCCGCCGCGACGCTGATCGTCATCGAAGCGGCCGAACGCTTCGGCTTGGCGCAACTGCACCAGCTTCGCGGGCGAGTTGGCAGGGGAGGGGGCCGCAGCGTCTGCCTGTTGCTGCGCGGGAAAGCGCTGAGCGAGACCGCCCGCCAGCGCCTCGCCTTCCTCAAATCGAGCAACGACGGCTTCGCGCTCGCCGAGAAGGACCTCGAACTGCGCGGCGCGGGCGAGCTGCTCGGCACGCGCCAGTCGGGCGACCCCGCGTTCCGCCTCGCCACGCCCGAGCATGTCGCCGCGCTGACGCAAGCCGCGCGCGCCGACGCGGCGGCGCTGGTTGCGGCGGACCCGGCGCTTGCGAGTCCGCACGGGCAAGCGGCGCGGGTGGCGCTGTATTTGTTCGAGCGCGATACGGCGGTGGGGCTGCTCAGATCAGGATGACGGCTGCTTGGTCGGAACGCCCGCCTCACGCGCGAGCGCCTCGAACTTGGCCTTGTCCATCTTCTTGCCGACGCCTTGCAGAACGACCGTCGAGGCCGGATCGTTCATCAGCCCACGCCCGGCGATCTGACCAAGCACGTTGAAGCTCGCTTCGAAGACGCCCGTGCCCTCGTTTTTGAGCGCCGCTACTGATTGAGTGCGGCAGTCGGTCAAAACCAAACGCTCGGTCAAGCGAGCGAACCCCGCTGTAAGTTCGTCGCGCTTGGCTGAATACATACTGACGAGATCGCTGACGCTCGGATTTGCCGACACCGCCGCGAACATGAACCGGACGAGCGCGGTCCTGTCGGCAGGCGTGGTCTTGGCGACGAGACAACGGCTGAGATCATCGGTGAACACGCCAGCGCGCGCTGCGGGCGCGCAAACCGACAAAGCGATGGCGATCGGCAAAACGTGTTTGATGGTCATGGTTATTCCTGTCGGCGGGCCACGCCTGGCACACCTTCGTCGACGATCATGGGCGCGTCCGCAAGCTTGGCCTGAAGACATCACCCCCACACCGGCCCCAGCTTCACCCGCAACGTCCATCGTCTGGCCGATCTCGTCCAGCGTCAGTTCCTCGACGAAATACAGTTGCAGCACCAGCGACTCGCGCCGGGGCAGCCGCGCGATCGCGCCCGCGAGAGCGTCGCGCAGGCCCTCGTGCTCGAGTTGCTCGAAGGCGTTGGGGTCTTCGGAAGCGAACACCGACGAGCGGTCCGAATACACCGCGTCCAGCGCCTCCAGATACACCGGTTGCGCGGCGTCCACCGCCGAGCGGTAGCCCGCCGCCGACAGTCCCAGTTCGCTCGCCACCTCGCCCGGGCTGGGCGTGCGGCCGAGCTTGCCCTCGAGCGCGGTCTCGGTCGCCTTCATCGCCTTGCGCCGTCGCATCGCGCCGCGGTTGATCGTGGCCGAGGACCGCAGCACATCGATCATCGCGCCGCGTACGCGCATGGTGGCGTACGTGGCGAAGCTCGCCTCGCCGCGCTGGACGAAGACGCGCGCCGCGATGACCAGCGCCATCATGCCGGTTTGCACCAGCTCCTCCAGATCGACCGACGCGCCCGCCGAGCTATGCACCTTGCGCGCAAGGCGGCGGACGAGCGCGCCATGTTCGGCGATCAGCTGATCGGGTTGCGTCTGGGGTTCGAGCGCGAGCGCGGTCTGGGTCATGGGCGATGCTCCGGGAGCGGTGCGCCGAGGTCCCGCAGGGTCGTCAGCGCACCGTCGCGCGCGCCAATCGCTTGACGCGCGCGCGACGCTCCGCCGACGCGGAGGAGGCGTGCAGCGGGCGCGGTCGCGCGCGGGAACGGGGCGTTGCGGGGTGTGGGCGACATCATGGTCTCGGGCGGCGGGTTCGTCCCACCCCCGATGCAAGCGCCACGCCGTAAAGGTTAACACTGGCGCTAGGCCGCCGGACTCCCGAAGCGCCGCAGTTGCGTCGCCACTTCGGCGGCGAGCGGTTGGTACACCGCGCGGTCGCCGCATCCGTCGAACAGGCCGTTGGGGCAGGGGCGATCGTCGTCCCACCCTGGATGATCGAGGACGGGGTAGAGGCAGATGCCCTCGACCGGCAAGCCGTTCGCGCGAGCGGCGGCGACCTCGTCGGCGATGAAGCGCAGCCACGCGGGGCGGAACACGCCCTCGCAGCCGGTCTCGGCGATGAACAGCGGGCGCTGGTAGCGCGCGTGCACTTGGGCCAGCAGGTCGCGCGGCGGCACGTAGGCAGGATGGCCGGGCCAGACCGGCAGACGATCCAGCGTCCACTGGTTGTTGGTGTAATAGTTGAGGCCGACCAGATCGACCGCGCCCTCATGGCCGCCGAGTTCGGGCGCGTGACGGCCAAGCAGCATCTCCAGCGCCTCATACTGCGCATGGTGCGCGCCGAGGGTGTGCCAGCCCTGCTCCTCGCTCGCGTCCTCGGGCAGGTGGACGTGGATCATCGGCTCGGCGATCGCGATCAGCGCGCGTGGATCGACCGCGCGCAGCTCGGCGATAGCGGCGAGCGCGGCGCGGACACACTGCGCCTTCAGCTCCCAACCGCCGCCGCCATAAGGCGCGAAGGCGGCGTGCGTACCGCCGATCCACGCCCAGAAGCTGATCTCGTTGACGGGCACCCACAGCGGCGGCGTCCCGACTTCGGCGGCGTGGAGCTTGGCGGCGGCGCGCGCGAACGCGGCGAAGCGGGGGACGAAATCGAGGCCGTAGAGATCAAGATCGTCGGGATAGCCCCAGTGCATCAGGTCCCAGATCACCTGCACTCCCGCGTCGCGCGCGGCGCGGAGTTGCGGGAGCCAGGAGGACCAGTCGTAGGTGCCGTTGCCGCGATCGATGAGGTGCCAGCGCAGTCCGTCGCGCGCGGTGAGCAGGCCGTGGGCAGCGAGCAGGCCGTAGTCCTGCGCCGCAAGCACATCGTGCCGCGCGCCTGCGATCACATCGACGCGCGCGCGGTCGGGACGGCGATGGGTGGCGCACTCGAAGCCGCCCATCAGGAAAGACCGGAACGGACTCAAAAACAGGTCTCCCCCCTCCCTGCAAGGGAGGGGTTGGGGGTGGGTATCAGGCGATAGCTCGCACTGGCTTAGGCTGGCTTGGCGGCACGGGAGGCACCCACCCTATCCCCTCCCCTGCAGGGAGGGGAACCCGATAAGCCGCTATTCGGCGGCGACCACGCGTTGTTTGCCCGTGCGCGCTTCGACGCCGATCGGCACGGTATCCTGGATGCGCCGGAACGTCGCGAGCGCTTGGCCGACGACCTGGTCCATGTTGTAATAGCGGTATGTCGCCAGCCGGCCGACGAACCACACGTCCGAGGTCATCAACGCCAAGGCCTCATACTGCTTGTAAAGCGTCTGGTTCTCTGCGCGCGGGATCGGATAGTAAGGATCACCCGTTGCGCTGGGGTACTCGTAGGTCAGCGCGGTCTTGGCATGTTCTTGGCCCGTCAAATGCTTGTATTCGGTCACCCGCGTGTACGCCTCGGTCTGCGGATAGTTGACCACCGCGACCGGTTGATGCCGCTCCTCGTCGCGCACGACATGCTCGAAGCGCAGCGAGCGATACGGCAGCTTGCCGAAGCGAAAGTTGAAATATTCGTCGATCGGGCCCGTGAAGATCAGGCGGCGGTGCGGGATCAGATCGCGGATCGCGCGATAATCGGTTTGCAGCAGGACCGAGATGTTGGGCTGGTCGAGCATCGCCTCGAACATCCGCGTGTAGCCGTGGAGCGGCATGATCTGGTGCTTGTCGTTGAAATAACGGTCGTCGCGGCAGGTGCGCGTCGGCACACGCGCGGTGACGGACTTATCGAGTTCGCTCGGGTCTATGCCCCACTGCTTGCGCGTGTAGCCCTGGAAGAATTTCTCGTAGAGATCGCGACCGACAGCGCTGACGACCACGTCCTCGGACGTGCGGATCTCGGGTACATGTTCGGCGCGCGCTGCGAACCAGGCGGGCAGTTCCTCGCTGGTCAGCGACAGGCCGTATAGCCGATTGACCGTATCGAGATTGATCGGAATCGGAACCGATTGGCCATCGACTTTCGCCAACACGCGATGCTCGTAGGGCCGCCACGCGGTGAATTGCGACAGGTGCTCGACGATTTGGTCCGAGTTGGTGTGGAAAATATGTGGTCCATATTGGTGGATCAGCAGCCCCGCCTCGTCATACCGGTCATACGCGTTGCCGCCGATGTGCGCGCGGCGATCGACGAGCAGAACGCGCTCGCCGCGCTGCGTGGCGATACGTTCGGCGAGCGTCGATCCGGCGAAACCCGCGCCGACGATCAACCAATCAAACACTTAAAGTCTCCAGGATGGGAGCGCGCTCGGGGATCGCGGCCTCGATCAGGGCGCGCATTCCCGACCAGGTGAGGTCCCATGACCCGGCGGCGAGTCGACGGTCAACCGCCTTGCGCCAATGAGACGCGGACGGCGCGAGCGCGCGTTCGAGCGCGGCCACGGTCTCTTCGGATGTCCGCGCGATGGCGACCAGACCTTCCTCGCCATACGGACGCATCACATCGGTGATCGGCGTCGAGACTACCGGCAGCCCCGCCGCGAGGAACTCGGGCGTTTTGGTGGGCGAGATGAAGCGCGTCGCCTCGTTGAGCGCGAAGGGCATCCAGCCCGCGTCCCAGTGCGCCAGATACGCGGGCAGATCGCCATACGCCTTGCCGCCAAGCCAGTGAATGTTCGCGCCTTGCGGCAGCGCGGCGGGATCGATCTTCGCGGTCGGGCCGAGCATGACGAAGTGCCAGTCCGGGCGCAGCGCGGCGACGTTCGCCAGCAGTTCGGCGTCGAAGCGTTCGTCGATCACGCCGAAGAAGCCGATGCGGGGACGGGCGATCGCCGTCTGGTCGGCAGGGTCCGCCAGCGTGCCGCCGCGCGCGCGGTCGAAGTGGGCAGTGTCGATCGAGGATGGGAAGCAGTGTAGGTTTGCGTGGCGACCTTTCGCCGCCTCGAACATCGACGCGCCGCCGGTGAACACCACATCGGCTTGGCGCATCAACGCCGCCTCGCGCTCGATCAGTTCGGTCGGTGCGAAGGCGAACGCGCTCAGTTCATCCATCTTGTCGAAGACGATCAACTGCGGGTCGAGCCCGTCGGCGAGCGGCAACGCCGTCGGCGTGTATAGCCAAAGCCACAACGGCCCATTCCCTGCAACGGTGTCGACCACCCGGCGCGCGTGTGCCTCGGCGGTCTCCTGCTCGGTCCAGTCGGGAACGAGCGGCTGCACCACAGTCACGCCTTCGCGCTCGAAGCGACGCTCGCCGAAGATCGTGCCGCCCCACACCGGCTCCTCGACATAGATCACGCGCAGCCCGTCTTGGGCGGCGCGCGTCATCAGATGCTGCGGCCGCTGAAAGACGAAATCCCAGCGAAGATGGCTAAGCGCAAGCAGCGTCGTCGAGGCGGATACGAGTCTAGCAGGTTGCAAAACGCTCGGCCTCCGGGGTGAGGGGATCAACGCAACGGCCGACGCCGTTCATCTTTATGAAAGTGCCTCAATAAACTGCGCGCTTGTGAGAACGTTCCGTGCTCGGTAGGCGCGCAACGCAACCTGTCCGGAACCGCACTCGTCCCGGCCATGTTTAAGCGGCCTGCCATTCATCACGAACAATCCCTTTCACACGGAGACTCTCATGGCCAACACCAAAGCCGAACCGCGCGCGATCTCGCTCATCCGCGAGGAGCACACCGCGATCAACGCGCTGTTCGACGAGTTCAAGGGGGCCGACGAGGATCGCCGCCGCGAGATCGTCGACGAAGCGATCTTGCGCCTCGACATCCACGCGCAGCTCAAGGATGAGATCCTCTATCCCGCGCTCGAAGAGGCGGTGGGCGAGGATGCCGTCGCCGAGCAGATCGGACGGCATGAGGACGTGGAAGAGGCGCTCGACGACTTCGTCGACGCGGACGAGGAAGGTCCCGACGACGAGGCGTTCGCCGCGCTCGGTGCCAAGATGAAGGAGCATTTCGAGGAGGAGGAGAAGGCGCTCGCCGACCTCACCAAGGACGCCGAGGTCGATCTCGACGCGCTCGGCAAGGAAATGGAGACGCGCCGCGAGGAGCTGCGCGCCGAACTGAGCGAGAGCGGCGATATCGAGGATTAGTCGCCCGACTATCGGTTAACGTACGCGCGGCCGGGGTCCCCACCCCGGCCGCGCTTCGT
>JAABUX010008905.1_pt1 | contig 11476 bp, 8 predicted proteins | sample 5561851 | NCBI WGS metagenome assembly JAABUX01 (sample SAMN10711883, study PRJNA513361) | rock metagenome | isolation source: Antarctica rocks | place: Antarctica: Victoria Land, Richard Nunatak red sandstone | collected 2016-01-03 | reverse complement strand
TGGATACGGGCCTCCGCCTGCCGGGCGGAGCATCAGGCCGCCCTTCGACAGGACTCGGGGCCGGATGTCGGGTCGAGGTTTGCGCCTGCACGTCTCTCCCGGCCCACTGATGAGGGAGAGGACGCCCGTCTGTCAATCGCGTGGTCGTCGGAGCCAGTTATGGTTGATGTCAGACAGCAGAGTCTGCTTCGGGTCGATAGCGGCTATCGCAAGCGCGCCGGGCAGCAGGACACTTGCAAAAGTGACCTATCGCTGGATTGAGGGGCAGGCCGATCGCACCGAGGGGCGGCGCATCCTGGGTGCCCTGCCGCAGCTCCGGCGTGGCGAGGGCTGGGTTTGGGCGCCCGGAGAGGGGGTGCTGGCACGGGTGGCGTTCCCGCGCATCCTGACACTGGACAGCTCGCAAACGCCGCGGCGGGAAATGCGGGCCGGAACGGCGGGCCTGCTTGCAACCGTGGATGCGCCTGCCCTGGGGCGGGCGTTGGCCGGGCTCGCTGCAGACGGGTCTGAAGAGCCCTAGCATCGCTGAGCCGTGCCTTTCTGCGTCGCCCTCGGAATTCCATCCCTGCCAGCCAGTCGTCGCGCGCCCTGGATACTGCAAATCCCGGGGATCGGCACTGTCGGTTCAACGGCCGTCCAGCACGAACCATGTCGGTTGGTCTATGGGAGAGGGTCGGGGATGCGGAACACCCACAGAAAGTGGTCCCCGACGAAAGTGCCTCCCCGCTATATTGGACGGGATGGGAAGAACCCTGCGTTTCGCCTATGCAGGTTTATCTCATGGGAACAAGAGCCGACCTCGTCAGTATGATCGCACTTCATTGACATCTCTAAGTTGGTAGAGGTTTGATGACGCTCTTTAGTCAATCAAATCAAATCTCTTTACAAAGCGTCGCGCCCACGCGGGCGCGGATCACTCGTGCTCTGACCGCAGGGGTAGCGGTGCCTGGTGGTTGCTTTTGGGTCACCTATGAGTGGGAACCTCCACGAGATGCGCGCCCGACTTGCCATAGTCGATCAGGCGCGGTGCTTCGTCCCCCGCATTTCCCATGTCGTTCCAAGTTGATCCGACAGGTCTTTCCCGAGCGGGCCATCTTAGCAGTTGCACCACCGCCCACCGTCGTAGCTCGGCCGTGATCTCTGGAGCCCTTATGCTGCCGACACCGGGAATCCATCCTAACTCGCGAAATCCGATCCACGGCCAACGGGGGCAGAGACCGCGAGCAGAGTGTAAGACCGGAGCCTTGACACGATCCGCGCACTCGGTACGGATCGTGGCCACATACCAGTTCTATGTTACAATTTATGGGCACACATGCAGGGGTGGGTGCATTCCATCAGGGATAGACGGAGGTCTGTCGGATGCTGCACAGGCTACATCAAGCTGGTGCTGGGTAATGTTTGAGGCTGATAGACCAGAACCGAGCTTCGCTCCCGTGAGATCAGTGTTTGTCATATCCGCATCTACAAAGTCTGTTCCCGCTAGATGCGCACCAATGAACGTTGTGCCTTCTAGATGGGCACCACGGAACAGAGAGTTGGGGATGACAGCATAGTCGAACGCGGCCCCTCGTAGATTGCTCTTGCTGAAATCCATTCGGTATGGCAAGTCAGACTCAATGACCCGCCTCGGATCACGTTGTTCTTTAGGTATGACCCTGAACTCAGCTTGAACGCTTCTAGTCGGAGTAGGTGGCTGACCAATGCGGCGAAGGTTGCCTCCAGACATCTCTACACCTATGAAGCTGGAATTGGAGATCTCAGCTCCCCTGAAGTTCACTCCATTAAGGTCTGCGCGGTCGAACACCGCGTCATGTGCTTTCAGGTTAGACAGATTCGCATATTGGAGGTAAGCCCCCTCAAGATGCAAACCATTCACAGGCACTCGCTCCTGAGCAATTAATTCTAACGCAAAAGACGTGCCTGGGGCACTTGGAGTCTGTAAAGTTGAAAGCGCTTGGACGATCGAGCTTTGCCGCTGTGCCGTCACTGCAGCCTGAGTGTCTCGTCCGTTCTTCTTTAAAGTTGTGTTCAACGCGAATATGGCGATGATGACGCTGGCAGTGCTGATCATCCAACCGAAGCGTTTACCTGTGACCTCGCACCATTCCCATACACTCCTACCAGGCAGATCGGGTGGTGAACCATCCCGGGCTGATGTCGACGGTATTGACGACGGAGCCGATGCAAGCGGAACCACCGGCAGGTCACCCGAGTGCGATGGGGTTTGAGGCGTACCCGTGGTTTCAGGATTGCTCATGGCGGTGGTCTTGGAAAGGTCAGACATATTGTCGTCCTGAAAGATTGCCGTTGGCCCAAGCATTGAAGGCGTCGATTTCAGCACACGCGGCAGCCGCGCATTCGGCTATGAGGGTGGTCGTCTGTGATGTGCTCATGGTGATGAAGCGATGTCTATATAGATGCCTGACCGGACATCTACCATCGCTCCCAGCACCGACTTAATGACCGACGCGCCGCCGTTCCTCCGTTTGCGGTAAAACCCAGCCAGCCTCCACCTTATAGTGATTTCGCGACGTCGTTGGGTTTGGGAAGCATTTGACCTTGCGAGGACTTCACCCACGGACGACATCTTGGCGCCATGTGGCAGAGCGGGCGATGTTGGATCACCGCCGATGAAGATGCCCCGCTCTTCATCCCGTCGTCCCCCGCTCGCGAGCGCGGCCGCATCGTCCGGCATCAGCATCTCATACCCACCTCGCGGATGCGGCACAAGCACGAGCTTCCTGGCCAACAATTTGTTTGTATCGGTGGTCTGTGTTTGGCCCGGCGCTGACGCCAGCGCACTTTGGTCCCGGATACGGGTGGCGGTGAACGGCATGCGCGCTCCCTAGTTGCGGGCCGGTCATCATTTTGCGGCCACGGCCAATCCGTCGCGCAGGACATAGATCGACTGGTGGGCGATCGAGGGGCAGCAATGCGGATCGCTTGGCTTCCACGACATCCATTGCACGGATACGCGACCCGCAACGACGGCGACGGTTCTGACTTGGCCCTCCGGACCCGGCGTCTGTTTCCATTCGTGGACGGTGCCGCCGCCTTCAGAGTAGATGCCGAATGTGCTTGCGCCGTTGTTACCTCCGCCGCAGCCTTCTACAGAGAATGTGGCAACCGTCGTCCGCTACGCCGAACTCTGCAACGCTCCATGATAGATTTCGCGGTAGCCGTTGATCTCACATCCGGCGTTGGCCCGCATTGATGAATGCCTGTATCGCCGCCGGTGATTGCGCCCATCCTGGTTGAGATGATTGGCCAGCCAGCAACACGCTGAGCATGCCGAAGACACAGGTCCTCAAAGCCCAGCCTGACCTCAGGTTGCATGCGGTTGTCCACGTGGGCCCAGGTGCAGTCGTCGTATCAGGTGGATTCGGCATCTTGCTTCTCCTTCTGAGCGATGCGGGACAATCCCCGCTTGATCGTCGGCTCGCTACATCCGAGCCGCTTGGCAGCTTTTGGGATGGTGCCAGCCGCCTCGTAAGCCGACGCTATGGCCTCGTCGGTGAACCGGCGGGGCTGACCGCCCACGACGCCGCGATCCCTTGCGCGGGCCAGCCCAGACAGGGTGCGGTCCATCGCCATGTCCCGCTCCAGCTGGGAAAATGCCGCGAATATCGTCAGGGCAAAACGGCCGATTGGCGTGCTGGCGTTCAGGTCCATGTTCAGCACGCGGACACGCACGCCCTTGGCCGTCAGGTCCCGGATCGTCGTGAGCGTGTCGAGCGTGTCGCGGCTGAGCCGATCAAGCGAATGCAGCACTAGCACGTCGCCTGCCTGAAGGTCGCGTTGGCAGTCGAACCAGCCTGGCCGGACGTGCGGGTCCATGGTTGAGCCCGTCGCCTTGTCTCCAAAGATGTCCATTGGATTTACGCCCGCCCGCACCAACTCGTCCACCTGGCGTTGCGTCTCCTGGTCGCTGGCCGAGACGCGAACGTAGCCGACCATCATCGGATCGTCCTGGCCGCGCTCGTTCCAGGGGACGGCGGAGATGAACTGCATGTCCAGCTTTGGCTTGCGTCGGCGGGGTTTTTTAGTCGCGATCATGGGATGATTGATAGCGCCGGATCATCAGTGCTTGCAACCATGATCTGATCCGGTATAGCCTGTCGGCAAACGTCACGGACGACGCGCAGTATCAGACCGGCCTGGAAAAAGGATCGCGCCCATGACTACCATGATTTCCGAAGTCTATGAGGCGTTCAAAGAGGCGAACGTCTCTGATGCCACCGCGCGCAAGGCGGCGGAGGCTGTCGCCGCCTACGAAGCTCGCTTCGCGTCGCTAGACATCAAAGTCGAGCGCATAGTTGGGCGGCTGACACTCATCCAGTGGATGCTGGCGTTGCTGATCGGAGGGGTCGCGAGCCTCGTAGTCAAGGCGTTCGCCTAACCAGATCACTAGGGCCAGGAGGCGATTATGAAGCGTGCAGCCCTAATACTGGCTATAACTGTTGGCCTTTCAGCCCCGGCCGCCGCCGGGCAAGAAAGCGACACCGATGCGATAAAGCAGATGGTTCCTAGCTACTTGGGGCAGCTATATTCAATTGTCGGAACGCCGGTCATCAGCGCCGACCATGCGACCGTCGATGTGCGGTTGTTCTCCCATCTCTGCCACGTCAGCCTGGACCGCGCCGGCGCATCTGCAACGGGGTGGCTGGTTCAAAGCCAGCAGTGCGAGGATTATACACCTCAACGGTAGATAGATCAGCAATGCCTGTGTCCTAACCAGATCACCAACCCCCATCTCCACTTTGCGGCTGCATCAGGGGCAGCCACCATTTCACCGGCTGTGGGTCGGTCGCCCCGGTAGCACCCTGGCCCTGCCTAGCCTTGGCTTGCGCCGCCGTGGACCGTCTCCGTCCAAGCTCGACGCGCGCCACAGCCTTCGCATCCGCCGCAGCTTTCAGCTCGACCTTCGCGCGCTGCAGCTCCGAACGCAGTCCCACCATTGCAGCCTCCCGTTCCTCGACCGTCTCAAGGGCCAACCGTGTCGCCTGCTCCGATCGCGACAGTGCCGCCTGCAGAGTGCCGACCTGCGCCTGGGCAGTGGACAGGGCCTGCTCGGCCCGCTGCCGGCCGGCGCGCTCCTCGGTCAGCTCCCGCTGCAAGTCGGCGGGGCTGCGGATCGGGGCTGGCATGCGCTCGACTGGCACGTCACCCTCGCGCGCGAACTTGTGCCGGGCCCGCGGGGCGGAATGGCCGGCGCCAGTCGCACTGCCGGGCCTGCTTCGGACCGGCGGCGTGCTCCTGTTGCCCAGCTTCTCCAGGGCGGCACGCATCCGGACCTCATCGGAACTGGCCTTGGCATCGTCGGGGCTGTTGCGCCCTGGAGATGGTGGGTTGGAGGCAGGCATGGGTCGTCGTTCTCCGTCAGCCCTGCCAGGGGTCTGGCATGGATGCCTGGCTATGGCGGATGCTGGTGTGCTGCACCGGCGAGCAGCCTGAACTACTGTGGGCAGCCGGATGTGAGCTACCGACTTCTGTAGCTTCGTGTGTACGTCGCAACCGCCCAACCCGCAACGTCAACCTAACAACAGACGATGGCCAGAGGGGGCGCATCCCGGGATGAACGCTGTAGGGGAGGGGGAGCCGGTCCAGTGGACGTACGGAGGCTCGGCCGGCGCCATCCCGCCCGCCATCGACACACGGTGCGCCGTCCGCATCGTCTCCACGGCGGCGGCGGCGTTCCGCGCCTCGGCCTTCGACGCCGGGTCCACATCCGCGGCGGCCTCGGCCATCTGCTCAATGCCCTCCGCCAGGCCGCTCTGCAGGGCGTCTAGGCGCTCCTGGTAGTCGTCCGGGTCCAGCGCCTCGCGCCAGCCGGCCAGCAGCCGCTCCATGTGCATCGTCACGCGAGCCTGCGTCGGGCTGCGGCTGACCAGGTCCATCAGAGCCTTCATGTCGTCGGCCAAGGTTCTGCGGGCTGTCTGCACCATGGCGGTGTTCCTGTGTTCACGCTGCCATATGGATACGGCGCCCGGTTGGCTCTAGGGCCTAGCTAGGCCGGATATCCTGTTAGTCGGCTGTATCCCGATCGCCCACACTGCGCAGCGGGCCGGTCAGGTCCTCCAGGCGGTCCGCGATGACGTGCACCACCTCGCCCTCGCGCTGCACCCGGCCGTGGCAGGCCAGCATGGCGGCCGACAGCACCAGCCGGCGCTGCGCCAGGTAGCGGTCCGGCCAGAGGATCAGGTTGGCCACGCCCGTCTCGTCCTCGACCGTGATGAACATGACGCCCTTGGCCGAGCCGGGCCGCTGCCGCACCAGCACGATCCCCGGCACCACCACGCGCCGGCCGTCGCGCAGGTGCAGTAGGTCGCGGCAGGCCACCATGCCCTGCCGGCTGAGGTCCCCGCGCAGGAAGGCCACCGGGTGACAGCGCAGGCTCAGCCCGGTGCTGGTGTAGTCCTCGACCACCTCGCGCCCGCCCGGCGCGGGCACGAGCTGCACAGGCGCCTCGATGATCTCCGGCCGGGGCCGCGCGCCGGCGTCGGCGGCAGCGAACAGCGGCAGCACCGCCCCGGCGAGCGCCCGCACCTGCCAGAGTGCCCCCCGGCGGTCCAGACCCATGCCCCGGAAGGCGTCTGCCTCCGCCAGCCGCTCCAGCGCTGCAGGCGGCACCTCCGCCCGGCGCCAGACCTCCTCCACACTGGCGTAGGGCGCACCGCCCCGGTGGGCCACCAACTCCGCCGCATGCGCGTTGGCCAGACCCTTCACTATGCACAGGCCCAGCCGCACCGCAGCGCCCCGCCTTTGGCCGCTCTCGCCCTCGCTGTCCGCCCGCGACTCCAGCGTGCAGTCCCAGCGCGACTCGTTAACGCATACGGGCCGGACCGAGACGCCGTGCTCCTGCGCGTCGCGCACCACCTGAGACGGCGCATAGAACCCCATGGGCTGGCTGTTCAGCAGCGCCGCGCAGAACACGTCGGGGTGGTGGCACTTCAGCCAGGCGCTGGCATAGGCGATCAGCGCGAAGCTGGCGGCGTGGCTTTCGGGGAAGCCGTATGACCCGAACCCTTCCAGCTGCGAGAAGGTCCGCTCGGCGAAGGCGCGCTCGTAGCCGTGCCCGACCATGCTCTCGATCAGCTTGTCCCGGAAGTGACTGACGCCCCCGGTCAGCTTGAAGGTGCTCATGCTGCGGCGGAGCTGGTCCGCCTCGCCCGGGGTGAAGCCGGCGCAGTGGATCGCGACCTGCATCGCCTGCTCCTGGAACAGCGGCACGCCGAGCGTCTTGCCCAGCACGCGGCGCAACTCCGGCTTCGGGTAGTCCACCGCCTCCTTGCCCTCGCGCCGGCGCAGGTAGGGGTGCACCATGTCGCCCTGGATGGGGCCGGGCCGCACGATGGCGACCTGCACCACGAGGTCGTAGAACGTGGTGGGCTTCAGCCGCGGCAGCATGGCCATCTGCGCCCGGCTCTCGATCTGGAACGTGCCCAGCGTGTCGGCCCGGCGGATCATGGCGTAGGTCGCGGGGTCCTCGGGCGGGATGCCCGCGATGTCCAGCGCCATGCCGCCTTGCTGCTCGATCAGGTCGAAGCAGCCGCGCAGGCAGCCCAGCATGCCCAGGCCCAGCACGTCCACCTTCATCCATTTCAGGGCGTCGATGTCGTCCTTGTCCCACTCGATCACCTGGCGGCCGGCCATCGCCGCCGGCTCGATCGGCACCAGGTCGGACAGCGGCGCCTGGGTCAGCACGAAGCCGCCCGGGTGCGTGCCGAGCTGGCGCGGGAAGCCGACCAGCTCCTGCGCCAGTTCCAGCGCCAGGCGCAGCCGGCGGTCCCCGGGGTTGAGGTTGAGCGCCGCCGCGTGCTCTTGCAGCGCGCCGTCCTCCGGCCCGCCCCAGACCTGGCCAGCGAGCGCGCCGGTCATGTCCTCCGTCAGCCCCAGCACCTTGCCCACGTCGCGGATCGCGCCACGGGGGCGGAAGCGCATTACCGTGCAGCACAGGGCAGCGCGGTCGCGGCCGTAGTGCTCATACACCCACTGGATCACCTCCTCGCGGCGCCCGGCCTCGAAATCGACGTCGATGTCGGGCGGCTCGCGCCGCTCGGCCGAGACGAAGCGCTCGAACAGCAAGCCCGAGCGCACCGGGTCGATGCTGGTGATGCCCAGCACGTAGCAGACGGCGGAGTTGGCGGCCGACCCCCGGCCCTGGCACAGGATGCCGCGGCCCCTGGCAAAGCGCACGATGCTGTTCACCGTCAGGAAGTAGGGGGCATACCCAAGCTCCCCGATCAGCCGCAGCTCGTGGGCAAGCTGCCGCGCCACGTCCGGCGGCAGGCCGCCGGCGTAGCGCAGCGGCACGCTCTCCCGCACCAGCCGCTCCAGGCCCGCCTGCGGCGTCTCGCCGGGCACGTCGGCCTCGTCAGGATACTGATAGCGCAGCTCGGACAGGCTGAACGTGCAGCGGTCGGCGATCTCCAGCGTTCGCGCCAGCGCCTCCGGGTGGCGGGCATGGAGCCGCGCCATCTCGGCTGGCCCCTTCAGGTGCCGGTCGCCGGACCGCTCGCGGCGGAACCCGGCATCGTCGATCGTGCAGCCCTCGCGGATGCAGGTCACGACGTCCTGCAGGATGCGCCGCTCCGGCGCGTGGTAGAGCACGTCGCCCGTGACCACCGTCGGCACCCCGGCCGCCCCCGCCATCTCGGCAAGCCGGTGTAGCCGCACGGCGTCACCCGCGCGCCGGCGCACGCACAGCGACAGGTAGCCGCGGCCCCGGACGTCCTGTTGCAGCCGGGCCAGCGCCCCGGCCAGCGCGGCGTCGGGCTGGTCGGGCAGCAGCACCAGGAGCAGGCCGTCGCCGCCCTTGGCGAGGTCGGCCCAGGACAGGTCGCAGCCGCCCTTTCCCGTCCGCCCCTTACCCAGCGTCAGCAGTCGGCACAGCCGGGCATAGCCGGCGCGGTCCATCGGGTAGGCCAGCACCGGCAGGCTGTCGCGCAGGTCCAGCCGGCAGCCGACCACCAGGCGCACGCCGGCCTCGGCAGCCCGCGCATGGGCGCGTGCGACGCCGGCCAGGGTGTTGCGGTCGGCGACGCCGATGGCGGCCAGGCCGAGTGCCTTGGCAGCCAGCAGCAGTTCCTCGACGTGGCTGGCGCCGCGCAGGAAGGAGTAGTTCGTGGCCACATGCAGCTCGGCGTAGCCGCCGTGCGGCGCCGGCGTCACTACCTTGCTTCCTTGACCCCGTCAGTCCCTATGCGGGTGCTTGTGGCCGCTGGTGGACGGCGCTGTGGCATCAGGCCGTTTCATGAGGACGAAGCCAGACTGCTCGACGATCTGGGCCAGGCGTTCGGCTGTGACCCGGGCCATGACGTCGGCAGCCGTATGCACCCGCTTCCTGCCCAGGAACTGCAAGCCATGCGACAGAGCGTCCACGAACTCCTCCGGCTTGGCTGGGCGCAAGGCGTTCTTCTCGTCGTCCGTCATGGCTCCGTGGCTCCTTTGATGCCCTGCCCGAGATCAGAACATAATAGGAACATTATCCGTTGGGGAAGGGTCTTGTGCCGGCATCCGCGCCAGTGCCCTATCCTGACGGTGGCATTCCGATGCTGGGAGGCGCTGCGCATGCTTGGTGCCGATCCGTTCCGGCCGTCCCACCGCGGCCGTCTCGGCCCCGTGCCAGGCGAAGGCGGGGCAGCCCGGTGCTTGGGGGGCAGGAGGATGACACCCAACTTCGATCGGTCATCCCGGCGGAGATGACTGGCAGCGGCACGAGTGGGGGCGCCGCCGACCTGAGTGTCCCCCGAGGTGGCGCTGCACCGGAGGCTTATCCGCCCGCTGCCGATCCGCCGCCTGTGCGTCGGATGCCTGTCGCTGGCCATCATGGCCTTGCGCGATAGCTCGCTCACCCCGTCAGAGACTTTCCCTAGACCGATCTGGTGTGCGACCCGGGCGCGGCTGGGATGGTGGTCCTCCGTCCGCCACCGTGTCCTCCAGGTTGCGGCATTGAGGCCCAATGCCTGCGAAGCCGTCCTGTCGAGAAATCCCCGTTAAAGGCATTTTGTCAGGAATTCCTTTCTCGTCGTTCCACCCGGCCTTGGGCGGAACCCTCTCAAACAAACTTGCGTGTATGGCAAATGAAGCTATGGTCCCGATGCTGCGGCTCAGGCCATTGACCTGTCCGCCGCGAGGTGCCTTCGTGGTATCCCGGGTTCAGGGAAACGGTCGGCCGGGCCGGCTCGGTTTCTGCCGTGGTCATGGAGGAGGTCGTGCCGCGCAGCCCCACCAAAGTCGTGCGGCACATACTGGTGCGGGGCACCGTCAGCGCCCCGGGCCTACCGGCGGAGACGCCGAGCTGGTTGCTACCCGGCCCGTCGATGGCAGTGAGCGGCGACGTCCGTACCCGGCCGCCTGGACCCGTCCAGGTCTTGGACCACCGACGACATGAACGCCCCGGTCATCGTCGTGCCGCAAGCGACGCCCGCGCGCCAAGGAACGCTGCGGGACTGGATTGCCTACCTGGGTGCGGCCATCGGCGCGTTCATGGCGGTGCTGGATATCCAGATCACCAACTCGTCCTTGGCCGACATCCAGGGCACCCTGGGCGCCAGCCTGGACGAGGGGAGCTGGATCAGCACGGGCTACCTGATCGCCGAGATCATCGTCATCCCGCTCACCGGCTGGCTCGGCCTGGTGTTCGGGCTGAAGCGCTACCTGCTGGTCAATGCCGCCATTTTCCTGGTGTTCAGCGTGCTGTGCGGCATGACGACCAGCCTGCCGGAGATGATCCTGTTCCGCGTCGGCCAGGGCTTTGCCGGAGGTGTGCTGATCCCGACGGCGTTCACCATCATCCTTCTCCGCATCCCCCTGGCGCAGCGTGGGGTAGCCGCCGCGATCTTCGGGCTCGCGGTGACGTTTGCGCCGGCCATCGGACCCACGATCGGCGGCTGGCTGACCGATGCCTACTCCTGGCATTACATCTTTTACCTCAACGTGCTGCCGGGCCTGCTGCTGCTGGGTATGGTCGCCTGGGGGCTGGACGGCGCGCCGATGCAGCTGCACCGGCTGGCGCGGGGCGACTGGTTCGGCATTGCCAGCATGGCCGCCGGGCTTGGCTGCCTGGAGTACGTGCTGGAGGAAGGACAGCGCAAAGATTGGTTCGGCGACGACCGCATCGTGCTGGCCGCCGCGGTCGCCGCGTTGTCGCTGACGGCGTTCCTGGTGATCGAGCTGACCCGCCGTGAGCCGTTCATCGACCTGCGCCTGTTGACCCGGCGTGCGCTCGGCGTCGCAAGCCTGGTCAACTTCGCCGGCGGCTTGGGCCTGTACGGATCGGTGTACATCCTGCCCCTCTACTTATCCCGGGTGCAGCACTACAACGCCCTGCAGATCGGCCAGGTTCAGATGTGGATGGGGCTGCCGCAGTTGTTCGTCCTGCCGTTGCTGCCGCTGGCGCTCAAGCTGTTCGACAGTCGGCTGGTGATCGGCTTCGGCCTGACCCTGTTCGGGGTGAGCTGCGGCATGAACG
>JAABUX010008904.1_pt1 | contig 11477 bp, 23 predicted proteins | sample 5561851 | NCBI WGS metagenome assembly JAABUX01 (sample SAMN10711883, study PRJNA513361) | rock metagenome | isolation source: Antarctica rocks | place: Antarctica: Victoria Land, Richard Nunatak red sandstone | collected 2016-01-03 | reverse complement strand
CGAATTTTCATGGTTGCTCGTAAGCACCGTGGAGCACGACATGTTGCCCAAACCACGGGCTGCGTGAAGCACAGCATGACCATGACTGGTCCAACAGCAGCAACTGGTGATAGAGAGCAGACGGTTTTGCCAGCATTTTACACCACAACTGACATTTGCCTGCACGACTGAAGCTGAGGGAAATTTGCTCTGCAGGCAGCCCAGCGGGGGCTGACAACAGCAGCCGCGCGATACAGTGCTGTTCGAGGGGCGCTGTCCATGCTCGGGCCGCTGACGTGGGCATTCTTCGGCACCGAAATGGCACTCGCAGCCATCGGGACAGACTACGGCAGGCTTGCACGTGCCGTGTTTGCACTGGCCCAGGTCCGGCTTGTGCGTACTCAGGGATTCAGCTCGAGTCCATCCTGACCGCGGCACAAGACAAGCCAGGACATAGTTCGCGAGTCAGCTGTGCTGTGAATGACGGCAAACTGGCCGTCGCAAGCCCCGAAGTCCGTGACATCGGCAAGCTGCCAAAGTGCCAGCTGAACAGTGCTCACTTTGCCTGTGGATGGCTCGCAATGAAGGCTATGGCGTCCGCTGTTGACTGGATCTTGTCCGCCTCGCTGTCGGGGATCTCGATCCCGAACTCCTCCTCATACGCCATCACAACCTCCACCGTGTCCAGCGAATCCAGTCCAAGCTCCTTGAAGCTGACGCTCGGCGACACCTTCGGTCACGGCGCAGAAAGGAGTCAAGACACGGGTGGGCGACAGAGGACGGCGCAGTCGACACGCTCGTTAAAAGCATGCATGTAGCTGGTATCGCAGCATCAGTAGCTCCAGCGGGGAGATGGGGGACCACTCGAGTGATTCTGGGGTGGCATCCAGTGGGTGGCAGCCTGCTAGAGTGGGGGGTGCATATGATCGCGCAAAGCAGCAAGCACGAGATGATCCGATATGTCCGTGCGGCGGTGCCCCAACACCGTCATCGCCCACCATCGCAGCGGTGCTATGCTCACCTTGCCCGTGTCGACTTTGCTACCGAAGTTTTTGGTGACCTCCAGCACCCGGTCCGTCACTTGGTGCTTGTCCAAGTAGGTGCCTTCCGCGAAGCCTCGCCGGAATATGAGGCTGCACGCTGCCCCTAGGCTCTGCTGCGCGGCTGCGCCCTGGGTCGGAACGCTGATGTGCCTCAGCACTGATGCTCGCAGGCTGGACAGAGCTCCGACCAGGGCCATGCCGATCCCGAGGTGACTGCCGAGCTGTGATCAGCAAGCCTGATCAGCGCGATGACCGAAAGGCAGCATGGTCGGTAAGCAGCAAGCCCTTTTCGCTCCTCTTTCCGTGTAACGAACCGTAACGCGATTTGGTTGTCTCCTGTTGTAAGCCATGCGATGTGATCCATAAGATGCGGGCAGCCCGGCCCGCGGTGCTCGACACAACATGCAGAGCTTTTACATAAAACAGCTGCAGCGCTCTGGGTCGGTGTCCTCCGCGTGTACGTTGACCAATGTAGGCCAGCAGGGCCAGCAGCTGCTCTGCGCGCGGCATGATTGCCTGCAGCTGTGGCAGTGTGGCGGCGGGAACCCCGCCCCGTCAGCAGAATACCCCTCGCACGAGCGGATCGAGAAGGTGGTCCCGTTGCCGCGCATATCGCACGGCACGGGACTTTCAAAGCAGCCTATAGTTGTGATCACCGCCGATCACAGGTCAGCCCTTACTCTGCAAGACCTGCATGCAGGTCAATGGTTGACTACAGTAGAGGCAATGCACCCAGCTTTCTTTCTTTTATGCTTCAAGGCAATGTTCGTGGCACAGATGCACGCTGGCATGTCTTCTGGACGACGGGTCCTTGGAGCAGATCCAGTCTGCGGCCCTCGAGGCGCCCCAGGACGCGCGCCGTCACGCCCACGTGCGCGGCACCCACGGCGTCGTCGCCAGCACGCCGCTGCTCTGCTCCCCGGCCCCGGACAGCCCGCGGGCCGCGGAGGGGCCGGCGCAGCCGCCATCGCCGGGACCCTCCGAGCACCAACCCGCGGTGGAGTCACCCAGAGCGGCAGAGGGACCATCGGGGTCCGCCACGACCTCCCAGACGGGGTTCGGCCCCTACCGGGCCGGCGAGGCCGACGAGTCCGTGAGCAGCGGCAACTCCTTCCTGATGCACGACAGCGCCAGCAGCCAGGCGTGGGGCCAGCCAGAGGCAAACGACACCGCGGGGCGGGTGCTGCTGGCGTTGGCGGCGTTCCAGGAGATCGTGCACGTGATGGAGGTCGGCTGGCGCGTGCGCCTGGGCAGCGCCACCGTCATGTGGCGCCTCAAGCTGCACTGCTACAACGCCAGCGAGCTGCTCAAGGGCCCCGGCCTGCCCGGCCTCCGAGGTCCGCTGATGGTTGGCCTGATGCCTGCGGTGGACTTGAATGGAAAGAAAAGCAAATCTCATGCTGGGACACCCTACCCTGAGGTTTGAGCCGTGTCCTGTGACATGTGACCACATTCCAACGTTGTTTTAGCATATCTCACTCATGGATGCGCAGGCTCCTGGATGGACCGCTTGTCAGGAAATATTTTGGGGTTGGAGTTTGTGCCACGATCAGGGCCGCCGGACAGCCACGCCGTGCTCACCATCCTGCACTCGACATCAGGCGCGCGCCAGCAGCTGGATCGCTGCATCTGGATCTCGTTGTCGGGTCCTGTCTTTTTGCCTATGCCTTGTTGAAGCTCGTGCCCTGACCTGCAGGCGAGCACACGGCGTACCATGCCCAGGCGGTCGCTCTGGAGATGGACAAGCCGTCGATCTCGATCACCGACTGGAGTTTGCGGTGCGTCCGCACACTCATAGTCTGGAGACATTGCGGCGTGACATGATCGCTGCCGACAATAGCCGATGCGTCATGGCCCCTCTCATCCAGCTCTCAAAGCACCATCCAAGCAGCATTGGCTGCCATAGGAGTGACTCTTGAGCTGCTGCTCCACAAGTGCTGCCCCTGCGCGCAGGAACCTGCACCCGAGCACGTCGCTGCTGGCGCGGGTGACGGGCGGCGTGGCGGGGCCGGCGGTGGTGGTGCTGGGTGCGCGCTCCGTGACGCTGGTCAGCTCGCGCTTCGTGGCAGGCCGCACCGGCACGCTGCTGGCGATGCCGTTCAGCCTGCCCGGCACGCCGACGGCGGTGACGGAGCTGTCTCCGGCGCTGCTGCTGCTGGGCGACAGCATGGGCTGCCTCTTCTATCTGGACCTCAGGGGCCAACGGGTGCGGCGACAGCTTCAGGCTGACCCCTCCATCCACGGAGCAAGCCAAATGTGCGGACAGGCCAACACAATAGTCGGGGCACAGCCGCTCATGTCCTGTATTGCATCGCGCAGGACCAGTGGGCGGTGCATCAGCTGGAGAGCACCGCCTTCACCTCGCCCGCTTCTGTGCTGTGCTTCCTGCCTGAACCAGATCGCACGTCTGGTGTGCCTCTCAGCCTCCGCCTCTGCTGCATTTTTCCGACTCTCAGCACAGTGTCTAGCCCGAGACTTGTTTTTTTTTTGCCATTTGCTTTCACGCATGCGTGCCTCTTGCACCGTCGCACCGCCAGCGCAGCGCCAGATTTAACTCCCGAGCTGTGGCTAGCAGGGCTGATGTTCCTGGGCAGCCAGAGCGGGAACAGCCAGCTCTTAGAGCTGTCGTTCCGCGCCGTGTCGCCCGGGATGGACCAGTTGGCTATGCACCCGTGCACCGTCCGCAACGAGGCTCTGGTGGACAGCCTAGCGCCCATCCAGGACGTGCTGGTGTTCGAGGACCCGCCAGGTGTGTGCCTCAGTGGCAACTCATCCATTACGTCAACGCTGACGGAAATACAGCGACCTACAGGCATGGGGCAACATGCAGCCAGATGATTCCACAGCTAATGCGCAGTGCGAGCGCGCCGGTCGCTACCTGTGTCGTCCCACCTGCTACATTGCGCGCAGGGTCTGGAGAGAGCCGGCTGCTGCTGTGCTGTGGTTGCGCCCCAACGGGGTCTGTCCGCATCGCACGCCTTGCCGTCGGACTCCAGCCCACTGCCATCGATGACGTCACCATCATGGTGCGGCACACCTGCGCTCTGCCTATTTGTATCGTGTGGACAATGTCGCTGGTGCTTGTATCTCGCATGCACCTGCCCTGAGCATGACCATAAAAGAATGCACGCTTCACCTCTGAGCTGCCGCGTCTGCGTCAACAGGTTGTGTCAGTACATGCTGCATGCGAGTTTCAGGCGGACCCATCTGAGGCTCATGTGCCCGATGCCGAGCAGGGCCGTCCGTCCATTGCGGCGGTGAAGCGCAGCCCTGAGGACGATTATCACGCGTTCCTGGCGTTCTCCTTCGAGGTGTCCAACAGCACGGAGGTCCTGTCCATCGACGGCACCCACTTCCGGCCGGTGTTGCTGCCGGGTCTCATCACGGACGAGGCGTCGAAGCTGGTGACCTCAGCTGCGGGGGGCTGGCTCGTGCAGGCGACACTGCAGGTGCGTCATGTGCGTTGTGTGCTTGTCAGTGTGCTGTGTGGAGCTTCACACAGCGATTGTCACAACAGATTGCTAATGTACAGCTCGAGGGATGTATAGATCATGACCTGCACACAAGTATGACGGAAACATTTGAGGCTCCATGTGATTGTGTCAGGGGCTAAGATTCGGGTCTTGCTTGCAGGCGCTGCGCGTCATCGCGCAAGCGGACGGCCGCCTTGCAGCTGCCTATCAGCCGCAGCACGGCATCCGGATCGCCGCGGCGCAAGGCCCTGTGGTGGCCTTCGCGACCGGCCCGCGGGTCGAGTGCCTGCTCTTGGACAGCGGCGCAGGGACGTTGTCGCCACTGGCAGCGTGGGAGTTCGAACAGCAGGTGTCGGCCGTGGCCGTGCTTGAGGTGCCTGACAGCCAAGGCCCTGAATCCGAGGTGAGCGCTATTCATATTGCTGCCGTCGCCATGCTGGCGCGGTTGCTATGTCAGGCACACACACTAGCACGACACAGCCCTGCTTGACCCTCGCATGTGCGCAATCCCTGCCAAGATGTATGAACAATGCCTGTAATCTGCCATGTCGTGCATAATGACCATGTGACAACGACGATGGCCTCAACCCCGCAGACGTGGGTGGCGGTAGGGCAGTGGGTCACCAACGAGCTGCTGCTGCGGCGGCTCTCGAACGACATGGCCAGCACCAGCACCGCCCACGCTTCTGGCTCCGCCGCGGCCAGCAGCAGGGCAGGCGGAACAGCAGACGTGCGGCTGCGCATGCCCGGCAGCCTGCCGCGCAGCGTCGCGGTTGCCTCGCTGGCCGGCCACACGTTCCTCTGCGTCGGCACGGCTGCCGGAGACCTGCTATACCTGCCACTGGAACCTGACGGGCCCGGGAGCCTGCGCTTGGGCCCCGGGCGGCTGGTCACGGTCGGCATATCCGGCGTCGCGGTGGAGTTCGTGCCTGCGCGTGACGGCGCCCCTGCGCACGTGTATGCGCAGGCGGACCAGGCGGTGTGCCTGCGCGTGCGTGCGGAGGCGCCGTCCGCGGAAGGTGGGCGGCAGAGAGCGCACCCCTACCGCCCGGATCCGGCTCATGATGTTTGGCCTGCATTGTTCTCAACTCTCATCAGCTCAACAGGATCGGAGCGGGAGAACAGCTGGTTGGCAGGTCCTGACTCTTTTGCGGGCTTTGCAGGCGCCGCAGACAGCGCGTGCGGTCTGCTGGAGGCGGTCCGCGTGCACAACGGCGACGGCGTGGTAGCCGCTGTGTCCGTGCACACAGTCGAGATGCCCAACAGCATGGCCTGGGTGTCAGGTGCCTGCGATGCCCCTTTTCGCCGTGTCATTTCATTGCGGTTCACAGCAAGAGTTTGCACATGGGACCCTTGCGCGTGGCCGTGCAATGTGAGGTGTGATACTGCATATGGAAAGACCAGTTGCGGACATGCGCACACATAGTCTGCACTCCATGGCATCCCTGCAGGCGCGTCATGCTTGAACCTGGCTGCCCTGTCAGCGGGATTCGCACAGCCTTGCTTGGCTTGAGGAATTTCGGTTGGTTCGGCCCCGACAGTCCGCACTGAATTGTGGCTTCTCCTGCAGGCGACGATCAGCTCCAGTTCGGCGCGCTGGACCACGCGGTGGCGCTGCGCTGGCGCACCGTCGCGGTGCGGGACACGCCGACGGCGGCGGCGCTGCACGCGCCCAGCGCGACGTTCCTGCTGCTCACGGAGGCGGCGGACGGCATCTGCTGGCTCCGCCTCATGTCCGCCACCACCATGCAGCAGGTGGAAAGCTCGCTCGGCCGCCCACCGTCTCTGTCCCTTGCCTTGTCTTGTGTGCTCACGAAGCTATTATCATCAACACGTCCACCATAGAAGCATTGGCATGTAATGCATATGGGAACATTGATCAGCTTTCCTAGTTCTCCCTTATCCTGCTCCGTGTTCTTACCGACCATACGTTCTTTCCCATGACAGGTCGTCGCGGTGCAGCTGCGGGCGGGCCACCAGCACACAGCGGTCTGCGTCGGCAGCCTGCCCTGCTCGTCGGACGAGGAGCGCACGGCGACCGGCAAGCAGGCGGCGCGGAAGGAGTTCATCATTGTGGCCTCGTACTGCGAGCACGACGGTGATGACAACAGCAGCGGTGCGGCAATTCTCGATGTGAGTTGTGGTCGATGGCAGCCGACGGCAGGCCTGACAACATGGATGAGGAGCAAAGGGCGCGTGTCTGACGAAATCTCAAACATCATCATGCTTTACTATGAGGCTGACCACGGGGCGATATGCTGCAGGGGCTCAGGCGGGTGCGCTGGGCGGGACAGCGCCAGCCCGGGGGCTCCAGCAGGTGCAGGGCCTGCTGTCGTTCTTTGAGATCCGCCGCGAGGCCGCAGCCGACGCCAGCGCAGCCGGGTGCGCCCTTTGACCCGTTTTTACTCTAAAGCTTGCAGGAAGTACCCTGTGGAACGAACCCTCACATGATGATCCGTGTTGGCGCCATCAGGCAAGCCATAGTCTCAGCAGCGAAGACAGAAGTCTCTTCCGGTGCTCGTGGTCATGAACATGCACGCCACGTGCAGGTATCAGCTGTTCATGCACGGCACGTGTGCGCTGCCGGCTGTCTGCCACGCGCTGGCGACGGTGGAGACGCCGCGCAGCCCCTTTGGCCTGGGCGCGGCGGGCGCCGTGCTCCTGGCAGGCTGCCATGACGGTGCGATGGTGTCACAGACTGCTGCGCTCGAAAGCTTTAGCCCATGACCTCGCCATCCGGTGTGTCGCAATAGCCTGTGGAGATCTATGATGCTTCCTCGAACCCTGGTGACACTTGCACGCGCTTCGCCGGACATTGGCATCATGTTGGGTCGCAAATCATGGTTTTGGGACTCGATATTTCAGCAGAACATCACCTGGGCTGCTGTGTTCTCAGGTGTGCATCTGTACCGGTTGTTCATCGACGACACGGGCGCGGGCGCGGCGCGCGCCGTGCAGGCCGCCCTGTCTAAGGTCTCCACCAGCGAGCCCCTGCCGCTGGACAGCCCCGCCGCCGGCGCCTCCGAAGACGGTGCGCTGCTGACAAAGACAAACGCAGTGATCACAAAATGCAGGCAGAGCCGAGTTCCTGCAGCTTCTTTACAGTGCAGCCCCAGCAACGCATGCCGGTACCAAGGTCTGCGGCAGGATGCTACTTGGGCAGTGCATGTATCAGGGCGGAACGTGCAGCTGACCCTCTGTATGCCGACGGCTGCCCTCTGCTCGCAGGCAGCGAAGCGATGGTGGACAGCAGCGAGAGCAGCGCGGCGATGGCTACCCCGCAGGTGCCGACGCCGTCGCACGACAACCGCGCGCACTACGAGTGCGTGTCGCTGCAGCACCTCAGCAAGGTGCGCCGCTGGCTGGCTTAATGTTTGATAATCACGGACTGCTTTTAAACTGCACACTGAACACTGCTCGGTCACTCCAGCAGACAGGAGCTTCGCTGCGCGTGACTTCAACAACCATTGCATTCCGTGTTGTGCATGCTGTGCATGACTGCGGGCACCGCTTAACTAAGCACATGTGTTGATTGCATGCCGCACCTCCGAACGCACTGGCATCCAAGGGTGTTGTCGAGCACGAGACCGGCATACTCTGAGTCTGCAAAGCCGCACAGCGCGTTGCTGGGATTAGCTCCTCGCAGTGCGCACGCCCCTGCATGCAGTCCAAGCATCAGAGGCAGGCACAGCAGAGGCTGACTACGCACACGATGCGACAGCCACACATCAAGCGTTGCCACAGTCAACTGCTGATAGCTTACTGGATGATGCCGAACCGCAGGGCAAGATGGGCTCCGTGACGGCGCTGGCGGCGGTGAAGTCGCTGGTGGTGGCGTCCGAGTTCCTGGGCTCCATCACCGTCAGCCGCGTGCAGCCCAACAGCCTGGTGCCCCTGCAAGTGCGGTCGGTGGACCGCAGCGGCCTGTTCGCGCAGGCCACGCTGCCGCTGTCGGACACCGACTTCCTCGTCGCTGCCCATCCCTTCGGCCTCGTCCTGCTCAAGAGGTGCGTTCTGGTCTGCAGCGCTTCCTTGCGTGGGATACTGCGCCTTGCGCGGAGTCAATTCGCTTGACTGTACTGTAATATGGCTTATCAGCTTCCCTGGCGATGAGTTTTATTGTGGCAGGCTTCGCATGTGCTCCTGTCATCAGACGAGGGTGGCTCTGCACGCCCCATGCATCAATGCATGTGCACGTTGACAGAAACCAGTTTGCCAGACGAGAACACCTACAGCTGCTGTCAGCATCATACTGCTGAGCCCGACAAGTGAGCAGTCCTGCTGTCACAGGATCGTGACGGTGGAGGCGGTGGCGGCGCAGCAGCGGCAGCAGCAGGCGGTGGCGGACTTTGAGGCTGGCCGGGTCACGGCGGCGCAGGCAGCGGCCTCCGCGGAGGGGCCAACCACCGGGGCAGGGTCGCAGGATCCGCACGGCGCCGCCGCCGCCCACGCGGCCGACGCGTCCGTCCCCATGGCGATTGCGTCGTCTTGCAGGCGCGTGTTGCCCCTGTCGATTCTTCCCCTTGTACACCGTGAGTTCGCAGCCGCTGATGCTTGTGCTTGCCCCTCGCACCTATGGCTGGGGATGTAGGCTGACTGAATTATTATCCAGCCCCTGCTTCTGTCTGCTGCAACACCGCGACTGCGACTGACCAACCTGAAAGCCACATCGCGAGCGGTCGGCATGCCTTCGAAAGCTTGAAGTGCCTGCGAGCTCCGCGCAGGTTGAAGCATCAGCTCACCACCCTGCGGCAGGCCTCGCTCGGCATTCGGGCGAGGCCCGTGCCAGACGCGACCGGCGACGAGGACACGGCGCCCGCGGCGGAGTCGCCACCGATGCAGCAGCCGGTGCTGCTGTTCAGCAACGACGGCTCCGTCAGCATTGCGCAGGCGCGCGACCCGTCATGACTCGCGGTGTCTGATTCAGGGTTCGGTGCTCAACCTTACTGTCGATGACCCGAGGAGCCGATGCATGAGTCCTCATGGCACAGCATTAGCCCGGCGAAATGTTGCAATCGACAAGCGGCAAGTCACTAGCTGAAGAGAACTTATATGGCCTGCTCCTGAGTCGTGCGTTGTCTGCTCGCTGACGGTTTGGTTGTTGCAAGGCAGGCAGTATCCGGCGAGGCGGCGCAGACGCTGCAGCAGCTGCAATCGCAGCTGGAAGCCGTGCCCCAGCCGCGGCAGTCGACCAGCCACAGCCACCGGGCGTGCTGGGCTCTGGCTCCGCCCGGCCCCGCTGCAGCAAATGGCGACTCGCAGCGCTTCCCGGACAACTGCTTCGACGGCGACCTGCTGGTGCGTTGCTCAAAGTGTTAACGATCTGGCTGCTGTCGCGCACTGGGTGTCCTTGTATTTGTGGTTCCAGCTGGCACGCCTCACAAGTCGGTGTTTCCTGTCCAGGTTCGTCTGTTGCTGGCGGACAGCCCCATCGCGTCGTCGAGGAGCACGCGACAGTTGTTGTATGATTTGAACGTCGGCGTCGCCCACTGATGTTCCTCCCATTCTTTGCTGGTCACGTGCCGCTCGCGAAAATCGTTTAGCTAGGGATCTCAGTTGCTGTTGCATATGGCAAAGTGATGCGTCGACGCGCGTATCGGCTGACTTCCATCGAATGAAGTTTGATAGCCTTCTCCTCGTGTGCGCGCTCCTCTGCGGTGCAGCTTGGCGCGAGATCTACAGGATCGGATGGCACAGCTACAAGTCTTTCACGCACCCCGACTGCGCAAGCATTTACAATGGGTACTGCTTCTCCGCAGTGACGCTAAACGACTCAAAATGCTGCTCAGAGCGGTGCACGTGCTCTGGATCCACCCCCTTCGGAGCGTCCATGAATTGCAGCACAAAACTGCATACACCTTGCTGTGTACCGTGCAGGTTTCCTGAGGCCACCATCTTCTCTCTGAGCGATCTACAGAAGCATGGACCGTTGCCAGGGCTCGCGCACCTCTCCATCGCGACATCGAAGCACCACGGCATGCGGAACACAGAGGTGACACTGCAATCGGTGAGTGAGCCAGCAGCACCGTGCTGCCGCGCACGCTGCGACGCCAGTCTGTGTGCCGCGGTTCAGGTGTGGATGCAGACGCTGGCGAAGGGGAAGGCAACGCCGATCCACTCTCATGCGCACTGCGAGGTGCGCAGTCTGGACTGCGCTGAATTGCCGCATGCACAGTCAGAACATTGGCTCCGTGCTTGTAGATCGTAGCAGTGGTTGTGCAATGTTGTGTTGTACGGCCCCCCCGGAACTGACTGCATCAGATTTCCCTTACGCTGCCCGTGCAGGAGGTGAACATCGTCCTGTCCGGCACCGGCGAAGTGCGCACGCGGGTGTCAGACGGCCGCGTGGTGACGACGCCGTTCCCGACCAACACGACCAGCGTGGCGCCCGCCCGCGTCGTGTACCAGATGGCCAACGTCGGCAAGGGCGACCTGCAGCTGCTGGTGGTCATGGGCTGCTCGTACCCGACGATCACCATGTACTCGGACTGGAACGACACCCAGGGAAGGCTGGTGAAGCCCATGTTCTGGGACAACGAGTGCCCGACCACGCTGCCGCCGGCGGTCGCGAAGCTCATGGTGGAGCGCAAGGAAAAGATAAGGCCTAAGCCGACGCAGGAGCTGTGAATGTGCAGTAGTGCAGAGTCTCGTGCTCAGTGGTTGCAATGGTTTCGAGTCTGTGGCTGCGCAGTGTTCAATTTGTTCAGGGAGGACATGAGACACGACAGGCGCACGGTCTACGGCGCGTTCGCAGTTTGGCAACAGATAAAGACGGACAGCACTGAAGGAAATGAAATACCACTGTACTCACACTTGTTTCGCTCATATGACGACTGGTACAACAAAGCCGACTCCTTCCTTGAAGGCGCTGGCAAATGCATCAGCAGGCGACTTGGGTGCATTGCTAGCAATCTTGCCGGCTCCTCGCAACGATGCAGGGTTTGATTTTGTGCTGTCGAGCACAGCGCTGCCGTCTGAGCCA
>JAABUX010002162.1_pt1 | contig 11477 bp, 19 predicted proteins | sample 5561851 | NCBI WGS metagenome assembly JAABUX01 (sample SAMN10711883, study PRJNA513361) | rock metagenome | isolation source: Antarctica rocks | place: Antarctica: Victoria Land, Richard Nunatak red sandstone | collected 2016-01-03 | reverse complement strand
GCGACCCACGACGGCAATAATAAGCGGTAGCGGTGTTGCCATCAGTCCTCAGTCCTCAGTCCTCAGTCCTCCCTCGCGTCGCTCACCGCCTACAACCCCTCGTCAATGCCCTCCAGGCGCAGCGGGCGGCAGGTGACACAGATGGGGTCGGTCGTCGGCGCACCCAGCGTGCCGGCGGATGTGTGGCGGGATTGGCGCGAGAAGAGCGCCCCCGGTGCGATAGTCCCGGCGCACTGGACACACTCAAACGCGACGACCGCGCGGTAGGCGGTCGTGACGCCGCGGGTAGCCAGCGTCGCGCGCCCGACCCGGTGACTCTTCACGTCGCTCCTCACCATTACCTACCTCCTCCTACAACGAGTCTAGCACGCCCCCGGACGCGCCGGAGGGGCCAGGGGGACGGTCGGTGTCCCCCTGGCCCCTTACAGCCTCTGTCGCCGTCCTATGGCCGTTAGGCGTGCAGCTGAGGCGGGTTCTGGCCGGCCTGCTCCGCTGCTGCCATCCTAGCCGCGTGCTGTGCCGCACGCGCCTTATCGGCCGCGATCTCAGCCAGCCGGGCGACGCACTGCGCGCCATCGTCGGCGTCAAGGTGCGCGGCGGCGGCGGCGGCCTTCAACTCCGCCGCGTAGGCGAGCAACATCTGCTGGCGGCGGAAGCCCTCCGCACCATCCGCGTGGGGACTGACCTCCGCGGCCAGCTGCGTGAGGAAATCGCTCAATGTCCAGACGGTTTCGCTCAGGACGTGCGTATACCCCCAATCATCATCACTGCCAACATAACTCTTGGTCGCGGGGCGGCGGGCGGCGGTGGTTTCTCTCATGGTGTCAACCATTCCTTTCCTTCTCATCAAACAGGTGGGAGAGACATGTTGTTATCGTACGACAACGAGCGGGTAGTTTTACGTGCTTTTATGGGACAAGAGCCGCAGTCGCGTGAGACGACCGGGCGGGCCGCGAATCCAACCAAGGGGCGAGCTCATGCGCGCCCCGCTTCCCGCACGCCCGTGAGCCGCGCGTAGACGCCTTCGATGCGTGTCTCCTGGGCCGGCGTGGCGACGCACGCTTCCGCGATGATACGCCCGTTGTAGGTGAAAAAGGCGTGTGTGCCGTACACGTACAAGGCCCACGACGGCGCGTAGGACGGCACGGGTGCCGGTGGGGGCGTCTGTTGCATGGTCATTGGAGGCTCCTCGTGGCGGCAGTCCGCGCGTTGACGGTATCAGCCCAGGCGTTGAAGCGGCGGCACTCCTCATGCGCGGCGGCATTGGCTGGCAAGAAGCGGCCGTCGCCGGCATACCTGTATGCAGGCCGCTCGCTAAAGAGCGGAGCGGCCACCCCCGCATCACAGGATGCGGGGGGCAAGGTGATAGCTGTTGTGGTACGCATCGTCTACGCCGCTCTCATAGCTTGCCAATGGAGCGCGGCCACTTCGCGCTCTAGCCCATCGACCTGCCGCCACAGGACCGCGTAGGAGTCATCGCGGCGGTCCGTGTCCGCGAGCGCCTTGCGCGCCTGGGCCAGCCGCTCCTCGACCGCGGCGACCTGGGCGTCCAGGCTGGCGACGGCGGGGGGTGTGGTCGTGACGGGGCGCTTGATACCGGAGGGAGCACCCGCGCTCATAGGCACAACCACCGGAACAGCCGAGGGGCTGGCCTGCCCGTACCACTGCTCCATCGCTGGCTCCAGGGACTGCACGAGGGCGACGTGGCGACAAGCGCCCCTGTACGTGAAGCCGGGGCAGTTGCAGGAGTTGGCCGTCACAGGATGGCCCGTACCGGGCCGTGACTGAGACTCGACTAAATAGCGGCCAGGGCCGAGGCGACGAACGCGGGGCTTAAAGGTTGTGGCGGGGTTAGTGCGTGTGGCCGTAGACTGAGTACTGGGTGCGGTCTGCATTGCTTGCTCCTCCGTACCTACCGCCGACTCGGGTGTAAGCGACCTGAGTCGGCATCTTTGTTTGTGGAAGCTCGTTTGCTCCTCACTCTTCTAGTATAGCACCCATTAGAGTCTGTGTCAATCTATTACATTGTTAAAGATGGTAGATAGTGGTATAGTATGTGTAGATAGCACGTAGTAGACTAAGGAGGTACGTACAATGAACGCAGTGGGAGTGTTAGAGATGCCAGCAGTAGACGACAAGACGTGGCAGGTCACGGTCCGGTTACCCCGCGACCTGGAGCCCGCCGTAAAGGAGATAGCGCAGCAGCGACTAGTGCCGCCAACGATCGCGCTACGGCAACTCATCAAAGAGCGACTCGACCAACTCACGGCGGAGGCTAGGCGCCAGGAGCGTGCGGAGGGGGAGCGATGAAATCAAACGAATCGGATGGGATACTAACACCCACACAGGTCATTCTGGCTAAACGGATCTGGGACGGCGTCATCGCGGGGGTCGGGGTGGACTATCCCGACATTCGTGACCAAACCGTGATGGATCAACACGTCGAGGAGCGCTGGCACAATCTGCCAGAAGCTCAGAGATCCCTCGTAGGGATGTACCGTTTTGTACTAACGACCGCCGGCCCAGGATCCTCAGCCAGGATAGCCCTGGAGAAAGGGCTGGAGCAAGAACACGAGTTGGCACGGGCGGGATTAACCGCAATCCTTAACAACACGGAAGTACGAATAGTGAGCAAGAATGAGTACACACAAGACCATGACTATACCTATCAGGAAGCAGCCATGCATCGGCTGCATGTCCTTGAGGCACAGAAGATTCGAGATGCCGCCAACGACGCAGCGGTCGCGGCTGGGTTTACCTGCCCCGGGACACCGGACGGTCGTCACGACTTCGGGTTCACGACTGAGGGCGTCGCAAGGTCCACGCTGATATGTTTCGCATGCAACGGTGAATGTGCCATCAGCCCTGAACCTGATGAGCCGGCGCAACAGGCCCCGTGAGGGCGTGCCGTGGTACGACACAGGGAGCACAGTAATGGCACTTTCCTTGCCTCGGGCGTGCCGCGAGACACCGGCGCGGACATCTCGACGGTGCAGCGTCTGGCCGGCCACAGCAACGTGACGACGACCCAGCGCTACGACCGCCGCGGCGAGGCCGTCAAGGCGAAGGCGGCGGGGCTGTTGCATGTGCCGTATGGCGGCCAGGGATAGCGGGGTTGGCTATGTGCATAGTCGGGGGTAAAGGACATGGTTGACGAAAACACCGAGCTAGATAATGACAGCGTGCCGGATGCAGACGTAGCCCAGGCCGTTGCATACATTACTCAAGCGCACGAGGCGCGAAAGGCGTATCCCACAACACCACAGTACCGCCCAGTCGCTCCACAGGGGCAGGGGCCAGTCCCTACGCCACGACTCGGGGGCACGACAGACGCAACCAACGCCATTCCGTCACGCCTGGTCGAGGGAGAGGGCTTTCTCTGGCGACTGAGCGCCATAGCGGGGGGGCGGGGCGGTCGTGCTTTTCTAGATGATGATATTAATAGGGCTGTGTCGTGCGCTCTCATGAGCGCGGAAGATATGTCCTCTACCGACCCCGACGCCGCTGAACGGGAGGTGCGCGAAATCCTTCTCAACGCCCGAGATGAACGGGAACGGATGGCGCGACACGGCGCTGGTGGCGCCCCCAAGACGAGCCGAGCGACCACGGGCCGCACATCCCGCGTCGAGCGCGACGATGTACGCGCCACCGCCGCTAAGCTGGACAATGATCCGCGCATCTGTTTCAAGATCATCAAGTGGATGGCCGGGCCGGGTACCTATGACCCTATGGACCCTCCGCAGTGGTATATCCCACTGTGCGTCGAGCACAATCTGCACCCCGATACCGGGGCGCGACTCACCAAGTGGAAGGGCAAGGTCGAATGCATCCAGCGGTTGCACGATGCCGGCGTCACCTGGGCTGACCCGCACGATGTGTACACCGCGTTCGGCGTCTACAAGTCACGCAAAGCCGAAGGCACGCGCCTATTGTGGGAAGCTAAGGCAGAGACGCTCCGTATCAAAGAATTGCGACAGCAGTTATGGGTTGTCCTCGATGACCCCGACCCCGACTTTCAGGTGCTCCTGCAACCGGACGCGAACGAAATCATTAGCGCCATTGAGGATCGCTGGCCTCCTATCTTCGGCCTATGAGTTACATTGCTAACTTTACTAGCGTTTGCTATAATGGAAGTAGTTGCGGTTGTGCCGTAGCCCAGGTCAAAGGATAGCCGTACCCTTTGACCTGGGCTACGGCACAACCGCATTTGTGTACAAACGGGCTGCTGTCATACCGACAGCAGCCCGTTTGTGTTAGCGACAGGAGGCATAGTGTGATCCGTAATAAATACTCAGTCGCCGAAGCCGCAGCCCTCATAGGCATCGGCCCTTGGACGCTACGTAGGCTCGAAACGATGGGGCGCATCCCTCAAGCACGCCGCGACCCGCTCTGGCAATATCGTGTCTACGACGACACTGATATAGCACGCGCGAAAGAAGCCATCGAGCGTATGGGGGAGAGGGCAACGACTCCTATTCCCGCCTGACCCTCGCGCGCAGCTCACAGCACCCCCCACACCGCCGCCACTTGGCCGGCGGTTTTTTGTTACCCTTAAGCGCGGTAATAATCACCTTTACATGCGCATCAAAACATGATACCATACGAATAGAACGCGTGCGCGGGACAAGAACCCTCCGCACCAGGCAACGTATGGAAATGGTGGTGATGCGGATGACAACCAAGAACGTCGGGGGCCGGCCGGCGAAAGGCGAGGGCAAACGAACCTATCGCCTGACGGTACACCTGTCTGACGAGGAGAGGACGCGCCTGGCACTCGATGCCCAGGCAGCCGGGCTCAACCTAGCAACGTTGGTGCGCCTGCGTGCACTTGGGGTGCTCGAAGGAGGCCACAGCGCCGTGATAACGCCATAAAGAAAAAGGCGTCATCTCTGCGCTACCAACGCATCGACGACGCCTTATCTCAATGATCAGGGGTCCGAGCAAATCCCCGACCTATAGCCTTACGAAAGAAGTTGTTTATGAACTTCGCATCAGCTAACACCACCAGTTTACCACAAACTGGTGCCTTCAAGCCTTTATCCACTAGTTGCCGTGCGCTCGCCGACGCACTCGCAGACGTCGGCATTCCTACTGTCGCCATCGCCTGCGATGGCCGTAAGGCCCCGGCTGTCAAGACCTGGGCGTATCTCCAGAAACGCGTCGCAACCAAAGAGGAACGCGATGCTATGTTCTTGTGGCAGCGCATGCGGGACCGCACGGTCGTTGCGTCTGGTCCGCGCCACGTCGGCATCGCGTGGATCATGAAAGATGGCCACGAGCTTATCGATTTTGATGAGGGCGGCATCGTTGACGATTGGCGTCACCTCGTGGAAGAGGAGTGCCCTGGTCTGCTTGACCGCCTCGTCGAAATCGAGACGCCGGACAACGGTCGGCATTTCTCGTATCGGCATGGGGGAGAGCCGCTAGGGAGTCACCACCTTGCCGAGGAACTACGGCTCAACGCGCAGGGGCAGATGGAGCCCTACACGCTTATTGAAACACGCGGCCCTGGCGGATATGCGTTGCTGCCAGGTAGCCCACTGGAATGCCACCCATCACGTCGCCCCTACCGCCTGCTCCAGGGGCACCTAACCGAACTGCCTACCATTACGGACGACGAGCGCGACACACTACTATCATGTGCCCGGCAACTCGACACCTACCAAGCAGCGCGTGCCAGCCAACAAAGCCAGTGGGGCCAACAGCGCCGGCAGCAGCGCAAAGCAGGCGCGCGTAGCGGGGACGATGGATGGATCGTACGCCCAGGCGATGAGTTCGCCGACCATGTGACGTGGGCTGAGATCCTGGAACCCGCCGGCTGGCGCATCGTCGGCCAGCGCGGCGCCACGACCTTATGGTGTCGGCCCAACAAGCGCCGCGGCACCAGCGCGACCACCAGCGACTTCGGCGAGCACGGCGTCTTCTACTGTTTCAGCAGCAACGCCTACCCCTTCCAAGCAGGACAGAGCTACTCGCCTTTTGCCGCTTACGCTGCGTTGAACCACGACGGCGATTTCACGGCCGCCGCAAAGCGCCTGCACCTAGAGGGCTACGGCCAAGAAAGGCCGCGTACGTTGCCAACCCCAACCGTTCTCGTAGGGCAAAACCTACCAGCGCCGCTGTGCCTGACGGGTATTCGTCTGCCGGCGCCAACACCCCTTGACGGTATCCGCCTGTCAGAGGTGAAGTGATGAAACGCCAGGTTGTCATACAACCCATCACAGCGGACGAAGAGATCAAGCATCTCGCCGTCGATTACGGGCGCAGAGCACAAGGCATTTGGGCGCAACTGGAAACGTGAAACGGGAAGGTCGCCCACAGCGACCGTATTAACCTAACAAAGGCTTCCTGCCGCACAATCTATAGCAAGGCAGTCCATGAGCGCCTACCCCAGGTCTCGATCGCACAATGCGCGGACTCACTACTGGACCTATCCATTCGGATTGAGCGCACCCTCCGCGCGGATGACGCCCAGGCCGAGGAAAACACCGAGGGCGACGACAGCGACGCTAAAAACGAGGCTGACCCTGAAAGCGCGGCGATCGTGCTCGCGGAGATGTTCTCCGACAAGATTGGCTACGACGAGGCGTACGACGTGTGGCGCGCGTACAATGCGGCGACCGGCGCATGGGAAATCCAGCCTCCGAAGAGTACGACGCTGGACAACTACGCCGTACAGGCATGCGCCGCTGTACGCCTACGCCGGGCGCCCAGCTCTGTCGATGATACGCTCCGGTTCGCCCGCCGCTACCTCAAGCGTGCTTTCACCCAGGATGGTACGCGCATCGCCTTCGCCAACGGCACGTTGGACATTAGTACACGCGTGCTACACCCACATCAAGCAGCCAACAACTTAACACACAGCCTTGGGTACGACTATAACCCCGATGGATCAACAGCACGCATCGACGGTGTGCTAGAAACGCTCACAAACGACCCGATCGCGCGCACTGCCATCCGTGAACATATCGGCTTGGCGCTCATGCAGGATGTAGACTTTCAGCGCTGCATCCTGGTTGTCGGCACAGCCGGGTCAGGCAAGACAACGCTCCTCCGCATCTTTAACATCGTCCTCGGCCAGGCGTCCGATAAGTTCGCGCCCGGTGACATCTTCGCAAACGGACACGAGGGGCTGCTACAGCGCGCAGACTGTCGCGAGTGGACAGGGTGTGCATTGGACGAGTTCCCGGCCGAAGTCTTGAAGAACGAGGAGCTATTTAAGGCGATGACGGCGCACAGCGGCGTGTCCAGTCGCCATCACAGCCGGGCGCCCATTAACGCCCAGTGGCGGCCAAAGATAATCCTTGGCGCGAACGACGTGCCCCGTTTCCGTGACCGCTCGGGCGCTATCCATCGGCGTTTACTCGTGGTAGAAGTGCCGCTCGACGCCAAGATTGAGAGGCCCGACCAGAAAGTTATTCACGCGTTGCGGGCCGAGGCGGGAGCGTTTGCGGCGCTTTGCCTGGATGCGGCGCGAGCCGCCATGGAGCGCGGCGAATATTCGATTAGCGACAGTATGCGTGCGAGCTACGACGAGATCGCCACGGAGGGCGACACGCTCAAGCAGTTCGTGTCTGAGTGCTGCGTCTTGTCCATAAACACGGGCAAGCCCCACGAGGTGCTCTCTAGTAGCCTACACAAGGTGCTCACCCAATGGCTGGAGCAAAATGGGCACGTTGTGCGCTTCAGTGTCATCCGCATGTCTAAAGACCTGCGGGCCTATGCCCCGTGGCGTATCGGCAAACACCACTCTGACGAGGGGGCGAAGCTGACCGGGATTGGTATCCTCCTCAACGCTCCAAACCACACGCCAGGGACTGACGATTTTTCGCAGAATCGTCAGGAATCGTCAGAGAATCGTCAGTGGGCATCGTCGAGGGTCGTACCCCCTATGTCCGCAGTTGACCATTATGAGGCGACAAACCACGCTAACCTGACGATTCCTGACGATTTTCCTGACGATTTTTCGCAGAATCGTCAGGCTGAAATAGACCAGGTTTACGCTCAAAACGAGGCACTTGCTGACGATTCTGATGATTCTAGCACCATACCACGCTACATGAAGAAAAAAGAATGTGTACAGGGGGTCAAAAAACATTCTTCTGCGGATATAAAGAGTACAAGCGAAAAGTCGTCAGAATCGTCAGAAGGCGGCGTTGATCCCCAACTCGCCCCCTGTAGTGGTGGCTGTGGCGTCCCCACTCCGCATGGGTGGATGTGCCGATCGTGTCGCGTGCAGACGCGGGAGGGCAGGTAATGTATGCCCCCTTGTCATTCTGATAGCGAACTGTAACATACAACTATATGTTACAGTTAAGGATAGAAGGGATAGAGATGAGGGAGCGAGATGAGTGATGCCCAGGGCCGAGAGGCCGCCGCGCAGGCGGCGGTGCACGATACCGTCTACCGAGAGATCGCGGCCAGTCGCGACGGTGCGGCCGGTGTGTGGTCGTATCAAGCGTTCGATCATATCAACGTGGCGCACTTTGCCGGACGGCTGCCCACGCCGCTTATATTGTGGACGCTCACGCCATACGCCGGCTGTATCGGTTTAACCCGCGTCGCCACACCGCCGATTATCGCGCTACACCCCGGCCTGCTGTCTATTGCCGACAGCCAGGGCGGCACGAAAAACAAGAACTGGGATATCCCGCGTGCGTGGTTAGGTGTTGTATACGCGTACGATGTGCTCGTCCATGAGTGCATCCATGTCTCCGTCCACAGCCTACACGAGGAGGGCGACGGCTGCGGCCCCGGCTGGAAGGGCGCGACCTCGCATAACAATCCCCACTGGCTCGCCGAGGTCAACCGTCTGGCCGCGCCGCTCGGCCTCGACATCGTAGCCGGCCGTAACAAGCTACAGCGCGTACCGATCGAGGGAGAGCCTGTCGGCCCGCGCGGTAAGCCTCCGACGCGGGTCGTCCGTGCGACACCCGGCAATGTATCCTATAACGCGGTGGCACGCTTCCCCGCCGGCGTGCGCGTCGAGTTAGGGCTGACATCGTGGTACACGGACAATAAACTGCCGTTCCGGCACGCGCTGGAATAAGGCGTAACACACAACTATACGTTACAGTTCATTCCCGAGGACCCATCGACTAATGATGTCGATGGGTCCTTTGCTATTGGAGACTGTTTAATGAGTGCCTATAGAGAATCAGACCTAACCTTCTTTGCGCGCCAGCGCCCCGATGGCCGTACCGGCTTCTGGTGGCTGGCGGATGGCGAAACGTGGGCCGAGGCCAAGAACGACCTCAAGCGGTCGTTCAACCATAGCAGCGGCTTGCGCTATGACCCGGACGAGCGTGAGTGGACGCTTCCGGCCTACTCGATTGCGCGGCTACAGCGGTGGGCCAGTGCGTGGGCTTCCCGGCAGGAGTGGGACGCCGCGCCACGCAACGGAGAGCGGCGTCAGTACCGCTCTGAGCGGCCCCAGGACGCGTCAGGCGGTGCCTTGACGTCGGCTTATCGTGCGCTTCATCTCGTGCCGGACGCGCCGCTGTGGGCGGCTGAGGCGGTGTACCGCGCCGCGCAGAAGCTGGCGCATCCCGACGTCGCCGGCGGCGACCATGCCCAGGCGGTCAGCTTGAACACGGCTATCCAGACGATTCGGTCGACGCAACAGTCGAGGGGGAGGGTGGCATGAGCAGGAGAGATCCGAAGTTACACCTGGTCGATACGCTCGGCCAGGCCGTCGAGAGCCGCTTTACTCAGATGCACGAGCACGTCGAGGGCGAGGCGTTGCCGCCCCTTCGGCCCGATTTTGTGGAGCATCTCGACCGGGTGTGTGGCCTGGCCGACCTTACGGACGCGCAGCGCCTGCACGCCGCTATGACGCGGCTAGCGCACGAGTCCCCCGAGTTACACACCGCCGTCGTCCTCATGGCGGAACCCAAGGCCACGGTACGCAGCGTGGGAGCGCTGATCGGCGTCAGCGGCAAGACCGCATGTAAGAGACACAACAAGGGACTGGACAAGCTACGCGCGTGGTGCCGCGCTGATAGTCCACCATCGTCCAACGTCGCCTAAATAGCGTTGTGACCTTGCACAGAGGTAACAAAAAGTGGTACTATTCGGGTAGACGAGTCTACCCATAAAGGGGCCAGCACCAAAGCGGTGCTGGCCCCTTTTGTTTTGCGCGCTAGGGAGGGGAAAGTATGACGACGATAGCTGAGGAGGCGGGTGTTCGGCGCGGGCGTCCACCAGGACTAGCGCCACGGCGCCCATGTAAGATCCAGGTCGCCTACTCCGAAGTGGAGCGCGCGGCGTTAGAGCAAGCGGCGCGGGCTGAAGGGGCCGAGAGCTTGGCGCAATTCATTCGGCTGCGCACCGTCGGGCGTGGTGAGGGCCTGCGGACGCTGGCCGTGCCTGTGCCGCCGGCGGCCTAAGCAAGGAGTAATGTCATGGCCCATGAGGATGAGGAGAAGGTGGCCGGCCCGACGCCGTCGCTGATCTACGTTGCCGAGATGACGGACGCCCAGCGCAAGGCAGCCCAGGACGCCGCCGCCCTGGCCACGAGGCGTGCCGCGCTTGTCGGTGAGGTAGCCGCGCTGGAGGCACGCCTGGCGCTTCTGCAAGAACGCAATCGCGAGGTGTTGGCCCCGCTAGAGGAAACGCTATGGGCTGCCATAAAGGCGGCGCGTGCGGCGACGGCGGCCCGCGAGGAGGGATCCGTCGGCGACCCGGACTGGAGCGGGGTCGAGGACCTAGCCATTGCTAGCGCCGATTGGATACTCGGCTTCAAGGAAGACGCGGACACGACGTTGGATGCGGTCCGCGCGTATGTCGCTAGCGTCGCTAGCCTCTTGGCGCTCACTGACCTGGAGGTAGTGGGGCGGGCCTATGCGATGCTGGCCGCGCGCGACGCCGAGCTGGCAAGCATCGCGGCCACCCGGCCCGACATGTAGTTATCGCGCCATTACACGGGCGCGCCCCGCGAGCACACTCTACGCGCTCGCCGTAAACACGAAGAGTGACCCCATCCCATGAGCGAGAATGAAAACGTCGGCATCGAGCTTGGCGTGGACGCCGACGCCGCGCTTACCACGTTCCAGGAGTTGACAGCAGCGGCGCTCAACGCCGATAATGCCCTCCAACAACTCAAGCAACATCAGGTCGAGTTGTCCAATGCCATCCCCGGCAATCCTCAAGTGTCGTCCTACCCGGAGGCCGCGGCGCACGTCCAGCAGATGGACCCTGCGCTGATTAGGGACACGTATCCCGAGATGGTGTCGTTGGGTCGTGCTGAGGTCGACACGCAAGCGCCGATCCGAGGACGCCATCGTCGGCGGTTGACGGAGACAGCTATGCCGCGGCAAGACGATGGGTGAGGTCGTCCCACGCGCGCATTAAGCGCGGGGCGTGCGGGATGCGCGGGTCGCCGGTCGGCTCGCCCAGCCGGTAAAAGCCATCGCGCAGGTTGCGCATGAAGCCATGCCCGTCACAGACGACCTGCGCGCATCCGAGGCGTTGGAACC
>JAABUX010008902.1_pt1 | contig 11480 bp, 18 predicted proteins | sample 5561851 | NCBI WGS metagenome assembly JAABUX01 (sample SAMN10711883, study PRJNA513361) | rock metagenome | isolation source: Antarctica rocks | place: Antarctica: Victoria Land, Richard Nunatak red sandstone | collected 2016-01-03 | reverse complement strand
ACTCCAGCAGCTGACAGAGCCATTGGGAGTCGCCGAGGTCCGTCTTGCGGCCGGGAACGTTCTTGACGTGCGCCGCGTTGCACAACAGCAACTCGAAGTCATCCTCCAGGATCGCCCACACGGGCCGCCAGTAGACGCCGGTGGCTTCCATCGCCACGTGCGTGACGCCCAGGCTCTTCAGCCAGTCGCGCATCGCCAGCAGGCTGCGGACCGTTGTCTTGAACTCCCGCACCTCCCCAACGCGTCGGCCGGCCTCGCCCGGCGTGCGCACGCACGCCGTGACCTGCGCCTTATGCACATCCAGCGCCGCTGGACACTCCACCACCTGATCCATCGAGCCTCTCCTGATCGCGATTGACACGACATCCGCCGCCCGGAGGGTCCAGCAACAACAAACGAGTCTGGTAAACGTGCTCAAGGCAACAGTCCGGCATTCCGGCAAGGACCCAGCGCCAAACTAATGACGGGCCTCAACAATGTGGTTCCAGGAGTCGCAGGGCGAGAAGTTCTGGATGCAGGTCCTCGCCGAGCTCAAGCAGCGCGGCGTCTCAGAGATCCTGATCTGCTGCGTCGTCGGACTGAAGGGATTCCCGGAGGCGATCGAGGCGATCTTCCCCAAGACCACCGTCCAAACGTGCATCGTGCACCTCATTCGCCACAGCCTCAAATACGTTCCCAGGCGAGAACGCGAGCGGGTCGCTCGCGACCTCAAGCCGATCTACACCGCAGCCGACGCCGACGCCGCACAGGCCGAGCTCGAGCGCTTCGATGAGACGTGGGGTGCCCGGTTCCCGGTGATCACCCAGGCATGGCTAAACGCTGGGAGTACGTGACGCCGTTCCTGGCGTTCCCCGCGGAGGTGCGCCGGGTGATCTACACCACAAATGCCATTGAGGCGCTCAACCGGCAGCTGCGGAAAGCGATCGAGACCAAAGGACACTTCCCCAATGAGGACGCCGCCAGCCCGCCAGAAAGCTCATCTACCTCGCGATCACAAACGCGGTCCCGCAATGGACCGGCACCCAGTGCGAGCACGGCGCTCGCCGGGCCCGAGCGCGATGTTGAGAGGACCGGCGGCCCGGCCCGCGTCGTCCCGCTACGCCTCGACCTTCGAACGGCGGCCCGACCGGATCGCGGCCGCCCACACCCCCAACAGGAGCGCCCCATGCAGATCACCCGCAACTCGCTTGACACCGCCTCCGGCCACGGTGACTCGTTCACCGGGACCGTGTACATCGACACCATCGCCGCCCCAGAGCTCCCCGCCGGGGCCGGCGCGGCACAGCGTTCACTTCACCCCGGGTTCCCGCACCCACTGGCACACCCATCCGTTCGGGCAGACGATCTACGTCATCGAGGGCGTCGCTCGCTGCCAGCGCGAGGGCGGGCCCGTCATGGAGATCCGCCCCGGTGACCGCGTGTTCTTCGAGCCCGGCGAGAACCATTGGCACGGAGCTGGCCCCAACCGCTTCATGACCCACATCGCGATCCAAGAAGCCGACGAGTCCGGTAGCCCCGTCACCTGGGGGGAGCCCGTCAGCGACGAGGACTACGCCGCGGACCCCACCACCTGAGCGCGCTTCACGGGCGGCTACCCTGCCGCCGGCGCTTCACCAACCACCTACCGAGACCTCAACCCAAGAGGAGATAACCATGCCAACAGCGCACCCCTCGATCCCGAAGATCACCCTCAATGACGGCACCATCATTCTCCAGCTCGGCTACGGGACGCTCGCCGTCCAGCCCGACCGCGAATCGACCGAGCAGACCGCCCCCGACCCCGACACCTACGATGGGGTCTGACCCACTACGCGCCGACCTCCGATCGCTCTCGGGAACACCCGAGCGTGATCGACGAGGCCAACACGGTGCCTTCTCAGCCGGACCGACACCGTCACATCGGCCTTTGCCCCGTCGCTTGGAGGGGACGCCGTCGTCGTGTTGGCTGGCCTCGGCGGTGTTGCGTGCGCGTCTCGTTGCGCGCGGGGGCGCTGAAGCTGATCTTTCCGGTGATCCGCGCTCCGAACGCGTCGGCAACGTTCTGCATCCGTTCGACTCCGACGCCGGCGTAGTTGGTGCGAGCTTGCTCGAGGTGACGTGGCGCGTCGGCGATCCGCCACCTCCCGATATGGAAGCCTCGGGCGTCGCGATCGCACCCCATAGGGCGCCCAGCGGGCGCAGCTGCTCGTCGAAGCGGCGGATCGTGTGGTGCGCGGGAGGCTCGAGACGTGGATCTCGATCCCGGGCTTCTCGTCCATGATCTGGCGCTGCCCGAACGCGGGACCGAGCACGGTCATCTGCATGCCAAGCAAGGCGAAGTGGGTCGGGTCGCTCAAGAGTGCGAATGCAAGCGGCTGCTGGCGACCCATGTGACGCCCGAGCTCGAGGACGAGCTCGCGCTGTTTGCATGTCGCGTTTGCATGTCGCGTATCACGGGGATCTGATCGTCCCCGAGGCTTTGATGCGTGTCGCTGCGTGACCGCATGCCTCCCGGGCGAGCGTGCGCAGAGACCGGCAACGCGCTAGGGTGAGTGCGTGCCGGTGAAGGTCGTCTTCGAGTGCGAGGTCTGCGGAAACCGGCCCGATCCGGAGACGCAGGTGTCGCTTGAGCAGCAATTACTCGATCTGCGTTGCGGCGAATACCTAGACGCTGCCCCGGGGGGCTGGCTGACCTGGCACGGGCGTGGCATCTACGGCCCCAACCGCTACGCGTGCGGCGAGCACAGGGGAGAACTCAAGGCAACTCTACGCACGCACTACGGCAACCTCGGGTGGCACCCGTGGGCGCGCGGGCCCCATCCGTGGGCGGGACGCCGCGGAACTGACAAGGCACGACGGCTCAAGCGCACGATGACCTCGACCTTCGGCTCGCCTGGCTCCTAAACGAGCTAGCCGGGTCGCCCCGCCTACGAGCGGGCGACCCGCAAGATCACGACGTGCTCGGGGTTCACGGCGATGCGCTCACCGGTCTCCGCCTCCACCATCCAGGCCAGCTCCATGATCGAACCACGCGCCGCAGCGAGGATACGCGCGGCGACATCGTCGGGGTCTCCCTCGACGCGGTAGCGGTCGCCGCCGGCGACAGTGATCTCGGTGATGGGCGTCAAGCGCACCTCAGACCGCGATCCCAGCGCGCCGTGCGAACTGCACGTCCTGCGTCAGCGGTCAGCCACGGAGTCTAATGACCCACCGGCGCATTTACTCGCTCCTACGCGCCCGCCCGCGCCCGCGCCCGTGCCCGCCCGCGCCCACCATTCGCTCGATTCGGGCCGCTCCGCTTGCCTCGGGATGCAGCGTTCGTCCCACGCTCACCGTCCCGGCCCCCGCGCTGGTTCGCGTCTCCGGGTTGGTTCTCGCCTCCGCGCTGGCCCCAGCCCCCGCGCTGGACGCGGGCCGCGCGCTGGTTGCGGCTCCCTCGCACGCTCGAGCCTCCAGGAGCGTCTTGACCCCCGAGTGAGTGTTCAAGGCCGAGCTGATGAGCCATGCGACCAATTTCATTACGTTCGGCGCTGCCCACGAGGGTGATGCCGACGCCTTGCCTACCTGCGCGTCCAGTTCGACCCACTCGATGGACGTAGGCCTCGCGGTCGTCGGGCGGATCGAAGTTGATGACCTGCGAGATTCCGGTGACGTCGATCCCGCGGGCGGCCACGTCGGTAGCAACAAGCGTGTTGACGGCGCCTGACTGAAAACGGGCGAGTGCCTGCTCGCGCTGGCGCTGGGACTTGTTACCGTGCATCGCGACGGCCTTCAGGCCCCGCGCATCCAGGCGCTTGACGAGGCGATCCGCTCCTCGCTTGGTCCGTACGAACACCAGGGACGACAAATTGAGGGGCTCGCGCGTCAGCTCACCGACGAGGGTCTCGACGCGTCCCTCGTCGGTCACCGGAATGAACCTGTGCTCGATACCGGCTGCGGCCCGGCGTTCGCACGGGCCGTGCTCGTGCACGACCGCGTCGCGCGTGTACTGCTTCGCGGCACGTCCGGCGTCGCCGTCGAGCGTCGCCGAGAAGAACAGGGTCTGACGCGCTTCCGGGCACGCGCCGACAATTCGGTCCACGGCTGGGCGGAAGCCCATGTCGAGCATCCGGTCCGCCTCGTCCAGGACGAGCGTCCGGATCGCGTCGAGGGTGAACGCGCGGCGAGCGAGCAGATCCTCCAAGCGACCCGGGGTCGCGACGAGCACATGCGAGCGAGCTGCGTCGCGCGCCTGCTTGACCAAGCCGACACCACCGTAGACGGCGGTTACACGCAGCGCTCGAGCGTGGCAGACGGCGCGGATATCGCCAACGATCTGCGTCGCCAGCTCGCGCGTCGGCGCGAGCACGAGCGCAGCCGGGCGTGGCCCATCCGCTTGAATGCGATCGGCGAGCGGGATCCCGAAGGCGAGGGTCTTGCCCGATCCGGTGGGCGACCGCGTGAGCACGTCGCGACCGGCGAGTACATCGCCGATCACCAAGCGCTGAACGGCAAACGGCTCCTTGATGCCTTGGGCGGAGAGGGCACTGAGAACTGCGGGCGACACGCCGAGATCGGCGAAGGACTGCGTAGGCATTAAATACTCCTTGGCGGCCCTGCCGGCCGCGAACGATTCGGGAGGCTGTTGCTGACCCGAACCGCTGACTGCGGGACCCAAGCGAGCTGCCTCGCGGCCGACGAGGCGTCAGCCGCTCCCCTGAACGTAGCAGGCGCGCGTCCTCACCCAGCGACACCCGACCCTACGAGGCCTTACAGCCCGCGCTCGCGTTCGTCTCTGCTCAGAGCGACCGCAAGCGCCTCCGGCTCAATTTGGGCCTCCACGTCGGCGATCCGCTTGCTTTGGCGCGCGGACTCGCGGTGCACCGAGTCCTGAAACCCTTCGAGTAGCGCTTCCAAGTGGGCGATCCTGCTCTCCAGGGCCTGAAGCGTTACGACTGACCGTGCCGGCTCGCTGCTGGACGCGTCGCTCGCCGCGGCCGCGCGGATCTGGCTGACTCGTGCGATCAATCGCTCCCGCTGACGGATGCCGGGCATCTAGAAACTTCGCTCAAGCTTGGCTAACGCGTCAGTGAACATCCCAATCGCACCGTAGCAGCCCGGTCCCGGCGGCCAAGCTCGTTCTATTTGCGCGTTATCGTGCATCTCGGCAGTGAAGGCTACGATTCGTAGGGTGGCGCTCTGACACGTTGATGGGCAGCCGCATACGACCGCCATCGGAGCTCACTGCTGGCGCTGCTGGGCTCTTGATGTGGGGCTCCGGTAGGGCTCCTCGGTCACCGCGACGTTGACCGTCGAGCAGCGTCCGCAGCGCACGCGGACCTTCTTAGTCATCTGCTCCTCGTGCATCGCGGCGGCTAGGACGTTGGCGCATGTGCCGCAGACGTAGTCGTCAGGGCCGTTGCCGTTGAAGACTGGCCGGTCGGCGTCCTCCTGCAACGCGGTCCCGGCGGCGAAGGGCACCTCGCCTTCGCGTATCTCTCGCATCGTGATCGTTGCCATGCGGTTTCACCCAAGGGTGTCGGCGATGTCGATCACCGCGACCGCCCCTTCAATACGCACACGACCGACCCCCGAATGCGACAGACCATGCACTCAGACTCGGCGATCCCGTTGCCCCAATCACCTGAGAGCCGCCGCTAGGTCCTGAATCCTGCCTGGCATGACCGCGCTGACTCCGATGCCGGGTTCGCAGTCCGGAGCTTTTTCGACGACCACGATCTGGTGATACGAGCCCGGGGGCGTGACCTCCATGCGGGGCGCGTCATGGCACGGCCCCGTGGCGCCGTCCGATGTTCTGTAGGCGAACGAGGCCCGGGCCTGCGGGGCAAGCGTCACATGGTGCGAGCTGCCATCCCGAATCACGTTGGTCGGCAGCGGCCGGCCCGCGGGATCGAGATGCTGCAAACCGGCGAACCCTCCAAGGACGCAGGTCTGGTCGGTGACGTTCCGGAACGTCACACGGCCGTAGTAGGTGCCACCGGCACCTTGCCCGCCGTCGTCCGTGGCGGCGAGCTCCGAGCATCGCGGTGGCCCGCCTGTAGAGCTCGCCGGCGTCGGGCTGGGAGCCGTGACGGTTTTGGTTGCCGGTGGCGGGGCGGGCGTCCGGGTCGTCTTGATTACCGTGGTTGCCGGTGGCGCCGAAACAGTGGCGTGGACGCTCCCGCCGCAGCCCGCCAGCGCTACGACGAGCGTCACCATGACCGCACTGATCCCACCAAGAACCGTCCAGCGTTTCATATGCGAGCAGCATACCGCCGGACCGCGGCGGAAAACGGCGGATGACGGCGATGACGGCGCCGGCCCGCGGGGCCGGCGCCGGACACCATGACGGCGGGGCTGCCTCAGTGGATCTTGCCACCGCGCCGCTGGGATAGCCGTCCGCCATCGCGCCCATAACGGACGGCCACGAGCTCGGCCATGATCGACAGCGCGACCTCTTCGGGCGTGAGCGCCCCGAGGTCGAGGCCGATCGGGGCGCTGATGCGCTTCAGCTCTTCGTCCGCGACACCGGCGGCGAGCATGCGCTCGCGGCGCTGCGCTTGCGCCCGCTTTGAGCCCATCGCGCCGATATAGGCCGGCTGCGCGCTCAGGGCGAGCTTCAGGACCTCGTCGTCGATCTTCGGGTCGTGGGTGAGGATCGCGAGGTAGGTTGCGCGATCCAGCCCGCCGAGCTGCTGCAGCGCACGCCCCGGCCACGCGACCACCACGTCGACTGCGTCGGGGAAGCGCTCGCGTGTCGCGAACTGCGCGCGCGGGTCGATCACGTAGGCTCGCCAGCCGGTCACGCTCGCTAGGTGAGAGAGGTGGTGGGCGTACTGCACCGCGCCGAAGATCAGCAGCCGGGGAGCCGGCGCGGTGACGTCGATGAAGAGCTCACCGCGCAGCTCCGAGCGCTCGGCCCACATCAGCTCGCCTGCGTCGGACAGCGCCTGCGCGTCGAGCACCGCGTCGCCGAGCGTGCCCTCCTGCTTTCCGCCGGCATCGACCATCAGCCGCGCGCCGGCGTGCCGCCCGCTGACGGCGGTGATGAGCGCGGCGCGCCCGTCTTCGCGCGCCACTTCGGCGAACGAGCTTTGGGCGCTCACGTTTCGTAGCGCTCCACCCAGACGTCGATCTCGCCGCCGCACGGCAGCCCGACATCCCACGCGTCGCTGTCCGGGATGCCGTAATGCAGGAGCTGTGGCTCGCCGCCGGCCAGCACGCCTTCGGCCACCTCGACCACCGCACCCTCGACGCAGCCTCCCGAAACGGCGCCGTGAACCTCACCGCGGTCGTTGATCGCCATCTTCGAACCGGGCGGCCGGGGCGCCGAGCGCTTGACCCCGACGACAGTTGCAAGCGCGACTCGGTCTCCGCGCGAGACCCACGTATCGACCTGCTCGATCACATCCTTCATCTTGTTCCTCCTTGCGGCATCGGGCCCGGATAGTGACATCTGTCGCAACTAGTGGAATATAAGGGCGGAAGTGCCGGGCGGATCACAGGTTGCGTAACCGCCCCGAGTCGCGGGCCCGCCGGATCACAGGTTGCGTGCCCCCGATAGAGTTGCACGCCCGCTGCGGATCAGAGCTGGGCGAGCTTGCCGGTGAAGTCCTTGATCAGCGCGTCGAGCACGCCGATGATGGCGCCCTCGCCCATCGATGCGGCTTTGCCGGTGATCTGGGCGTTGGTGTGGATCGTCCCGCCGCCGTCGCCGAGCGCGAACGCGACGTTGGCGTTCGCGTGTCCCTGACCGCCGGCCTCCTTTGACTTCACGCTCATCACGGCCCGGTGGGCGCCGGCATCCTGCTCCACGACCTCGACGGTGCCGGTGAACTTCATTCCCATCGCGCCCATCTTGACCTTGATCTCGGCCTTGACGGAGGTAGGACTGATCTTTTCCAGCACGCTGCCTCCCTCGACGCACGGCACCACCCGCTCCAGGTCGAGGATCGTCGCAAAGCTATCGTCGATCGGCTTCGCCATCGAGAACTGATGATCCAGCTCTACGGCCATGTGCGTTCTCCTTTGTTCGAAGGGCCAGACTCGGGCTCCCGGCCAGGCCCCCCTGGGCCAGGCCCGGTGGGCCAGCCCCGGTCTCCTGGCGCCGCTTGTGAATAGGGTGAATAGGATATCCGTCACCGATGCCGCTCCAGGCAGGCACCCACAGGCTCGGACCCGAGAACGGGACGCTCCTGGTCAAGACGGGGCGTACGGGCGTCGCGGCCAAAGCCGGCCACGACCTCGCGATAGAGGTCACCTCCTGGACGGCTACCATAGAGGCCGGCGAGGATTCCGCGCTGACCAGCATCGCGCTCGATGCAGACGCCAGTACCCTGCGGGTGCGGACGGGCACAGGTGGCGTGCAGGCGCTTGGCGACCAAGACAAGGAGAGCATCCAGAAGACGATCGACGACGAGATCCTGAAGCGGCAGGAAATCGCGTTTAGATCGAGCGCCGTGCATAGCGTCGCCAGCGGCAGCCGGTTCAACGTCCAGGGCGAGTTGAAGCTCGTCGGCAAGCAATGCCCGATCGCGTTCGACCTCGATGTGGGCGAGGACGGCGAGCTCAGCGCGATCGCTGTCCTCGAGCAGACCGACTGGGCAATCAAGCTCTACTCGATCCTGTTCGGAACGCTGAAGGTCACCGATGAGGTCGAGGTTACGGTCGAGGCCCGTCTGACTTGACCGTTCCGGATCATGCGGCGCCGATCGCCGCTGTGCGCGCGAGCGGCTTGGTCAAGCGCTTCGACGCCACGTGCGCGGTCGACGGCATCGATCTCGTACTCGGGGAGGGGGAGGTGCGGGGATTGCTGGGTCCCAACGGGGCGGGCAAGACAACCTTGTTGCGGATGCTGTTCGGGCTGGTGGCGCCCGATGCCGGGGCGATCGAGCTGTTCGGTCGAGCCCTGCGTGCACCGGATTCGGTCGTGCTCGAGGGAGTGGCTGGCTTCGTGGAGGACCCGAGCTTCTATCCGTATCTGTCGGGGCGCGCGAATCTAGAGCTCTTGGCCGAGCTCGACGGTGGCGACGCGAGGGCCCGGATCGACGACGTCTTGGAGCAGGTGATGCTGGCCCAGCGCGGATCCGATCGTGTGGGCGGCTACTCCACGGGCATGCGCCAGCGCTTGGGCGTTGCCGCGTCGCTGCTGCGTGCCCCAAAGCTCCTACTGCTCGACGAGCCGACGGGTGGACTGGACCCAGCGGGCGCCCGCGACATGGAAGCGCTCCTGCGGCGGTTGGCCCGTGAGAAGGTGGCGGTGCTGCTGAGCAGCCACCAGATCAACGAGGTACAGGACGTATGCGACAGCTTCACCGTGCTTCGCCGTGGTGCGGTGGTGTGGGACGGCACGGCGGCGCAGTTGCGAGCACAGGCCCCGCCGTCGGCCTACCGGCTGAGCACGAGCGACGATCGGCGGGTGCTCCAGATCGCCGAGCGTGAGCCGGGCGTGCACGCCGCCGCGCTGCCCGATGATGGGCTCACGCTCACGGTAGAGGACCGAAGGCGCGATCGGTTCATGCTCAAGCTCGGCACGGCGGGTGTAGCTGTCCGTCGTCTCGAGCTGCTTTCCAGCCCGCTTCAATCGATGTTCTTTGCGCTCACCGGCGAAGCCACCCGACGAAGCGAGCGCGCTTTCCGGCGAGCGGGGATCCCGGTCCTGACTGGCGAAGCGGGGGGAGGCCGCGACCGTGTGGAGCGTCTATCGAGCTGAGCGTCGCAAGCTCGCCGCCCAGCTATCGACGCGATTGCTGGCCCTCGTATGCCTGCTCGCTCCGTTCGCGTTCGCCGTCATTCTCAAGCTCCAGAGCGGGGTCCCTTCAGACACATTGCTGGGTGTGTGGGTCCACACTTCTGGCTTTGCCGTTTCGCTCGTGGTCCTGGGCTTTGCCGGCTCGTGGGGATTCCCGGTGCTGGCAGGGGTCCTGGCCGGCGATGTGTTCTCCTCCGAGGATCGCTACGGGACATGGAAGATGGTGCTGACCCGCTCCTGTATCCGCAGAGATTTGTTTGCGGGGAAGGTCCTGGCGGCGGCGACGTTCTCGGTGGCGCTTGTGCTGACGGCGGCGCTCTCGAGCCTCGTGGCGGGGTTGCTGGTGACTGGCGATCAGCCGCTTGTCGGCCTGGGTGGCACGGTGCTCGGTTCCGGCAAGTGCTTGGGCTTGGTGCTTGCGAGCTGGCTGGTGAGCGTGCTTCCTTTGCTGGCCTTCACGAGCCTGGCGCTGCTGATCTCGGTGCTCACCCGTAACGGGATCGCGGGCGTCCTGGCCCCAGTCATCGTAGGGCTCGTGATGGCGCTCCTGGCGCTTATCGGCAGCGGTTCGTGGATGCACGTGCTGCTCGTCCGCGGCGTTCGACGACTGGCACGGGTTGCTCGCCGGCCATGCGTTCTACGGCCCGCTGATCCTCGAGAGCATCGTCAGCGTCGCATGGATAGTGGTATGCCTGACCGCCTCATGGTTGATCTTCCGCCGCCGCGACTTCGCCGGAGCGCCGGTTGGCCGGAGGCCCGGGTGGGTTGCCGCGGTCCGGGTAAGTGGTTGGCTCGGCGGCGTTGATTGCGGTCTTGGCGGCCGCGACCAACCTCGGACCGCCGGCGATCACGGCGTCCCGGCTGGAAGCTTCGATGACGCCTGCGTTCAACAACCTCACGCTTATCCAGCAGCGGCTGCTGGGACGCCGCGTGCCACCGGGCGCCAAGCTCCGGGTGCTCACGACCTGTCGCCGGCGCACCGGCCCGAGCAAGGGCCCGGGCGATGACTGGAACTGCACCCTTGACGTGCTCATCCCGCAGCCCGGGGCCGTGCCGTTCCAGCAGACGCCCGTCGTCTACGACATGAGCGTCAAATCGAATGGCTGCTACAAGGCAGAGGCCCCGCCAACCTTCGTCGGCCAGCAGCTCATGCGCGACGCGCACGGGCACAACGTCGTCAACCCGCTGTTCACGATCTATGGCTGCTTCGACACGAGTTGAGGCGCAGCGGCGAAGCCCTGGTCGAGCGTTCCGAGACGGGGATGCGGCGGCAAGCCCCCTCGGCCGCAGTCTCGCCGCGCTGTGGTGAGCCCTGGTCGAGCGTTCCGAGACGGGGATGAGGCGACAAACCCCCAGCGTTTTCACCGGGTGTGCCGTCGCGGCCTCGCTCCGCGGGGTGCAGAGGGCAAGGCCCCCGCCGGCCCGGGAGGCTTGTCGTGTGGTCCTCGCTCGAGCGCCTGAGTCGAGCGTCCTGCGCCGCCCAGCCCGCGGTTTTAGGTGAAGCAGATGGGGCTGGCACCACCACTCGACGCCGTGCAGCCATCCGACGCTCGAGAACCTACATCCATAAGGCTGTCCGGAGGGTGAGATCGGCGATGAGCGCGCAGTCATCATGCGGGATTCCCGTAGCGGCGACCAACACGACCTAGAAGGCTCCTGAAGAAGTGATGTTTGATGGGTAGCGCGCGTGTGGGAGGGCCGCCTGTGTCGTGTCGCGCTCGGTCAGGGTCTGCTCGTTCTCGGATGCGGGCCGGGGTGGGTAGCTGATCGG
>JAABUX010008901.1_pt1 | contig 11485 bp, 7 predicted proteins | sample 5561851 | NCBI WGS metagenome assembly JAABUX01 (sample SAMN10711883, study PRJNA513361) | rock metagenome | isolation source: Antarctica rocks | place: Antarctica: Victoria Land, Richard Nunatak red sandstone | collected 2016-01-03 | reverse complement strand
GCAGAACGAAGCCTCAGTGGTCGGCAACCTCGTGTTCCCACTGCTGCTGGTGCGTTTCGGCACCCCCGAGCAACGCGAGCAGTTCCTCGACACCTCGGTCACCGGTGAGGTGGAGCTCGCCTTCGGGTTGACCGAGCCCGAGCACGGCAGTGACGCGACCTGGATGGCCACCCGCGCCCAGCGCGACGGAGATGACTGGGTGATCACCGGCGCCAAGCGCTGGATCTCCAACGTCCACCAGGCCGACCACGTGCTGGTGTTCGCGCGGACCTCGGCCCGTGACGGGGCCGCCGACGGACTGACGGCGTTCTTCGTGCCCACCGATGCGCCCGGATTCGGCGACCCGTCGTATCTGTGGACCTTCAACATGCCCACCGATCACGCCGAGTTCACGCTCGACCACGTCCGCGTCGGAGCCGGTGCCGTGCTGGGCGAGGTCGACCGGGGGCTCGACGTCACGCGGGCGTTCGTCAACGAGAACCGGATCCGTCAGGCCGCCGGCGGCACCGGTGCGGCCAGGTACTGCATCGAGCAGTCGGTGGCCTACGCGCGCCGGCGGGTCACCTTCGGCCAGCCCCTGGCCCAGCGCCAGGCGATCCAGTTTCCGCTCGTCGAGCTGCACGCCGACTGCGAGCTGATCCGTACCTATGTGCTGGACACCGCCGAGCGCCTGGACGCCGGCGAGTACGTCGCCGACCGGGTGTCGGTGTGCAACTTCCGCGCCAACCGGCTCGTCTGCGAGGCCGCCGACCGAGCGATGCAGGTGCACGGCGGGATGGGCTACAGCCGCCATCTTCCGTTCGAGCACATCTACCGCCACCACCGCCGCTATCGGATCACCGAGGGCGCGGAGGAGATCCAGATAAGGACCGTCGCCGGGCACCTGTTCGGGTTCGTCGGGCCCGCGCGGCGGGAGGGCAGCGATGCGACGAACGCTGTTTGAAGCCGAGCACATCGACTATCGGGAGTCAGTGGCCCGGTTCGTGGCCGAGGAGATCACCGCCCATCACGAGGCGTGGGAGCGCGAGGGGATCGTCCCGCGGGAGCTGTTTGCCCGGGCCGCCGCCAAGGGAATGCTGGCGATGCAGGTGCCCGAGGCGTACGGGGGTCCGGGTGTTCAGGACTTTCGCTTCAACCAGATCGTCGGCGAGGAGCTCAGCTTGGCCGGCAACGCCGGCAGCGGCCTCGGCCTCTCGCTGCACAACGACATCTGCCTGCCCTACTTCCTTGACCTGGCCACCGAGGAGCAGAAGCAGCGCTGGCTGCCCGGCATCGCCGACGGCAGCCTGATCACGGCCGTGGCGATGACCGAGCCCGAGATGGGGTCAGACCTCGCCGGGCTGCGGGCGACCGGGCGCCGGCAGGGCGACGCCTACGTGGTCAACGGCTCCAAGACCTTCATCACCAACGGCATCAATGCCGACCTGGCGATCACCGCGGTCAAGACCGATCCGGCTGAGCGCCACAAGGGCATCTCGCTGCTGGTGCTGGAACGCGGAATGGAGGGCTTTGAACGCGGGCGCAACCTGGACAAGGTCGGTATGCACTCGCAGGACACGGCCGAGCTGTTCTTCGAGGACGTACGCGTTCCGGTTGAGAATCGGCTCGGGGAGGAGGGTCAGGGCTTTCGCTACATGACGGCCAACCTGGCCCAGGAGCGGCTCAGCATCGCGATCGCCGGGCTGGGGGCGGCGCGCGGGGCGCTGGCGATGACGCTGGCCTACGTCAAGGAGCGCAAGGCCTTTGGCCAGGCGGTCGGCTCGTTTCAGAGCTCGCGCTTCGCGCTGGCCGAGATGGCCACCGAGATCGAGCTGGCGACCGCCTTCTGTGACCAGGCGGTGCTGGCGCTGAACGCGGGCGAGCTCTCCGCCCCGGACGCGGCGATGGCCAAGTGGTGGTGCACCGAGCTCCAGGGCCGGGTGATCGACCGCTGCGTGCAGCTGCACGGCGGCTACGGCTACATGCTCGAGTATCCGATCGCGCGCGCCTACGTCGACGCCCGAGTGACCCGGATCTACGGCGGCACGACCGAGATCATGAAGGAGATCGTCGGGCGCTCACTGGGGATGTGAGTGGCAGTCGCCCTCATCCAAAGCGCGCGCGCAGATCCTTTTTGGAGATCTTTCCCGTCGCCGTCTTGGGCAGCTCCGGCACGAGGTGCACCCGGCGCGGGAGCTTGTATCCGGCCAGCCGCTCGCGCGCGAAACCCACCAGCTCCTGCGCCGAGACCTCGCCGGCGCCGGCCACCACGGCCGCGGTGACGATCTCGCCCCAGCGCTCGTCTGGCACTCCGAAGACCGCCACCTCGACGACGCCCGGGTGCTGGGCCAGAACCTCCTCGACCTCGGCGGGGTAGACGTTCTCGGCCCCGGTGACGATCATGTCCTTGATCCGGTCGGTGAGGAACAGGTAACCCGCCTGATTGAGATAGCCGCCATCGCCGGTCCGCAGCCAGCCGTCGCCGTCGATCGCCGCGGCGGTCTCGGCCGGGTTGGCGAAGTAGCCGGGCGTGACGCTGGCCCCACGCACCCTGACCTCGCCGACCTCGCCGACCGCGACGGGCTCTCCGCTCCGCGGGTCGACGATCTCGAGCTCCATCCACGGGTAGGGCTTACCGGCGGAGCGGAGCAGGTGCTCACGAGGGCCGCCGGGGTCGTGATCGGCCGCGGCCAGCTGGACGATTGCGCCGGTCGTCTCGGTCATCCCGTAGACCTGGTAAAGCTCGCAGCCGAAGGTCGATAGCACGGCCTTGAGCACCGGGGTGGTGATCGACGAGGCGCCATAGGCGATCGACCGCAGCGCCGACCAATCACGGGCGGCCGCTCCGGGCACCGCCGCGAGCATCTGCAGCACCGTCGGGACCAGGAACGCGTTGGTGATCCGCTCGCGCTCGAGCGTGTCAAGCAGTGACCGGGGCTCGATCTCTGCCACCAGCACGTTGCACGCGCGGTTGGCCAGGCCCACCAGCAGCCAACCCATACCGCCGATGTGAAACAGCGGCATCGCGACCAGGCTCACCGACGACGCGTCGATCGACCACTGCTCCGCCACCGACGAGGCGAGCAGCGAGAGGTTGGCGTTGGTCGTCTGCACGCCCTTGGGCAGCCCCGTCGTGCCCGAGGTGTAGAGCTGCAGGACCACCGCGTCTGAGCCGCCGTCTGCCAGCGGGTCCTGACCGGGGAAGTCAGCCAGCCACGCATCGTCTCCGGGCTCGAGGACCACCAGCTCGCGCAACCGCGGCAGCTCCTCGACCAGCTCCGCGGCCTGGCCGGCGAACTGCGGCCCGCAGAACAGGATCTCAGCGCCTGCGTCGCCCAGCAGCTTGACCAGCTCAGGGGTGGCCAGCCGCCAGTTGAGCGGCACCAGCGCCGCGCCGATCTTGGCGCAGGCGAACAGCAGCTCGGCCCCCCCGGAGCTGTTGCGATCCAGATGGGCCACCCGATCGCCGGCCCCGACCCCGCTGCTGTGCAGGTACTGGGCGATCCGGTTCGAGCGCCGGTCAAGCGCTTCGTAGGTCTCGGTTCGGCCGTCGCAGATCAGCGCCAGGCTGTCGGGATGCACGGCGGCGTGGTCACGCAGCAACTGCGCGAGTCGGAATCCGCTATCACCAGTCAATGGCCACCACCCAAGCCACCCGCAAGCGCGGACGTCGTCCCCGGACCCACGACGCCGTCCTGGCCCAGCTGTACGTCGGCACCATCTACGGGCGGCTGGTCAGCCGGTCCTGACCAGCGCTTCCTCGTCTGAGTAGATCTCGCCGCGCTCGGCCTTCTCCACCAAAGATGCGGGCGGTTCGAAGCGCTCGCCGTACTGCTGGGCCAGCTCGCGCGCGCGGACCACAAAGCCCGCCAGGCCGCCGTCGTAACCGTTGATGTACTGAAGCACGCCCCCGGTCCAGCCCGGGAAGCCGATCCCGAAGATCGACCCGATGTTGGCGTCCGCCACTGACTCGATCACACCCTCGTCGAGGCACTTCACGGTCTCGATCGACTCGATCACCATCATCCGCTCCTCGAGATCCCGAAGCGAGATCGACGCCGGATCGTCCATGGGCGGGAACAGCTCCCGCAGACCGGGCCACAGGCGCGTGCGCTTGCCGTCCTCGTACTCATAGAAGCCGGCGCGCTCGAGCTTTCCCGGCCTGCCCTCGTCGAGCATCCGGTCGATCACGGCCTCTGCGGGATGACCGGCCCACGGGCCGCCGTCGTTCTGAGCCGCGTTCTTGGCCGCGTCCCGGATCTTGCGCATCAGCTTCAGGTTGAGCTCGTCGGACAGCTGCAGCACCGGCGCGGGGTAGCCGGCCTGGGAGGAGGCCTGCTCGATCGATGCTGCCGGAACGCCTTCCAGCAGCATCGCGATGCCCTCGTTGATGAACGTCCCGATAACCCGGCTGGTGAAGAAGCCGCGGCTGTCGTTGACCACGATCGGGGTCTTCTTGATCTTCTTGGCGACATCGAGCGCCCGGTACAGCGTCTCGTCGCTGGTCTGCTCGCCGCGGATGATCTCCAGCAGCGGCATCTTGTCGACTGGGCTGAAGAAGTGCAGCCCGATGAAGTCGACCGGGCGGGACACGCCCTCGGCCAGGCTCGTGATCGGCAGCGTGGAGGTGTTGGAGCCCAGCAACGCGTCCGGCGCCAGGTGCGGCTCGATCTCCGCGAACACCTGCGCCTTGACCGCCGGATCCTCGAACACCGCCTCGATCACCAGGTCGGCGCCCTGCGCGGCCGCCGGGTCGGTGGTCGCGGTGATCCGTCCCAGCAGCTCATCGGCCTGCTCCTTAGTGGAGCGGCCACGGGCCACCGCCTTCTCGAGCAGCTTGCTCGAGTAGCCCTTGCCGCGGTCGGCGGCCTCCTGCGAGACGTCCTTGAGCACGACTTGGAGCCCGGACTTCGCGCACACGTACGCGATCGCCGCCCCCATCATCCCGGCGCCGAGCACGACCGCCTTGCGGGGCTGGAAGCGCTCCATCTCCGCCGGTCGTCCCCGGTCGCCGGTGGCGCGCTGCAGATCGAAGAAGAACGCCTGGATCATGTTCTTGGCCACCTGGCCGGTCACCAGGTCGACGAAGTAACGCCCTTCGATCTCCGAGGCATTGTCGAAGTCGACCTGGGCTCCCTCGACGGCGGCGGCCATGATGTGGTGCGGCGCCGGGTAGTTGGCGCCCTTGATCTGCTTGCGCAGGTTGGCCGGGAAGGCCGGCAGGTTCTGCGCCAGCGCCGGGGTGCTGGGGGTACCGCCGGGAATCTTGTAGCCCTTGACGTCCCACGGCTGCATGATCGGGTCCCCGTCCGCCCTGGCTTCGATCCACCGCTTGGCGGCCGGGATCAGCTCCTCGGGCGTGGCCACCAGCTGATCGACGATTCCGATCTCCTTACCCTTGTCCGGACGTACGCGCTGGCCCTGCATCAGCAGCTGCATGAGAGCGTTGACGATCCCGAGCATCCGCACCGTACGGGTGACGCCGCCCGCGCCGGGCAGCAGCCCCAGCTGGACCTCGGGGAACCCGAGCTGGATCTTGGGATCCTCGACGACGATCCGGTGATGGCAGGCCAGCGCGATCTCCAGCCCGCCGCCGAGCGCCGAGCCGTTGACGGCCGCCACCACGGGCTTGCCGAGCGTCTCGAGCCGGCGCAGCGCCGCCTTGCCGTCGTGGACGAACCGGGCGATCTCGTCGGAGTTCTCCCGGGTCGCGCGCTTGAGGTCGTTGAGGTCACCGCCGGCGAAGAAGGTCTTCTTCGCCGAGGTGATGATCACGCCGGTGATCTGGTCGCGCTCGGCCTCGAGCCGGTCGGCCGTCGCCCTGATCGAGGCCGCGTAGGCCGCGTTCATCGTGTTGGCCGACTGGTTGGGGTCATCCAGCGTCAGGATCACGACGCCGTCGTCGTCGCGCTCCCAGCGGATCGTGCTGCTCTCGGTCATCAAGGATCTCGTCTCTGTTTCGAAAGGGTGATCCGGGCTCGTGCGCGTGCGGGGGCTTGCGCGTGCGGGTGCTAGACGCGCTCGACCACGGTCGCGATGCCCATCCCGCCGCCGACGCACAGCGTCGCCAGGCCGTAGCGCTTGTCCTGACGCTCGAGCTCATCGATCAGCGTGCCGAGGATCATCGCGCCGGTGGCGCCCAACGGATGGCCCATGGCGATCGCCCCGCCGTTGACGTTGACCTTCTCGATGTCCAGGCCCATGTCCTTGACGAACCTCAGCACGACGGCGGCGAACGCCTCGTTGATCTCCACCAGGTCCAGGTCCTCGACTGTCAGCCCGGCCTTGGCCAGCGCCTTGCGACTGGCCGGCGCGGGCCCGGTCAGCATGATCGTCGGGTCGGCCCCGGAGACCGCGGTGGCGAGGATCTTCGCCCGCGCCCGCAAGCCCAGCTCCGCTCCGGTCTGCTCGTTGCCGATCGCCACCAGCGACGCCCCGTCGACGATCCCCGACGAGTTACCCGGGGTGTGGACGTGGTTGATCTTCTCGATCCAGTGGTACTTCTGTAGCGCGACGGCGTCAAAGCCGCCCAGCTCGCCCATCGCCGCAAACGAGGGCTTCAGGCCGCCGAGCGTGGCGACGGTCGTACCGGGGCGGATGAACTCGTCACGGTCGAGCATCACGTGCTCGTTGAGGTCTAAGACCGGGACCACCGAGCCCGAGAACCGGCCTTCGGCCTGCGCGGTGGCGGCGCGATCCTGGGAGCGCGCGGCGTAGGCGTCCACGTCCTCGCGGCTGAACTCCTCGACCGTCGCGATCAGGTCGGCGCCGATCCCCTGTGGGATGAACGAGGTGTCGTAGTTGGTCTCGGGATCCATCGCCCAGGCGCCGCCGTCAGAGCCCATCGGCACGCGCGACATCGACTCGACCCCTCCCGCCAGCACCAGATCCTCCCAGCCGGAGGCGACCTTCTGCGCGGCGATGTTGACCGCCTCGAGGCCGGAGGCGCAGAAGCGGTTGAGCTGCACGCCGGACACGGTGTCGGGCAGGCCGGCCTTGATCGCTGCCGCCTTGGCGATGTCGCCGCCCTGGTCACCGATCGGCGATACGCAACCCAGGACCACGTCGTCGATCCGGCTCGGGTCCAGCTCGGCGTTGCGGCCGAGCAATTCGTGCATCAAGCCGACGACCAGATCGATCGGCTTGGTCGCGTGCAGGGAACCGTTGACCTTGCCCTTGCCCCGCGGGGTTCGGACGGCCTCAAAGACGAGCGGTTCGGTGGCTGGCAATAGTCGGCTCTCCTTCGTTCTTAGGCGCACACATCGTTCGGAAATCGCTGATGGAAATACTAGCTGTCGGGTACGCGCGAGACTGTGCGGCGTGGCGCAGGCGAGCACCCGGGAAACCACCGGCCTTTCGGGGCGCACCGCGTGGGCACGCAACCTCGAAGCGCCGCTGCGTGACTTCCTGCACACCCAGAGTGGGAGCGCCGCCATCCTGCTGGCGGCGACGCTCGCCGCGCTGGTGTGGGTCAACGTCGGGTCCTCCTACGAGCACGTCTGGGGCGCCGTGCTCGAGATCCGGATCGCCGGCGCCAGCGTCTCCCAGGACCTGCGTCACTGGATCGACGACGGGTTGATGACCTTCTTCTTCTTCGTGGTCGGGCTCGAAGCCCGCCGCGAGTTCGATCTCGGCGAGCTGCGCGATCGCCGGCGACTACTGCTGCCGTTCCTAGCCGGACTCGGCGGGATGGTGATTCCGATCGCGATCTATCTCGCCTTCAATGCGGGCCATCCGGTGCGGGGCGGTTGGGGGGCGGCGATGTCGACCGACACGGCATTTGCGCTCGGCATGCTGGCGATCGTCGGCCGCCGGTTCCCGGACAGCCTGCGGGCGTTCATCCTCACTGTGGCGGTGGTCGACGACCTGGTGGCGCTGGGGGTGATCGCGGTCGCCTTTACCAGCTCGGTGCAAGCCGTCGCCCTGGCGGTTGGCCTCGGGATCTTCGTGCTGATGCTGATCGCGCGCTTCGGCGGCGTGCACAACGGTGCCGTCTACCTGGTGCTGGGCATCGCCGCGTGGGTGTCGCTGCAGAAGTCGGGGATCGATCCCATCGTGGTCGGTCTGGCCATGGGACTGCTGACGATCGCCTACCCGGCCGCGCGGGCGGACCTTGAGCGGGCGACCGACCTGTTCAGGGTCTTCCGCGAGCAGCCGACCTCGGAGTACGCCCAGTCGGCGCGGACCGGTGTGCGCTTGGCGATCTCGCCCAACGAGCGCTATCAGCAGCTGCTGCACCCGTTCACCAGCTACGTCATCGTGCCCCTGTTCGCGCTCGCCAACGCCGGCATCGTGATCAACGGCAGCTTCCTGAGCCGGGCGTACTCATCGCCGATCACGATCGGGATCATCGTCGCCTACCTGGTGGGCAAGCCGATCGGGATCTCGTCCGCGGCCGCCGTGGTGACTCGGTTGAGCGCAGGACGGATCCGGCCGCCGGTGGGCTGGGCAGCGGTGTTCGGCGGCGGGGCGATCGCCGGGATCGGCTTCACGGTATCGCTGCTGATCGCCACGCTGGCCTTCCACGGCCAGCAGCTGGCCGAGGCCAAGGTCGGCGTCTTGAGCACTGTGATCGCGGCTCCGCTGGTCAGCGCCCTGACGCTGCGGCTGACCACCCGGCTGCCGCGCCGACTGCGGTTGCGGGCGCTCGTCGGCAGCTCTGAGGTGATCGTCGATCTGGCCGTGCCGGTGGACTCCGAGCGCGATCACGTCCGGGGGCCGGAGGACGCTCGGGTGACGCTGCTCGAGTACGGCGACCTCGAGTGCCCGTTCTGCGGTCAGGCCGAGGGGGTGATCCGCGCGCTGCTGCGCGACTTCGGTGATCTGCGCTACGTCTGGCGTCACCTGCCCCTCAACGACGTGCATCCCCACGCCCAGCTCGCCGCGGAGGCGGCCGAAGCCGCCGCCGAGCAGGACCGCTTCTGGGAGATGCACGACACATTGCTGGCTCACGAGGGCGAGTTGACCCTGCGGGCGATGCTGGCCGACGCCGAGACACTCGACCTCGACCTCGAGCGGTTTCGGGCTGACCTGCGCAAGCGCAGGGGGGCTGCCCGAGTCGCAGAGGACGTCGAATCGGCCGATCTCAGTGGCGTCTCGGGCACGCCGACCTTCTTCATCAACGGTCACCGCCATCAGGGCGCCTACGACATCGCCACTCTGTCCCAGGCGGTGCGGCTGGCCGGCGCCCGGGCTGTATTGACTACCTGAGCTAAGGAAGCCGGAGGCGCGGCGAAGCTTCCGTCGACGGCGCCCCGGGCTACCCAGCCCGCGGTAAAGAACCTGAATCCGGACGTGGCAGGCGACGCCACGAGTTCGAGATCGCATAGGGTGATATCCGTGGTGAGGCCCCGATCGTAGACGTCGACGTCAGGGGGTTGCTCGGAGCCGGGCGAAAGCTCGCCGAGCGTTTCGGCGATGAGGCCTACTACGTGGCGTTGTGCGTGCGCAGCGGCCTGGTGCAGCCCGAGCTGCCGCATCGAGTCGCCCAGATGCTGCTCGCCTTCGAGCGCTTCGGCCTGCTCGCCGGCGCGGTGACGATCGGCGCGATCCGCAACGGGGACCGGGTTGCCCTGCGCGACGAGCGCGGCGACGTGACCTATCGAGAGCTCGACGAGCGCTCCAACGCCCTGGCCAACGCCTGGCGCGGGTGTGGTCTGGAGGCCGGCGATGGAGTGGCGATCCTGGCCCGCAACCACCGGGGGTTCCTCGACGCGGTATTCGCCGCCGCCAAGTGCGGAGCCAAGATCGTGCTGCTCAACACCTCGTTTGCCGGCCCGCAGATTCGCGAGGTCGCAGAACGCGAAGGCGCCGACCTGCTCGTCTACGACGACGAGTACGCGGACGTGCTCGAGGGCGTCGAGCCCCGTGCGGCCGCTTCCGCGCCTGGACCGACGATGGCGCTGAGGGCGACGATGACACGCTCGAGGCGCTGATCGAGCCGTCCTCCACCGAAGCTCCGCCCAAGCCCCGCGTGGCGCCGAAGATCGTGATCCTGACCAGTGGCACGACCGGCACCCCGAAGGGTGCCCCGCGCGACGAGCCCCGGTCGCTGTCGGTCATCGGCGGCCTGCTCGACAAGGTCCCGTTCCGGGCGCGGGAGGTGACCGAGCTGTGCGTGCCGATGTTCCACGCCCTTGGGTTCGCGCTGATGGCGCTCGGCTTGGCGCTCGGATCCACCGTCGTCGTGCGCCGCCACTTCGATCCCGAGCGGACCCTGGACAGCCTGGAGGAGAACGGGGTCACCGCGTTGATCGTCGTACCGGTGATGCTGGCGCGGATCATCGAGCTCGGATCAGACAGGGTCGCGCAGCGCGAGCTGTCGGCGCTGAAGATCATCTTCATCGGCGGCTCGCAGCTCGGCGCCGAGCTCGCCAAGCGCGGGCGCCGGGCGTTCGGACCGGTGCTCTACAACCTCTATGGCTCTACCGAGATCGCCTACGCGACGATCGCCACGCCCGAAGATCTGGCGCAGGAGCCGGCCTGCGTGGGCGGCGTGGTGCGCGGAACGATCGTCAAGATCCTCGATGAGGACGGCGAGGAGGTATCCAACGGCGAGACCGGTCGGATCTTCGTCGGCAATGCGGGACAGTTCGAGGGCTACACGGGCGGCGAGACCAAGGAGCAGATCAAGGGGTTGATGTCCTCCGGCGACGTCGGCCACTTCGACGCCAAGGGTCGTCTGTTCATCGACGGCCGTGACGACGAGATGATCGTCTCGGGGGGCGAGAACGTGTTTCCGGGGGAGATCGAGGAGCTGCTGTCCGGCCACGAGGCGATCGACGAGGCCGCGGCGATCGGCGTGGAGGATGAGGAGTTCGGCCAGCGCCTGAAGGCGTTCGTCGTCATGCGCGACGGTCAGAAGCTCAGCGAGGACGAGGTCAAGGATTACGTGCGCCAGAACCTGGCCCGGTACAAGACCCCGCGCGAGGTCGTCTTCCTCGACGAGCTGCCGCGCAACCCGACCGGCAAGGTGGTCAAGCGCGCGCTCGGGCAGGCGGGCGCGGACGACGACCACGACGCTGAGCCGGCCGTCGCCGCTCGGATGGAGGACGAGTAACCGCGCCGCCGTCATTCGGGCCGCCGTTCTCCTCCTATCAGGCGGAGATCTTCCTGCGGGGCCTGGGCGGTGTGCGGCCCGAGTACCCGGTCTCGCCGGCCGAGCTGGCCGCCGAGGTCCAACGGATCGCCGATCCCAAGGCGATCGCGTACGTATTCGGCGGCGCGGGCAGCGAGGACACGATGCGGGCCAACGAGGCCGCGTTTCGCCGTTGGCGGATCGTCCCCAGGATGCTGCGGGACGTGTCGGTCCGTGAGCTCTCGCGGACCGTGCTGGGGACCCAGCTGCCGGCGCCCGTAGCGCTGGCACCGATCGGAACCCAGTCGATCGTCCATCCCGAGGGTGAGCTCGCGGTGGCTCGAGCCGCCGCTGCGGTCGGGATCGCGGTGACGGTCAGCACCGTGTCGAGCTACCCGCTTGAGGAGATCGCCGCCGCCGCCGACGGCC
>JAABUX010008899.1_pt1 | contig 11485 bp, 8 predicted proteins | sample 5561851 | NCBI WGS metagenome assembly JAABUX01 (sample SAMN10711883, study PRJNA513361) | rock metagenome | isolation source: Antarctica rocks | place: Antarctica: Victoria Land, Richard Nunatak red sandstone | collected 2016-01-03 | reverse complement strand
GTCTTGCCTGGGAGCCAGTTGGCCGTTGATGCTGGTCCTCCTCCTGGTCGGGATGATGAATCTCGCCTGGATGGGCGTCATCGCGGGGGTCATCTTCGTCGAGAAGGTCGTGCCCGGAGGTCACGTGTTTGGCAAGGTCGTGGGGTGGGGACTCGCCGGAGGCGGCCTCATCCTGCTCGCCGCGCCGCACACGCTGCCGGCGCTCGGCGGGGCCTGAGGCGGCCGGCCGAGCGGCCAGTGGCGCCAGGCTGGGCGCGCGGCGACGAAGGGGGATCATCAGCGTGACGACGGAGACCGCACACGGTCGCCGAGCTGGCGGCCGTAGGGGCATGACAACAGGGAAAGGAGTGGACACCATGACACAGACCGCGCACAGCAGCCACGACAGCGGCGCCATGGCCAGCTACACACGGACCCTGCCCATCCAGGCGTCGCCCCACGCGCTGTATGACGCCGTGACCACGGTCCCGGGGATCAAGGGCTGGTGGACGGACAACACCGTCGCCGACAACGACGCCATCACCGTTCGTTTCGGCGGGGAGAACTTCCAGACCCTGCGGCTGGTGGACCTGACGCCGGACAAGACCGTGGTCTGGGAGTGGATCGCGCAGTACTTCCCGGTCGAGGGGACGACCCAGACCGATGAGTGGGTCGGGACGCGGGTCGCGTTCGACATCCAGGCACACCCCGACGGCTCCTCTACCCTGGTCTTCACGCACCACGGGCTCACGCCGCACGTCGCCTGTTACGGCCAGTGCAACGCCGGCTGGACGCACTTCCTGGGGAGCCTGACGCGCTACCTTGAGCAAGGAACGGGCACCCCCGCCTCTAGCGTACCCGAGGCGGTGGAACGAGCGACGCTCAGACCACGGGCACAGGAGGTGTCATCATTGGCGACGGACGCGAACGGCGACCAGCCGCCCTCGGGGGCCACGCCGCCCAGCGCGCACTAACGCCTCCCAGGACCGCATAGACGACGCGACAGGTGTACGTTTCCGACGTTGTTGGGCCGTTTGCCGCCGTACCGGGGCCACACTTGCCACAAAACAGGGGCCAGCCCTATCAAGGCCGTGTCTCCCGCCTGACACCCCACGACGCGCGGCAACAACGTGGACGGGTCGGCCCACGTTTTGTGGCCATGCGTGCAGCAGTGGCCCACCGTGAACGGTAAAACCCGCCCATAGTGCCGGGCATCGCGCCCTCTCCCACGCCTGAACCCGGCCCAACAACGTCGGAATCTTACACCCGTGAGAACACCGTGATCGTGGGTAGCGCCACTCTCGCACGACCCCGCCGCCGCCGGCGCGCGTTGTGCGGATCACGACAACCGCCACCGCGCCACACTCCGTCCCTCCCTCACCGTCCTGGTAAGGCGTCACGCTCGCTGGGCCATCCCGCGCGCTGCTCTCGCCCACGGCCTGCCACTGGCCCTAGAAACGCGCCGCCCCTCGGGTGATACCCCCCACGTCTGCCCCGTGCAGCAGGGCTCGGCCCGTCTGCCTGTCGCGCGGATCGGCCCATCTATCGTGACGAAATGCGCGGATCGGCCCACCTATCCTGACAAAAGTGGCCCACGTAGCGTGACGACATGCCCCCTTCTAGGTGTGCACCCCGCCCATCTATCCTGAAAACTTACATGTAATGTGAAAACTTACAGCCCACCCGTTGTGACAATATGGGGGAACGCTGCACTCAGGCCCGACCAACAACTTTGACGCCTTTCACGAGAAACTGTTGACAGACTTTGATCTATGATATATCATGCATCGAGTACGACGTATCCAAGTTGCGACGGTCAGGGCCGATGTAGCTTTATTGTGAGCATAGTTTCTCTTCTAAAGGGAACCTGGTGATGTTGGTTGAAGCAGTCCTGGCCTCTGTCACCGTTGACCATAGCGACCTGGAGGAACGGGTCTATGCGGTCTTGCGACAAAAGATCCTCGATCGTGACCTTGTGCCCGGCGATGTGCTCACGATCCGCCAGGTCGCTGCGGCGCTTAGCGTCAGCCCTACCCCCGTGCGGGATGCCCTGCGGCGACTGCAGGCAGAGGCGCTCGTACGCGATCGCGGTCGCCTGGGTGCAGAGGTCGTCGGACTCTCTGCGAACGATATCGTCGACCTCTTTGGCGCGCGTACCGCGCTAGAAACCTACGCGGCGGGCATTGCCGGACGGCAATGCCCATCGGATCTCACTGAGACTATCCGTACCATTGCGCGCCAGTTCCCTGACACCTTCGACGGCAACCACTACACGGACTACGAGCGCTTTGCCACGCTGGATGCCGAGTTTCACCATCTGATCATCGAGGCTGCCAAGAACGCGCGCCTGCTCCAGATGTACCGTACACTCCACGTCCACATCCATCTCGCCCGTATCTACCAGCGCGAGATCGAGCAACGCGCACAGGCCAATCATCGCGAACACCTGGCGATTGTCGAGGCGTTGATCGCCAGCGATCCGGTGGAGATGACACGCGCCGTTACCATGCATATCGAGAATGTCCGGGACCACATCCTCCAAAGGATGGGGCCTGGCAATGTTGTGATCTAGGGACTGTCGCAGCACACAAGATCGACCTGACCGCCTATTTTTGCCACAACAAGCGGCGAGCAACTGGACGGGTTAGGTGCTGACGGCCCCGACAACTCATCGACAAGCGAAAGGAGATGCGAGGCACTAGCAAGGCCAAGGTACCAGTGCCACGGAGCTATGTTGCTGCCCCAGCCATAGCTTAACCAGATACGGTGTGAGAGCGTCGGTCGGGCTCGTGATTGAGCGTTAACAGCGCCTGCGACTCCTCATCCTTTATCTGCATGTCTACAGTTGGCCTGGCCGTGGGGCCAGGTGAAAAGGAGATGGGCATGTCCACCTATGACGATGGGCTGAGCCGGCGACGATTCTTGCAGCGTACGGGACAGGCAACGCTTGCCGTCGGTTCGCTCGGGCTACTCAACGCCTACAACCCGTTTACCGAGGACGCACAGGCCGCAATCCTGGAGGAGGCCCGGTCGTATGCCGGGCGGACGGTGACCCTCCGCGCCATCCAGCCGATCGCGGCAACCAACAAGACGGTGCAGGGCCTGGCCTACCAGGAGGTGTACAACCGCTTCATGCGCGCGAACCCCTCGATCCAGGTTCAGTTCGAGTATAGTCCCTGGGCCAACTTCACGCAGGCGCTCTCCGTGGCCATCGGCGGCGGCAACGCGCCCGACGTCGCCACCTGGATCGATGACCAACGCATCCCTCAGTTAGCCGCGACGGGCTTCCTGGTGGCGCTGGACGACTTGATCAAGGCAGACAAGCTTAATGTTGCGAGCCAGATCGATCCCCTGGCCCTGGCATCCCACCGCTATAAGGGCAAGTTATACGGGTTGCCGTATTACTACGATGCCCGTGCTCTCTACTACAACAAGACGATGCTCAGCCAGGCCGGCGTGAAGACCTTGCCCCGCACCTGGGACGAGGCCGACCGGCTGGGCCGGCAACTCGACGTGAAGGACAGCAGCGGCCGCTATACGCGGCTGGGCTACGTGCCGCTCAGCCCGTCCACGATCGGCTCATCCGTCGCCGGGCCGGGTGGCAATTCGTTCCTCTTCATCTATGGGTGGCAGAACGGCGGCGAGTTCGCCAATGCCGACCTCACCAAGGTCACCGTGAATGACCCGGCCATTGTCGATGCGCTGACGTGGTGCGTTAAAGTCAGCGATGAGGTGGGAGGGGCCGTCGAGCAGGGCGCCTTCGCCTTGCGCGCCACGCGCGGCGGCACCGTCGACCCCTTCAGCCTCGACGCGATGGCCATGATGACGCAGCCACTGAACTTCGGCCATAGCGCCGTCGACGCACAGAAAGCGCCGGTCAAGTGGGGCGTCACGCAGGCGCCGTACCATACCCGGCCTGCCACCTGGTCCGGGGTGCTCTCGGCCGCATTGCCGGTCGGTGGTAAACACCAGGCGGCGGCCTGGGAATTGGCCAAGTTCATGATTTCGCCGGAGATTCAGACCTACCTCGCCAACACGCTGCGCTTTATCCCCACCCGTAAGTCGCTCTGGGGCGAGATCCCCCTGATGAAGACGGATCCCGAAATGGCGTTGAGCGTGCAGATTTTGCCCACCACGCACATCCGGCCGCCGATCCCTAACTCGCAGCAACTGTGGGACGAGATCCTGCGCGCATCGGATAACGCGCTCTATCACCGCATGACCCCGAAGGCAGCGCTGGATGCGGCGAACGCCACCATCCAGCAGGGACTGGACAGGTATCTGAAGTCATAGATTGGGAGCGGGTCGAGGGACCTCGCCCCTCGGCCCGCTGACCATCACGGGGGATCCATCATGCTCAGTCTGCGCGCGTTTCGGGGCAATCGGGGACGAGAGTTACGCAACGCCCTGCTTTTCGCGTCGCCCTGGTTTGTGGGCATGGCCCTGCTGGCCATCGGCCCGATCGTCCTGTCGGCCTACTATAGCCTGACCGATTACCATGTGATGGCGCCGCCGCGTTGGGTTGGACTGAGTAACTACCAGCAACTGTTCACGGACGGGCTCTTCTGGACGAGCCTGGGCAATACGGCCTACTATACGCTGGTTGCCGTCCCTCTCGGCGTGGTCGTGTCGCTATCCCTGGCGCTGCTGGTCAATCGCCGCTTTCCGGGACGAGGCCTGGTGCGCGCCGCCATCTATGCCCCCACGCTGGTCGCCGGCGTGGCCCTGGCGATGCTCTGGGGACAGCTCTTTGCCGGCGACTACGGGTTGGTCAACCAGGCGCTGGCAAAGGTGCATGTGCCAGGTCCGCAATGGTTGGCCTCACCAGCATGGGCCAAGCCCACGTTTGTGTTGATGGGCCTCTGGGGCGCTGGATCAGGCATGGTGCTCTATCTCGCCGGGCTGCAGTCTGTCCCCGCACACCTGTACGAAGCGGCCCGCGTCGATGGCGCCGGCCCGTTCTCGCGCTTCTGGCACGTGACCCTTCCCATGCTCTCCTCCACCATCCTGTTCCATGTCATCCTGCTGCTGGTCGCGTCCTCGCAGATCTTTACCCAGGCCTACGCGCTCACCAATGGCGGCCCCGCTGACAGCACGCTCTTCTACGTCCTGTATATCTACCGTCAGGCCTTCGAGAATCTGCAGATGGGCTATGCGTCCGCGGCAGCCTGGATCCTGCTCCTGTTCACGTTTGGCGTCACCGCCCTGGTGCTCCTAATCGGCCGTCGGTTCGTGTACTACGAGTATGAATAAAGGAGCCTCTGAGATGCTCGATGCGCCGGCCACCGTCGCGCCACGCCAGCATACGACCCGCGTCAGACGGCAGGGGCAAACCTGGGTGGGCGTCGCGGCCTGGATGGTCGCTATCGCGGTTGTGCTGATCATCTGCCTCTGGCCGTTCTGGTACATGATCAGCACGGCGTTGATGACCAGCGACCAATACTTTATCCCCGCGCTTCAATGGTTTCCCAAGCCACCGACCTGGGACAACGTGAGTCGGGCCTGGAGCACGGTACCGTTCGCCACCTACTACAGCAATACCTTCATCATCGAGTTCTGGACGCTGCTTGGCACGACGATCTCGGCCTCGATGATTGCCTATGCCTTCGCCCGACTCCGCTGGCCTGGCCGCGATGTCTGCTTTATCATCCTGCTCGGCACCATCATGCTTCCCCAGCAGGTCACGATGATCCCCCAGTACATCATTTTCAGGCAGTTGGGCTGGATCAACACCTGGCTGCCGTTGATCGTCCCCGCATTTCTGGGTGGCAGTCCCTTCTACATCTTCCTCCTGCGGCAGTTTATGCGCAGCATCCCTCGGGAGCTCTCCGAGGCGGCGCGGCTGGATGGCTGCACGGAGTTCCGGATCTTCTGGTCGATCATCCTCCCGCTCTCTCAGGCCGCTCTGGCCGCCGTGGCCATCTTCACCTTCGTGACGACGTGGAACGATTTCCTCAATCCGCTCATCTATCTACAGAGCGACGACAAGAAGACCGTGGCGCTGGGCCTGTTGTCGTTTACCAGTCAATTCGGCACCGACGTGACGGCCTTGCTCGCCGCTTCAAGCATCGCCGTGATCCCACCGGTGCTCTTGTTCCTGATTGCGCAGCGCTACTTCATCGAGGGTATTGCTATGACCGGCGTGAAGGGGTAGCGGCCCTGGGCAACAGTGGTAGAAAGGAGGGTTTGTACGGTGGTAACTGGAGAGACCACAGGGCAACAGGCGACCGATAGCCAACTGGTGACGCTCACCAATCCCTGGTGGGACGTCAGTATACGCGTGGACGCGGACGCGGGGCCGTGTCGGATCGTGGATCGTCGCCAGGGCATCGTCGTCGCCGATGAGCGGTATTGCTATGCCCTGGATGTGGTCACCGGACCCCTGCGGCATACCTGTCGCGGGCTGGTGGAACTGACGCACCGATGGCAGGACGAGCCCGATGGCGGGCACAGCGTGATCCTGGAAGGGCGGCTCGATCTGGGCACGGATGGCCCAACCGATATCTTCCTGCGCCACCGTCTCACCCTGCCCGCCGCTGCTCCCTGGTTGGAGGAGCAGCTCACCCTCCAGCATCGTTTTGGGAGGCATCGTCACCACCTCGAAGGCCTGCGTTTCGGGCTGCGTAAGGTGCTCTTCGATCGCGAGCGCTATGCGTGGGCCGACGGCGTGGATCGCTTTCGTCTGGTTCCCGTCCCGCATCGCCGCCGCTTCGGTCATAGTGTGGATCGGCACCTCCAGCAGTATACGCCGGCGGACCTGTTCCCCATCTCCTGGAACCCGCATGGCAATCTTCCCGACCACGGGAGCGAAGCCTGGGTGTGGGGCAACGGGGAACGCGGCATTGTGGTGGCCAAGTACAACCACGAGGCGATCGAGTTTGGCCTCGTCGATGGGGAATTCGTGGTGCAGGACGCGGGCGGCCCGGGCCGCTTGGGGCGCTCGGTCATGGATGCGGTCTCGTCGCATGAGCACACGCCCTACCATGTCTGTGCGCGCTTCGCCGGGGCTGGACTCTATCGCGGCGACCCCGAAGCGGCCCAGGACCTCCTGCCCGACGCCACGATCGCCTTTGGCCCAACGCGGGTGGTGGCCTTCCAGGGCGACTGGCAGGACGGCTATGGCGCCTACCGCGGCCATCTACAGGCGCTGGGCCATCGGCTGCCTCCCGACTTTGACCCACCGTTGCACTGGAACGAACTGTATAACCTGGGCTGGCGCCTTGGCGATAACGCACCCTTGCAGACGCCGGAGCAATTGGAAGCCGAGGCCGCTATTGCCTCCGACATCGGAGCCGAGTCGCTCTACCTCGACCCCACCTGGGACATCGCGGAAGGCACGACCGTCTGGGATACCCAACGCCTCGGTCCGCAGGTCGCGTTTGCCCAGCTGCTGCGCGATCGCTATCACCTGGGCCTCTCGCTGCACCTGATGATGCATACCACGGACCTGGACGAGGATCCGGCGATCTACCTACGGGACGCGGAGGGCAAGACCGCGCCATTCATGGCGTCCGCCGCGCTGTACCCCAATGCCTGCGTCTGCACCGCCTCCAGCGCCTGGAAAGAACTCAAGACACAGCGCCTCCTGGCCCTGGCGGAGGCCGGCGCCACCTTCTTTATGTTCGACTTCCTCTCGTATAACCCCGATGGCGAGCATGGCGAGCATGGCGAGCATGGCGGCGTGCGGGGACGAGCCTGCTGGGACCCCACCCACGGCCATGCGGTCCCCCTCACGAGGCAGGAACATGCCGAGGGTGTCCTGGAGGTGATCCAGGCGGTGAAGCGCGCCTACCCGCACGTCGTGATTGAAGCGCACGACCGCGTCAATGGCGGTCTGCAGGACTATCACCCGCTGTATTATCAGCATGGCCTTCCCCACTCCTTCGATGAGAACTGGGGCTTCGAGTACATGTGGGATCCATATTACGACCTGCTCTCGGGCAAGGCGCTGAGTCTCTACGAATACAATCTGGCGTACGAGATCCCGCTGTACCTGCATATCCATGAAGGCCGTGATTCCACCACGATGCTCGCCTTCTGGTGGTATGCCTCGACCTGCCGGCACCTGGGTATCGGCGGGGTCAGCGATCCGCGGACGCCCTTGTATGCCGCGCTCAAACAGGCGGTCACGCGCTACCGTCGCCTGAAGCGTTTCTTCACGCAAGGAGAGTTCGTGGGCATCGACCCCCTGACCCACCTGCATGTGCTGCGGGAGAGCGGCGCCGCCGTGGCGCTGTTCTTCAACCTGAGCAACGAGCCGCACACACGGACGGTAACCCTTGACCTATCGCGACTCGGACTCGCGTCGCCCGACAAGGTCGAGGGTGGCGACCTGGGGCGCGCCGCGGACGGCGCCCTGACACTCACCGTGGAGATCGCGCCGCTCAGCCCAGCGTTGGTGGAACTGAACGTGTCGGATGAGGTCGCTCGCCCACGCCTGGCTGAGTGACGGACGGGCTGACAATGACGTGGCAAGAGAATCTAGAAGGAGGTGTTGCCATGCCGGGCAGGCTTGACGGACGTGTCGCGCTGGTGACGGGGGCGGCAACCGGTATCGGCCGCGCGATTGCGCGGGCTTTTGCCCAAGAGGGCGCGGCCGTCGCCATCGTGGATCTGGACCTTGCGCGTGGACAGGCCGTGGCCGCCAGTATCCAATCCGCTGGGCAGTCGGCGCTTGCGCTGCAGGCGGATGTGGGGCGTGCCACGCAGGTCGAGGAGGTGGTGGCGCGCACCGTGGAGCAGCTCGGCGGCCTCCATATCATGGTCAACAATGCCGGCATCATTCTGCAGGCCCCGGTGCTAGAGATGCGCGAGGAGCAATGGGATCATGTGCTGACCAACAACTTGAAAAGCTGTTTCCTGTGCAGCCAGGCGGCCGCGCGCCAGATGGTCGCGCAGGGCATGGGCGGCCGGATCATCAATGTCTCGTCCATCCACGCCCGGCTCTCCGAGCCGAACGCGGCCGCCTACACGGCGGCCAAAGGGGGCATGGAAGCCTTCTCGCGCACCCTGGCCACCGAGTTGGCGCCGCACCGCATCATCGTCAATTGCCTGGCGCCAGGGGCGACCTACACCGATCTCACCACGCCGATGTATACGGAGCGGGTCAAGCGCGCCCTCTATGAGCGTATCCCGCTCAAGGAGATCGCCGAGCCGGAGTGGATCGCGGCCGGCGCGGTCTTCCTGGCGTCTGATGAGGCACGGTATATGACCGGGCAGGTGCTCACCATCGACGGTGGGTACACCATGGATGGCAGCTTGCCGGGCGCCGCCTACTGGGCCGACTAGCCGATAGACCTGACGACAGAGCCGCAAGGAGCAGTGTATGATGGTCCCGGATGCGCAGCCGGCTGGCGGCGCCGACGGCGCGGATGTCAACACGAAACGGATCTCAGCGGAGGCGCTCGCTGCCTTTACGACCCGGGTGTTATGCGCCTGTGGCGTGGGTGATGCCGACGCCGCCACAGTGGCCGCCGTGCTCGTCGCGTCCGATGCGCGCGGTATCAGTTCCCATGGAGTGGCGCGCCTTGACTACTACGTCGCCATGATCGAGGCGGGGACCATCGATCCGCGGGCTCAGCCCGTGCTGGTGCGTCAGAGCGCCACGACCGCTATCCTGGATGCGTCGAACGGCCTGGGTCAGCCGGTCGGTGTGCGGGCCATGACGCTGGCCATGGAGAAGGCGGCGGCGCACGACGTCGGCGTGGTCACGGTTCGCCATTCCAATCACTATGGCATCGCAGGGTATTATGCCATGATGCCGCTGGAGCGCAACATGATCGGAATTTCGCTGACCAACACCCATCCGGCCGTGGCGCCAACCGGTGGGCGACGGCCGACCATCGGCACAAACCCCATTGCCATCGCGGTCCCGACCGACGGGTCCCTCCCGTTCGTGCTGGACATGGCCACCTCGGTGGTACCGCGGGGACGCCTCGAGGTGGCCGCGCGACATGGCGATTCCCTCCCAGTTGGGTGGGCGCTGGATGCGCGCGGCGCCAGCACCACCAACCCGGAGGCAGCGTTGGACGGAGCGCTGCTTCCCCTCGGAGGACCGCTGCTGACGTCAGGCTACAAGGGCTATGGGTTGGCGGTCGCCGTCGAACTGCTGGCGGCCGTGCTGCCAGGCGCGCTTTATGGGCCGTTGGTTGCGTCCATGTGGGACACGGCGCGGCCGAGCGACCTGGGGCAATTCTTCATGGCCATTAATACGGCCGCCTTCGATGAGCCGGCAGCGTTCAAGGCACGGGCCGGTGACCTCCTGCGGCGCATTAAGGACGCGCCGCTCGCCGACGGGGCAACAGAGATCCTGGTGGCAGGCGAGAAAGAGCAGCGCGCCGCGACAGAGGCGCGCCGACGCGGGATAGCGCTTGACCCGATCGTGGCCACACAGTTGTCACAGCTCGCCACGCGCTACGACGTGCAGCCGTTAGTGGTCTAGCGATAGACCTCAGCGACGGTTTCAGACAACGGCTCACGCGAGAGCGTCAGCGTGGCCCGCGGATACCGCTTCTCTATCTGACGAGCGAGAGCGAGACGGAGAGAACGTCTCCCGCGCAGGTCTGGTGGCGTTAGTCACGGAGAGGAAGAGACATGGCACGGCCCTTTATCGTGCTGGACGCGTCGTTCCATCGCTTGGTTCCCCCAGAGGCGCGCCTTGAGCGCGTGGCCGGAGGGTTCCTCTTCACGGAAGGACCGGTCTGGCGTGGCGATCATCTGCTGTTCACGGATATCCCCCATAGCCGCATCGTGCGCTGGCAGGACTGTCCGGAGGGTCCCCAGGTGACGACCTTTCGGGTGGAGCGCGACGGGGTGGCCCATCCGTTGGCGATGGGGCACTGCAATGGCATGACCCTGGATCGGGACGACAGGCTGCTCGTGTGCGGCCAGAGCGCCCGCCGCCTCACCCGCACCGAGCATGATGGCAGCATCACCGTGCTGGCCGAGCGATATGAGGGCAAGCGCCTGAATAGCCCCAATGACGTGGTTGTCCACCGCGACGGCGCGATCTACTTCACCGACCCCCCGCATAGCCTGCGTCACCTCACAGACGGCAAGGAGTTACCTTTCCAGGGCGTGTACCGGTGCTCGACCGCCGGCGAGATGCACCTGCTCTCGGATGAGTTGCAGCATCCTAACGGCCTCGCGTTCTCGCCGGATGAGTCCGTGCTCTATGTCGGTGATGACGCCACGGGCTTGGTCCATGTTTTCGACGTGGCGTCCGACGGGACTCTTATCAATCGGCGGATCTTTGTCGAGACGCCGTTGCCATCTCCGTTAGGACCAGACGACGGACCGCCCGATGGCTTGAAGGTGGATGGTGAGGGGAACCTGTACGTCGGCTCCATCGGTGGGGTATGGATCTTCAATCCGGAAGGGAAGCCGCTGGGCACCATCACCGTGCCGGAAGTGGCCGCAAATCTGGCATGGGGTGGACACGACTGGTCTACGCTGTTCATTACTGCGACCACGAGCGTGTACCGCATCCGCCTGTCAGTGCCGGGTA
>JAABUX010008896.1_pt1 | contig 11486 bp, 10 predicted proteins | sample 5561851 | NCBI WGS metagenome assembly JAABUX01 (sample SAMN10711883, study PRJNA513361) | rock metagenome | isolation source: Antarctica rocks | place: Antarctica: Victoria Land, Richard Nunatak red sandstone | collected 2016-01-03 | reverse complement strand
CGCACCCCGCCCGCCGCCAGCCGGCACGCCAGCGTGGCCCCGACCGGCCCGGCCCCGACGACGCAGACATCCGCCTCGCGGTGGGTTCCCAGGTTATCCAGCATCCTCGATCACTCCTGTGCGTACAAACTGGGCAGTCGTCCGCGGCGCAGCGGTTGCAACCTGGGGCAGCCCTTGCCCAGGCGGCAGGCAACCCTGGCCCGCCAGGTTCAACAATCCCCATACCCCGGCGCGGCATGGTTCTTGAGTGATGCCCCACCAACGTCGCCTGCCGAATGTGGCGCGAGGCACGGGTAAGGAAAGAGGAAGGTGGGATGAAGCTGGTCGTGGCGGTCATCAAACCGTTCAAGCTCGACGACGTGCGGGAGGCTCTGACGCCGCTCGGCGTCCAGGGCCTGACGGTGTCCGAGGTCAAGGGCTTCGGGCGGCAGAAGGGGCAGACGGAGATCTACCGTGGCGCCGAGTACCACGTGAATTTCCTGCCTAAGGTAAAGGTGGAGGTCGCCGTACCCTCCGACTTGGCCGAGCAGGTTGTCGAGGCGATCATGAAGTCCGCCCACACCGGCAAGATCGGCGACGGCAAGATTTTCGTCATGGACATCGAACGCGCCGTGCGCATCCGCACCGGCGAGATCGACGCAGAAGCACTATGAAAGGAAGAACGATGAAGCGTTTGCTCGCGCTGTTACCGGTGCTGGCGGCCATGCTGATGCTGGCCCTGCCGACGCTGGCCCAGACCACGACCTCCCCCACAGCCCCGCCCGCCGGCACGACCGAGGCCCCCGCCACCGGAAACTCCCCTGCCGCCGCCGCGACCACCGCCGCCGATGCCAAGATCGACACCGGCGACACCGCCTGGATGCTGACCAGCACCGCGCTGGTGCTGATGATGACCATCCCCGGCCTGGCGCTGTTCTACGGCGGCATGGTCCGCAAGAAGAACATCCTGGCGACGTTGATGCAGTCCTTCGCCATCTGCGCGCTGGTGACGGTGCTGTGGTTCGTCGCGGGCTACAGCCTGGCGTTCACCAACGGCAACCCGTACATCGGCGACTTCAGCCGCGTGCTGCTGAAGGGCATCGAGGTCAACTGGGACAAGCCGTTCACCCTCGGCGCTGGCACCGACAACGCCACCGTGAACACCATCCCCGAGACGGTGTACATGATGTTCCAGATGACGTTCGCCATCATCACCCCGGCCCTGATCGCCGGCGCCTTCGCGGACCGGATGAAGTTCTCCGCCATGATGGTGTTCATGGGCCTGTGGTCCCTGGTGATCTACGCGCCCATCGCGCACTGGGTCTGGTCGCCCCTGGGCTGGATCGGCGCGCTGGGCGCGGCGGACTTCGCGGGCGGCACGGTGGTGCATATCAACGCAGGGATCGCTGGTCTGATGTGCGCGCTCGTGCTCGGCAAGCGCGTGGGCTACGGGCACGAAAACATGAGCCCGTACAACCTGGCCTATGCCGTGATCGGCGCGTCGCTGCTGTGGGTCGGCTGGTTCGGCTTCAACGCCGGGTCGGCCGTGGGCGCCAACGGGCGGGCCGGCATGGCGATGGCGGCGACGCAGATCGCCACCGCCGCCGCGGCTCTGGGCTGGCTCGTGGCCGAGTGGGTCGCCAAGGGCAAGCCGAGCGTGCTGGGCATCATCTCCGGCGCGGTGGCCGGGCTGGTCGCCATCACCCCGGCCAGCGGCTTCGTGCTGCCTGGCCCGGCGCTGATCATCGGCATCGTCGCCGGCGTCGTGTGCTTCTGGTCGGCGACGTGGCTCAAGCACCTGCTGGGCTATGACGACAGCCTCGACGCGTTCGGCGTGCACGGCGTGGGCGGCATCGTCGGCGCGCTGCTGACCGGCGTGTTCGCCTACGGCCCGCTGTCGGCGACGACGGACCATCCGGAGGGCGTGTTCGTCGCGGGGATGCCGCTGTTCATCGCGCAGTGCGAGGCGGTGGCGGCAACGTTGGTCTGGAGCGGCATCGGCAGTCTGATCCTGCTCAAGGTCGTCGACGTCATCATCGGCCTGCGCGTCACCGAAGACCAGGAGCGCGAGGGCCTGGACCTGGTGCTGCACGGCGAGCAGGTAGGCTAGCTTCTCCCTCTCCCCCTGGGAGAGGGCCGGGGTGAGGGAAGCCACACGCACCACTCCCTCCCCCCGTCAACCCCCTCCATGCCATTAAGCCACATGCGGGGCTGCATTTCGGTGCAGCCCCGTTTGCTCGTTCCTCCCTCGGCCGTTGCGGCTTAACCTTCGGCACCACCACCGACCGGACCCGCCGATGTCTGCATCCCTCCAGTCACGCCGCTTCGCCTCCCCTGAAATCCAGACCTTGGTCCGCACGCGCCTGGCGCAGTTGGGCGGGCTGGCCCTGGCACTGGCGGCGCTGCTGCTGCTGCTGGCGCTGGGCAGCTACAATCCGCATGACCCGTCGTTCAACACCGCCACGTCGCAGCCGCCGCGCAACCTGGCGGGCCTGCCAGGGGCGGCGTGCGCGGACCTGTTGCTGCAGGGCTTCGGCGTGGCGGCCGCGCTGCCCAGCCTGGCCATGCTGGCCTGGGCGTTCCGCATCGCCACCGGCCGGCCGTTGCGGCTGATGGTCCGGCTGCTGTGCACCCTGGCGGGGCTGCCCGTAGCCGCGGCAGTGCTGGCCGCGGCGGCCGGGCCGCTGCGGCTGTCGGCCTGGCCCACCACGGCCGGGCTGGGCGGCGCGGTGGGTGGCGCCTTGGCGGACGAGGCGGGCGCGATGGGGTCCGGCCTGCTTGGACCAGCCGGCGCCGCATTGGTCCTGGGCGCCGGCGTGGTGCTCGCGTTGCTGCTGGTAGTGCTGGCGTTGGGGTTGACGGCGGGCGAGTGGCGGGCGGCCGGGCATGGCGCCGTGGACGGAGCCGTTGGCGTGGCCCGCGGATCGGTGCGGGGCGGCCGGGGCGTGGCCGGGCTGCTGGCGCGGCTGCGAACCCCGGCGATCGCGGTGGGGCGGGCTGTCGCATGGCCTATTCGGCAGGTGTTGCGACGCCTGGCCGCCGGAACGCCGGCCGACGATCCCAGGCCCGTCCTTGCCCTGCACTATGTTCCCGCGATGGCAGAGGACATGCCGCCGCCCGCCGCCGCACCCGCAGCCGCCATGGCTCGTATGATGAACGCTCCACCGACGGCCCTTGGCATCCCGCCTGTCGTCCGGTCCGCGGCGCAGCCCATCGCTGCATCGGCGGCGCAACCCATCGCCGCGACCGCGGTGCCACTCATCGCCGCGACCGCCGGGCAGCCCATCGCCGCGACCGCGGCGCAGCCCATCCGCCAGGCCGCCGCTCCGGACCCAGCGCCAGCCGAGAGCGGATGGCAGTTCCCGCCGCTGTCCCTGCTCAGCCCCGCCCCGATCCGCGCCGGCACCGGGCCGAGCGAGGACGCGCTGCAGGACAACGCCCGCCTGCTGGAGACCGTGCTGAGCGACTACGGCGTGCAGGGCGCCATCCGGGAGATCCGCCCCGGCCCGGTGGTCACGCTGTATGAGCTGGAGCCCGCGCCGGGCATCCGCAGCGCCCGGGTGATCGGCCTGGCCGACGACGTGGCCCGCAGCCTGTGCGTCACCGCCGTCCGCATCGCCACCGTCCCCGGCCGCAACGTCATCGGCATCGAGGTGCCCAACGCCAAGCGGGAGACCGTGTTCCTGTCGGAGCTGCTGGGCAGCGCCGACTGGGCCAGCCACCCGGGCCGCCTGGCGCTGGCGCTCGGCAAGGACATCGGCGGCACGCCCGTCATCGCCGACCTGGCGCGGATGCCGCATTTGCTGATCGCGGGCACCACCGGGTCGGGCAAGTCGGTCGGGATCAACGCCATGATCCTGTCCATCCTGTTCCGCATGTCCCCGGACCAGTGCCGCCTGATCATGATCGACCCGAAGATGCTGGAGCTGTCTGTGTACGAGGGCATCCCGCACCTGCTGGCCCCGGTGGTGACGGAACCCTCCAAGGCGGTGACGGCGCTGAAGTGGACCACGCGGGAGATGGAGCGGCGCTACCGCGCGATGAGCCAGCTCGGCGTCCGCAACGTCGGCGGCTACAACGAGAAGGTCGCGGAGTACCTCCACAAGGGCGAGGCGCCGACCCGGCGCGTGCAGACCGGCTTCGACAGCGAGACCGGCAAGCCGATCTTCGAGGAGCAGCCGATCGCCCTGAAGACCCTGCCCTTCATCGTCGTGGTGATCGACGAGATGGCCGACCTGATGATGGTCGCCGGCAAGGAGGTCGAGGCCGCCGTGCAGCGCCTGGCGCAGATGGCGCGGGCGGCGGGCATCCACGTCATCATGGCGACGCAGCGCCCGTCGGTGGACGTGATCACCGGCACGATCAAGGCCAACTTCCCGACCCGCATCAGCTTCCAGGTGATCAGCAAGTTCGACAGCCGCACCATCCTTGGGGAGCAGGGGGCGGAGCAGCTGCTCGGCCAGGGCGACCTGCTGCACATGCAGGGCGGCGGCCGGATCGCCCGCGTGCACGGCCCGTTCGTGGCGGACCGCGAGGTGGAGGAGATCGTCGCCTTCCTACGCTCGCAGGCGGAGCCGACCTACGACGATGAGGTGACGGAGGGTGCGGACGACGAGGACTCGGCCGGATCGAACCCGGCCCTGTCCGGCATCGCCGCAGCCGGGGATGGGGAGAAGGGGCTGTTCGACCAGGCGGTCGAGCTGGTGTCGCGTGAGGGCAAGGCCAGCACGAGCTTCATCCAGCGGCACCTGTCCATCGGCTACAACCGCGCGGCCAAGTTGATCGAGCAGATGGAGAAGGAGGGCGTCGTCACCCCGGCCAACCACGTCGGCAAGCGCGAGGTGCTGGCCCGCTCAACCCGGGATGAGGAGTAGCCCCGCTGCTGCCCCCTCTCCCTCCGGGAGAGGGCCGGGGTGAGGGAGGCGGCAAGGACCGAGTTCGCCCCGGATAGGGCTGGAATACTGCTTCATCGGGCGGAGTTCGGCCCTTGCAGCTTCCCTCACCCCGGTCCTCTCCCGAAGGGAGAGGGAGCAGGCAGCCTCACCCCTGCCCCGCCATGACAGCCACGATCCCGACCCGCTACGGCCCCCTGCTGGTGCCGGACCAGGGTTCGGACCTCATAGAGGCCTTCCTGCGCCGCTACGGCGAATGGGGTTGGGACGAGGTCGGTTTCCTTGCCCCCCTGCTGCCGGACGGCGCCCGGGTGCTGGACGTGGGCGGCTACCTCGGCACCTTCGGGCTGGGCCTGGCGGCGCGGCGGCGGCTTGGCTTCCTGTGCGCGGTGGAGGCCAACCCGGCCATCACCCCCCTGCTGGCCGCCAACCTGCACCGTGCGCCCTGCCCGGCCCTCGCAATCGAGGCCATGGTCGCCGGCCCCGGCGCCCTGCCCCGCCCCGGCGCCATGCCGCCCGGCAACGCCAGCGGCGCCAGCTTCCTCCCAGGCGGCCGGGGCGAGGCCGTCCCCGCCCCAGTACGCGCCGCGACGCTCGCCGAGCTGCATGCCCTGCACGGCCCCTTCGACCTGGTCAAGCTGGACGTCGAGGGCATGGAGGCCGACATCCTGCACGCCGATGCCGAAGCCCTGTCCGCAGGCGGCACGACGCTGTGGGTGGAGTGCAACGAGGACCCGCGCTCCCTGGAGGTGGGCCGCCTGCTGCTGTCCTGGGGCCTGGAGCTGCACCTGTTCGCCTTTCCCGCGCACAACCCGGACAACCTGCACGGCGACCGCACGCCGATCTTCCCCTGGTCGTTCGAGGCCGGGCTGCTGGCCGCGCCCCGCGCCCCGCCCCGGCTGGACTGGGTGCTGCGGCGCCACCACTGCATCCTGCGCCGCATCCGCACCCTGGACGACCTGACCGACGCGCTATGGCGCATCCCGCGCTGGGGCATGGCGGAGTGGCCGACCGACGACCCTGCCGCCCTCGCAGCCCTGGCCGGCCGCACCCTCCGCAACGAGGCCCGCGACACCTTCCTCCGCAGCGCCGCGCCGCTGGGATCACCCGGCAACGAGATGATCTGGCAGCGCCTGCTGGCCGCCGAGGCCCGGGCGGAGGCGGCGGAAGCCCAGCTCAAGGCGCTCGGCCTCCCCCCGCCGCAAACGTGACCCTGCCCGGCGCGGAAAGCGCTACGCTGCATCGCAATAGGCTGGCACGGTGGCGAGATGAAATACCCGGCTTGGCTGCCCGTGCTGCTCGGGGTCCTGACGGCAGTGGGTCCGCTGTCCACCGACATGTACCTGCCGGCCTTCCCCGCCATCGAGGCGTCCCTGGGCGGCCAGCCCGGCACGGCGCAGATCACCCTGGCCACCTGGTTCGCCGGGCTGGCGGTGGGCCAGCTCACCCAGGGGTCGCTCTCGGACCGCTTCGGCCGGCGCGGGCCGCTGATCCTGGGCACCGCGCTCTATACCCTGGCCAGCGCCGGCTGCGCGCTGGCGCCGGACTTCCTGACGTTCTCGGTGCTGCGCTTCGTGGCGGCGGTCGGCGGGTCGGCCAGCATGGTCATCCCCCGCGCCGTCGTGCGCGACCTGGCGGACGGCCACGCGGCGGCGCACCTCATGAGCCGGCTGATGCTGGTCATGGGCGTGGCCCCCATCCTGGCGCCGACGCTGGGCGGGCTGGTGCTGGGGGTGGCGCCCTGGCATGTGATCTTCTGGCTGATGGCGGCCTATGGCGCGGTGTGCTGCGGGCTGGTGTGGCGCTTCCTGCCGGATACGCTGGAGCCGTCGCGGCGCATCCGGCTGGGGGCGGCGGGGCTGGTGGCGCGCTATGCCGGTGTGCTGCGGGACCGGGTGTTCCTGTCGTATGCGCTGATGGGCGGGTTCGGGATGTTCGGCATGTTCGCCTACATCGGCGGGTCGCCCCCGGTGCTGATCCAGCGGTATGCGTTCACGCCCGCGCAGTACGGGATGCTGTTCGGATGCAGCGCCGGGGCGTTCATCCTGGCATCGCAGGTCAACCCGCGGCTGCTGCCCCGGTTCGGCTCGGCGCGGGTGATCCGGGCGGGGGTGTCGGCCTATCTCGCGGCGGCCCTGGCGCTGCTGGGGTGCGCGGTGCTGCAGGTGGGCGGGGTGTTCGGCGTGGTGCTGCCGGTGGTGGCGGCGATGGGATCGATGGGCTTCGTGATGCCCAACGCCGCCGTGGGCGCGCTGTCCCGCCACGCCGGGCAGGCCGGCAGCGCGTCGGCGATGATGGGCACCCTGCAGTTCTGCCTGGCCGCGGCGAGCGGCGTGCTGGTCGGGGTGCTCAGCGACGGCACGGCGCGGCCGATGGCGGCGATGATGCTGGCCGGCGCGGTCGGCACGGTTGTCGCGGACCGGTTGCGGCCCAAGATCGGCACTGAACACAAGGAGAAAATCCCGGCATGAGCCTCCTGATCGGCGTCCCCGCCTGCGTGCGGGTGCTGAACGGACACCTGCAGCACGCCACCCCGGCGCGCTACGCCGCAGCCCTGATGGGCGCCAGCGGCGGCATCCCGGTGATGATCCCCCCGGTGGGCGAGGCCGCGCTGGCCATCCTGGACCGGCTGGACGGCCTGCTGCTGCCGGGCAGCCCCAGCAACGTGGACCCCTCGCACTACGGCGCCGCGGAGGACCTGACGCCGGACAAGCACGACCCCGCCCGGGACAGCACGAGCTTCCCGCTGATCCATGCCGCACTGCGCCAGGGCGTGCCGGTGTTCGCCATCTGCCGCGGCATCCAGGAGCTGAACGTGGCGCTTGGCGGCAGCCTGCACCAGCAGGTGCACGACGTGCCCGGCCGCCTGGACCACCGCGGCGGCCCCGGCACGAAGCCCGAGCAGTACCGTCCCAAGCACGACGTGGCGCTGGCCGGCCGGATGGCTGCCATCGTCGGCCAGGACCGCATCCGGGTGAACTCGGTGCACGAGCAGGCCATCGACCGCCTGGCCGGCCGCCTGGTGGCGGAGGCGATGGCCGATGACGGCACCATCGAGGGCGTGCGGGTGGACGGCGCCGGCTTCGCGCTGGCGGTGCAGTGGCACCCGGAGTGGGATTTCGCCGCCGACCCGCATAGCATGGCGCTGTTCCGCGCATTCGGCGACGCCTGCCGGGCGTATTCCGGCCAAATCAGGAGGGCTGCATGAACAACCAATACTCCACCCCGGCCAACACGCTGATCCTGCTGGGCCGCATCCTGGCCAGCGTGCTGTTCATCGTCAGCGGCTTCGGCAAGTTCACCGCGGCGGCGGCCACCACGGCCTACTTCGCCAAGATCGGCGTGCCCGTGCCGCAGTTGGCCTACATCGTCGCGGTCGCGTGCGAGCTGGGGGGCGGCGTCCTGTTCCTGCTGGGCGTGCAGACGCGGATCGTGGCGGTCGTGCTGGCGGTGTTCACCGTGGCGACGGCCGTGCTGGGGCACTCCGATTTCAGCCAGTTGGGGCAGCAGATCAACTTCATGAAGAACCTGGCCATCGCGGGCGGCTTCCTGGCCTTTGCCGTGCTGGGCGGCGGCGAGTACAGCGTTGACGGGCAGATGGCCCGGCCGGGCCGCAAGCAGCGCCTGGCCGCCTGATCCCCGGCCTGCTGATCCATGGACCTGCACCTGCTGGGCAAGCGCGCCCTGGTGACGGGCGGCTCCAAGGGCATCGGCCGGGCCAGCGCCGACCTGCTGGCCGGCGAGGGGTGCGACCTCCTGCTGGTGGCCCGCGACCCGGCCGGGCTTGATGCCGCCGCCGATGCCATCCGCGCCAAGCGTCAGGTGCGGGTGGAGGTGATGCCCGCCGACCTGTCCCGCCAGGCGGAGGTGGAGCGCGTCGCCGCCGGGGCTGGCGTGGTGGACGTGCTGGTGAACAACGCCGGCGCGATCCCGCCGGGCGGCCTGCTGGCAGTGGATGACGCGACGCTGCGGGCGGCGTGGGACCTCAAGGTGTTCGGCTTCATCGGCCTGTGCCGGGCGCTGTACCCGGCGCTGGCGGCGCGGCAGGGCGTGATCGTGAACGTGATCGGCGCGGCCGGGGAGACGTTCGACCCCGGCTACGTCGCGGGCGTGGCGGGCAATGCGGCGCTGATGGCCTTCACCCGCGCGTTGGGCCGCGGCGGGCATCGGGACGGCCTGCGGGCGGTGGCGATCAATCCCGGACCGGTCGCCACGGAGCGGCTGGAACGCCTGCTGCGGCATCGCGCGGGGGAGGAGCTGGGGGACGCGGACCGGTGGATGGAGCTGTGCGCGGGAATGCCGTATGGCCGCCCGGCCACGCCAGAGGAGATTGGTGCGACGGTGGCGTTCCTGGCCAGCCCGCTGTCGGCCTATACCAATGGGACGGTGCTGACGATCAACGGGGGGCCGTAGGGGCGGTGGCGATCGGCCCGGGCTGCGTGTCGTGCGTCAGGACCTGATTATCTGACATAGTGCAGGACGGGTGGCGTCGGTCCTGTCCTCAACGACCATCAGACTCGGCGCGTTGGAGAACGGCATGGCCGATGAACCCGACAGCCTGATATCGACGATGCTGCGGCGCTTGGACGCCAAGACGGACCGGATCATCGACGACCTCGGCGCCATCAAGCGTCGGCTGACCTCGCTTGAAGCAGCACAGGCTTTGCTGCACGGCGGCTTTGCGGGGCAACCAGCAAGAATCGACCGCATCGAGCAGCGTCTCGACCAGATCGAGCTGCGCCTGGAGCGGATCGGGCAGCGGCTGGACCTGGTGCCGGCGCCTTGAAGGCGACCCTGGCCGGCAGCCCGCCTGCTCCACGCCTCACCGCCGCTCGCACCGCACCGCCAGCAGCCGCGCCGCCGCATCCCGCCCGCTGAGCCACGCCCCGCCCACCGTGCCGGCCAGCCCGTCCGTGCGGCACGCCTCCCCAGCAAAGAGCAGCCGCTCCCCCGGGAAGGCATCGGCCAGCACGCCGCGGCTGTCTGCATGGCCCGGCCGCGCATAGGCATAGGAGCCGCGGAACAGCGGGTCCGTGCCCCAGCCCGTCACCACCGCGCCGGGTCCGGCCTCCACCCCCAGCATCGCCCGCAGCCCCTCCCGCGCCATGGCCTCCGCCGCACGGCCGTCACCCGCCACCGCCCACGCCGCCCGGCCGCCGACGAAGCCGACCAGGTGCCCGCGCCCCAGCGGCCACGCATTGAACGTCATGCCCGCCTCACCCGGCGCCATCCGCTGCACCAGGGTCGCATTGTCGGCCACCCCCATCCGGTCCGCCCCGGCCGCCGGCAGCGCCACCTTGGACAGCAGCCCCATCGGCAGCCCATCCACCGCGGCCAGCACCGCCGGTGGCAGCGCCGGGTCGAATCGGATCGCCTCCGCCGCCAGCACCCCGGTCGAGACCGTGACGATGCAGGCCGCCGCGCGCAGCGTGCCCCCTGGCGTGCCGACCGCGACGCCCGGCCCGCCCCAGCCGATGCGCCCAACACTCGCATCCAACTGCACGGCCGTCGCCAGCCGCCGCGCGACGAAAGCACCCAGTCCACCCGGCAGCAGCAGGTTGGGCGGCGGCAGCAGGTTGCGGTGCCAGTCCTGCGCGCTGAGCACGTCCGCATCGGCGGCGGCGATGACCGCGCCCTCCCACAGCGCCACCGTCGCCGCCCACGGATTGCCGTCCAGCGCCGCCATCAGCTGCGCCAGCGAGGTGTCGGCGTCAGGGGAGGCCAGCGCCCCGACCTGCGCCCGGCACGCCTCATAGGCGGCATGGTCCGCCGGGCCGGCATCGCGGCCGGCGGCGAACAGCCGCTCGGTCCCCAGCGAGTCCGAGTCGACCAGCGCATCCCCGGCCGCAGCGGCGATCCCGGCCAGCGGATTGCTGTTCCCAGCGTGCAGCCAGGCGGCGCCGAGGTCCAGCACCTCCCCGCCCAGCACCGCCGGCCGCACGGTATGGGCACGTCCCCCGATGCGGAACCCGGCCTCCAGCACGGTGACGGGGACGCCAGCGGCGCGGAGGTGCGCGGCGGCGGACAGCCCGGCCACGCCGGCCCCCACCACGACCACCCCATCCTCGATCAGGTCGGCCGTCACGCAGTCATGGCTTCTTGGCGGACCCGTCGCATTCATTTCCCCCGGCGTGCCCTTTGATACCGGCAGGCCGGCGTTCAGGGCAGCCCTCCCGCCATACTCCCGCCACCGCCTGCCGCCAACCTGGGACCGCCCAACTTGGGACCGCCCAACCTGGGACCCCAACGTGCGTTGGGAACGGCATGGACGGGTTCTTCGACGGCTTCACCTTGACCACCCACCGCGTGCGCGACGGCGACCTGCGGCTGCGCCACGGCGGCTCCGGCCCACCGGTGCTGCTGCTGCACGGCAACCCGCAGACCCACGCCATGTGGCACGCCGTCGCCCCGGTCCTGGCCGAGCGCTACACCGTCGTCTGCCCGGACCTGCGCGGCTATGGCGGCAGCTTCAAGCCCGGCGCCACCGAGGACCACGCCCCCTACGCCAAGGCCAGCATGGCGCGCGACATGGCGGAGCTGATGCAGGGCCTGGGCCACGACCGCTTCCAAGTCGTCAGCCACGACCGCGGCGCCCGGGTGGCGCACCGCCTGGCG
>JAABUX010008895.1_pt1 | contig 11488 bp, 14 predicted proteins | sample 5561851 | NCBI WGS metagenome assembly JAABUX01 (sample SAMN10711883, study PRJNA513361) | rock metagenome | isolation source: Antarctica rocks | place: Antarctica: Victoria Land, Richard Nunatak red sandstone | collected 2016-01-03 | reverse complement strand
CAGAACCAAGGATATGTATCGCCAGAGACGCCTGAAAAGATGAAGGCAGATCTGAAGGCTGCGAGAGAGGCACTTACGGATGCAAGAGGCAATCTTGATAGTATGTTGACTATGCTGAAGCAGGCTGAAGACCTTTTCAAGGAAGCGAGGCTCGAGAATGGATGATGCATGGAGCCAGGCAGCGCAAGTAGCAAGAGCGACTCGTGGGCCGGATTGGAAGCTCAATGAAAAGCTTTCAGAGGGTGAGATACTCTTCCCCAAGAACCTGCCTGTTCGTCTGTGGATCTTCACCATGCAGCATGTGGCACATGGGCATCAAGGCTATGAGATCGTGGTATGGAACCGTACTCGCTTTGTGTCCATCGAATTACAATAATCAGTTGAAACTTTCTTCTTCATGTAACACACGTCTCCTCTAAAGGAGAGAAGGAACATCCCCCATGAACGACACGCCACCAATCATCCCCCTACATCGGGCAACAACTGACGAGGAGAAACGCGTTGTGCTTGAGCGTCTCTCTACGCTTTGGCACGCTCATCCAGAGTTGCGCCTGGGACAACTGATTGGCAACGTTTCTTCTGACGACCTCTACTATAAAGAGGACTTCCCGCTCATAGAGACGTTGGAACAGTTTTATGCAGCACCTGTTCCTGAGAGCTGATAAGGCGTCCGGACGGCGAAGCACGTCTGAAGAACTGACATAAATGAGGCGTCCGGACGGAATACACACAGGTAAACAAGAGCTATAAGCGTCAAGTAACACGTCACCTGACAAGTGAGGGGACGTACAATCACGTAGAAAGTTGCATACTGCCTCTATGACAACCAATCCATCACTACCATCGAGCATGCCGATCACCCCGGCGCATGAGCAACTCATTGAGAGCGTTCTGCAACTTGTCTTTGCGCGTTTCAATGAACTGGCCGCCGCTCTCGGCATTGAGCCAACACATTCCGTCACGCAAGAGCAGGTGCAAGCCGCAACACTTGCCAAAGAACTCCGCATCATTGCACGGTATGCAGAAGGGTATAATCTGGGCGATGGCGATATCATGGGCAACATTCGCACGGTGGCACGAATCTTGTATCCTAAACCAATGGCAAAGAAAGGGTTTCGGTTTCCACCTGATTTTCATACCTCTCCGGTAGGAGAGCTGGTCCATGTAGCACTGGTTCGTGCCTATCCGCATGAAACCCGCATGGGGGTTGGGGAAGTGACGAAGCTCCTGGGCGTCAGCCGACAAACGGTCCACGGGTGGGCCGAGGATGCCATCCTCACACCGATCTACGAGAAAGGCCAACTCACGTTTACGCGCAAGCAGGTAGAACATTTTCATCAGCAACGGCAAGAGAAACTGTTACTTGGCGCGTCAGGTGACACGTAACGTGTTATACATTCGCCTGAAATGAAGGATAGCACCGCGTTCCCGTTGCCTTCCTCCCTAGACATCGTCCTCGTCAGGCTCTTCTCCTGCATGCAGATCGGCCAAGTCAATAATCTCGATCCGTGGTCGCATCGCTCGCAACTCCTTTTCCATTCTCCGGTGAACTGTCCGGACGACCCCACGCGATCTCTTCCCAACGTAGTAGCGAAGCGGATTAAAACTTTCACTGTGCCAATAGTCGCCCATCACCTCCTCGACCTCTCCTGGCGACGGCTTGGAAACCTGGACCTCGATGTCGATGGTCTCCGTTTTTTCTTTGGTCTTGAGGGTGAGGATGCCATCAGGAATGTGTTTGAGCTTCTGTCCACGTTGTCGCAGGTCTTGCTCCGCCTGGATCGTTCGTTCACTGGTCCACTCCATCTCATCCGTTTCGTACTCATCTTCCAGTGCCAGGCGTACTTCATTAATCCAGTAGAGATGCTCAAGCGTCCGACTCGATGGAGCTTCGGCACGGAAGTCGAGTTGTACTTCCCGAAGGCCACGCCGCGTCAAATATATCCATCCAGGCTCGGCATGGAAAATCTGTTTGTAGATTGCAAACTTGGCTGGGGGATCAGTCCATCGACTGATAATTTCAGACGCACGTGAGGGTGACAAGATGTCACCTGCTTTCTCGCTCGGCGACTCACGCGCGAGAAGCCGTTGCGCCTGGTCAAAACGTATCGCCCGCATATGCCCAATGTAGTCCCAGCAATACGTGTCACGCTCGGTCCACTGAGGCAGAGCGGCATCCTTACGTATTTTGCGTGGCGGCAGCACCTTTTCATCTCGAAGTTGCAGAATGACGAGCGCGATCTGCTTTTCCTTGAGATTGAAGGGAAGGGTGGCAAGGTGCTTATACGGGGGAAGACGCTGTTTCGGGTTCAGGTCGTTGTGTGCAACCAGATAACGGATCCACTCTGCAAACAGCGTAGAACGCTCTCTGAGAGAACGTTTGCTGGTCTGGATGGCATCATCGCCACGAGCATGCATCCAGCTCTGATACAACAATAGACGGCCCTGCTCGGTCTGGAAGTCAGGCTTTGGCGATAGAGAAGATGCTACAGGATGTTCTGGCATGGGTATCACATTTCTTCTAAGGAAACCAAGTGGACATTTACAATAGACGTACTTCTCTCCCGATGCTTTCGTAGATGCTTACGTGAGATGAGCATAAGAGAGATGACATCCTCTGTGTAAGAATGTGTGCGTCTATATACTACTAATTACCTATAAGTCACGAATTTTCAGTGATGACGTATACCTCCCTCGCACCGCTTCTAGGAACAATTGCATGCCCTTTTCAGTTTTTACAAGCACTACGAAGGACATTTCGTACACTTTGATAGAGGTCTCAGGCAGTTTTCAGCGTCTTGCACTACCAGATCACTACGAGAAAAGAGCGTCACATCTGCTCTGATATGCCACGCATCCGAGCGAGTAAAATCGTAAGACACTGTGCTGTGTTCCACGCATCATCACCGGCTCGATGTGGCGTTCCCTCAAACGACAAGTCGAGTAACTCAAGCGTTCGTTTCAAGCCTGGTTGCTGTGAAAGCGCAAAGCTTATTCCTGCCAGTAAACGTACATCTATATGATAGGAGAAATGGAACGGATAGAGGGCCTTCTCGTCATCAGCACATTGATTGAGAACGAGTGTGTAGTCATGTTCGCCGAAGCTGGCCCACGGGTATTTATCTGTATGATAGCCATCGCGCAGCCACGCACACGCTGACGCAAACGACCATCCTTTTTGCTGCACCTGCTCCTGTGTGAGGGTGGTAAGTTGCGTACAAAACGGACTGATCGTCGAACGCTCCGGCTTGACCAGGATGCTTTCCGGTGCTGAAATGGTGAGCGTTGGCACATCCACAAAGCAGTAGCCAATCTCGATAATATCGTTTTTCTGTCCCTCCGGCGGTGCTCCCTCCCAGCATGTTGCCTCTACATCAACTACAGTGATCGTCTGAAATTGCTTGTGTGCCACAGATATTTCCTTCTTCTACAGAACAAGAAAAACGAGCTTTTGAGGTATTACAGAGATGCACTACCATTTCACGACGATTTCTTTTTCTTCACACGCTTCGGACGCGAGGGTGGAATAAGAATGTGATCCGCTTTGAAGGTGAAAATCCGGCCCACATCAACACGTTCTTGCCGCAGCTTCTCACGGATAGCATCCAGTTCCACCAATGGTCCAGAGAGTGCATAATACCAAATTTCACTATAGTCGCCAAGCTTACCCTGTGCATAGGCTCGCATGTGCTTTTCTGCCACCGGACCAGGCTCCTCGATCATCACCTCAATCGCCAGCGTTCCGCGCGTTCCGGTCTCAAACTCGGCTGCCGGAACGTGCAAAGTACGATCTGGATCGTTGCTCTGCAATGCTCGTCGAGACAACCAGGTACACGCATTGTACTCACCAAACTCATTCTCATCGAGCACGCTCAACAGCTCGACATGAAGCCGTGCCTGGTTACAGGCAAGCACATATGCCATCTCTGACCGTTTCGGGCTGTAGTGCGGCAAGCTAGACTCGATGAACTGCAAGCCTGCCGTGGACAACCAGTAGTATTTCTGCTCTTTCGGGACAAGATAGGCAGCATTGATGTACCGCTTGACCGACCAGCGATCAAGAGCATTGCGTGTTGCCGATTCAGACAGCACGGCCTTCCAATCGTCGAGTTCCGGTGATTCGCGTCCCAACAAGCGTTGCAACTGGTCAAAGCGAATAGCCCCTTGCTCTGCAATCCATTGCAACACAAAATAATCGCGGTCCTCATAGCGCGGCTGCCCCGCATCTTTGCGTCGCCGACATGCGCGAACGTGATCCTGGTCTCGATCAGGAGATGATGCCATACGTCTCCATTGTTCCATTTCTAGCCACAGAAAACGGCGTGATCTGGTAGTGTCCTTCAAGGATAGCAAAAAAGTGCATCGCTGCCAAGAGGAACTGACGTGTCGCCTGACGTGTCAGTAAAGAAGTGTACACTTCTGATGGAGGAGAGAGCGAGAAGCAGCAGAAAAGATGCCAGCCAGAATACGCCTTGCAAATGCCTCCTATATGCCCTTCTTTTTGACCACAATCTCGTGTACAGTAGAAGAAAAACACATGGAGGAACATATGGCGTCATACGCATTAACGGCGAAGGGCAAAGTACGAGGCGGAATCATTTCTATCCAGGATCACGCACAACAACGACCTCTTAGCGAGCTGAGCACACAAGATCGGTCAGCCATTGAGAGCGAGGTGCTCCTGATTAGAGACACGTTAGGTGGGAGCGCAATGATCGAGCCAACGCACAAGAGCCTGGAGGAAGTGGTAGACAACATTCGTGCAGTCCTGGATATGGCAGACCATCAGCAACGTGAGCTAGACACGCTTGAGCGTGACGTGGTGATCGACGCGGCACTGTCTCTTCTCCTTACACTTCAAACAGAGAACGAACGTTCCTCATGAGCGTGAAAGCTCTTTATCTCGTCGTGAAATGGTAGTGCAAGGCACAGAAGAAGTGAAGAAGCATCACCTCAACACCTACGAGGCTACATTCGTAGGTTTTGTCTTTTATAGACACGACGTAGCTCCGCTCCTCAAGCGCGTTGACGTACCTTTTTCTGTTTCCGCCGAGACACGTCCGATAGAGTTGAAGTGAAGGAGTAAAGTATGCCTTCGTATCCACAATACCTTCACTTCAACTATATTGGATATTACTATTCTCCTCAATCGTAACGTTTTGGTTGGCCCAATCTTGTGTTACGATTGACGATAGACCATTCACAAATCGTCATAGAAACGAGTTGTCGCGGCAATAGCTTGTGCCAGAGGAATGCACATCCATACCCACATTAGCAAGAGGTTACGCAGGCACACTTGATTCCTGCGTAACCTCTACCACGCGAATATCCGTATGAGGACACTCTGGACACGGTTCAAATGGCTTGCCGTGAGACTGCCAGAAGAGAATCATGTTATGTTGCTGCTCAGGCGTCACCCACCACTCATGGGTATAGGTGCTAGCTGTCGGACGCTCATAGATGGCGATCATCTCAGAAACGCGACTAGCAGCCTCGAGTATTCCCTTCATGGTACTGGGATGCACCGTGGCGTGCTCTCCGCTATGCCATTTACAAAACGTTGAGAGGGTCTGACTACCAAGTGGCAGCCCTCGCTTTTCCAGTACTGACAATTGCCGCGTCAGGCGTCCTACCTCGGCTCGCTGCTCTCTCAAGGTCGTGGCATCAATGCTGTCGAGGGCACTAGGACGTACAGACAGCAACTTCTGCAAGATGGAGTGCGCCTCATACTCGTGGCGTGTCACGATCTCTAGGTGCTCAATCCGTGTCTGCTGCGTGGTCACTTGCTGCGAGAGTTGCCTCGTGCTGATCAGCAGTTCGTCGATCCGCGCTCGTAATTCCGCAGCGGTTTCAGCCTGAGCATGAAGAAGTGACAGAGGTGTGACGACTTCTGGCTCATCTGTTGCCAGTGCTTCAACATCAGCGAGCAGAATGAGCAGTTGATTCGACCCGTGATGACGGGCCTGTAACTTCCCTTGCTCAATCCAGCGATGAATAGTACGTGTCGATCTGCCTATCAACTTCCCAGCATCAACTGCTGAGACGTACATCTGTTTCTTCTCCTGTTGTGTTTTCATGCAGACGTTTCCCTAAAATTCGTTGGTGGATTTCCCCTATCCGTATCATACGTGCAAGCATGAGCGTAGGTTACATCTCCTGCATGGTTCACTGCGTTTCTTTCAGCATAGGCAGGCGTGTCTTGCCACGTCTCAGCATGCAGTAACGCTGATGAGATAAGAGAGTAGAGGGACTCTCGCATTCCTACAGACGTGTCTTGCCATGTCGCGGTGTCAAGATTCCTGTTCATCGTAGATGCACTGATAGTAGTAATTCTCGTCTTGAACACATGATTACCTCTCTCAGATCACGACCCTGTAATGACTTCCACGCTCTCATAGGGAATAAACGTCGATCCTGGGACCCTACGTGGCAATAAATACCACGGCCCTGTGATGACTTCCGCACGCTCATAGTCAAACTCAACACATAGAGGCATGTCTTGCCATGTCGCAGAGAGCCGGAGGGTTGCTTGTAATGTACCTTTCTCCACTGTCTTCTGGTATCGCTCAGTAGAGCGACTGAGTACTTCTGTGAAAAGCTACAGTGTTACGATGTAACGAGGGCTGATTGTCTTGCCATGTCCCTTAATCATGCAAGTCCTCGGCGAGGTAGTCATTTGCTATGTCTTGCCATGTCATAACCTGGACTGCAAAGCTGTTTGGGAGAGTTGAGGTTTGTGAAGATAAAAAGCATACACACGCTTTTCGACCAAAGCAGAGCGCATCAGAGCTGGGTGAATGGAACATGAGAAATAGTCGAGATGAGGCAGGCAACAAGACAATTCGTCAGACAAACCTTTCTCATTTCTTGCCCGCGAGAGGTGGTCATATTTCATATGACTGGTTCAGCACTTCAAAAGTAACAGAGACATACATCTTTTTACTCGTGTCTCTTCATATCAAAGTATTGGTCTTCTTTGAGGTTGACAAATGTAAATTTACATGTATATACTTACACTGTACCTCTTGTTTCTGCTAAGTTCTTCTTTGATAGCGATCACGAAAGGACGAATATCAAATGCAACAGTTCCAAATGCTCTGGATTCGCAGACACGTTGACCTCCATCGTCTCGATCCAAGGATGCTCAGAATTTTGCGTATCCTGGTGATTCTAACTATCGTTACTATCGTAATGGTCGCCGTATCCATTGCATTCTTTTCTATTACACTCGTGCTTCAGGCACTTGATGGCATCCTTCTTACGCTCCAGGATGTGCTGTGGACTATCGAGCGCGGAGACATCTTTATCAAAGCAGTGCTGTCAGCACTCGTCCTTCTCGTTGTAGTACCGCTCGTGACCAAGCGGTACGGTTCCTCCTTGCGTCGCCTCTTGCATCTACCATCACAGGATTAGCGGAGGAAAGACATGACCACAGAGCATCAACGCATCATCGACCTGGTTCTACGAGTGGTTTCTTCACGCACTATGGAACTGGTCATGATGACCCAATATGTTCGTGAAGACGACAAGATCACCATTAGCGAAGAACATCTCCGTGAATCGATGCTTGGCCTTCATTTGAGCCGTATTGCACGCTATGCAGAGTACGAGAGAGAGGTAAGTGCTGAGGACACTCAGGAGTCAATTCACACTGTTCTCAAGCTCATTTTCCACAACCCATTTCAGAGTAGCGATCAGCCCCCAGCAGGCTTCCATCGTAGCGATTTAGGACAACTCATTAACGAAGCATACACACGCATGGTCTCTCTTACAGACCTCATCAGTCCCACCGTGGCCAATCGGCTGCTACAGGTGAGCAGACAATCCATTTACGACATGATTGAGGATGGAAGGCTAACACCAATTTATGTTGGTGGGAAGACACTACTCAAAGTGCAACAGGTAGAGCAACTCAAAATGCAGCGTATTGAGCACCAGCGGACCAGTGTCAAAAAATGAGTGAAGTAACTAGCACAGTGGTTCAAAGCAGCCTTGAAGAATTCTGCATCTGATAACGTGTATACCCCATTAGTAAATGACTTGAAGAGTGGTTCTGTCTCACTCTTGAGGGCATTTACCACCCATCTCTCCACATCAAGCATCCGTTCGTATACAAAACATTTAGGTGGATAGGTCAGTCTAGCACGTCTTACGATGTACTGCGTTCATGATCGTTCGCCGACGAAGATACTTGTGCAAATGCGTATAGACATGTCTACCATACCAAGAGGAGTACGAAAGACGGCCCAACACCTATCACCCTGTTCCACCCAAGTGTGAACCTAACAAACCTCGTTATCTACTCCGTCAAGTGTCATATTTTCCCTCGTATGGTTTCCTCCATCTTAGCTTATGTTATAGCTGTCTATTATCATTTCGTTTCATATCATTAATATCATTTCATTACTTGACAATGAAATGAAATGATAGTATACTCTGTAATAGAAATCAACGAAACGCGAAGCAAAGAGGGAGACCTATTCTATGAGCACTGATTCAACCCTTCCAAAAGAGCCAATTGCTGCAGCCGAACTGCTTGTTGCCTTAAGCGTAAAAGACCAGGATGAGACGATCTGTCGTTACCCGACATGCCACGAGCCACGAAAACAGGAATCAGGAACAGGTAGACCATCAACCTATTGTAGTAACAAAGACCATACTGCAGTTTCAAATCATCGAGCACGAAAGGACCTGAAAGACATAGCTGCTGGCGTAGCACAAGAAAGTATCGTGAAACGAGAGCAGCAGTTACCCGTAGGAGTTGCCCCTGTCGAATCATTACGAAGTTCGGTTGTGAATGGAATGATGCAACTACAAGGCAACCTCGAACGCTACGTCACGATGCTCATAGAAATTTCTGATCCCGATGTCTCTGCAGCCCAGATACAAGCAACACTGGATCGAGCGGATACCCGCATTGCTGAAGCACTCCAGAATGCAAGTACCGAGAGATCGCTCCGGTTGGCCGCCGACGCTGCAACGGTTGCAGCACGCCAAGAAGCACAGGCGGAACGAGAGGCTGCCGAACTCGCTATAGAGCATATGGAAGAAGCTGAGGCGAGAACACAGCGCGTGATAGAAGAATCCGAGCAACAGATCATCGTGGTGCAGGCAGAGCGAGACGAAACGATTGCTTGTATTCATGGCGAGGCTAAGCAGCAAATTGACGAAGCGTTCCAACAAGCAAAGGAAGCAGTTGCCTCAGCCGAGGCCGCGACGGTGACAGCGCAAGAGGAAGCAAGGCAGGCGAACGCTCGCGCACACGATGCCGAGGTGGATGCTCGTACACGCATAGCTACTGCAGAGCGACTGGTGAGTGAGGCCAATGCCACGCTGGACCGCGAACGGGCAGAAGTGGACCGACTGCGAGGAGAGATTGAGAAGACCATAACAGAGGCTCGTAGACGTGCAGAAGAAGACCGTACTGAGGCTGCGACTCTGTTGAAGCGGGAACGGGAAGAAGTAGATCGACTTCGCGGGGAACTCGTGTCAGTTACGACGAACGCTCGTGAGCAGGCAACAGCAGATCGTGGTGAAATGGACCGATTACGAGAGGAACTTGGGGCTATGCGTACACGTGCTGACCGCCTTGCTGAACTCAATGACGACCTACGGGCAAAACTCATAGAGAGACAGAACCCTCCACAGCAATAGTGAGGGAAGTTTTGCTTCGTACTGCATAAAAAGAGAGGGCGATCCTATGCTATATGGCATCTATCGGGCAGAACAGTCCAACCTTGGACTGACGGAGATCATCGTCGCCTGGTCAGAAGCGACTCCGCAACCCCATTGGGGGAGCAAGGTTGACACGGTGACGGCTCCAACAGGCCGAGATGTAGCTGATACCTATTTCAAGCGTGCCCATTTAGTCTTTCTCTGGGGTGGCATGTCCACGCTTGAAACTGGCGTCTATTGCGTTAACCTCAAACACCCACCGCGATGATTCAGTTCAAGAAAGCAAGATAAGGCGTATCTATTTAGCTACGCCTTCCTTTTCCAGAAAGCCAGAAAAACAGTCAACCATACTTATGGTCATACTCTTTTCCGTCTTTCTGGCTTTCTGGTTTAATAAGAGGTATACTTCCTCTATAATAATAAAAGAGAGACAATTTCTCCTCAAACGGAGCCACCCAGGTTGGGAGGAGTAGACCTCTCTATCGTAGATCTGAACAGCAGGAAAGGAGACACCACGCACATGGAATTGAGCTTCCCGACGCTGGAACTCGCTGAGTCAATTGAAAATGCACTTGCCATCGCGATGCAAAAAGGAGGTGTAGGCAAGACTGTAACAGCGGTCAACACTGCTACCGCCGCCGCACGTCAGGGCAAACGAGTACGCCTCGTCGATATGGACCCCCAAGCCTCGCTAACTCTTTATTTCAAACACGTCTACAAGAAACCGATTACCCAGACAATGTACAACCTGCTCGTCGAAGGCCAATTGATTGAGCCAATACGCTTGAGCAGGCTCATATCATTACTTCCGGCGAATATCGACCTGGCCGCCGCCAACCAGGTGTTTACCGTTCTTCCTACCACAAGGCAACTCCCGAATAGAGTCCTTGCTCGCTGTCTCGCCCCCTACGCCAAAGACGTGGATTTACTCATCATCGATTGTCCACCATCTCTTGACCTGCTCACAGTGAATGCACTCGTGGCGGCCAGGCGCATGGTGATCGTCGTCTCGACCGAAGAGATGGCTGAAGATGCGCTCCCCAAAATCACGAACACGGTGAGAGCTGTCCGCACAAATACTGCGCAGGGAGCCAATCCGCAGCTCAAAGTGGTGTGTATGTTACCATCGCAATACAACACCCGAGGCAACTCATCACCGGAGATACTGCAAAGCATCACGAACGAGTACGGCAAAGACTATTCTATCTATCCTGAGCCAGTTTTGCGCCGCGAAGCCTACCAGAAAGCGGTCAAGCTCAGCGTCGATGTTGGTGCCATCGATGGCGAGCTGGGAGCATATTGGGACCGATTCACCAGGTCGATGATCTTGGGGATTGCAGAAGAAAGCCAGGTTGTCCTATGACAACACAAAAAGATACCAAAACGCCAAAGGCTCGTCGGACGAACGTGCTTGACGATCAGGGTAGCGAAGATGAGGCACCAAATGCTGCATTTACCGCAGCACTGGAGCTTGCCAGGCAGTCAACATCGGTCCCTGCTCAGACGACACGCTCACAGGAACATGTGCGGTTGGAGAACCAGATTACCAGCAAGCCAGAAAAGCAGAAGCCAGATCGCGCCGGTGAAGGCTACACCAAAGCGACATATCGTGTACGCAACGAGGCGACTGACGCAGTTGAAGATATGCGTTTGCTGCTCAAGCGCACCTATGGCATCAAAGCACTGCGCGAGGAGATCGTCGAGGAGGCGATCCTAGCTGCCCAGCGCGACCTGGTGGAGAACCGGGAGGCAAGTTTCCTGGTACGCTACTTGAAAGAAACAGAAAAACAGTAAGCCAGGAAGCCAGAAAAAA
>JAABUX010008894.1_pt1 | contig 11488 bp, 9 predicted proteins | sample 5561851 | NCBI WGS metagenome assembly JAABUX01 (sample SAMN10711883, study PRJNA513361) | rock metagenome | isolation source: Antarctica rocks | place: Antarctica: Victoria Land, Richard Nunatak red sandstone | collected 2016-01-03 | reverse complement strand
GTGAGGCGATCGGTTGGCTTGGTAACCCCGATTGTCCCGCGCCTAAGGTGCGGAGCCACCGTGTTTTCAGTTCAGAATCCTCAGTGGGGATGACTCAGGCGACGGCCGGCTTGACCCGGGCGTGATTCGGGCGACAATGGGCCGACCGAGATCGGGCCCCGTCGGTCGGTGAACGTCACCAGCGAGAAGCGAACCGCCCCGCCCCGGCCGACTCGACTCCTGGCACCCGGGACAACCCGCCGATGAACCCGACGAGTCGCCCCAAGCTCTGCATCATGTTCTTCCTCGAATACCTCATCAAAGGGGCTTGCTTGCCGCTTTTGGGCCTCTATATGGGGAACGGATATCTCAAGTTCACCGGGTTCCAGCAGGCCTGGGTCTTCAACGCCTACGCCATCGCCACGGTCACGGGGATGTTCCTCGGCGGCCAGCTCGCCGACCGCTATCTCTCGCAGGAGAAGTTCCTGGCGATCAGCCACCTGATCGGCGGCCTGGCGGTGCTCGGCCTGGTCTACGCCAAGACGTTCTGGCCGTTCTTCGGGCTGATGCTCCTGCACTGCCTCTTCTACGTCCCGACGCTCTCGGTGGCCAACGCGATCGCCTTCGCGAACATCGGCGACGGGCGGAAGGACTTCGGCCTGGTCCGGCTCTGGGGGTCGGTCGGCTGGGTCGCCGCGGCCTGGCCGCTGATCTTCCTGCCGATCGACTGGGCGCGGGTCCCCGCGATGGCGGAGGCCGGGGGCTTCGTCCCCTGGCTCGGCACCGCGCTCCGGACGCTCAAGACCGGCCCGGCGATGCAGGGGGCCCTGACCGGCACGTTCGCGGTCTCGGGGATCGCTTCGCTCGCCCTGGCCGCGTTCAGCCTGACCCTGCCGCACACGCCCCCCTCGGTCCGGGAGGGGGAGCCGTTCGCGCCGTTCGAGGCGATCAAGCTCCTGGCCCGGCCGGCCATCTTCGTCCTGTTCACCGTGACGTTCTTCGATTCTCTGATCCATAATTGTTACTATTTCTGGACCAGCCGCTACCTCCAATCGATCGGCCTGCCGGAGAACTGGATCGCCCCGGCGATGAGCATCGGCCAGGTGATGGAGATCGTCGCGATGGCGATGCTCGGCACGATCATCAAGCACCTCGGCTGGCGGCGGACGCTGATCTTCGGCATCCTCAGCCAGACGGTCCGGTTCGGCGTCTACGCGATGGGCGACCGCGACCTGCTCTGGCCGGTGATCGCCGTGAACCTCGCGCATGGGTTTGCTTATGCCTGCTTCTTCGGCACGGTCTTCATCTTCGTCAACGAGAACTTCCCCAAGGATGTCCGCACGAGCGCCCAGAGCCTCTTCAACCTGATGATCCTGGGGATCTCGCAGTTCGCCTCCGGCTTCGTCTGGGGCGGCCTGGGCGACGTCTTCTCCTCGACGACGATCGTCGCCGGCCGGGCGTCGAAGGTGGTCGATTACCATCGGCTGTTCCTCGTCCCCTTCGGCCTGTCGATCGTCTCGGCCATCCTCCTGGCCGTCTTCTTCCGACCGGGGCGCGAGGGGGCGACCGCGCGGGAACTCGAGGCCGCGGCGGCCTGATCGACCGGCGACCGGCGGCCCTGGACACGGGGGGAGGATCGACTTGAGCGACTTCGCGATCGGGATCACCGACCACATCGAGGGGCCGCTCGGCCGGCCCTCCGCGGCGATCTTCGAGGAGGTGGCCGACCTGGTCCGGCTCGCCGACCGCCTGGGCGTGCGATACGCCTGGTTCGCCGAGCACCACGAGCACGCCCACCAGGGGCACATGCCGGCCCCCCTGCTCTATGCCCTCCACCTGGCCGGTCAGACCCGCTCGATCCACCTGGGGACGGCGATCACCTGCCTGAACCTCCACCACCCGGTCGCGGTGGCCGAGCAGGTGGCGGTGGCCGACGCCCTCTCCGGCGGCCGGATGGCCGTGGGCTTCGGCAGCGGGAGTTCGCCCGACGAGGCGGCCCTCTTCGGCGTCGACCCGGCCGACGAGGAGGCGCGACACGACCGCTTCGCCGAGGCGCTCCGGACGATCCGCTCGGCCTGGGCCGGCGGCCGGTCGCTGCCGGCCCCGGCGGCCGACCTGGCCGGCCGCTGCTGGCTCGCGGTGAACAGCCCGGGATCGGCCCGGATCGCCGGGTCGATGGGCTTCAACGTTTTGTTCTCGCACCTCCGGACGCCCGAGCAGTACCGCCAGTACGTCGCCGCCTACCGCGAGGCCGGCGGCTCGGGCCTGGTCGCCGCCAACCGCCCGGTGTTCGTCGGCGCCGACGACGCCTCCGCCTTCGCGATCGCCGAGCCCGCGCTCCGCCTGCTCTGGCGGAGGTTCCGCCACGAGGGGAAGATCCCCGCCGCGACGCCCGAGCCCACCGACCCGGCGGCCCTCTGCGGCCACCCGATCAACTTCCTCGTCGGCGGCCCCGAGTCGATCGCGCGGCGGCTCCGCGACCTCCACGACGAGGTCCCCTTCGACGTGGCCAACGTCGAGGTCCGCTGGGCCGGGCTGGACCACGACCAGGTCCGCGACTCCCTCCGGCGGCTCGTGGAGGACGCCGCCCCGCTCGCGAGCAAGCCGCGCGATTCGTCCCCTCGAATGGACGCCGCGGCCCTGCTACACTCGTCACGCGACGGCGGCGGCGGGCACGATCGGCGGGTCGAATCGGGGGCGTTCGATGGCGGGAACGGGCACGGCTGACCTGACCTGGGCGCTCGCGCCGGCGATCGTCCTGGGTTCGTTCGGCCTGGGCTGGCTCGTGGCGAGGCTCGGCGTGGCGATCGCGTTGCGGCGGGCGCGGAGGGCGGCCGGGGCCGGCTGGGTCGAACGCTCGCGGTGGGCCGACCCGGCCCGGGCGGCGGTCAAGCTCGACCTGATGTTGGTGTCGTTGTCGATCGCCGCTTTCATCGCCCTCCGCCTCGCGCCCGACCTGAGGATGGCGCCGGCCCCCTGGGCCGGCGCGGGCGGCCTGGGCGGGTTCTTCGGGGTCCTGGCCGCCAAGGAGGGCCTGGAGCGTCGGCTCTGCCGCCCGGGCGGGACGCGACGACCGGGCCTCTCGATGGCCTCGCTCCTGATCGCGCCCGTGCTCGTCCCGTTCGCGCTGGCGATGGCCGCGATGCCGGGGCGATGGGGCCGGGACGCCGCCGCGGTCCTGGCGGCGGGCGCGGCGCTCGCGACGGTCAACCTCGTCGCCGGCTGGCTCGTCCCGCTCCGATGGCTCGGCCTGGCGCATCCCGCTTCGCCCCGCCTCGCCGCCGCCGTCGAGCAGGCCGCGGCCCGGATGGGCGTCCGCCCCCGGGGGGTGATCGAGTTGGACTCGCCCAACGCCAACGCCCTGGCCTGCCCGGTCCCCCGCCTCCTGATCTTCACCGGGCCGATCCTCGACGTCCTCGACGACCGCGAGCTGGCGGCCGTCGTCGCGCACGAGTTGGGCCACCTCGACGAGCCCTCGGGCGTCCTCCTGGTCCGCGTGCTCAGCTCCTATCTGCCGATCGCTTGCACGGTCGCCGTGCCGATGGCCGGCTCGTATGGCTTGCTCGCCGGGTTGGCCCCGATCGCGAGCCTCATCGTCATGATGATCGGCTCGCGGAAGCTCGGGCGGCGGATGGAGCAGCGATCCGATCGGCTCGGCAAGGAGCACGAGGGCGAGGAGGCCGGGACCTACGCCCGCGCCCTGGAGCTGATCTGTCGGGTCAACCTCATCCCCGTCGTGACGCGCAGCAAGCGGAACATCCACCCCGACCTTTACGACCGCCTGATCGCCGCCGGCGTGCCCCCGGACTACCCTCGGCCCGAGCCGCCCCCGCGGGTCGGCCTGGCCCTCCTGCCCGCCTGGCTCCTCCTCTTCGCCGTCGCCTTGGCGATCGGGCGTGGCCTTCCCGGCTCGTGACTACGGGGTCCGGGGCCGGGGCGATGGCCGGGCAAGACCCCTGGGGGCGACAGGCCGCGTTCAACGCCTCCAGCCGCGACCAGTGGGCCGGCTTCGAGGGGCATCGCCGCCGGGTCTCGGCCCTCCTCGGCGCCGGGCTCGCCCCGGCCTCGACCCGGCTCTGCGTCCTCGGCGCGGGCAACGGCAACGACCTCGACCTCCCGGCGCTGCTCCGGGCCCACCGCGAGGTCCACCTCGTCGACCTCGACCCGGCGGCCCTGGCCGACGGCGTGGCCCGCCAGGGCGTGGCCGATCGCCCGTCGCTCCGCCGCTTCGGCGGCCTCGATCTCACCGGCCTGCTCGGGGCGATCGCCGGCTGGTCGCCGCAGGCGACGATCGGCCCGGCGGACCTGGCGGCCCTGGTCGACTGGCCCTCGACGCGAGTCGGCCTGGCGTTGCCCGGCCCCTACGGCCTTGTTGCCTCGACGTGCCTGCTCAGCCAGTTGATCGGCAACGCCTCCGTCTCGGCGGGCGAGGGCCACCCTCGGTTCGCCGACCTCGTCCGGTCGATCCGCCTCGGCCACCTCCGGCTCCTGACCCGGCTGGTCGCGCCGGGCGGCTCGGCGGTCCTGGTTACCGACGTCATCTCGTCCGATGCGTCGCCTGTCTTGGCCACCGTGACCGAGCCGGAGTTGCCCGGCCTGCTCGATCGGCTCACGCGGGCCGGCGGCCTGATCCACGGCGTCAACCCGGCCGACATCCTGGCCGTCCTCCGGCGCGACCCGGTCCTGGCCGCCCGCGTGGTCGACCTCGAACCGGTCCCGCCCTGGCTCTGGAGGCTCCACGCCCGGTCCTACCTCGTCTGGGCCGTGGTCTGCCGGGTCGGCCCTCGCGCGTGATCTTCCGATTGGACCGAGATCGATCAGCCCCGGCCGACGAGCGGCATCTTGGTCGCCATCACGGTCAGGAAGAGGACGTTGGCATCGAGGGGGAGCCCGGCCATGTAGACCACCGCCCGGGCCACGTTCGCGACGTCCATCGTCGGCTCCTTGGCGATCGACCCGTCCGCCTGGACGATCCCGGCCTTCATCCGCTCGGTCATCTCGGTCTCCGCGTTGCCGATATCGATCTGCCCGCAGGCGATGTCGAGCCGCCGGCCGTCGAGCGCGGCGGACCGGGTGAGGCCGGTGATGGCGTGCTTGGTCGCGGTGTACGGGGCCGAGTTCGGCCTCGGCACGTGGGCCGAGATCGAGCCGTTGTTGATGATCCGCCCGCCCCTGGGGTCCTGCCCTCCCATCGCGCGGAACGCCTCGCGGAGGCAGAGGAACGCCCCGGTCAGGTTGACGTCGACCACCTTCCGCCAGTCCTCGACCGTCAGGTCTTCCAGCGGGACCGCCGGCGCGCCCGTCCCCGCGTTGTTGAAGAGGAGGTCGACCCGGCCGAAGGCGTGGACGGTCGCCTCGAACAGCTCGCGGACGGAGGCCGGGTCGGTCACGTCGGTCGGAACCGACAGGGCCCGCGTCGCCGCCTCGCCGGCCCGCCGCGCGGTCTCCGCCAGCGGCCCCGGGCGGCGGCCGGCGAGGGCCACCGAGTACCCTTCGGCCAGGAGGGCCAGGGCCGTCGCCCGCCCGATCCCCGACCCCGCGCCCGTCACGATCGCGACCTTTCCGGGAGGATTCATCTTCGCTCGACCTCGATTGGTAGTTGGGAAGAGGTGCAGCCCCGGACGCCGGGTGGCCCGGCTCGGGTCGGAGCGACCGACGGGCCCTCGGAGCGGCCCGGGTCGGATGGTATCGTGGGCGCGTCCCGCGCAGTCGCCCGACCCCCATCGAGGTCGAGGCTGCGGGGATCGGCCCTACCCCGACCGCGAGCCACCATGATCCAGCCAGCCTCCGCCCTCCTCATCATCATCCCGGCGATCCTCGCCATGATCCAGCCCGGCCTCGCCGACGAGCCCCCCTCGACCCTGACCCGGGAGCGAGCCTCCGCCTTCGCCCGCCTGGCCCTGAAGGGCGTGAGCAAGGAATACCCCAACAAGCCCGAGCACGTCCTGGCCGGGCCGGACGATGTGAAGGGGCCCGCCGCCCTCCACCCCGCCTTCTACGGCTGCTACGACTGGCACTCCTCCGTCCACGGCCACTGGATGCTCGCCCGGCTCCTCCGCCTCTTCCCCGACCTGCCCGAGGCCAGGGAGATTCGCCTCGTCTTCGGCCGGCATCTCACCGCCGAGGCGCTCCGGGCGGAACAGGACTACTTCGCCCGCAAGGAGGGCCGGACCTTCGAGCGTCCCTACGGCTGGGCCTGGCTGCTCAAGCTGGCCGAGGAGCTTCGGGGCTGGGACGACCCCGAGGCCCGCGAGTGGTCCGGCAACCTCCGGCCGCTCGCCGACGTCGTCGTCGCCCGCTACGTCGAGTTCTTCCCCAAGCAGACCTATCCGATCCGGACCGGGGTCCACCCCAACACCGCCTTCGGCCTCGCGTTCGCCCACGACTACGCCCGGGCCGTCGGCGACGATCGGCTCAAGGCTCTGGTCGAGGAGCGGGCCCGGTCGTACTTTGGCCGCGACGCCGACGTGCCCGCCTCGTGGGAGCCGGGCGGTTCCGACTTCTTCTCGCCGACTTTGACCGAGGCCGACCTGATGCGTCGCGTCCTCCCGTCGGCCGAGTTCCCCGCCTGGTTCGCCCGCTTCCTCCCCGGCGCCGCCCGGGGCGAGCCGAGGTCCCTCTTCGACTCCGCCACCGTCACCGATCGCGCCGACCCCCAGCTCGTCCACCTCGACGGCCTCAACCTCAGCCGGGCCTGGGGCATGCGGAGCATCGCCGCGTCCCTCCCGGCCGACGACCCCGCCCGCTCGGCCCTCGTCGCCTCGGCGACCCGCCACGCCGACGCCGCGCTCGCCCACGTCGCGAGCGGCGACTACGCGGGCGAGCACTGGCTCGCGACCTTCGCCGTCTACCTGCTCTCGACCCCCCCCGGCGTCGGCCCGGTCGCGGCGGGGCCTTGATCGGGAGGCCGCCCCCCTTTAATCTCCGGTGCGTCGCCCCCGCGGGAGGGTCCGTCCGGACTGCCGCGGTCGCGACCGCCCAGCCACGTCGGGAGCCTTTGGGGATGAGCGAGACCACGGCCGTCGCCGAAGCCAACCCGCTGCGTCAAGGGCTGCCCCGGACCCGGGTGCCCGACCCTTGCGCGGTCGTCCTCTTCGGGGCGACCGGCGACCTCACCCACCGCAAGCTCGTCCCCGCCCTCTACCACCTCGACCAGGGCGGCCACCTCCCCGGCGAGGTCGCCATCGTCGGCTTCGCCCGCCGCGACTGGTCCGACGACCAGTTCCGCGACGAGCTCAAGAAGAACCTCGCCCCCTCCAAAGACTCCGGCTTCGAAGCCTCCTGGTCGGAGTTCGCCCCCCGGATCTCCTACAACGCCAGCAACTTCGACGACCCCGACGGCTACGACCAGCTCAAGGCCCGCCTCGACAAGATCGACGCGACCCACGGGACCCGGGGCAACCGGCTCTACTACCTGGCCGTCTCCCCCGAATACTTCTCCGTCATCGTCGACCAGCTCGGCAAGGCCGGGTTGATCTACCCCGACGACCCCGACGGGCCCTGGAGCCGCGTGGTCATCGAGAAGCCGTTCGGCCACGACCTCGCCACCGCCCGCGAGCTGAATCGCGACGTCTCCCGGGTGCTCCGCGAGGACCAGGTCTATCGGATCGACCACTACCTCGGCAAGGAGACCGTCCAGAACATCCTGGCCTTGCGGTTCGGCAATGCGATGTTCGAGCCCCTCTGGGATCGCCGCTACGTCGAGTCCGTCCAGATCACCGCCGCCGAGGAGCTCGGGATGGCCGGCGGCCGGGGGGGCTACTACGACAAGTCGGGCGCCCTCCGCGACATGATCCAGAACCACCTCTTGCAGCTCCTCTGCCTCGTCGCGATGGAGCCCCCCGTCGACCTCGGCGCCGACGCCGTCCGCAACGAGCGGGCCAAGGTCCTCCAGTCCCTGCCGACCTGGAAGCCCGACGAGGTGGCGGACCACGTCGTCCGGGGCCAGTACGTCGCCGGGTCGATGCAGGGCGACGACGTCCCCGGCTACCTCCGCGAGAAGGGGGTGGCCCCCGACTCCACGACCGACACGTATGTCGCCCTCCGCGTGACCCTGAACAACTGGCGATGGGCCGGCGTCCCCTTCTTCCTCAGGACCGGCAAGCGGCTCCCCAAGCGGGCCACCGAGATCGCGATCCAGTTCCGCAAGCCGCCGACGAACCTCTTCGACGTCGACACCGAGGACAACGGCGGCTCCAACCTCCTGGTCCTCCGGATCCAGCCCAACGAGGGGGCCAGCCTCGCCTTCCAGGCCAAGATCCCCGGCTCGCGCCGCCGGCTCCAGGAGGTCCGGATGGACTTCCGCTACGGGACCGCCTTCGCCTCCCCGCCCCCCGAGGCCTACGAGCGACTCCTCCTCGACGTCATGCTCGGAGACCCCTCCCTCTACACCCGGACCGACGCCGTCGAGGCCGCCTGGAAGTTCGTCAACCCGATCCTCGAAGCCTGGGAAGCCCCCGGGGCACCCCGGCCCCTCGACTACCCCGCCGGGACCTGGGGGCCGGAAGAGGCCGAGAAGTTGATGGAGGGGACGGACACCGAGTGGCGGAGATTATGACGGTCGAGGCCGTTCCCCGTCGAAAAACCGAACCCAATCGGCCCCATGCTCTGCCCCCCGGAGGCTCAAACCCTATGGCCGAAGCGACATCCGACGCCTTCCTCAGCGGCCAGGGCATCCCGGTCGAGCCGGGGCAGATCGAGTCCGAGTTGCTCAGGCTCTGGGGGCCGGCCGCCGAGCGCGTGGGGGGGCCGGAGCTGGAGCATCCGACCGTCACCCGGATCGTCCTGGCCAACCTCGTCGTCGAGGCCGGGCCGGGATGCCCCGAGTGCCTGGAGGCGACCCTCGACACGGTGGTCGCCCGCTACCCCTGCCGCGCGATCGTCCTCCGCCGGACCGCCGAGCCCGGCCGCCGCGTCGGGGCCGAGGTCGCGGCGCTCTGCCACATGCCGTCCGCCGACCGGCCCCAGGTCTGCTCGGAGCGGATCGTCCTCCGCGCCGGGCCCGACGCCGTCGACCTCCTGCCCGGCGCCGTCCGCCCGCTCCTGGAGGCCAACCTGCCCTTCGTCCTCTGGTGGACCGACGATCCCCGCCGCTCGGCGCCCCTGTTCCGCGACCTCGCCGCCGAATGCACGCGGCTGGTGCTCGACCTGCCCGACCCCGACTTCGAGCCCGACGCCCTGGCCTTCGGCCTCGACCCGGCGGTCAACCCGTACATCCGCGACACCGCCTGGTTCGGGATCACCCGCTGGCGTGAGCTGGTCGCCCAGTTCTTCGACGGGGCGGTCGGCGGCGAGAACCTCGCGAGGATCGACTCGCTGGAGGTCCGCGCCGAGGTCGCCGCGGGCTCGCACGGCAAGGTCCCCCGGCTGGCCGCCTGGCTGGCCGCCTGGCTCGCCGGCCAGCTCGGCTGGACCCTCGTCGGTCGGGCCGAGGCCGGCCCCGGCCGGCTCCTCGCCACGTTCCGCGGGGCCGGCGGCGACGTGGCCGTCACCCTCCTGGCCGAGGAGGCGGCCGTCGCCGTCGACGTCCCGCAGATCCTCGGCGTCACCCTGACGACCCGGTCGGCCGACGGCCCCGGGACCTACCGACTGGCCCGGCTCGACGCCCGATCCCCCCAGGTCCGCGTCGACCTCTCGTCGCCCGACGCCTGCGCTATGCCCCGGATCGTGCTCTCGCCGGACCTCGATTCGCCGGGTCGGATCACCGCCGCGCTCGAATCGTCCCGGGTCGACCCGCCATTCGTCCGCGCCCTGCCCCACCTCCTCCGGCTCGTGGGAGTCGAGGGGGGTTGATCGGGCCGGCGACCCGATCCCTGAAGTCTCAGGCCCGCCGCAGCCGCCCCGCCGGGGAATGGGCCGCGAGGTCATCGATCATGTCGCGGACGGCCTGCGCGACGGCGGCTTGCCAGTCGTCGCCGAACCGGGCCTTCGCGGCGGGCTTCTGATAGGCGAAGGTGATCCCCCGCGAGTTGTTGACGAGGGCACCGAGCCCCTCGGCGTCGAACGCCGGGGCCACGTCGGAGGCGCTGCCGCCCTGGGTCCCGTATCCCGGGACCAGGAAGGGGACGCCCGGCAGGGCCGCGCGCAATTCCGCCAGCTCGGCCGGGTATGTCGCCCCGACCACCGCGCCGACCAGGCTATAGCCCGACTCCCCTCGGTGCGGGGCCGCCCAGGTCGCGAGCTTCTCGGCGACGTGCCGGTAGAGCGGCCGGCCGTCGGCGACGAGGTCCTGGAACTCGCGGGCCGACGCGTTGCTGGTCCGGACCAGGACGAAGATCCCCTTGCCCTCGCGCGCGGCCACCTTCACGAAGGGCGAGATCCCGTCGCTCCCGAGGTAGGGGTTCACCGTCATCCCGTCGACGCCCCACGACGACTCGAACTGGTTGCCGACCGCGACCTTACCCAGATAAGCCCGGGCGTACGCCTCCGCCGTCGACCCGATGTCGTTCCGCTTCCCGTCCAGGAGGACGATCAGCCCCCGGGTCCGGGCGTGGTCGGCCGTGGCGTGCAGGGCCGCGACCCCCTCGGGCCCATACGCCTCGTAGAAAGCCGCCTGGAACTTGACGACCGGCACCAGTGGGGCGACCACATCGAGCACGCCCCGGCCGAAGTCTTCCAACGCCCTCGCCACCCCGGGGCGGTCGCCCGGGTAGCGATCGAGGAAGCCCGGTGGCAGGTCTTCCGGCCTCGGGTCGATCCCGACGCAGACCGGGGTGGCCGTCCGCCGGATGGCCGCCATCAAGGAGTCGCCGAAATGCACGGGAACAATCTCCGCGAGGCCGCATTGACAGTTCGTTGCCGCATCTTACAATGGGCGAACCACCCGGGGGAAGCCTCCGGTGACGGGGCGTAGCGCAGTTTGGCTAGCGCGCTAGACTGGGGGTCTAGAGGTCGTGGGTTCAAATCCCGCCGCCCCGACTTTTTAAGTGACAAACTGACAAGGACCTAGGTCGAGACCTGCCGGGTTACAAATCGCCAGGTTACAAACCGGGGTTATAATATCGTCCGGTTTTCTTGTCCGGTGGCATGAAGAACCAGTGTCAGGGGGACCCGCTCGGGTCCCCTGACCATTTCGAAGGGCCATCCGTCCGGGCCTCCATCACTTCCGGCGATTGATCGCCACGACGTCGTGGTTCAAACCGGTTCATCTGCCAGCAACCACGCTCTGGGGGCGGCTATGTCCACGCCCACGACGATCAAGCTGAACCACAAGGCTGTCCTCTACTACGAAGCCAGGACGTGGCCCTCGACTTTCCAGCGACGGCCAATATCTAGATCGAGGAGGCGAATGACTAGTGGTCCACCTCCGTTGAAATGCGGGGTAGAAACCTGCTCATGCGGCGGTCTCTTGCTCAAAGGACTCCGCAAAACGACAGAGGTTGCCCACTAGTGGGTCATTCGCGTTGGGCATGGCCATAAGTCGCACCCCCGGGGTAGGATGAGCGGCCTCTCGACCCACGGAGGCCGCCATGTCTCGCCGCAAGAAGGATCCTCTCCGCCCCCTCACCGA
>JAABUX010008890.1_pt1 | contig 11492 bp, 22 predicted proteins | sample 5561851 | NCBI WGS metagenome assembly JAABUX01 (sample SAMN10711883, study PRJNA513361) | rock metagenome | isolation source: Antarctica rocks | place: Antarctica: Victoria Land, Richard Nunatak red sandstone | collected 2016-01-03 | reverse complement strand
AACGGCAGGACGATGGTTCGTGAGGTAAGTCAGACCTGCTGCCATGTGATCATTTCGATGATCTCCTCAAGCGTCCCAAAGCCGCCAGGCAGCGCTACGAATGCATCTGCCTCTGCTGCCATCATTGCCTGCAACACACTGCTGCACCGTGCGCTCGCGCCATTAAATCCCGAGACAATCAGCTCCGTGAGGTTGAGTGTGTTGCGCTAGCTCAGGGCCCACCTTCCGGGTGTGCATGTCGCTGACTACCCTGACTTCTCCGACTGCCTTGCCGGACACTTCGCGGGGCTGCAGGGCATCGGGTATCACGCCAACCACGCTTCCTTCCCCCAAGCCCTCGAACACCTGCAGCAGGCTGTAGCTCAGGCCGCAGTCGAGCTCACCCAAGGTTCACAGCGCGCCGCCGCTTGCAAGCCTCGCAGGCAGAGCAGAGTGAGGTGAAGAGCGTTTCATTCCCTGCGTATGGACAGCGTACCGTCCTCGCAATGACGCCCATGAGGCCGACGCTGCCGCCGCCGTATACAAGCCCAATGTTTCGCCTGGCCATCTCCTTCCCTAGCTCAGTGGCTGCTTCCATGTACACTGGGCTGCTGCCGTCACTGGCGCCGCAGAACACCGCTATCCTGCGTGATCGGCACGGTAACATCCGAGCCTGACGGAACAAACCTCACAAGGCGCTTGAGGTCAATGGTTCAAGTTTGCGATGGTGCATCTGCTTGCGGGAGTTGTCACGCTGGCAGGCGACAACGATCTGTGCGCCCACCTGCGAAACCGGCTGCCGGCCTGTTGTCTGCTGTCGTCCTGAGCTGCTGCTATGTGCACGCCGGTGCCCATCAGCACGGCCTGATCCTCCCTATTCGCTGCTGCCATGGCTAGAGGAAATCTCCGGCGCTGCAATTGAAGTGTCGCTGTGATCTGCCGTGCGTAGTTTTTGCAGTCAATCAAGCAATGCGATTTGATCACAGGAGCTGCGGACAGTTGCAGATACATACTTTGCCGTGTTGGCCTTGAGGGCTCAAAAATCCACGTTTGATCGGCCGAGCTGTCACTCAGATCGGTGTATCTGTCGTGTTGTCACTTTATGTGTTTTGCGAGTTTGCTGCAAGCCACTGCCCCCCACTAGCCAGGGAAGGGTGTCCTAAACTCCAGTGCTGTGCCTCTCCACCGACGGCACCGGTCTGTGCGAGGCAAAGCGGCGGCACATGGCGGGCATGGGTCTGCTGGAGCGCCTGATGCTGGCGTCGCCGCGGGATCTTGTCGCGCAGACGCCCGCCGCAGGCAGCACGACGCTCGCTGGCCTGTACGATCAGTGCCGCGCGGCCGGACTAACGGCACAGCCGGCGGAGAGCGACGTGCACCGCCTGCATGCGCTGTGCGCAGATGCCTTGGCCCCCAGCATCAACACGATCCTGTGCTCGTTCACTTGAAATGAGGCGTATGCAGTTGGTTGTACCAGGACTGTGCTTGCACCCCGACATACATGACCTTGGCAGGGCCCATGCCACATGTGCCTGTCACGAAGCCATGCGCCATGTCCATCCGCTGCACCAGGTCTACACGACACGTGATAGGGCTGCCCTGGCCTGCGCAGCTTCGACGTCGCGTGGCGGCACGGGCTGGCGTCCTTCGTGTGCGACTACCTGGCCGATGTCTGCGGCGACCCGCAGACCAGCGCCGACCCGGTGCGCGCGTACCTGCTGGACGGCCGCTGCGTCGCGGACTGGAGCCAGAAGGCACTGCAGCGCATGCGCAGCAGCGTGCGCCAGGTGCGCTGCCAGATGTGCACGCAGACTCCATTGCCGTGTTGCGTCAGCATTGGGCAGCAGCTGCAACACTTAGATAGGGAGCCGCCGCTCTGGCAGAGTCGAGAGAGGAGGGGGGCAGCCAGCGACGCTAGCGACATTGAAGCAGTTGCAGTGCTGGTCTCAGGGTCAGAGGGAGCGTCAAATGACGCTGGGCGCAGGTGCTGGCGGCAGGACTCGACGCACCAGGCGTCAGCGAGCAGCTGCACGCCGAAGCGCTGCGGGCTGCGGGCCTGCTGGCGGTCGTGCGCGCCGTGGACACGACGGACAGGTGTGCAAGCCTCCTGACCATCATCCGTGCCTTGGCTTGTAGTCAGGGCAGGGCAGGCTCGTGGGCAAGACAGGGACTCGTCATGTACTCGCACCTCCGCGATGGCTCAGCACGGCCAGCGTGTGTTCGTAGCGTTGTGCTGGCATCTGATCGTGTTCTGGCTGTGCTGTGCAGCGACACGAACAGCGGCGCAGCCTCTGAGGTCATGCGCATCCACCAGACGCTGCAGGTGAGCGCTCACCAAAGTTGCTCAGTCTGCCTGTAGGATGTCAGCAGATGGCGGGTGTCAGCAGAGCCCATTTCGCCAGATTGCCCTTGCTGTGTGTCGTGGTCAGGGTCGACAAACAGATGTGTTCACGAGTTCCACCAATGCAGGTGTGCGAGTGGTTGCTGCAGTACAGCCTGGTGCCAGCGCGGCCCTACGGGCAGCACTCGTCTGAGCAGGCGTGGCGATCGCGGGCCAACAAGCGGCGCGACGCGGTTGCACCGAAGCCGCTGCACATCGCTGGCCTCCTGCAGCGGCTCAGAGATGTGGTATGTGCCCTTCAAGCGCTATGTAACCACAAGACACATGTGAGACTGCATCTTGTTGTCGCTAGTCAATCAACCTCGAAACGTCATTCCGTCCAGCTCCATAGCATCAAGGCACAGTCTGAGAAGCTGCTGACAAGCATTGACTGCCGCCTCACAAGATGCTCGTCATGTCAGGGTCGCGTCGACGCCTCATACCCACCGCAAGGTCTGAAGAGCGCCGTGGAGCTGTTCCTCGCCGGCTCCCCGGCGGTGGACGCCTTTCAGGGGAAGCTGGCCTATCTGCAGTACACGCTGCTGGACCTCAACGTGCCCTCGGTCTGTGCCGGGCTCAGGTACGCAAACACTGCTGAAAGCCCAATGCCGCTCGGGATACCGTGTAGGTTGGCTGTGCGGACGTCTTGTGACCTGCTCATGGAAGTGGCATATCAATGTCGCTCTGTTGATGGTCGTGTATGGTCGCGCAGAGATGGTCTCGGCTTGCCAGCCGCGGGCGTGGAGCAGACGAGAGCCGGCTTTCTGCTAGACGAAGCGGCGTGCGGCCAGGATGCCGGCGGTGCTTTGCAGGAAGCCTGCCGCATCCTGCCTGGTGCGCTGGGTTTCGACGGCTTGAGCACATTCCACTAGGCTGGCATACGCTCGTGGAACAAGCACTTAACGATGCAGAGCATGTGCAGGCATCGCATGGCGCGACCTGCCCCTCAGCTTCGTGACAGCGCTCGCCGACCGGGGTGCTCTGGCCACGGCCTTGGCGGTGCAGCAGGCACGGGTGCAGCCTGCCATCGCTGCCGCCGATGATAGCACGCGGGCGCTGCAAGAAGCCGAAGCCGTCCTGCAGATCACCATGCACTTCGGCCTCGTCCACGAGGCCTTCTGCCAGGCAAGCCGTGCGGCATCTATCTTTGAGTGGCGGCTGTTTGTGGGTCATGCTCGCGCGGGTTTCCGGTGGTGTCAGGCCTTACCTGTCTCAGTGGCAGGCTTGAACTCGCCTAATTGGTTTATCCTCAAGGTTACGCTACAGTTCACTGCTGCTATTTGTCGTACAAGGCCTGTAAACGCTCAGGCACGCGACGATGCTGTGCTGTAGATTCGCCAACATGTGGCGAGCGTCAGCGAGGCGGAGCAGTCACACCATGCGCGCCATCTGCTGCACACCCTTGTGGACTTGACAGAGGAGACGAGCAGCTGGACCGCCGTGCTGAAGCTCCCGTTCAGCGCAGCCGAGCAGGCGGAGCTAACAGCTTTGCTCCAAGACCCGCGCCGTGCCAGCGCCGCAGCCAAGCTGCCACTCATGCTCCTGCAGCGTGGGCGCCTTGCAGAGGCACTGACCGCTGCCGCCAAGCTCCCGCCAGGCACGCAACGCAGCCCGCCACATGTGTTCGACACGCAATGCGGTCGCAGCCCTTGTCATCATGCTGCTTCTCAGAGAGCCTCGGCAAAAGATGCCCCCACTTGATGCCTTATAGCCTTCGTTCTCCTCTCAGACTTGGCAGCAGCTCTCTCACCCATGTCTGACCATGACTCCGCATGCGTGCTGCCGCAGGGTCCGATATCAGTGCAGACCTCAGCCGGACACTCACAGCTGCAGCGGGGCTGCTGCCTGCGGCACAGCAGAACCTGCGGGTGCACGGCGCCGCGGGCCGCAGCGGGATGCTGAGTTTGTCACAGTCAGCGCAGGTGCAACCTTTGCCATGCTGCGCTGCGCAGTGGCGCCGCTGCACATGTTCCACACGGCGCGCAACTGGCATGGTTGCAGTGCTGCTCGCAACGCCTGCGACGTTCGCTGGCAGGCTAGGCCTTTGTGCTTTGGCAAATCGCTCATTGCCCAAATGACTTGAGATGTTGTGATGGCGCAGGATGATTGGGGCGGAGACCGTGGCGAGGCCGTTCTGCCGCCAGGTACGCCCAGCCGTCTGCAGGCGCTACACGTCGGAGCGGCTGGTCAGCAGGCTGCTCCATTGCTGGGCGGCAGGCTGCACCCGGACAGCGCGGAATACGCAGCCCCAGGTGCGGTCCTCATGAGCAGGGCGCACTGCTAACGCCTGTGGATGGCTTGATTGCTCTGTGTGACATCGTTTGAGCCTGTGCCGAGTGCCGTAGGTGTTGAGGCCCAGCCGATGGACGCATTTGATGACACGCCTGCGGACCTTGAAGCAGCGAACCTCGAACAGGCACCGCAGTACACCCAAACTCCAGCAGCGCAGGTGGGCCGGCTTGTGTGTGTGGCATTCCTACCTGTGCCCACGCTGACGGTGTCTAGCTGAAGGCGACGCTCACCATTAAGCTGCTTCGTGCTTGTGGCAGGCTGTCTCGGCCCGCACCGATGACCCAGGGACAGCCGCAGGGACAGCCGACACGCCATTTGGCGGGACCGCCAAACCCCGAACGGGTCCTCGGCGGGTGAAGCGCGCGCGGCTGGGCAGTAAACGCTGAACATCATGCAGCTTGCATGCTTCTGCACTGCTTACGAGCCTCTCCTGACCTCATCGTGGTGAGTTGTGACAAACGGTGGCGAGGCTAGTAGTCGTTAAACAGTGCGATGAGGCGGCTCAGGTTCAAGAGTTGAATCTGCAGGAAGTTCTGTATCTTCAGATAGCGCTTCACTTGGTCACCATATAGCTGGATGGCCACCCTCCGCTTCTCCACGTCAACATTCGGCGACACGAGCTCCAGCACCTGCGCTTTGCACAGTCCCATCTTTTCGGTAGCTCCCAACACATATGCCACAGATGTCATGAGGCGCCACACGTTCTCCGCTGACAGGGAGTTAGCAATCCCAGCATGGGTGCCGCGCCTCTTGGTGTTGACTGTGTTGGTGCTCCAAGCGCAGCTTTACATTGAGGGCAGCCTTGTACACTGCCCGTGCATTCGCGCCGTCTGCCGCTGTGGAGTCTGCGTGGAGTGTGTACATCGTACGTGACGGCACGTGATCCGCTGCTTTCGGAATGTCCTGCGTCACGATTAAACACGTGTTGCGGCAGCGCACTTCAACACATGTGGGTCTCTAACACAGTCAGGTTTTGTAGATTCAGCTGTGTGAGCCACCCGGCACATGGTCATCAGAGGCAATGTACCTGAAGCCGGATGGTGCCGGCCTTGAGCATGCGGTACAGCAGCTCGCGGGTGTCCTTCATGGGGAGCATGGCCTTCTCCGACACCTGCTTCTGCTCTAGCTGGCGCAGCGTCACCAGCAGCCGGTACACCCGCAGCCCTGGCTGCCCAAATTGCTGCCTGCAAGCTCTGACACAGCCAGTTCAGATCGAGGACCGCTCCTTTTGTTTCTTCGGCGATCACCTTCTGCATGAGAGGACCGGTCTCATCGCAACTGCTATCCTCGCCGCAAGCAGGCTGTCACCCGCGGGCACTCTAGGCAGCATGGCTGGTATGCGCATGCCTTATGGAACCTTCGAGCTCCTTCCGCCGCAGCGCAGCCACGACGCGGTCCACGTTGACCCAGTATCTGGTGTCCATCACGCTGTGGCCCGAGCTGCCGATCAGCTCATCCTCATCCTCCATCAACATGCTGCACACAAGTCGCACTGGGTTGAATGCTCAACACGTAGGCGGCAGCAAGGCATTGGCTCAGTGAGGATCAGACCGGTTGAACCTCAGCTCCGTTGCATCTAATTGAGAGGTCCGGGAAGTCAAGGCCATAGCTGCAAGAAGCATTTGCGCTCTGCTGAGTAGCAGCATGCAATCCGCATAGACTTTGCAAAGGCTGGTCAGAGGCCTGTGTGCTGCGGTGAGACACACGTGAGGACGGACTGCAGCTCGCGCTCGTCCTTGGCCGCTGCGCCTGCCGGGCTGCTGCCCCTGGCGAGGCGCTGGGCGGTGCGCCAGACGGTGCCCAGCGGCACCGGCTCGGACTGCCCATCTGGTCCCCAGGGGGACTGCAACATGGCGGCGACGGCCCCCGCCGCGCGCGGCCCGTGCTTGTCGCCCACCAGCTGGACGCAGGCCTCCAGCTTGAGCCGCCGCGTCAGCTCGCCCATGTTGGCCCGCCACACTGGCACATGCTCCCCGGCTGCGCCCATAACAGCACCCGCGCTGAACCCTAGGACTCACCACAACATCTAGGTATGCAGCTGCCGGGGCGGCACCAGCTCCTTTGCGAACACGGTCGAGCGAGGCAGGGTGACGAAGCGCAACCAACCTGCATTGGAGTCGCCATCGACTCGTCGTCTCTTGGCAGCCGGCGCATCTGCTGCAGCCTCTCCATCCTGTGCGCCGTTGCTGCGATCACTCGCTGCCTGCGGTGATGCAGCCTCCGAGAAGCGCGCCGACCGATAGTCCCTGTGCGCCAGCTCCGCCGCGCGCGCGGAGATCTCCGCGTCCGTGGCCTCCTTCTCGGCTCGCCCGCGTCTCTTGACGGCATTGTCGTGGATCTGCGGCTCATGCAAGGAAGCAGTCGCTTTGCTGTTGACGGCAACGGTCGGATCGAGGAGCAGCAGTTGTCAACGCCGGTCGACGGAGGCAAGTGTCAGGCAGCACTGCACGTCAGCGCAGGTCGTCACCAGAACTGCGCAACAAGGCTATAGTTATGCGCCTGCAATCCACCACTGCTCAGCTCCTTGCCAAACCCCCTACGCTACCCGTGGCTCCAGTCCCACTCTCACAAAGCCAATTTTATCGGTTGTCGCCCTTCGGCGTGCCATCTGTGAGCCGTGATGACATCAGCGCAGCATTGCTCGTGTTGCAGGGCCTGAGGATGACATGCTACACCTTGCAGAAGTCTGCAAGGTGTCCGCACCTGGGTCTTGATGCGGGGTAGCGTGGATGGTGGGCACTGCTCGACGAGCCGCTGCTGCAACAGGGCGGCGAACACTGCGCCCAGCTGGTCGCTCACGTCGTCCGACTCCACTTGCAAAGCCTCCGTGACTGCCCCCAGGAGCCGAGCCTTGCTGTACCCGCCCCACAAGTCAGTCGTAATTTAGGTTGTATCAAGGCAGGATGGGGCCTCCTGTGTGAAGCTCGGTCAGATGGGGTGCTAACAACCCTGGCCAATGAATGTGCTGACGACACCTGAGGCGGCCGTGCTGGAAGAGCACGTTCATGAAAGACTCGGCGACGGCCCCAGGCTGGAGGCTGGTGTCCTCGACCGCCGGGGTCATCTCGAAGTTGTCGCGGATGCACAGCAGCATGTCGGGCATCCTGCGACAGCACTGGCGGCTTGACAACATGAATCAAGACGTAAGGCAGTCTGCGTGTGTGCATCACATCGACAGGTACAGGCGGCAATGTTGCCTGCCTGAGGGTTTGGACTGCAGCAGCAGTCTCCAGCTGATAAACATAGGTGACGCGTGGTTGTGCTTGGCCGCGGCGCTGCTCCTCCTGGGACGCCGACAGGACAGCATGACGCATGCATGCAGGTTTTGTGCTCTCGCATGCAGAAGCATAGGCGGGCAGGCAAGCCAGTAATGTGCCGAGTGGCGCGGACCGTTTGCAGGTACGAAGACACGCAGTTGTGCTGCATGAGTATGAGCAGCGCTCGCCGCAGCGTCGCTGCCGGCAACCCTGCAGTTCAAGTGCGAGTGAGGGTCCAGCAAATACGGCGCATGTCACCGGTCTCGAACGCGGGGAGCGTGGTCGCATCAGGGTCTCTGATGGATACCTGTGCTTTGCAGGAGCTCGGGAAGCTTTTGCACGCCGTTCTTCTGCAGTGAACGGCATGTCACCTGCCCAGATGCACAACAGTTCCTGAGGCGTGAGCGAGGCAAGAAGGGTGTGGGGGAGGGGGTGGGTATCGATGCTGATTAGATGAATTTGGATCTGTATGGTATCTGCACCTCTGCGGCGGCCCCAAAGTGCTCCTTGATTACGAGGGCAGCTAGTTCCTGAGCTGCGGGGATCTGTGCTTTCATTTTCAATTTCACACTGCGCTGAGGCAAGTATGCATGCAACGCTCCGCAAAATCTACTCAAACGTTAAGACGACAGCTGAACCTAGCCTTGCTGCATGTTTAATGATACTACACATCCACCGGGAAAAAAGTTGCCAATCAATGAGACAAGACGCGATACCAGATCACCATGCAAAACGGACCCAGTGGTGAGCACGAACAATTTAGATGCAGCGCAAACTGCCAGCTGTCAATACACGTAGAAAACACAGCGACGGTTAGTACAATTCCATGTGGGTTCATCATCGTGTTCGGCTCGCGCGAAAGAAGCAAGCAAAGGTTTGATGGGGTGTGCCGAAAGCACCACAGCTGTGAGCAATTTGGCTCACTGGGGTGGCTAGCCGGAGGCAGCCAGCCTTGGGACCAAAGCCACCGCTGCGCCGACGTTGAGCGCCCCATATTTGATCCTTTTTGGACCTGCAACGGTCAATGCAGTGTTAAATCAGATCTGTGGCAACCAGCAGGACTCTGGAAGCGTCCGCATGAGCGTGCCTGTGCCCTGCACGCACCTGCGAGCGGCTTTGCCGAGCCGACCAGTGTCTTGATCACCTTTTGCGCCAGGCCTTTCCGTCCGACCGTGCTCGTGTTGTAGCCAAGCGTCGCGAACCTGCATCAGCCGGAGCAGACTGTGAGCACATTGCTGCCCTGCTGCCGTGCCGCCACAAGGTATTGCTGCCACAAGGTATCACTTCCACAGAGGGGAGCACTCCACCTGTTGAGAACGATTGCAGCGGCGCCCGTCACATGCGGAGTCGCCATGCTGGTGCCGGTCATCTGCGCTAAGCACCATCATCAGAAAAACATCCTCCTCCTCAGGACACGCCTCATCGCAGAAGGCCAGAGTGGTTTGAAAGGTCTGTTGGAGGCATTTGCAGCATTGGGGTGGCATGCGCAACGACATGTAATGCCAGGGTTGCCCCACCTCTATGTACGTGCCGCCAATGGCTAAACCGAGCACCCCAACCCCTGCGAACGCCAGGCTGCAGCTCGGATTGGCTGTTTCTTCAGGTTTCACTTGCTGCCGTTGGACAGGTGCTGTTCAGGCACTGGCACCTGGTGCAACGAGGTCCACGGTTTTGGGACCGTAGTTGCTGCTTCCCCACAGCGCGCCAGTCTGATCGAGAGCTCCGACCTATCACAGCGACAGCTAGCACGGTCATGGCATATACATGACATCACCATGGACGCTGAGCCTGCAAGTGAGCAAGTGACATAGAGCATCGTAGGCAGCACGGGGCCCGCTCACCGACAGTAGATTGGGGTTCGGCAACGTGCTCGGCACGTGCGGCTGCGTGTCAGTGCTGAGTGCATCGTTGCCGGCCGACGACACCACCAGCACGCCCCGGTGGTTAAGGGTGCTCATAGAGCTCTGCGTGTGGTTGGCAGCCCTGTTCAACCAGTGCATCATATGTGCCCAGCATGAGCTGCATCACATGTGGCGGAGCAGCTCTTAGCGCGAGGCAGTGAACACACCTGCAGGGCAGCTGAGCTACTGTACTGGCCCCACGAGTTGGAAATGATGTGAGCTCCTTCGTTCGCACAGTACTCAAAGCACAAGATGGCGTTTGACAGCAGGCCTGTGCCGCTCGCGTCCAAGAACTTGCAGGCTGCACAACAGCAAGGTCACTCATCAGCATCATGCAATGGTAATACAAGGTTGTGCGTGGGTTCCAGCGATCTGCTGTAAAGCAGAGGTCGGCCATGCCATGGTGGACTCACATATGAGATTCGCAACCTGTGCGACCCCTGCACGCCATGAAAACCATGTCATGTCGCATTTACCAGTCGAGCACTTTCAGGCAGGGCAATCACGTCAACCCACCTGTGATGCCGATTTTGTTGTTGCCTGTTGCTCCCACAACACCTACAGCAGCACACCCGCTGTCAGCTCCTGCGATTACCCACGTGCCGTGGCTGAGTAGAAGGGCACCAAATATCGCCATTGCACCTGCCACGAAGGTCCCGTGCCCATTATCTGCGCAAACCGACAGCACTCCGATGAGATGCAGTGGCAGCCGGCTGGGGACAGGGTCCCAGCATCAGCGTCGTGCAAATGTGGGACGGTGCAGCAGTCACAGCAGAGACTAGAGACCGGTCCACAAGCGCACCATCAAGTGGCATTCCAGTGGCAGGTTGCTGCGTGAAGTCTGCTCCATGGACGTCGTCTATGACACCATTTTTGTCGTCATCGATGCCGTTGTTGGGTATCTCGCCAGGGTTCCTGATCGCAGCGCAGCCTCATCAGCATCTGCGCCACCATGCAAGGCGCAAGTATAGGATGTGGGGCACTGTTGGTAACAGTACCTCCACAGGTTGGACGTCAGGTCCCTGTTGTAAAGATCGGTGCCGGTGTCGACCATGCACACCACGACCTTGTGGCTGCCATATGCGCTGGCCTTCCACGCCCCCGTGGCATTCACCATCACCACTGCAGGCTGTGTCTTCAGCAGCGGATCGTTGGGGTGAGCGCGGCTATTGATCGTCACCGTCGAGTCCGGCTCGCACATGTCAACCTCTGCGGACCAATCTCGTGTGTTGATTCATCAGCAATCATCTGGTGCGCAGAGCAATCTGTTGCGTAGACAAGCGCCTGCCATTGCTGGCGGTGCCACACCTGCATTCTGCTGCACCAGTGCAGCGCATAAGCTGGATGCTGAGGGCGCCTTCTTCGCCTTCTTCAGCCATGCCAAATACCACGGCACAGCAGCAACAGCTACCCTGGTCGGATCGTATGCGACTACCTGCAGGCCCGTGGCGTCATAGAGGGGCTGCAGGGCGTCCGCAGACTGCGAGACGGGTACAGATTCGACAGACGCCGTGAGAGGCGCAGTACCCGTCCGCGCAACCAGAAGTCGCTCAGCCGCTGCAACTGATACCTGCAGCAGGAAAGCTCGTGTTGCATCGCAAGTCACTCCAGCATCGACGTTGCTGCCAAATATGCTGTCAGACCGACGCCACTCATTCCCCTCTGGAGCTCGAGGTGCTTGCT
>JAABUX010008889.1_pt1 | contig 11492 bp, 9 predicted proteins | sample 5561851 | NCBI WGS metagenome assembly JAABUX01 (sample SAMN10711883, study PRJNA513361) | rock metagenome | isolation source: Antarctica rocks | place: Antarctica: Victoria Land, Richard Nunatak red sandstone | collected 2016-01-03 | reverse complement strand
GACAGCGTGGACTGGGATACCACGCAGAACCTGATGATCGAGGGCGACAACCTCGAAGTCCTCAAGCTCCTCCAGAAGTCCTACGCCGGCAAGGTCAAGCTCATCTACATCGATCCGCCCTACAACACTGGCAAGGACTTCGTCTATCCCGACAACTTTCAGGACAGCATTCAGAACTACCTCGAGCTTACAGGTCAGGTGGATGGCGATGGGCGTAAGCTCTCAAGCAACACGGAAACATTAGGTCGGTTTCACACCGACTGGCTCAACATGATGTATCCCCGTCTAAAGGTGGCTCGAAACTTATTGCGGGAGGACGGAGTACTTGTCATGAGCATCGATGACAACGAAATAGAACGTCTTCGATTAGCGTGCGATGAAATATTCGGTGAAGAAAACTTTTTAGCGCAAATCTGCGTGCAAAGTAATCCTCGCGGGCGGCAGTCTGACACATTCTTAGCCACGGTTCATGATTACCTTCTTGTTTACGCAAGAATTAAGGGCCGCGCAATTATTGGGGGTGCCGCCCTTACGGACCAGCAGAAAGCAGAGTTCGACCTTAGAGATTCTGACAACCAACCATATCGGTTACTTGGCCTTCGCCAACGTGGTTCGGAGTCGCTCCGCGAAGATAGGCCGGATATGTATTTTCCGATTTACGTGAACACGGAGAAGTTGACCGTTTCTCTAGAACCTACAGGAGGGTTCACAGAGAAAGTCCTTCCACGTAAATCTACGGGTGAAGATGGACGGTGGATGTGGGGTAAAGACAAATGCCAGAGAGATATCCACCTACTCGTGCCACGTCTTATTGAGCGACGCTCCGAGTTTGATGTATTCGTAATAGATTATCTTGATAAAGACGGCCAGGAACGTTCGCGTAAATTCAAGACGATCTGGGATAGCAAAAAGTTGAATACGCAGAACGGCACCCAAGAAGTAAAAGATCTTCTTGGGTGTGCCGCTATGCCTTTCCCAAAGCCTGTTGCACTGCTACAGGATATTGTCCGGCTTGGTGCCAGTGATGGTGATTTAGTACTGGCAAACTCTACCGTTACTAAAGCTGCCGCATAGCTGAACATGCGGCACTTTTCACGGTCGTATCATCGGTGAAACCGTCTCTTTGACAACTTAAACTTGATTGAGGTAAGATAGACGGTAATGGCTGCCCCTTTGCTTGAGGAGGGATGCGGTATGAACCGTCCAGAGCTTGCCGTCGTCCATCGCGTCGAAACGTCTCTTGTCCCCATTCTTTTCCCCGAAATGCTCGAGGACCACCATGCGCTTTTGCAGAGTTATTTGGACACCCACATCACGCGTAACCATAGCGACCGTACGCTTGACTCCGAGCGACGTTTCCTCACGGGCTGGTTCGAGGGGTTCATAATGCCGGACGACGCTCATCCCGAGGGGCAGAGGCAACTGCTACTCTGGGAGGCCATGGCCCCGCTGGTGGGGCGGCAACGCGTCGTTGCCTTTTCCAAAGGGCTCGCCGAAGCCGGGCTCAAGCCGCGCACGATCATTTCGTACCTCGGTTATCTGCGTCGACTGTGCCAGTACGTCCTCGACTACCCGTACATCCCCGGCGACGCGGCCCAACCCATCGCCGCCAAGTATGGACGCATCGAGCAGCCGGTCCTCGAATACGACTACCCTGTCCATGTGATTGATCAGGAGGAGGAGGGGTTTGTCCTGACGGGTGCACGCCTGACGCAGTTCTATGATTTCGTCCGCTTGGAGTACATCGGCGGCAATCAGAAGAAATTGCCCGCCTCTCGCGACTACACCATGATCGTCGTGGCGGGGGAGAGCGGGCTGCGGGCCAATGAGATCTTGAGTCTGGATGGAATCGGACCGCACCGTGACCTCTTCTACGAGCAGAATCGCATCCAGACGCGTCACGGTAAGGGGACCAACGGGTCGGGGAAACGCGTCCGCAAGACGATCTTCACGCCGTTCGCGCAGGACACCGTGCGCGTGTATGAGGGGCAGATCCGTCCGCACTTCCCCGATGCGAAGGCCAATACAGCGCTCTTTCTGACTGAGGGGGGTGCGCGCATCAGCTACAAGGATATGTGGCGCAACCTCCACGTCATCGTCCAGGCTGCCAGGAAAGCGGGCCTGGATATGCCGCCCAAACTCTCCTGGCATAGCCTCCGCAAGTCCTTCGCCACCAATTTCATGGAGAGATATCCTGGTCGCCCCTGGGTCCTAATGGACATGATGGGCCATATGAGCCCGAGCACGCTCCACCGGTACGTCAAGCACAGCCGGGCGTACTATGACCACGCCCTCGATCAGATCGTCGGCGAGTTGGTGCCCGATCGCATTCACATGGAAGGGGTGGTCTGATGCCCGTCGTCTGGGGTCTCAAGAAATGGCTGGCAGTCGAGCGGGACATCTACCGTCCCATCGAGTTGCAAACCTTGCTCGCCGAGAAGGCAGGCGTGCAACTTTCCCTCCAGGCCGTCTCTGCTCTGATCAATGGTAAGCCCAACGCCCTGCGGCTGCAAACGATCCAGGCCCTCTGCAACGCCCTGGAGTGCGAACTCTCCGACTTCTGCAACGTGCTGCCCGATACGGCCACTGATCAGAAGAAGGCCCGCAAGGTGGCCGGGATCGCCCCTACCCGACTCTATGGGGGCAAAGCGGTCCATGATGCCGCCAAAGAGAGCGCCTTCCCCGATCCGCACACGTATGTTGCGCCCCTCCGAGATACTCAAGGGGAGGGCTGATCCGATGGCGGATGCCGAGGCCACACTCTTGAGCTTGCGCACTCGTGTCGCGACGTTCGTGCGCGAGCGCGATTGGGAACAGTTCCACAACGCCAAAGACCTCGCCAGCGCCATTGCTATCGAGGCGGCGGAGCTGATGGAGCTATTCCTATGGAAGACGCCAGCTGAGGTCGAGTTTGTCGCCGCAGATCCCGACTCCAGGCGCAGGATCGCGGAGGAACTGGCTGACGTGCTGATCCTATGCCTGAATCTGGCGAACGGACTCGAGATCGATGTCGCCGATGCTGTGATCGCCAAGGTGGAGCTGAACGAGGCTAAATATCCACCCCACCTAGCCCGGGGCAAGGCGGACAAGTATACGAACTACATCGGCGACCGCGCGAACCCTGTGGCCAACTGAGGAGAGAGATGGATATGGAGCGCACGCCCGCATCGATGGATCACTTCGTTTACCTGGTTAGCTGCGCGAACGGCACGCTCTATATTGGCTACAGCACTCACGTGCAGCGGCGGATCGACAGTCACAATGCCGGGCGCGGAGGGCGCTACACGCGGATCAACCGGCCCGTCCGGTTGGTCGCCGTGTGGCCTTTTAACAGCAGAGCCGAGGCGTTGCAGGCCGAACGGCGCTTGAAGCGTCTTTCAGCCGAGCGCAAATTAGCAATGGCTGAGTCTGTGGCCGCATCGACCGAGGATGGGGCATGAGCGTTAAGCCACGCCCCGTCCGCCAGATCGTCTGCGAACGCTGCGGTCGTGCTGGCTGCACCGTGCTTGTGGGCCGCGACCTCTGTCGCGCCTGCCATCGCAGCGAACCTAGCGCCCGTTGCGTTCGCTGCGGCTTGATGCGGCACAATATCGCGGAAGCGACCGGATTGTGCCCCCGGTGCATGGGAATGATCGCCCGGCCCGAGTCCCCCTGCCGCTACTGCGGCCGCGTGAGGGTTATCGTCGCACGGGAGGCGGGGCTCTGCCAGCCGTGTCAGCAATACATGCGTCACCGACAACGCAACAAGGACAAGCAGGTCGCGGTGGCATGCGCGGTGTGCGGCAAGATGCGCCCGTCGGCCCTCTTGACCCGAGCCGTCTGCCAGGCTTGCTGGCGGCAAGGCCGCAACGGACGCGGGCTTTGCGCCCGTTGCGGCCACCTGAAACCCATACACATCGCGGCTGAGCGTCTCTGCAAGCATTGCTACGCCGATGCGCTAGCCCCCAAGGCGCTGCGACGCTATCTGGCCGATTACTCCACCCCTCACCCGTACAACAAAGTCCTCCTCGATCTCCTGACCGCGACCATTGAGTGGGACGGTGTGACCGAGAAGGTGGATCGACGGGTGCGCTCTTTCGGTCGTTTCCTGCAGGTGCGGCGGCTCGATGAGCCGTTAACGTGGGAGGCTATTGATGCCGCGCTCCCGGCGTTAGGCCCGACGAACAGGAACAATCCCAAACAGATACGCGCGTGCCTGCTCGACCTCGGCCATCTCCTGGCGGCGCGGGGGGAACTCGAAGGACGCGAGACATACGTCGCGAGGCGCAATGCCCTAGCGCCCATCATCCGGGCGCCCGCACACGTCCGGGAGTTGCTGCACCGCTACACCGCCTGGCTCTGGGAACGCCGCACCGTCCCCGCCAACGTGCGCGATCACCTGGAGGCCCTCGCCGCTTTCTGGTCGTGGTGCGACGGGCGCGCCATCGGGTCGCCGAGGGAGGTCCAGGTCTCACTCATCAACGATTACCTGCTGACGCTCTACTGGCGCTGGCACTGCCCGACCTGTCAGGGGGGCACGCCCTTCGAACCCCGCGACCGCAGGGCGCCGAAATCGTGCCCCCACTGTGGCGCGGTCCACACCCTCGTCAAGGCCAAACGGTATGCCCAGAACACGGTCCGCGGCCATCGCGCGCGGCTGCTGGTCTTCTTCGACTGGGCCAAACTCAATCGTATGGTCGTCACGAACCCCGTCCAGCGCAAGACCCCGGCGCCCAACGCCACCATCACCCACTACCCGCCGGACGTGATCAAGCGACTCTGCGCCTACGTCGCGGCGCCGGACGCCGATCCCCTCGAGGCGCTGATCCTCTACCTCATCCTGTTCCACGCACTCTCCGTTCAAGAGCTGCGGCACGCGCAAATTCCCACCCTGCTCTCTTTACATGAGGATGTTCTACTGCCGACGCTAACCGATGCCTATTATGCGATCGTACCGAAGTCCGACCCATCGCTGGGAGATTGCTCGCCCGGCCGGCCCGACACGCGATTGGATTTCCTGTCCAAAGCGGAGCCGTGGCTCAAGCCCCTGTTACGGCGGTTTGAGCAGTGGCGCCGTACGACGATCAAGAACCCAGCCAACCGACACTTGCTGGTCTCGCCCGGCCAGAGTCGCCACATCATGCCAGTGGGCTACGTGTTCGTGTGGCAAGTGGTACGGCGCGCATCGTTACGCGTGCTGGGCGCGACGTGCACTCCTAACACCTTGCGCAAGACCGTGGGCGTGATGTTCGCCGACCGTGCCGGCGCGGGGATCTTGCGCTGGATGGGGTGGGACGACCAGCAAGCGTTCGCGTACACCTGGGCGGAGCGGACGATGATCCAGCCCCGAGCGCTGAAGGATTCCACGGTCACCGACCCGTGGATCGATCCAGAGCCTTTGATATTCCCATCACCGAGAGAGGGACGCATCACATGCGACGACTGAACGTGCAGCAGACACAAATCGACGAGTGCATCCAAATGTCGATGTTCGCCATCAATGGCAAGCCGCAGAACCCGGAATTGCAACCCGGTGAGCTCCTGCTGTTGCAACTCGTCAAAGATCAGGCGACGAGGATCGGCAAACTGCGCAGTCGGATCGATTTTGCCCTCGTGTTTGATCATCTGGAACGGGACTACGACGGCTCGATCAGTCGCCTACATTGGCCCAAGGCGAATCGTATTTGGCCCTGGATCGTCTATGGCTCGGCCACTGTGCCCACCGTACCGTTCAGCTTGGAAGCCCTCCCCCTCTCGCAGGCGTACGAGGGGCAGACAAATCCCCGCTACATCTCGTCGCAGGATGAGCAGGTTGTTCTACCCTATATCCAATGGGCGTTGGCCGAGACTCCCGCCCCCACGCTACAGCTTGTGCCCGCGTCCCAGGTGGCTCAAAGGTTCGGCCCAGAGCCTGCTCTCGCCGCCATCTACAACCACGACCACATAGCGGCCCTGCGCCCAACTGTGCCCAAGAGAACCGTCACCGTCGACGAATTCGTCCGCAATCAATCGCTCGCGGACACCTTGAAGTCGTATTACAACTCTCGGTGCCAGGTCTGCGGCCGGGACTTCCAACCCGACTATGGTGTGTCGTTGGCTGATACACATCACATTCAATATCTCAGCCGGGGTGGCCCGGACATCAGCGAGAACATCGTCGTTGTATGCCCTAACCACCACCGCGTCATACACGCGACCAATGCCCATTTCGACCGCAAAAGCCTCACGTATGAGTACCCGAATGGTCTGCACGAGCAACTCATCCTGCCTGACCACTTTGTCCGCGCCCCCATCCCGGGCAACCGAGCTTCTTAGACCGCTACAGAAAGAAACCCCTCGATTTTATGGAGATGCATCGCATGTTTAGCAGCGCGTCCGCCCAAATTGGACTCAAACAAAACTTAGAACATTAGAGAAACTCCTCGACTTTTTCGTAGGATCGGGCACAACAGCGGCTGCCGTATTGGAACTGAATCAAGAAGACGGAGGCAACAGGCACTTCATCTGTGTCCAACTACCAGAACCAACGCCCGCAGATTCCAGAGCACGCAAGCTCGGCCTTAATACCATCACAGATATCGGCGTGGAGCGGCTACGACGCTTAATCGCCAAGATGAAGCAAGATGGACAAGGCAAGCTACCGCTAGACAACGAAACGTTGGAACCCCTCGGTTTCAAGCTCTTTAGGATGGCACCCTCAAACTTTCGTCCGTGGCAACCAGGTTTGGAAGAGGCTGGACCGGAGGCATACATCAAACAACTGGAACTTCTTGCCGATCCACTCATGGAGGGATGGACGCCTGAGAATGTGATCTACGAATTACTGCTCAAAGAAGGGCATGGTCTCACCTCTCAAATCGAGCGTGTCGCGGAGGTTACAACAGCCACCGTGTGGCAGATTACAGATGAAGTCAAGGGACAATATTTCCTCATTTGCTTGGACGATGCGATTTCACTGGAGACGGTTAGGGGGCTAAACCTTTCCAGGGGCGACCTCTTTATTTGTCGCGATAGCGCACTTGACGACACAACGGCGGCGAATCTTGCGCTTCAATGCCGCTTGAAGGTGATCTGAAAGTTGATATATGGAATTTAAGTTCGACGCCAATCAACAGTTCCAGACAGATGCGATTGAAGCCGTGGCCGATCTCTTTGAAGGTCAGCCGCGGATCGAGCACGAGCACGCCTTAGACTTCGCACTAGGTGTAACCTTTACAGCGATGAGCAACCGTCTGGACCTAGATGCTGATACACTACTCGATAATCTTCGGACGGTACAGGAGAAGCGGAATCTTCCCTCCGACAATGCATTGCAGTGCATCGAGGATACAATCGAAACTGCGAATGGGCAAGCCACAGGCCGCTTCCCAAACTTCTCTGTGGAGATGGAGACCGGCACGGGCAAGACGTATGTCTACGTACGAACCGCCCTAGAGTTGTTCCGACGCTATGGATTCCGCAAGTTCATCGTGGTCGTACCAAGTGTGGCAGTGCGCGAAGGCGTTTTGAAGACTTTTAGCGTCACCCGTAGGCACCTGCTGGAACTGTATGACAACACGCCGTATCGCTACTATGCTTATGACTCAATTAGCCTTTCGCAAGTACGTCAGTTCGTTAGCTCCGAGAGTGTCGAGTTTATGGTGATGACGCTCGACTCATTCAACAAAGCGGCGAACGTGATCCGGCAGGAGACCGATCGCCTTCAAGGGGAAACACCAATCCATCTCATCCAAGCGGCTAGGCCAATCCTCATTCTAGACGAACCCCAAAACATGGAGAGCGAAAAGAGTGTCGCTGCCCTAGCTACGCTTGCGCCCCTTTTTGCGCTCCGTTATAGTGCTACCCATCGGAACCCCTACAATCTCGTCTATCGCCTAACGCCCTTTGATGCGTACCGACAGGGGTTGGTGAAACGTATTGAGGTTGCCTCAGTCGTCAAAGACGACGACTTCAACCAGGTATTCCTACGGGTCGACGACATCAAGGCTCAGGGCAAGTCGATAACAGCGAAAGTAGCGGTTCATGTCTTGATGAAAGACGGGTCCATCAAAGAGAAAGTGGTCACTGTCAAGCCGGGCGACTCGCTACAAGAGAAGACCAACAGGCCGACATACGCCAACTTTCGCGTCGATGAGATTAACCTCGGTTCCGGTGCCATTCTCTTCACTAATGGCATGGAGATTAAGCGCGGCGCCTCTCAGGGCGCTGACAAGGATGCGTTGTTCGAGGCACAGATCCGCTACACGATCGAAGAGCATTTCCGAAAGCAAGCCCGACTCCAGAACCGGGGCATAAAGATACTCTCCCTGTTTTTCATAGATCGTGTCGCCAACTACGCTGAGGACGGCATCATCCGCCGATTGTTCGATAAAACATTCAACGAATTAAAGTCTCGTTACGAGGGCTGGACCAGTTTGGAACCGGCCACTGTACAGGCCGCATACTTTGCGCGTCAGCAAGGCTCCAAGGGTGGATTAGAAGATAGCACAACCGGCGCGGCAAAGAAGGATGAGGAGGCATATGACCTTATCATGCGTGACAAGGAGCGTCTCCTGTCCTTCGGTGAACCCGTATCTTTCCTGTTCTCGCACTCAGCATTGCGAGAAGGTTGGGACAATCCGAATGTGTTCCAAATATGCACCCTCAACCAAAGCATCTCCGAGATGAAGAAGCGGCAAGAGATCGGGCGTGGTGTCAGACTAGCAGTAAACCAGCAAGGAGATCGTATTCGCGAGGAGGAGGTGAACATCCTTACGGTTGTTGCAAACGAGAGCTACGACAAGTACGTGGCGACGCTGCAGCAGGAAATCGAGGCCGAGTATGGGACGGAAGGAGCAGCACCGAAGCCGGTTAATGCGCGTAAGCGTGAGCTTGTGCGTTTACGTAAGCATTACATGCTCAGGCCAGAGTTTCGAGAACTCTGGGATCGAATCAAACAGAAGACGCGCTATGCAGTGCAGGTCGATTCAGAACGACTGATCCAGCAAGTCGTCGAAGACTTGGAGAAGGTAGCGATCAAGGCACCACGCATCACGGCGACGAAGGCGGTGGTCAGCGCTGAGGGCGAGGATCGGTTTCGAGCCTTTGCTATGAGCGGAACTAAAGATGTCCTTGATCTATCCGGCAGGACGCCACTGCCCAATCTAATCGACATCATGGCGCATTTGCTGGAATACACGACGCCGCCGGTTCTTCTAAGTCGCCGGACACTCGTGGCAATTGTTAAGCGGACGACGAACAAGGAACTCGCGCTAGCAAACCCGCATCAGTTTGCCACAGCAGTCGTCCAAATCATCAAGACCCGGCTAGCTGATCAGCTTGTTGACGGCATTCAGTACGAGAAGATTAATGAGTGGTACGAGATGACCCGATTCGCTGATGAGATAGAGACGTGGGAAAATCTGGTAGTGCCCGGAGATTATAGCCTATACGACCACGTCATTTGCGACTCGGCAGTGGAACGAAAATTCGTGGAAGGTTTGGAAAGCCGAAAGGATATCAAGCTGTACATTAAGCTACCCAGTTGGTTCACTGTGCCAACACCGGTAGGGGAATACAACCCGGATTGGGCGATTGTTAAGGAAGATAGAGACGAGCACGGCGACGCGAATGGCAATGATCTGCTCTACTTCGTCCGAGAGACGAAAGCAAGCAAGAATCTTGATGAACTCCGACCTGATGAGCGGCGCAAGATTATATGCGGAGAGAAGCACTTCGCAGATGCTTTAGGCACCCCGTACAGCGTGGGACCTGATGTAGCTGATTTGCCTTGACATGCACATTGGCATCATAGTGCGTCGGGCACCGTCCCGCTGCCGGTGTATGACCAGCATTTGAGCATTGGTGTCGTATTACCGCGTCCCTGCTTTTACCTCCCCTTTTAACGTATTGATCGTTGCGGGTGGTACGGTTACTGTGGCCGCAACCATCGTCGCGTCCACAGTCAAGCGGATGTTGGCGATTGTGGATGTTGCGGCATCTTTTGCCCTAGCTAGGAACCCGGCTCCGGTAATGCCGAAAAAGCCGAACACCGCAACCATGGCCGGTGCTATACTACTCGTTTTGAAGGCTGTGAGAAGTAGGACAATACAGAGAGTAACTACAATGGCACTGCCCGCAATTGCCAGTTCCGGCCAAAACGTCCTCAGGATCTCTCGCGTCGTGCCGGTATGGCTCAATCTCGCGTTGGGGTGAAAGCTCACGAAGGTCCTAGGCTCTACGCGATCTACCAGCAATGCACGCCATATGCTCACCTGCTCGCCCAGCTTTTGCAGGGTACCAGACTGTGCCCGCATGGTCGAGTCCTCAGCAACAGCTCCCCATGCATTAAGGGACGCGGCTATTGAAGATGTGGTAAGCACATCGAACAGCGGTGTGAGGCGTACTAGAAAACGCACAATAGTATGACGCCGCTCTACAGCAAACAACTGGCTCCAACTGCGTACATCGTCATCCGGAGCATCGGGATGGAGCGACCAGTACAACTCGGCTAACCCTCTCCCCAGCTGATAAGAAGCAACTTCTTGTGAGGAGGTTCCAGCCAGCGTATCCTGGATTTTGGTATCCCAACCATAAAAGACATTGGCAAGGTGATTCCAAATCGCGCTTTTCTTGTCGGCCTCTACCGTGTTGCCCTCTGCATAGAGTTGTGTGATCGCGTCCATAACTGTGTCCGGTGTCTTATCCGGCTGTGGCGTTGCTTGTGACTGATATGGTAGCTCCATCCGATTCATGTTGACAGAGAGCGTGTCGGCCAGCTGAGATACCTCATATTCAACTTGATGGATCAGTTCACCGGGCGATCGCTCCATATTCAAGGGAAGTGTGTGCTCAGTCCGGGTAGGTCGTGGCACACTCGGGCATGGTAATGCTATCAGCTGTTGTCGATAACGGCCGCGCAGTTCAGCAACGGCCCAACCGAACTGTATCAGGGTAGATAACCTCTGGGACGTACTCGTCTCGGTCATCAAGGAACTGGCTTGCGCTGAGGGTCCATTTGAATGTGCAGCCACCCTCGCACTACCTACATCTTGCGGCTGGTGTGTTCGCTCTACCATTGCAATGATAAAATCCTGTTTACTCAATAGAAAACTGTCGCCATGCGGCAACGTCAAGAGAGAAGTGTTGTAAAACGCTGTTCAAGGTATAGGTCTACATCCGGGCGGCAACTGGTCGCGATCATCTCTAGCATCGTGATGATGTCGTCATCTGCAAGAGGAATAATGTGTCCTCTTCCATCCAAAGCAGTGTCTCTACATCTTCTAATAAACAAGGGTTTGTTCACGAAGCTTCGGGCAATCATGAAACCGAGCCGTCCACGCGTATGTGAGAACCTACCAGCGTGGACTGGGCCACATGACACTTGACGCTGGTGGAAAGGGCAATTTGGGCTGTATTTGGCAAGCACTTCCAGGACCACCACGGCAATCATATCCCGGCCCACCTCATGCTCTGAGTAGGTCCGTTTTTGTTTGCCATTCACCAGGGCGCGGCAAACAAAAACGGACCCACCC
>JAABUX010008886.1_pt1 | contig 11498 bp, 7 predicted proteins | sample 5561851 | NCBI WGS metagenome assembly JAABUX01 (sample SAMN10711883, study PRJNA513361) | rock metagenome | isolation source: Antarctica rocks | place: Antarctica: Victoria Land, Richard Nunatak red sandstone | collected 2016-01-03 | reverse complement strand
AGGTGTTCGCCGGGGACGCGCTCTCCCACGTCTCCTACACCGGCGCGGTCGCCGCGCTCGCGGTCGGGGTCGACCTGCGGTTCGGCCTGTTCGCGGCGACCCTCGCGGTCGGTGGGGTCCTCGGCTTGATCGGCGGACGGTGGGTCGCCGACGACGTCGTCATCGGCACCACCTTCGCCTGGATCCTCGGCCTCGGGGTCCTGTTCGTGAGCGTGTACAACGCCCACGGTCGAGGGACCAACGGGTCGGTCACCACCAGCGTCCTGTTCGGCTCGATGTTCGGGATCTCCACCCATGCGACAGTGACCGCCGTCACCGTCGCCGTCGTGCTGCTCGGGGTCATGGTCGTCATCGGCCGGCCGCTGCTGTTCGCGAGCATCGACCCGGTGGTCGCCGCGGCCCGCGGGGTCCCGGTCCGCCTCCTCAACACCGCGTTCCTGCTGGTCCTCGCGGGGGCCGCCGCCGAGATCACCCAGGTCGTCGGAGCGATCCTCCTGCTGGGTCTGCTGGCGGCGCCCGCCGGAGCGGCCTCCCGTCTCACGCACCGGCCGTGGCGGGCCGCGGGCCTGTCGGTGGCCATCGCGGTGGCCGCGGTATGGGTCGGGGTCCTGCTGTCGCTGGTCGTCGCACAGATACCGGTGAGCTTCGGCGTCGTCGCCACCGCCGCCGCCGCCGCCTACGGTGTCGCCGTGGCCTGGACCCGTCGGCCACGACGAGACCGCCCCGCGCAGGTCGGCTCCTGACCAGGAGTTCCACTGAGGAGCGAACGGTCAGACCTGCCCGAACCGGCCCCGGGACCGACCGACGTGCCGCTGGAGCGCCCCCAGCCCGTTCGGTGGACTGTCGGGAAGTTCGATGCTCCGGGCAGCGGCCGAACACCTCGACGCGGCTGGGGGTCGGTGTCGCTGGACCGTCGGGATCGGGTGGGAGCTCCGGGGCAGCGGCGGTGGTGCCAGCCGGGTGAGCACCTCACCCGTGACCCCGTCCAGCGCCGCGCCCACCACCGACCGTGCGTGCACGTCCAGTCCGACACTCCTACGCTCACCGATCACTGAGGCCTCCCGCACCTCTGGCTCTACCGACCCCCGAGAGCTGGTCGACAGCCCACGCCCACGTGCCGGCGACGCCTCAGCCCTCACCCGTACTGTCTAGCTCGCACGGCCGAGCAGGCGGATCGCCGCAGTCAGGGCAACGGCGGCTGCGCCGCTGAACACCCCGACCGCGGTGAGGTGATGGAGCAGCGAGGCGACACAGGTGGCGGTGTCGGCGATGGCGGCGGTGCCGATGAGGCTGACCGTGAGGTTGAACCGGCGCCGGCGGAGGGCCTCGCCGGGGGGCAGGACCACGGGAGTGATCCAGGCCTGCGTTTCCCGGCTCATCAGGTCCAGTAGGGCGACCGGGACTCCGGTCTCGTCGGCGACCGAGACGATGCTGTCGCCGCGGCGGAGCATCGCGGCGGCCAGCAGCATCCGCCAGCTGACCCCGCCCTCGCCTTCGACGTCGGCGATCGCCGCGGGAACAGGGCCACGGGAGGCTCGGGGCGGCGGGAACGATGGCTGACGTCGACGGCGCCGGAAGGGTCTCGTCACGGGGCAACCTCACAGTCGTTCTCAGCGGCGGCGCGATACGTCTGTCCGGGTGGCCGCCGGGGTAGTGCCGCCCGGTGGTGGTCCCCCCTCGGGGTCGCGTCCTGGCGGGGAGGGCACGCTGATTTCCCTACCGGTGACCGGGCGGGGGCGCTGGTGGCCCGTCGGGGTCGAACCGGTACCCCATGCCGGCCTCGGTGAGCAGGTGGCGCGGATGGGCGGGATCGCGTTCGAGTTTGCGGCGCAGCTGGGCGATGTAGACCCGCAGGTAGTGGGTGGCGTCCTCGTAGGAGGGTCCCCACACCTCGCGGAGGAGCTGGCGGTGGTCGATGAGGTGGCCGGGGTTGCGGACCAGGATTTCCAGCAGCGCCCACTCGGTGGGGGTGAGGCGGACATCAGCGCCGTCGCGGCGGACGAGTTTCGCGGTGAGGTCGACGGTGAATGCGGAGGTGGTGACGACGGCGTCGGCGCCGGTGGGGGCACCAGCCCGGCGGACCGCCGCCCGCAGGCGCGCGACTAACTCGTCCATCCCGAAGGGTTTGGTGATGTAGTCGTCGGCCCCGGCGTCGAGGGCCTCGACCTTGTCGTCGGACACCCGCCGTGCCGACAGGACGATGATCGGGACCGCCGACCAGCCGCGGATCCCCGCGATCACCTCGAGACCGTCGATGTCGGGCAACCCGAGGTCGAGCAGGACCACATCGGGGTGGGCGTCGGCGGCGAGACGGAGCGCGGTGGACCCGTTGTCGGCGAGGGTGACCTGGTAGCCGCGGGCCCGGAGGTTGATGTCGAGAGCTCGGCGGAGTGGGAGCTCGTCGTCGACGACGAGGACGGTGGTCACGACACGGGTGCTGCGACGGTGGCCCCGGTGACCGTGGTTGCGGCGGCTGAGGGGCTCGGTAGATCCGGGCCGGGGTGGGGTGGCGCCGGTGGTGGTGTGGCGGGACTCGCTGCGGCGGCGGGCTGCGCGAGAGGGAGGTCGACGACGAGGGTGAGACCCCCGCCGGGGGTGTCCTCGGCGGTGACCTGTCCGTCCATCGCCTCGATAAAGCCTCGGGCGACGGCGAGGCCCAGCCCGACTCCGCTGGCGGCCGTGATGTCGGGGTCGAGGTCCCCGAGGCGGGTGAACGGGGTGAACATGCGGGTTCGCTGACGTTCGGGGACCCCGGGGCCGTGGTCGACGATCCGCAGCTCGATCCGGTCGTCGAGGGTGCTCGCGGTCACGGTCACGGGTGAGCCGGGGGCGTGGCGGAGCGCGTTGTGCAGCAGGTTCGCGATCACCCGTTCCAGCAGGCCGGCGTCGGCCAGTGCCGGCGGGGTGTCCTCGGCCAGCTCGGTGTGCAGAAGCGGCGACGTCAAACCCAGCGACGCCCGGGCCACCACTTCCTCGAGGGCGACGACCTGCCGGCGGGGTCGGAGATCGCCGAGGCGGAGCCGGCTCATGTCGAGGAGGTTCGCGACGACGTCGTCGAGGCGGTCGGTGCCGGCCTCGATGTCGGCGAGCAGCTCGGCGGTGTCCTCGGGGCCGAGGTGCAGGTCGGGTTGGCGGAGGCTCGACACCGCCGCCTTGATCGCGGCCAGCGGGGTCCGCAGGTCGTGGGAGACCCCGGCGAGCAGGGCGGTCCCAACCGTGGTGCGGTCGGCGGCGCGCCGGGCGTTCTCGGCGTCCCCACGTAGCCGGCGGGCCTCCAGGACGGTCGAGGCGTGGCGGGCGAACGCCTCGAGCAGCCGCCGGTCGGCGGCGGGGAGGATCCGGCCGGTGACGACGAGGGCGAGGTCGTCGGTGATGGGAACCTCGGCGTCGGCGTCTTCCGGGCAGGTCGCGGGTTTCGTCCCGACCGCCCCGCGCACGGTCCACCCCGACCGGCTGCCGGTTCGGTCGACCAGCGCCGCGGAGTGCAGGTCGAAGGTCCGGACGACCTGTTCGAGGAGGAGGTCGAGGTCCTTTGCCCCTCCAACGAGGGTCCCGGTGAGGGCCGACAGGGCGTGGGCCTCGTGCTCGGCGCGCACGGCCTGCTGGGTCCGCCGGGCGGCCTGGTCGACGACGTAGGCGACCGCGACGGCCACGACGACGTACACCGCGACGGCCGTCAGCACCCGGGTGTCGCGAATGGTGAAGCTGCCCCGGGGGGCGGTGAAGAAGTAGTCGATGCACCCGCCGCCGATGACGGCGCTCGTCAGCGCCGGCCACAGGCCGCCGACCAGCGCGACGGTCACGGTCGCAGCGAGGAACAGCATGAGGTGGAGCGACAGGTCCTGGTCGGACACCCCGACGGACAGCAGCGAGGTGAGCAGCAGCGGCAGGGCGACCGCGACGACCCACCCCAGCTCCCGCCGGTGGCGGGACAGCGCCGGCGTCCGGCGCCCCACCGGTGCGCCTCCCTGGCGGGGTGGGCCGGGTGACCGGCCACGGCTGAAGGCGTGGGTGACGACGTGGACGTCGATCTCACCCGACCCGGCGATGACCTGTTCACCGACCCCGGGGGACAGCAGCGCCGCCCACCGCGACCGCCGGGACATGCCGAGAACGATCTGCGTGGCGTTGACACCGGTGGCGAAATCCAGGATCGCCGCGGCGAAGTCTTCCCCGACCACGGTGTGGAAGGTTCCGCCCAGAGATTCCAGCAGCTGACGTTGAGTGAGCAGGCCGTTCGCGAGCCCGCCCGGCGGGCCGCCGGACAGGCCATCGCCGCGGGCGACGTACACGGCGAGCAGGTCCCCGCCGGCGGCCCGGCCCGCGATCCGGGCGGCGTTGCGGATCAGCTCCTCGCCCTCGGCGCCGCCGGTGAGGGCGACCACGACCCGCTCCCGCGCGGCCCACGGGTGGTCGATCGCGTGTTCGTCGCGGTAGCGGAGCAGGGCGTCGTCGACCCGGTCGGCCACCCACAGCAGCGCGAGCTCGCGGAGCGCGGTGAGGTTGCCGACCCGGAAGTAGTGCGACAGCGCGGCGTCGACCTTCCCCGCGGCGTAGACGTTGCCGTGGGCGATCCGCCGGCGCAGCGCCTCCGGGCTCATGTCGACCAGCTCGACCGCGGTCGCCATCCGGACGACGGCGTCCGGGACGGTCTCGCGCTGCTCGACCCCGGTGATCGACCGCACGACGTTGTTCAGGGACTCCAGGTGCTGCACGTTGACGGTGGTGACGACGTCGATGCCCGCGTCGAGGAGCTGCTCGACGTCCTGCCACCGCTTGTGGTGGACGCTGCCCTCGACGTTGGTGTGGGCGAGCTCGTCGACCAGCACGATCTCCGGGCGCCGCGCCAGGACCGCGTCCACGTCGAGCTCGGCGAAGGTGCCACCCCGGTGTGCGCGGTCAATCCGGGGGATCACCTCAAGGCCCGCGACCAGCGCCTTCGTCTGGGGCCGGTCGTGGTCCTCGACGAAGCCGACGACGACGTCGGTGCCGCGTTCGGCGCGGCGGTGGCCCTCGCCGAGCATCGCGAACGTCTTCCCGACGCCCGGCGCCGCGCCGAGGTAGACGCGCAGCTCACCGCGTGTGCGGTCCACAGACAGTTGCCCCCTGCCGGTTCGCGCCGTCAGCGGGCTGCGGCGGCGACAGCGATGTTCAGCGTCACCACGTTGACGCGGGGCTCGCCGAGGAAGCCGAGGGTCCGGTCCTGGGTGTGGGCCTTGACCAGCGCGGTGACTTCGACAGCGGACAGGCCGTTCGCCTTGGCCACCCGGGCCACCTGGATCCGTGCGTAGGCGGGGGAGATGAACGGCTCCAGACCCGAGCCGGACGCGGTGAGGGCGTCGGCGGGGACCGCTGCGAGGGGCACCCCATTCTCCTTTGCGACCTGGGCGCGGCGTTGGGTCACGGTCTTCAGCAGATCGGCGTTGTCCGGGCCCAGGTTCGAGGCGCCGCTGGCCGCCCCGTCGTAGGGGTCGGCGACGTTCGTGGCGGGCCGGGTCTGGAACCACTTCGCGACCGCCTGACCCTTGGCGTCGGTGAAGGACTGCCCGATGAGCGACGAGCCGACGGTCTTCCCGCCGGCGCTGACCAGTGAGCCGTTCGCGTGGGAGTGGAACGCGAGCTGGCCGATCCCGAGGACCATCAGCGGGTACAGGACGCCGGTGATGATCGTGGCGACGAGCAGCGCGCGCAGCGCGACCAGGTGCCGGCGGAAGCCGGTGATGAGCATGGTGCCCATGGTCCTACCGTCCGATTCCGGGGATGAGGGTGACGAGGAGGTCGATCAGTTTGATGCCGATGAAGGGCAGGACGAGCCCGCCGAGGCCGTAGACCAGCAGGTTGCGCCGCAGCAGCCGGGCCGCGGAGACCGGCCGGTAGCGGACCCCGCGCAGCGCCAGGGGTATGAGGAAGACGATGACGACGGCGTTGAAGATGACCGCCGAGAGGATCGCCGAGTTCGGCGTCGACAGCCGCATGACGTTCAGCACGTGCAGCCCCGGGTAGACCCCGACGAACATGGCCGGGAGGATCGCGAAGTACTTGGCGACGTCGTTGGCGATGGAGAAGGTGGTCAGGGACCCGCGGGTGATGAGCAGCTGCTTGCCGATCTCGACGATCTCGATGAGCTTCGTCGGGTTCGAGTCGAGGTCGACCATGTTGCCGGCCTCCTTCGCGGCACTGGTCCCGGTGTTCATCGCGACCCCGACGTCGGCCTGCGCGAGCGCGGGGGCGTCGTTGGTCCCGTCGCCGGTCATCGCGACCAGGCGGGCGCCCTCCTGCTCCTTGCGGATCAGCGCCATCTTGTCCTCGGGGGTGGCCTCGGCGAGGAAGTCGTCGACACCGGCCTCGGCGGCAATCGCCCTGGCGGTGCGCGGGTTGTCACCGGTGATCATCACCGTGCGGATGCCCATCGCGCGCAGCTCGTCGAAACGTTCGCGCATGCCGGGCTTGACGACGTCCTTCAGGTTGATGACCCCGAGGACCTCCGCGCCGGAGACCACGTCGCCGTCGAGGTGGCCGCGGGCGACCACCAGCGGGGTGCCGCCCTGGCCGGAGATGTCCTGGACGGCCTGGTCGGCAGCGGCTGAGGGCCGGCCGCCGCCTGAGGTCACCCAGGCGGCGACCGAGGCGGCCGCGCCCTTGCGGATCGCGGTCATCCTGCCGTCGACGGGGAGGTTGACGCCGCTCATGCGGGTTTGGGCCGTGAAGGGCACGATCGTGGCGTCGCGCAGGTCGGTGACCGCGCGGGCGGGGCGGTGGTAGGCCCCGGTGGCGAGGGTCACGATCGACCGGCCCTCCGGCGTCTCGTCGGCCAGGCTGGACAGCATCGCCGCCTCGGCGAGGTCGCCGTCGGACATCCCGGACACACCGATGAAGTTGGCCGCCTGCCGGTCGCCGAAGGTGATGGTGCCCGTCTTGTCCAGCAGCAGCGTGGACACGTCGCCGGCGGCCTCGACCGCACGGCCGGACATCGCGAGCACGTTGCGCTGCACCAGGCGGTCCATACCCGCGATGCCGATCGCGGACAGCAGCGCCCCGATGGTCGTCGGGATCAGGCACACCAGCAGGGCCACCAGCACCGGGATCGACTGGCTCGCCCCGGAGTACTGGGCGAAGGGCTGGAGGGTCACCACGGCGAGGAGGAAGATGAGCGTCAGGCTGGCCAGCAGGATGTTCAGCGCGATCTCGTTGGGCGTCTTCTGCCGGGACGCGCCCTCGACGAGGGCGATCATCCGGTCGACGAAGCTCTCACCCGGCCTGGACGTGATCCTCACCACGACCCGGTCGGACAGCACCCTCGTCCCGCCGGTCACCGAGGACCGGTCACCGCCGGACTCCCGGATGACGGGCGCGGACTCCCCGGTGATCGCGGACTCGTCGACGCTGGCGACCCCCTCGACGACGTCACCGTCACCGGGGATCACCTGCCCGGCCTCGACCACCACGAGGTCACCGAGGGTGAGGGACGCGGCGGACACCTCGGTCTCCTGGACCCCGGTGGCGCCGGGAGCCCAGCCGCTCAGCTTGCGGGCGGTGGTCTCGGTCCGCGACCGGCGCAGGGTCTCCGCCTGGGCCTTCCCGCGGCCCTCGGCGACCGCCTCGGCGAGGTTCGCGAACACCACCGTCAGCCACAGCCACACGGCGATGAGCCACACGAACACCGACGAGTGGATCAGGGCTTCGACCGTGGTGTAGACCGCGCCGACTTCCACGATGAACATCACCGGGTTGCGGATGAGAGTGACCGGGTTCACCTTGGCGACCGCGAGGGGGAGCGCCCTCACCAGCTGGCCGGGGTCGAGCAGCCCGCCCCCCACCTTGCGCGGGGCGCCGGGCGGGGTCGCCGAAGGGGTGGCCGGCCCGGGAGCCGGTGCGGACAGGGTCGAGGCGGTCATGACAGACCCTCCGCGAGGGGACCGAGGAACAGAGCGGGGATGTAGGTGAGCGCGATGAGGATGATGACGACTCCGAGGAGCAGGCCGACGAAGAGCGGGCCGTGGGTGGGCAGTGTCCCGGTGGTCTCCGGGACCCTGGCCTGGCGGGCGAGGGAGCCGCCGAGAGCGACGGCGAAGATGATCGGCAGGAAGCGCGCCAGCAGCATGCAGAGTCCGAGGGTGATCTGATACCACCGGTCGGTGACGGTCAGGCCGGCGAACGCGGAGCCGTTGTTGTTGCTGGCCGACGCGTACGCGTAGAAGATCTCGGTCAGGCCGTGCGCCTGACTGCCCTTCGACCCGGCGAGGTTCCCCGACGCGGAGTTCAGCAGCGCCCCGAGCTGGCCCTTCTGCGCGATCGTCGACGCGGCGCCCACCAGGACGAAGATCGGCGTCGTCAGGATGTAGAGGCTGGCCAGCTTGATCTCCCGGGCGCCGAGTTTCTTCCCCAGGTACTCGGGGGTGCGGCCCACCATCAGCCCGGCCACGAACACCGCGATCACCGCGAGGTTGAGGATGCCGTAGATGCCGGCGCCGACCCCGCCCGGGGCGACCTCGCCGGTGACGATGTCGAAGACCGTGCCCCCCCCGCCCAGGGCGGTGAAGCTGTCATGGAAGGAGTTCACCGAACCGGTTGAGGTCAGCGTGGTCGATGCCGCGAAGATCGAGCTCGCGGGTACACCGAACCTCAGCTCCTTGCCCTCCAAGGCGGCGCCGACCAGCTGCGGAACGGTCCCCCGGTGGGACACCTCCGCCCAGTCGATGAGGGTGATCATGAGGACCCAGATCGACACCATGGTGGCGAGGATCGCGAAGCCCTGCCGACGGTCCTTCACCATGGTGCCGAAGGTCCGGGTGAGGGAGAACGGGATGACCAGCAGGAGATAGATCTCGAAGAGGTCCGAGAACGCAGTGGGGTTCTCGAACGGATGCGCCGAGTTTGCGTTGTACGGGCCGCCCCCGTTGTTGCCGAGATCCTTGATGGCCTCCTGGCTCGCGATCAGCCCACCCGGGAGGGACTGCTTGTGCCCGGCGAGGCTCGTCACGTCAGTGAAGGCGTGCAGGTTCTGGACCACCCCGAGGGCGAGGAGGACGACCGCGCCGATGATCGCGATCGGCAGGAGGATCCGCAGCATCGCGCGGGTCATGTCGACCCAGAAGTTGCCGAGCCGGTCGGTGCGCGACCGGATGAACCCGCGAACCAGGGCGATGGCCGCCGCGATCCCCACGGCCGCGGACAGGAAGTTCTGCACGGTCAGGCCGGTGGCCTGCGTGAGGACCGACATCGTCGACTCACCCGAGTAGGACTGCCAGTTGGTGTTCGTGACGAACGACGCCGCGGTGTTGAAGGCCACCGCCGGCGAGACCGCCGCCATGCCGCCGCTGAGGGGCAGGTGGGTCTGGACCCGCTGGAACACGTACAGCAGCAGGACGCCGAGGACCGAGAACGCCAGCAGGCTGCGCAGGTAGGTCGCCCAGCGCTGGTCGGCGTCGGGGTCGACCCCCATCGCCCGGTAGACACCGCGCTCGACCCTGCTGTGGCGGGTCGAGCTGAAGACCCGGGCCATGTAGTCACCGAGGAACTTCCACGACGCCGCGAGGGCGGCCACCAGCAGGGCGAACTCGAGCAGTCCCGCCACCCAGTCGGGGAGCATCAGCGGTGAACCTTTCTGATCGGTGACCCCACGGTCAGAACTTCTCGGGGAGCAGCAGGGCGACCAACATCAGCGCCGCGATGAGGACAGCCACCGCGAGGGCGATCCCGGCACCGACGCTCACAGCTTCTCCAGCCCACGCACGAGCAGGGCGAGGAGGGTGAAGACGGCGATCACGATGAGCACGTAGGCCAGGTCGGCCACGAGTAGTCCCTTCCAGGCAGGGTTCGGACCTGCCCAGGGTGTCCATCCCCGGGCCGTCGCCGCCGCCGCGCTGACGGTTTCCTGACCGGCTCCGAAGGAACCTTGACGAAACCTTGACCTCGCGCGCCGGACAGCAGCCGGCCGGCCGGGCCGGCGGTGGCGTCGGAAGCGGACGGGAAGCTGCGGCCCGGCGAGACGGGCGGTGCACGGGCCTGACCTGGGTGCCCGGAGCGACCCGCCCCGTCGAGCACCGGGAGCTGGTGGGGCGGGTGATGGAGGAAGGGAGTGACGGGACGGACCCCCGTCGGTCGCAGCCGCCGCCCGATCCGCTGGTCCCGTCCAGGTGTGTCCGACCACGGCCGGCTGGTCACGGGTCCTCTCGGCCGAGCGTGCTGTGCAATCCCTCTGTGCAGCGGTGGGTCGTGTTCGTGACGTCGCTGTCGCGTCTTGCCGCCTGCTGTGGGTCGGACAGCTCGACTGGGACCGATGGGACATCAGGAGGTCGTCAGGAACCTTGCCGGGCAGCCCCCGGTCCGGTAGACCGGCGCCGTGAACGCTGGGACGGCCCGTGACATCCGACCGCGCCCGCCGGGGAATTCATCCGCCGAGGAGCGCTCCCGCCTGACGTCGTTGACCGGGACGGTGGCTCTCGGCCTGGACGCGTTGGCGTCGGTCGCCTACGGGCCGGAGGCGATCGTTGTCGTCCTGGCCGCCGCCGGGTCGGCGGGCATCGGGGCGACCCTGCCCGTCACCGGGGTCATCGTGGGCCTCCTGCTGGTCCTAGTGGCCTGCTACCGGCAGGTCATCGCCGCCTACCCCGACGGCGGCGGCGCCTACACGGTGGCCCGGGAGAACCTCGGGGCCCGCGCCGGGCTGGTGGCGGCGGCGTCCCTGATCGTCGACTACGTGCTCAACGTCGCCGTGTCCATCGCCGCGGGGATCGCGGCCCTGACGTCGGCCTTCCCGCGCCTGCTGCCCGACACGACGCTGCTCTGCGTGGGTGCCCTCGTCCTCGTGACCGCCGTCAACCTCCGCGGGGTCCTGACGAGTGCGAAGTTGTTCATCCTGCCCACGCTGGTGTTCGTCCTCGCGATCGCGGTGGTCGTCGTGGTCGGCCTGGTCCGCGGGGCACCGATCCACCCGCTCCCGCCGACGACCCAGGCCCGGACGGTCGGTGCCGTCGGGATCGGGCTGCTCCTGGCCGCTTTCGCCAACGGCTGCTCAGCGCTGACCGGGGTCGAAGCGATCGCGAACGCCACCCCGTCGTTCCGGTCGGACAGCCGGGTCCGCGCGCGACGCTCCGAGGCCCTGCTCGGGGGCACCCTGGGGTTGCTGCTGCTCGGACTGGCCACCCTCATCGTCCGCTTCGACGCCCGGCCGGTCGCGGGGCGCACGCTGCTGTCGCTGGTCACCGAAGGCGCGATCGGCTCCGGCTGGGGTTACGTGCTCGTCCAGCTGGTCACGGTGGTGCTGCTGGCGCTCGCGGCGAACACCTCCTTCGGCGGCCTCCCGGTCCTCACCGCCCGGCTGGCCCGAGACCACTTCCTCCCGCACATCTTCGCGATCCGCGCCGACCGGCTCGTGCACCGGTACGGGATCCTGGTGCTCGCCGGCCTCGCGGGGTCGCTGCTGGTGGTCACCCGCGGCAACGTCAACCTGCTGGTCTCGGTCTTCGCGGTCGGGGTGTTCATCGGCTTCTCCCTCG
>JAABUX010008884.1_pt1 | contig 11498 bp, 12 predicted proteins | sample 5561851 | NCBI WGS metagenome assembly JAABUX01 (sample SAMN10711883, study PRJNA513361) | rock metagenome | isolation source: Antarctica rocks | place: Antarctica: Victoria Land, Richard Nunatak red sandstone | collected 2016-01-03 | reverse complement strand
TTCAACGGTCGCGGACCGTGGTGGAATGCCGGCGCGAGCCACATGAACCAGGCAATGCCGACCAAGACGCTGACTCTCATGGGACTCACGAGCTTCACCCACGAGCATCAACGCCTTGCGCGCTCTTCCTGAACCGCCGTATGCCGAACGGCACGTACGGTGGTGTCGGAGGTGGGGGCGGTGACGCCCCCGCCTACCGGATCGAGGACCTTTCGTGCAAGGACTTTTTCGCGCAAGATGCTTCGGACCGGGGTCCGCAGTAAATCTGCGGGCCCCGGGGAAAGACCGGCACGTGCACACCGCAGAACGCATCTCACCCTTTAAAAACGAGTCGATCCGCACGTTCGTCGATGCCGCGGAGGCCGCGTCACTGGAAGCGGCGATTGCGCGGCGTCGCGCCGTCGGACCGGTCATGCATCCCGTCATCGTGGGCGGCAAGCGTCTCGAGACCGAGGCGACGATCGTTTCCCGTAATCCGTACCGGCCGGAAGAGATCGTCGGACGGGTCGGCTCCGCGAGCTTGGTGCAAGCGTCTGAAGCAATCGAATCGGCAGCGCGCGCATTCGAGAGCTGGAGGCACGTCGCACAGGAGGAGCGCGCGGGCTATCTTTTCAAGGCCGCCGAACTTGTACGGCGCCGGCGCGACGATTTCAACGCGCTGCTCGTGCTGGAAGTCGGCAAGAGTTGGATCGAGGCCGACGCCGATACCGCCGAAGCGATCGATTTTTTGGAATTCTACGCTCGTGAAGCGATCCGCTACGCGCAACCTCCCCCATTGACGCCCGTGCTCGGCGAGGAAAACCGCCTAGAGTACATTCCGCTCGGCGTCGGAATCGTTATTCCGCCGTGGAATTTCGCATTCGCGATCATGGCAGGCATGACGACGGCGGCAATCGTCGCGGGCAACACGGTCGTCCTGAAGCCCTCGAGCGACTCGCCCGTTATCGCGGCGGCCTTCGTCGATCTGCTTCACGAGGTCGGCGTGCCCCCCGGCGTCGTCAATTTCGTACCCGGCTCCGGCCGCGAGATCGGCGATCCGATCGTCGCGAATCCGAAAACGCGTTTCATCGCATTCACGGGTTCGAAGGAAGTGGGCCTGCACATCAACGAGTTGGCCGCCAAGACGCAGCCGGGTCAGCGCTGGATCAAACGCGTCATCGCCGAGATGGGCGGCAAGGACTCGATCGTCGTCGCCGCCGATGCCGATCTCGACGCCGCCGCCGACGGCATCGTCGGGTCGGCGTTCGGCTTTCAGGGACAGAAGTGTTCGGCCTGTTCGCGCGCGATCATCGATGCGAGCGTCTACGATGCGCTCGCGGCGAAAATCGTCGAACGCGTCCCGCGGCTCAAGATCGGCGACGTCGCGCAGCACGGCGTCAATTTCGGGCCGGTCATCAACGAGAGCGCGATGAAGTCCATCCTTGGCTATATCGAGCGGGGCGTCGGCGAAGGCGGCAAACTGCTCGCGGGTGGTAAGCGCGCACCGGGTGAGGGCTACGTCGTCGAACCGACGGTCATCGGTGACGTAGCGCCGGGCGCGACGATTTCACAACAAGAAATCTTCGGGCCGGTGCTCGCGCTCATCCGCGCGCATGATTACGACGAGGCGCTTGAGATTGCGAACAATACCGAATTCGGGCTGACGGGTTCGGTCTATTCACGCGACGACGCGAAGCTTGAGCGTGCGCGCGATGCGTTCGACGTCGGCAATTTATACTTCAACCGCAAGTGTACGGGCGCGCTCGTCGGCGGCCATCCCTTCGGCGGCTTCAACATGTCGGGCACCGACTCGAAGGCCGGAGGCTACGACTACCTTTTGCTCTTCACGCAAGCCAAGACGGTGTCGAAGAAGATCGCCTCGGGCGGAAACGGCAAAACCCGGCGGCGAGTGAGGCTTGCCGAGCGGCCGAAGACGGCATTCCGCTAGAAGCAGTTGCTATCTATGTGTAAATAGCTTATCCTGGCACAGCCGGCGACCGATGCGTGAGCCGTTGTTGTCTTAATGAGGATACGCGAATGAAGAACTTCGACTCCAGCGCGCGCGATGGCGTAGCCGTCGGCCATGCGGTCGTTCGGCTGTATGCAGACGCGTGCATGGCCGCCAACCAAGCCATGATGCAATACGCGAAATTCCTGAGCACGATGGTGTGGCAGTCATACTCCATTCCGGTAGTCGCCGCGCACACCGGTGCCGACGCCGTGACGTCGCCGGGCATAGCGAGCCCAGTGCGCGATGCCCTTCCCGAAGTGAGTCCGCAGCGCGACCTTCCAGCCGTGAGCCCGCAGCACAATGCCGCGGCAACGAACTCGCCGCGCGACGGCGCAGCGCCCGAGACACGCAACAAGCGAACCGCGCGCTCGCGACCGGCCGCAGCAACGGTCGCCGCTCCGCGGAAGGCCGTGCACAAAAAGGCGCCGGCTTCTGCCGCCCAACACCGTGCCGGCGTTGCGAAGCGCCGCGTTCGCGCCGCACGATAAATAGCCGCCCGGCGGCGTCGATTATACGGTTAAGCTTTGAAATTCATTCGCTCCATCGCGGCGCCGCGGCCCGCACCCAAGAGCTTCGCCCGCGGCGATGAGCGGCGGCCGACAGGCGTCATGCCGCATGAAATTTTCGTCCCCAAAGGGCTTGTTGGCCTCGCCCCTCTCGTCGTAGCGCTGCACGGCTGCGGGCAAACTTCCGCCGACTTTTCCGCGGGAACACGCTTGAACGAAGTTGCCGAGCGCCGCGGGGCCATTGTCGTGTACCCCGAGCAAACGAAAACGGCGAACACGTCGGGCTGCTGGAACTGGTTTCTTCCTGCGCATCAGAGGCGCCACGGCGGCGAGCCGGCCGCGATCCTCCGACTCGTTGAGCACGTTGCACAGCAGCATGTCGTCGATCGCAGCCGCATCTGTGTTACCGGTCTTTCGGCCGGTGCATCGATGGCGGCCATTCTCGCAGAACAAGCGCCGGATATCTTCGCCGCCGTCGGTATCGTAGCGGGCGTGGCACTGCATTCAAGCCACGACGTCCCGAGCGCCTTCGCAGCGATGGCCGGTAAAGGCAGAGCAACGCACACGCAAGCACGCTCGACCGCGCTGCCGGTCAACGCGGGCGCCCCCCCACCTGCGCTGCACCCGCTCGGCAACCTCCGACCGCCGGGTGCAGGCGTAGGCGCCGTCGTTACCGAGCAGCCCCCTCCGTTGCAGCCCGCACCGGCCGAGCCCGCCGCTGCGCGCTCCGTACCGGGAGATTTCAGGCGAATGCGCGTCATGGTTTGGACGGGAACGCGCGATTCCACGGTCTCCCCTAGCAATGCGACGGCGCTCGTCGATCAATTCGCGACGTTACTCGGGCTCGATAGGACGCGCGTCGAAACGTCGGCGTACGGCAGCGACGCCGAGGTCACGCGCTGGAGAGATGCCGGCGGCGTGCGGATGGAATCGTGGACGGTGCGTGACATGGGTCACGCGTGGAGCGGCGGCAGCTCGCGCGGATCGTACACGTATCCTGCCGGGCCCAATGCGAGCGAAGCGATGCTCGACTTCTTTCTCTCTCCCTGAAGTCGCTGTTACAAACGGCCGGTTCATGCACGTGCCCAGCGCATCGCAGCGGCGCGTCAGTAGCTGATCGTAGCGACAATCGAGTCCGAATACGAGCCGGCGCTGACGTCTTGCTGCGCGGGAATCATGCCGTAGATCGTCAACGTCGTTTGCGTCATGCCAAACGTCGCGGTTAAGGCGGACGCGCCGGTTCCCCAGATCAGGGCGTATGCCGACGTCTGGTAGAGGTTGTAGTTCAGTGTATCCGACGAAGCGGATTTCATGTAGCGCTGCGATGTCGTGCCGCTATCGCCGCCCGACAGCGCAATCGTAACCGGGTCATTTCTGTTGCAGTGACCGGAGATGCTTCCTGTCCCATACAGCGGTGACGTGGCAAGAACGTCATACGAGCCGAAGAGGACTGCGGCGGTCGTGAATGTGCAGTTTGCCGGTGGTCCTGCCGCCACCGGGATCGGAAGGCCACCGATCGAAAAGCAACCGATCGAAAAGGCGACTCCGATCGCCGCCGCCCTTCCGCGCCGCCTCAGGAGCCGGCGCACGTGAGGGTGCCGAGCGCGTTGCTGAGCTTGTGCGTCGCAGGGATTGCTATTTCGAACGAGCAGGCGCCGTTGGGGTAGGCAGTCTGAGCTGCGTAACCTCCTGGTGGAACGTTCTCGAGGTAGAAGCCGCCGCCGTCGTCGAGTTCCGACGTATACGACGCGTTGCCGCGAGAGAGGACGAGCCGCCCATCCGCTGGGACGATATCGCGACCGTGCGATCGCACGAGCAGCGTGCCCGTGTAGAAAGCCAAACGTTTCGCTTCAACGTGAACGACGGCGCCGCCGCGATAACTCGGCGAGACGACCTGAGACCGAATGCTTGAGCTCGACGTCGAGTGGAACTTTCGTAGAATCGACCGCGATCCGATTCGGCGCGTTGTCGTTGAGCGTGTTGACGAGCAAATATCCGGCGCGATCCGTGTAGCCCGCCGGATGGTTGTCGACAAGCACAGGCAACCCTGGGATGCCGCCGGTGTCGACGAGGGCGAAGCCGTTCTGGATCGGTTTCGTGAAGAACGCGTGGTGCGCGACCGCCGCGACGCCGCCCGAGAGCGTCAACGTCTCCGCGAGGCCGGCCGGCGCCATCACAGCATCGCTCTCGAGATCCGCAAAGGGCGCGTGGTCGGTTACGATAGCCTCGGCCTCGTCGCCGTGACCGGCGCCGACGCGAACGTCGTAACCAACGCCGGTGCTCGCGCTCGGCGGATCGCCGCGTACTTCGGTTGTGGCGGCAACGCCTGACGTCCCGCCGGTTGCCGTCGTCGCGAGCGTGACCCCGGGACGAAGCGTTCGAACGAGCGACGCGTAGAACGTTGACGAAGGACGCGAACCGGCAGCCCGCGTCGTGGCGAGCGCAACGACGAGTTCCGAGTTGCGGCCGAGAGGAAGTGAGCCGGTGGCTCCGTAGCTCGTTTGATTCGGCGTTTCGTTCCGATACATAGCGAGGGAAGCGCTGAGCGCGATGGCGGCATCGGAACGAAATGAACGGTTGAGCGTGACGTTCGTGCTGAGGCTCGGCGGCGTAAATCCAAGTGGCTCGCTCGTGTCGATCTGCGCGAACGTCGGTCCGCGGTACAGGACCGAAGCGCCCAGTGACATTGGATCGCTCCCGAGCGCGAGCGCCGCATCGAAGGCGGCCCCGCCAGCACCACGCCGCGAACTCCCACCGGCGCCGAGATGGACGGCGCCCTGCGCAAGACGTAGGTCGCCTTCGAGTTCGCCGGTCTGCGTCGTCCCCGTCGCTTCCACGGTTCCCCCGAAGGTCGCGCCGGCGCTGGCGCCAAGGCGATAGGTCGCCGCGAGCGCCGGTACGCCGTAAGCCGCTACGGCTCCAGGTCGGCGCACGAAACCGACGCCCTAGTCATAATCAGTCGTGCCTTTTTGAAGAAGCGACAGGGTAGGGTTTCGCTACCCGCGCGAAACCAAGCGCCTGGGGCTCCGAGACGGGTCCGTTCGGCGCTTCGCTTCTCACCGACCCATGATGCGTGCGTTGCACGGTCAGGGCTGCGCCCCGACACCCCAAGAAACGGCCGATGAACGGACGACGTGGAAGCGAGACGCGGGCCCGGCAGCACCAGGTCGCGGTGCGGTTCTCCGATATCGAATGGGCGCGCGTGGAGAAGAGGGCCGCAGCCGCGGATCTGTCAGTGACGGCCTATGTTCGTGACGCCGCGCTCGTGCGCGAGATTTCCGCCGGCTCGCAGGTCATCGCCGAGCTGCGACGACTCGGCGGCTTACAGAAGCACCTGTTCACCGAAAGCCACGGAGTCGGGTCCACGGAGTACGCGAAGGTGCTCGTCGCCATCACCGACGCGATCGAACGAATCGCGTCGGGCGCTGCGGTTACGACAATCACGTGATCGCGAAGGTCATCCCGGCGAAAGCCGGCGGCCGCACGTTCGGCGGACTCGTCGACTACGTGACGGCCGATAACCGGCTTGACCGGCCGAAGGGCCGCGAGTTCGACGAGCTCGTGCGCTACGTCGGCCGCGAAGACACCGTCGACCCGTTGACCGGTGAAGTGACGCCGAAAGCGCTGGCGATCGAGACGCAAGGCGTCGCGTCGCTGCGAACTGCGGCCGCGGAAATGGAGGCCGTCGCTTCGCAATGCCGGCGGCTGCGCGCGCCGGCGGATTATCACCTCGTCGTCTCGTGGCACGAAAACGAACATCCGACGCCGGAGCAAGCCTTTGCAGCGGGGCGGCATGCGCTCGCGGCGCTTGGGATGGAATCGCACCAGTACGTGATGGCGGTCCACGGCGACACGGCCAACGTGCATCTTCATGTCGCGGTCAACCGGGTCGACCCTGAGACGTACCGGGCCATCTCGCCCTTCCGTGACTACATCAAGCTTGATCGAGCGATGCGGGAGCTCGAGCTCGAGCAGGGCTGGTCACATGATCGCGGGCCGACGGTGTTGCGCGAGATCCAGGGGCGCGAGCCCGAGGTCGTGCTCGCGTTCAAGGAGCAGACGCATGGACGTGGCCACGGTCGTGGGCTCGATGAGCCGGCGCCAATCGCGCAGAAGGCGCGCGATTTTGCGGCGTGGTCGGGCGATCGGCCTTTCACCGAATGGGTGCGCGAGGCAGCGCCGGCGCTCAAAGAAACGCTTGCGCGCGACGGCGTCGTCATCGACGACGCGCAGCGCACGCTTGCGGACTACGGTCTCGAGCTGCAGCGCAAAGGCTCCGGGCTCGTCGTCGTCCACCACGACGATCCGCAGCTCGTCGCCAAGGCGTCGCAGGTCGCGCGCTTTCTGAGCCGCGAGCAGCTCGAACGGCGCGTCGGATTCCTCGATGACCGCGTGCCGGCGTTTCGGTCGGCGGGGCGTCAGGTCTCAGAACGTGTTCCCGAGATGGCGCCTGAGGCGCCTGCGCGTGCCGTTGAAGTCGATACGTCGACGACGCCGGCGGTAGAGCGCGATCGCGCCGGCGAGCAGCGTCGCGAGCGAACAGTTGACGACCAACGCGTAAAGCGTGACGTCTCGGACCGCGATCGAGCGCCCGAGACGGCCGGCGAGAAGAAGGAGCGCGAGCCGGAGCGCGACTACAAGCGCGATCCGGAGCGGCGCGCCGATCGCCGAGAAGAGCGGCGTCTCGAGCGCGAGCGCCTGTACGCAGAATTTCGAGCCGAGCGATCGCGCGGCGACGAGCGACGGGCGGCGTGGGATGAGCAGCGGGAATCCGAGCGCGCGCGTTACGCCGAGATCACCGAGCGCAAGACCGAGTACCGGCGCGAGCTGCGCGAGGCCGGCTTGGTGCCGCAGATCGCGACGTCGCTCGCCGCATTTCGCGCGGCGCAAGAGCGTTCGGATTTACGGGATGCCATCGTGGGCGAGCGTACCGAGCTTAAACGTGAGCTGAACATCGAACAGCGCCAAGCGTGGCGTGAGTTCGTGACCGAACGCGCGCTCGCCGGCGATAACGCGGCCATCTCGGCGTTGCGCGGTCTACGTTATCGCGAACAGCGGCGCGAGCATGCGCGTGAGCAGGAGGTCGAGAGTCCGTACTTTGCACTACGCGGCGTCGGAGACCACGAGCCGCGGTTCGTACGCGATCTGCGCGACGTCGACGCCCGCGTCGAGCGCAACGGCGAGGTCAGTTACCATTGGCGCACCGACGGCAGCGAAGCGTTTCGCGATCGCGGCCCTGAGATCGCCTTCCGCGATACAAGCGACTCGAGCATCGGCGCGGGCCTCGAGCTCGCGCGCGCCAAGTGGGGGGACACCGTTACGTTGCGCGGTGACGTCGAGTACAAAGAGCGCGCGCTCGGCATCGCGATCGAGTACGGGATGCGCGTCGACAATCCGGAGCTCCAAGAGCGACAGCAGCAGCTCGTCGTCGAGCAAGAACGCACGCGCGACAAGGAGCGGGAGCTCTTGCGTGGGCGTGAGCGAGCGCCGGCAAAAGAAATCGATCGCAGTTTTGGGATGGAGCGATGAGCGAACGATTAGATTAGACCCAGAAAACTGCCCGCAGTGCGGCGTGTCGTGGATCGACAAAAAAATTGAGTACGGACCGCCGTCGCCGCCGAAGATGATTCTCTATATCGACGACCCGAAATTCTATCGGTGCCAGGTATGCGGCGCCACGATACCGCTCGGCATCTGGAATCACGGCTACAAGCCCGAATTCCTTGCCCGCGTTTTTATGAGCGAGTTCGATGAAAACGCGTAGCTGGGTTCAGCTCAAGCTGGAGCGGACTCGCGATCGCGCAGCTCGACACGATAGCCGAGCGGTTCTTCATAGCGGGCGGGCGCCCGCCATTGAGGATCTATCATAAGCGTCGGGCTAACGCTAGGAGCGAAGAACGGGCCTGCGACTGAAGGGTCGGTAAGAGGACGTCTACCGCGATCCCGTATCCGTCCACCGAACGCCCGTCACCATAGTCGTCGGTACGGCTCAGTGCTAGACGAAACGGCACGCGAGAGTGCGGCAAAACAAAGTAACCAGGTTGCGTGAATCCCATCACGCCATAGGTGCTCGTGCCGGCGATGACCGTATCGGGCAAGCCGGCGAGGACCTCCGCCATGTACTCGCAGTCGCTCCCGCAACCGTTGTCAACTAGAGCAATAATTCTTGTCTGATCTCCAGAGGGATGAAGATTGAAATGGTGATTTCGAAGGCCGCTATGCCCGCGCACAATCGTAGGCTTGACGGTGCAATTCTCTGCCGTGGGGGTATTAATATAATCAACCATATTCTGAAGGATGTGGCGAACAGCTTGTGGTGCAGGGAATGATAAGCCGGCTGTCAGTTGCTCCTCCAAATTAAAGTACAACGCGGTACCGAAACACGAGTCTGAGGAGTATCGGATGAAGTGCGATTCCGCGGTATTGATGGCGCTATCGCTAAACCAGTGCCTCAATATCCCGATCGGTGCGTTCCCACCCTCATTGCCACGTAAATCGAACATTACTATCCGCTCTTTTCCAAGCCCATGCACCTTCGAAAGGACCGCCTCCAATGCTGCGTCGTTAGCATCGGTAAAGGTCGGCATACGAATGTACGCGGTATCGCTTGCCAATAGTTCATACGATGGTTTTGAGGCCAGATATAGTATGTTCTCGCGGTCAGTCTCAGTGGGTGCCGTGGCGGTAGGTTGGACTTGAATTCGTCTGTTTCCGCACGTCACAAAGTCAGCGACGCCATCACGTTTCGGATAGCTCATATACCACGCTGGAGCCAGCTCGCTGCCGTTCCAAGCCTGGACCGGATGGGGCTGCTGGCCAGCATCGCCAGTGGAAAGCAAATAAACGTGACCATCGCGACTATGCACGGACGTGCATGGCGTTCTCGGTTCGGAGGTCAGTACGGTGCTCACCGATCCGCTCACATAATCCTTGAGCGAAGGAACGCCGGAATGGTTGTCGAGCTGGAACCGTTCGAAGTCGCCCCACCGCGCAAATGCGTTGTGCAAGCTTAAGCGAGCAGTACCGTGTGCGGCGAGGTCGCGATCCCATGCGCGAAACCAGACCTTCCAATTCCAACGCCTGGCCGTTGCCGTGGCATGGCCTGCGTACACGTGCTCCATGAGAAATCGCAGAGTTGGCAGGTCTGCACGTAAGTCAGATGCGCGGACATGGAAGTCGTGATTTACGTGCATCACTTGATAAAAATGGGCGTACCACGCCCACGGCACGATGAAAGAATGCGCAGAGAAAGGCCGATCGTACGGGTGCTGCAACACGACCCCGTTCGGTGGAATCCGCACGCCGAGAGCAATCCAGCGAGCGTTGTCCGCAGCAATCTGTGCTGGTGGCACCCCAACAGATCCGTTGGAAATAGCAAGTAAACCGACCGCTAAGAAATACAGCGATAAACGTAAAATAGTGCTCACGCGGTATCGGGTACGTTCAACCATGTCAGGCCACACGCTCGCGGCAAAGTGCCTTCTTAGGTAGCGGCGCCGAGACTCGAATCGGAACCTCGTTACTCACAGGATTGCTAGACGCTCACGCGATCGCACGATACAACGTCGAGCGGCCGACGCGGAAGACGCGCGCGACGTGATTCGTACCCTCCCCGCGAGCGAGCATCTTCTTCGCCTCGCGGACCTGCGCCGACGTCAACGCCGGACGCCGGCCCAGGCGCTCCCCGCGGCGCTTCGCGGCTGCGAGACCGGCCACCGTCCGCTCGCGCAGCACATCGCGCTCGAACTGCGCGACGGCACCGAGTACGGCGTAGAGCATACGGCCCGCGGCCGTGCCAGTATCGATGTGGTCCGTGAGCGAGCGCAGCGCGACGTCGCGCTCCCGTAACATTTCGGCAATATCCAAGAGGTCGCGCAATGAACGGCCGAGGCGGTCGAGCCGCCAGACGACTAGCGTGTCGCCGGCGCGGAGATCCTCGATCGCGCAACCGAGACCAGGCGCGACCGCGACGCGCCCGATGCTGAATCTTCGTGGATTGCGGCGCAGCCGGCCGCGCGTAGCGCGTCGAGCTGCAGCGCGGTCGTCTGTTCGTCTGTGGAAACGCGCGCGTAGCCCACTAAGCGCGATTCGGCCATCGGGACGACCTGGGAGTCATCCGATCGAGCGAAACGCGTCCCTGGGGCTCCCGTTGGGGCCGATTTTGGCCGTTTCGGCGTGGCGCCGTCCTTGGCGGCGATCGTCGACGCCGGCACGATGGAACCACTATAACAGCCTACGACCGCGCCGAGACGAGCATCGTCGCCGGCGGCATGGGCAATCAACGACTTGTTGAGTGGGGCTCTGCGCCGGCTTTCCGGGACGGATTTACGGGACACGCAAAGCCGCTTCGCACCTAGGTCTCGAAATCATCCGAAAAGGGTCGTTTCTGAGAATTGGCGTGTGGGGAACATCCACTGTATGACGACCAATGATCAAGCACACCACATTTATCATCGGTGGGATGAGTTTGCACGCTCGGGCGAGATCGACGCCCTGCTTGCGCTCTACGCTCCTGACGGCGTCTTCGAAAGTCCGCTAGTCCCCGTACTGATGAAGCGCGAGTCGGGCGAATGCCGCGGCCATTCGGAAATGCGCGCTTTTTTTGAGGAGGGACTTCGCCGCCGGCCAAGTGAGCTCGTGCGCTGGTACCGTAACGGACGCTATCATTTCGACGGCAAGACGCTCATATGGGAATATCCGCGTCAGGCTCCTGATTGGGAGCAGCTCGATCTGATTGAGGTGATGGAGCTTGAGAATGGCCTCATCGCGCTGCACAAGGTTTATTGGGGCTTCAAAGGTGTTGGCGAACTACTACGATCGCAGAAACAGAAGCAAGAAGCGAACTCGTAGACCGCTCTAATGCCGTCTCTGAAACGGTCGATTTTGGGAAGATTTCGAGCATAGCGGGGCATAATTTGACGCGTCCTAAGCGAATAGCTAGGGCGTGAACGACGCATCAACATTGGCCGCACGACTGCTCGACATCCTTGACGTACCGTCCG
>JAABUX010008883.1_pt1 | contig 11498 bp, 9 predicted proteins | sample 5561851 | NCBI WGS metagenome assembly JAABUX01 (sample SAMN10711883, study PRJNA513361) | rock metagenome | isolation source: Antarctica rocks | place: Antarctica: Victoria Land, Richard Nunatak red sandstone | collected 2016-01-03 | reverse complement strand
AACTAAACGCTTTGTTTCTTTAGGACATTTTTGAATATGCTCGAGTAGTAAACTCATGTGACTCACCCTGGAATTAATAACTTTAACGCTCTATATTAGCACAGTAATTAATTTTTGGAGATGTCTAATTAGCAGCGGCTCGGTGATACGGGGTAGGATGTCCTGAACACTCTGCCACCTCTACTCAGCACCTGGATTGCCTGAGTTTGACACTACCATGTTGTATTTATCCCTAGAACTAAGGCAGGGTATATCGCTATTGCGCAAAATACCTTTCCAGCACTACAAAGTTTTATTTTACTAAATTGCTTATAACTAAAATAATATTTGCACTTTACAATCTTATTTCACTGAATTAAAATAAGGCTCTCAATAATCTGGCTATATTATGCGATCAGGTCGATATGTAAAACAAGTTGAAGGATACAGCGCTTTCATCCCGACTCCGTTACCTCCAGACCCGCCCATTGCAATGGATGCGGAGCTTATCCGTCTGCTGTCTAACGCTGACCGCTCTCTAGGCAGACTTGATGGGGCTACCTGCGACAGCTCGTTCTATTCTCGACTTACGTGAAGAACACCGTCAGGCAATCGGTCACAAGATTGCCAGTAGTAGTTATGGCTTGCGCTTGCTAGACTTTCTCTTCGAGCGACCCATAGTTAATGTCCGGCTGATAGAGAATTACCTCCAGTGCGCTTACGTTACTGCCAGTAAGATAGTTGAGCAGTTTATGGAGCTAGGTTTACTACATGAAATTACTGGCTGACAGCGAAATCGACTTTATCGCTACGAACCCTACCTAGCTCTTTTTGATCAATCTATCTCAGCAGTAACTCGTTAACTATCGAATTCGCCGGATGCGATCGCCTGTTGAGTTTTCAAGTCGCTTCCTCGTCTACCTCAATTTGGGAGGAGCCAGCAAGAACAAAAAAGCCAGTATAGTAGCCGTCGCGCTCTTGGGCGGACTCCAGTTGTATTAGGTATGCGGGTTCTCCTTTCTCACTTAAAGATAGAAAAGTCAGATTTTCTGTTCTTCCCAGGCGTTAGATGTGGAACAGTTTATCTAATCTATATAGCCAATGCTACATAGATTTTCATAAGTCTTATTTGTAAATCCTTTAATTTTATCCTTTGAGTGGGCATTCGCTGATTTTTTAAGATTTTCCCAACTCAGGTTTTTACCCAATTTTTTCCAGTAATTAATCGCTGCCCAAGCCGCATCTATAGTTTGATTTTTTGCTTTTAACTCATCTTTTAACACCTGCTCAATATCTTCTTTTGACGCTTCTGCTAGGTTGATTTTTTTAAGAGCTATGATATCTTGTTGAAGAGATTCTAGATAGTTGTTTACAGTATCTTTTGTTGTTGCTAAGCGCTTCAATGCTTGCTCTTTTTCTAGTTTACTGCATTCATTGCGGAGAGTTTCTAATTGCTTGTGCAGAATCCCTTGGAGTCCTTCAACACTTGTTCTTTCTTCAATTTCCTTAACTTTATCGGTAAGAGTTCCTATCTGCTCTTGAAATGACAGTTCTAGATGTTGAACAATATTTTCAATGCGTTGAGTCCTACTAGTAATGTGCTCTGTTATGTAATTTTCAGGAGTTGTTGGAGCAAGAACAGATAAACCTAAAAGCTGCTCAATTTCTACCTTAGTAGCAGTCGCCTGCTCATCCGTCAAGTCAAAGACCCAAACCCAAAGCTTTTCGATGCCAAGTTCTTTCGCAACAAGACACCAATCAGCGCCGTAGACTGCTTCGTATTCCTCTTCTTCATAGGCATCGGTACGGCGCACAATTAGAGGAAGCAAATTGCTACCTTGCTTGACCAAACTTCTTCTTAAATTCTCATATCTTTGCTCAGGAATTTCTGCTATTTTTAACCCGGCAATCGCTATCTGAGAGGTGTTAACCTGACCATGGCTAATTGGCTTGATTTGCAAATATTCAACAATTTTATTTTGACGCTCTGTTTTGTTCATTGTTTTTATTGTTTTCCTTTGGTAATAGAAATCAAGTGATGAGCCAAATTCATATAACAACTGAAAGCATCCTGTGCTGCCTCCTTTTCGCTATAATTTAGCTGTTCATCAAATTCTGCATACGAAAGTGGGTATCCTTTATTTGGTGTAGTAGAAACTACGCTGAGACTTGGAATCCAAGTATGTTGAGGCCATAGAGCTACATTTTTACTTTCAGAATTTTTAGCTATAACTTCTAAAATCTGCTCTGTCATAGATAGAGTCACTCTCTTAGATGCTCTATTGTACATACTGACTGCAATACCCAAAATTGAAAGGGGCTCATCTCTATTATTGTCTACCGCAATTGCTCTACTAATAACATACTCCAAAGCCCGAATAGGATAGGGAGCTAATTGAGTAGGAATCAGCACAGCTGAAGATGCCATTAGCGAGATACTGTTAGCTTTTCCAAAGGCTGGAGGAGGATCAATCAAAACATAGTCGTAATCATTAGTATAAGGTTTTAACTTTTTTGCTAGTACGCGGTCTATATCTATTGTCGAAATGAGCTCAGCTTCCATAAAACTCAGGCGAATGTGAGATGGAACAATATCTATTTGAACATCATTCCAGCTTTTGCAAATTATTGTAGATTCTAAACTGGTTTTGGGTTCAGTTAGCAAGTGAGTAATATCTTTCTTGTTTTGATATTCAACATCTCTCAAAGGATCAATCCCTAAGCCAGTTGTTAGATTTGCTTGAGCATCAATATCTATTAAAAGTACTCGTCTACCTAACTTAGTGAGGGCAGCAGCCAGGTTAATAGTTGTAGTAGTTTTACCTACACCACCTTTGTTATTGAATACAGTAATGATCATGGATTGCTTTACCTCAGTATATTCATGAGTTTTATTATTTGGCTTGAATGATTCAACCATATCAACAGCAAAAGCTTTTGAAATTACCTTAAGTAGCTTAAGATGGACGGGTCGATGGCTTTTGTTTAGTGCAGCACTAATTTTTAAACAAGTTGGTTTGCTAAGTAAGTTATAAAATAAGTTAAACTTATTGACCAATGTAGGCTGATCGTATTCTATGATGGTGGCAATTTGTCCATCAAAGTTATAAAGGACACGAAACAAATAGCCATTCGTTAACAACCCTAGAACAGCCCCAGATTTGTAACCGTTCAGGGGGGGATCAAAAAAACGTCCAATATGAAATCACACGTAATCAGTACGAAAACCAGTCTAGATTGGATTTATACCGGATAATTGTGAGTAGTCAAAAGTGCTATACTGGTCTGCAAATTGTCTTTTAGACATTTTAGGTACGATATTTTGATGCGCATAAAACCCAAAGCTTTTGCTTAGCAAGGCTTTGACGTTTATGCGCATGATGTACCCCCCCGTGAACGGTTACCCAGATTTACGCATATATCCGGCAATTTGCCAAACGCTCTGAGCGATTCTCCTAGTTGGAGATTTTACTTCAATAACTAGGTAAGGTGGATAGTGTACAGCCAAATTTTGTGGATTGATCAGGAAATCTAATTTTGCTCTGCCTATTCTTACCTGAGTTTGCCAATCGGAATCACTATAAGCAAGCGCCCGTAAGAGTGGAATGATAACTTTATCTTCAATGTCTGATTCGCTACATGAAAGGCTAATTGATTTAAATAAAACATGTAGGGGTGAATCAGTGGAACTAGTCATGAGAACTATTGAAAAAGGCAATTAAACCATAGCCTGTGGCAAGCTTCACTGTGTTCGGTAAATTTACTGAAAACTTGGTTACCTAACTAGTTGCTATACCATAAAAAGTACACTTGCCAATTCAGACGCTTTGTGGTTTCATCTCTCTAGATCCAGAAGCCACACGGCGTCACGTTACTGCCACTGTAAACCATCAGCAGTGGAGACATAACCTAATGGGATGCCCTAGCCAACAACGGTAGCCAACTACTCCTCAGTAGGTAATTGAGCGGTCTGCCGCATCTCCGACAAAATAATCTCTTGTTCCTTCAAAGCCTGTTGCGCTTCTTCGGCATCCTGCCGAGCTTGCTGCTTAAGCTGTAGGACTTCTTCGGCATCCTGCCGAGCTTGCTGCTTAAGCTGTAGGACTTCTTCGGCATCCTGCCGAGCTTGCTGCTTAAGCTGTCGCGCTTCTTCCTGAACCTGCCTTTCTTTTTCGGCAGACAGCCGCTGCTCCTCGCCTGAATTTCTTACTTCTTCGGCAACCTGACGGTTCTCTTCCGCAGCTTGCCGCTGCTCCTCGTGACCCTCTATTTCCGACTCGTGCTCTTCGTGTGCGTCGCCAGGATGTCTACCCATCTTCTTAGCGGTCCTTCATTTATTACCACAAATAAGTTTACCTGACAACTGACTTGAGACTTTCGCGGGAATAACCATTCAGAAGTAAAATTCTAGAAAGCAAGCGTACAACTAGCGCTGTACCCTTGCACGCTCATGCAACTCTTCATACCTACACCGTCTCCAACTCCAATTCCTGAAAGCGCTTCGCAGTCGTAAATCTGTGGCTCAAATAAAGGTTTCGCTCCACCCGAGTAAATAGATAACAATTTTCATATACAGCATCATCTGTATATCAGGTTAGCTAACACAAAAAAACAGCTCAATCAACCCAGCTTTGTATTGAACACGACTAGCGATCGCAGACTCTTCATCGGACTTTATCATACTTTAACTGCCGAACCTTGTTAGATAAGTCAGTATAAAAAAACTATTAATAGTGTAAACAATCGAAAAATTAATCTTCTGGCTTGGATAGTTTTAGGTCTGATGAGTAGTGCGATCGCTGCATCGATTGCTGTGGCGGCTAGAGCAGTGGTGTTCTTGGTACGTTGTTGCTAGAGATTAGGAAATTTAAAAGTATGCTGAGCAAATATGGCATTGTTTTTCTTTTCATCGGGCTGATCCTAATTCTACTGGTCAGCCTGATCCATGTGCTGCTCAGAATCAGTGAGGTCGCTGAGGAGGAAAGAGAAAGGTGGTAGTTGTGAAGATTGGATTTGCCCCATGCGATCGCTGGAGGGAAAATGTAACGATTTTTACTAAATCCTCGAATTTTGCCAGCAGAGTAGGGTAGGCTAAGCATAGATATGCAGTTTGCGGAAAACCCGCAATTGCGAGAAGACGGTATGGTTTCATCGTCACTCCTGCCCAGGGAAACTCCTTCCCCTGCGTACATCTGCCCATTTGATCAAGCCTGTAGCTATCTAGAGCAGGCAGCCCGAGAATTACACATGGATCAAGGGCTGCTGGTGGTTCTGAGCAACCCGCGCAAGGTGGTCACCGTATCCATCCCGGTGAAACTCGATAATGGTGAAGTGCAAGTTCTGGCAGGCCATAGAGTTCAGCACTGTGACGTCCTAGGTCCCTACAAGGGTGGAATCCGTTACCACCCGGCTGTGACACTGCGGGAAGTGTCAGCCTTGGCAATGCTCATGACCTGGAAATGCGCGCTGCTAGGTATTCCCTACGGCGGTGCTAAGGGAGGGATTGCTTTGGAGCCAGCACGCTATAGCGTAGGCGAACTGGAGCGGATCACCCGTCGTTACACCAGTGAGTTGATCAAAGATATCGGTCCAGAGGTAGACATCCCTGCACCGGACATGGGCACTTCTGCCCGTGAGATGGCTTGGATGATGGACACCTACTCAGTGAATGTCGGACACGCTGTGCCGGGAATTGTGACTGGTAAGCCAATTTCGATTGGTGGCTCGCGGGGACGGGAACTCGCGACCGGACGTGGCGTGATGATTATCGTGCGTGAGGCGCTGGCGGAGCGAGGCAAGACGCTTGCTGGAGCGCGAGTGGTCATCCAGGGCTTCGGGAATGTAGGCAGCGGAGCGGCTCTATTGTTGCACCAGGCTGGAGCCAAGATTCTGGCTGTCTCAAAGGGGTCAGGTGGGGTGTTTGCGGAAGCGGGACTCGACATCCCAGCCCTGAAGGCCTACGCTGCCCGTAACAGCAAAAGTCTTGCAGGTTTCCCAGGAGCAGTACAAATTACGAATGCCCAACTGCTAGCCCTACCCTGCGATGTCCTGATTCCGGCGGCTCTGGAGAACCAGATCACTGAGGAAAATGTGAATCAGGTGCAAGCCGAGATTGTGGCAGAGGCTGCTAATGGACCGGTCACTTTGATAGCAGACCAAGCCCTAGAGGCGCGAGGTGTGACGGTGCTTCCAGACATCTTGACCAATGCCGGGGGGGTGGTGGTGAGTTATCTGGAGTGGGTACAGGGCCTTTCCTACGTGTTTTGGGATGAGCAGCGCGTCAACCGCGAAATGGAAAACTTGATGGTGCAAGCCTACAATCAGGTGACTCAACAATCGAAGGATCGGCAAGTTCCTAGAAGGCTGGCAGCCTACACCCTGGGCGTAGGTCGCGTCGCCCAGGCACTCGCTGACCGAGGTCTCTACCCTTGATCGATTCATACCAGTTTGGTGAGGCAGTAATCGGTAAACTCTAATACTATTGGGTTGACATTTGCAAATATTAAGCAACTATTAAGGTTGACCGCAATGTGTAGTCTGCTTGACGCTGAGCATGAAGATTTTAGTAGTAGAAGACGACGAGTTTACTGCCGAAGCGCTAGCAACAGTCCTATCCAACGAATATTATGCAGTTGAAGTTGCCAAGGATGGTCAGGCTGCTTGGGAGTTAGTAGAGGCGTTTGCGTATGACTTAATTCTGCTGGATATGATGTTACCCAAGCTCGATGGTATCAGCCTTTGCCGACGCCTGCGATCGCAGGGTTATCATATGCCGATTCTGCTGTTAACTGGTCGCGACAGCAGTGATGATAAGGCCAAGGGATTAGATGCAGGAGCAGATGATTATCTCGTCAAACCCTTTGACGTGCAGGAATTGTTAGCTCGCGTTCGGGCGTTGCTGCGTCGCTCTGGTTCGACCTCACTTCCTGTGCTTGAATGGGGAAGCCTACAACTTGACCCTACTACTCATGAGGTAGCCTATGGGGCGCATCCTCTGAAATTGACCCCCAAGGAGTATGCTATCCTAGAACTTTTCCTGCGAAACTCTCGCCGTGTATTCAGCTGCGGTGCGCTTTTAGAACACGTTTGGTCGTATGAGTCAACACCTAGCGAGGAGGCGGTTAGAACTCAGATCAAAGGTTTGCGGCAGAAATTAAAAGCAGCAGGGGCTCCCGCTGATTTGATCGAGACGGTTTATGGCATCGGTTACCGCCTTAAACCATTAGCAGCTAGTGCTCTGACCTCAGCATCTCTTGAGACTGGCGAACAGACTCAGCAACAGACGCTGGGAGCAGTGGCTGGAGTTTGGAACCGATTCAAACAACGGGTTAGCGAGCAGGTGGAAGTCCTTGAGCAGGCTGCCACAGCCCTGCTGAAAAAAGCGCTTGGTCAAGAACTACGGCGGCAGGCAGAACGGGAAGCCCATACACTAGCAGGTTCATTAGGAACCTTTGGCTTTAGCGAAGGTTCCCGACTGGCTCGGAAAATAGAACGCATGTTTCAAGCGGGTAAGTCCTTGGGTCAAAAAGAGGCGATGAGTCTCCAGGAACTGGTGGAAGCCTTGCGCCAGGAAATGGAGCGAACTCCAGAAGGACTAGTTGCACCAGCCGAGACGAACAAGGATCAACGCCCCCTGTTATTAATAGTTGACAGCGATCGCCAACTGGCCGCAGAGTTGCTGAACGAGGCCAATGTTAGAGAAATCCGCGCAGAAATCGCTACAAATTTATCTGCAGCTAAGGAGGCAATCTATCGTGACCCTCCCACTGTCGTGCTGCTTGACCTTTCCTTTTCTAACACACCTGAGGATGGTTTAACTCTGTTAGCAGAGCTAAGCAACCAGGTGCCACCATTGCCGGTGTTAGTTTTTACAGCCCACAATGGTTTGACTGGTCGGGTAGAAGTAGCCCGACTGGGCGGACGCGCCTTTTTGCAGAAGCCTGTAGCTCCAAAGCAGGTGCTGGAGGCAGTGACTCGCGTGCTGCAACAAGTAGAGCCTGCGGTCGCTAGGGTGATGGTAGTGGACGATGATCCACAAATTCTTGCTACTCTGAGGAGCTTACTTGAGCCTTGGGGTCTCAAAGTAACGACTCTCGATGATCCACGACAATTCTGGGCAACGCTGGCAGCATTTTCGCCGGAGCTGCTAATTCTGGATGTAGAAATGCCTCATTTGAGCGGAATTGAACTGTGTCAGGTAGTACGTAACGATTTGCACTGGGGCGGATTGCCAATAGTTTTTCTGACAGCTCACACAGAAGCCACGATAGTGAATCAGGTGTTTGCTGTGGGCGCAGATGACTTTGTGAGCAAGCCCATTGTCGGACCAGAACTGGTCACCCGCATCATCAATCGCTTAGAGCGAATTAAACTCCTTCGCAGTCTGGCTCAAACCGATCCGCTGACTGGAGTGTCCAATCGCCAGAAGTCAACCCAAGATCTGGATGAGTTTTTCAGCCTAGCCTTGCGACACAACCAACCTCTGTGCCTAGCTACCCTGGATTTAGATCACTTTAAGCAGGTCAACGCTCGCTATGGTCATGCGACTGGGGATGCGGTGTTGCGCCAGGTGGGACAACTGCTGTGGCGAGCGTTTCGAGGTGAAGATTTGGTGGCGCGCTGGGGTGGGGAGGAATTTGTTGTGGGCATGTACAGTATGACTAAAAGTGAAGGAGTGCAGAGGCTGACTAAGGTGCTAGAAACTCTGCGTCAGCAGCAGTTTATTGCCCCCAATGGCACCAAGTTTCAGGTAACGTTCAGCGCTGGCGTAGCCCAGTATCCTGAAGATGGTGCTGACCTGCAATTGTTGTATCAGTCTGCCGATGCAGCACTCTATCAGGCCAAGTTAGCTGGACGCGATCGCGTGTTACCTGCAGCAGGGAAGACCTAAAGTGCGTTAATACTGGGACAGTGTCACCATAGATGATGCGGTGATCAACACCAAAGCCCACATCGACCGGCTGATAGGAGACAACGATGACAACTACCACATACAATCCTAGTCTGACCGTCCCTGGCCCTAGTCCAGTACCAATCCTCGGGCGCGCGGCCAATGTCTTTCGCTTCGCCAACGACTCAATTGGCTATACGCGCCAGCTTTTCCAAACCTATGGCCCAGTTGTCTCCCTGGTGGCAGGTGGGGGTACAAATATCTACTCACCGCTCCCAAAATGTCCCGGTACTGTGTTCGTTTATGGACCAGAACTTGTGCGCACTGTCACGACCCAGCACGAGATTTACTACAAGTATCCCTTGTCAGGGAAGTTGTACCGTCAGCGGGATATCTCTGCACGCACTGAACCCTTGAAGCGCTTTGGTGTGGGGCTATTTGGCATCAACACTGATCAGCACCGGCAGGCTCGCCAGCTTCTGATGCCCGCCTTTCACAAACAGCGGATTGAGTCTTACCGCAACGATATCGTTGCCATCACCCAATCAGTACTTGATCAAATGCAGGTTGGGAAGCTTTGTGACATTGACAAGCTCATGCGACTGCTGACAATGCGAGTGGCGACCAAAACGCTGTTTGGCGCTGACATTGGCGATATTGGCAGCAGTACTGGGAGACTCTTTGAGGATGCCGTGGGCCTGTTGGGAACACCAATGATGGCGCTACTGCCTTTTGACTTACCGGGACTGCCCTATCATCGCTTCCTCAATCTGATCGCGCAACTTGACGACGAGATGCGGGCAATAATTACGCGCAAAAGGGCTGCTTCTAGTAATGACCGCGATGTGCTGTCGATGCTGATCCAGGCACGAGACTTTGAGACTGGAGTCGAACTCAGCGAAGATGAACTGCTTGGACACACTGGTGTGTTCTTTTTAGCTGGACACGAGACCAGCTCCAATGCACTGACCTGGACGTTTTTCCTGCTCGAGCAACACCCGCAGGTTTTTGCTGACCTGCTCGACGAACTTCTGAACGTGCTGCACGGTGAAGCGCCGACAGTAGAGCAGTTGCAACAGTTGCCGTTGTTGGAGCGAGTCATTAAAGAGAGTATGCGTGTTTTGCCACCAGTGCCATGGAACGGGCGCGTCACCGCGCAGCCGACGGAGCTTGGTGGCTATACCTTGCCAGAGGGAACGGAGGTGTTAGTCAGCATTTACCAGACCCACCATATGTCCGAACTCTATCCTGAGCCGGAGGTATTTAACCCACAGCGCTGGGAAGCATTTGAACCGACTATTTTCGAATACAATCCCTTCAGCGCCGGGCCGCGCATGTGCATCGGTGCAGCATTTGCTATGATGGAGATCAAGATAGTGCTGGCAATGCTTTTACAACGCTACCGCCTGCAATGCATTCCCCAGCTTAAAATTGATCGCTTTGGGGTGATTGTCATGACACCCAAACATGGGATGCCGATGATAGTCCATAAGCAAGACCGTCAGTTTGTTCGGGGGGCGGGTGATGTGCGTGGTAACGTGCGGGAGATGGTGAAGTTACCTACGCACTCTGCGAAATCCAGCCTACCGTAAGTGTAACTGCGGCAGCACATTCTGCAAAAACTCAACACACTCCAAATCTATCATCAGCAATCAACAGGCTTCCACAACTGGCACAGCTGCTATCAGGATAGTGGACACGCTACCATTCGTTTTGAACGCGCACTGTGAAATCCGGCAATGTATGATAGATAGAACCGTAGAAAAAGCTACATTTGGGGCTGGATGCTTCTGGGGTGTGGAAGCAGCCTTTCGTAAAGTCAACGGTGTTGTCTCCACCTCTGTAGGCTACATGGGTGGGCACTTTGAGAACCCAATTTACCTGGATGTGTGTGCTCGGATCACAGGACACGCAGAGGTAGTAAGTGTGGAATATGACCCATTGGTGGTGAGTTATGATCAACTACTCGCAGTATTCTGGGACATTCATGATCCAACGAGCTTGAACCGCCAAGGTCCAGATCGGGGGGAGCAGTATCGCTCTGTGATTTTCTTCCACACCTCAGAACAGGAACAGGGAGCGAGATGGTCAAAGGAGAAACTGCAATGCTCGTTCAAGTATGACTTGGACATCGTGACCCAGCTCCAACCTGCTTCGACTTACTGGTTAGCAGAGGAATATCATCAACAGTATTTCGAGAAAAAGCGGCAACATTGAGCCACTTTTTCAAGGGCTTTTGCTTAAGCCCCCGACTTCAGACGCGCGTGAGGTTGAAGTTCATCATTCAACTCTTTAAGCGTAAGATATAAGTTTGTAATCTTTCTTCAACTGCATCAAGGGTTTCCATTTTTTTAGCAAAGGCCCAGCGAACTGTATTCTGCCCGAGTGAGGGCGTTGAGTAAAAGCTAGAACCCGGTACAACGGCTATTCCGACTTCCTCAACCAGAAATTGGGCAAATTGATAATCATCTCCATCAAAGTTCCATTGGCTAAAATCACTCATTACAGCGGTTTTCGCTCGAATGGTATACACTTGAGTTAGGCAAACTTTTTGACTAGTTGCGGTAACGATGAAAGCATACTCCCTTGATCTGCGTCAAAGAATTATTAATGCGCCTAACAATAAAGA
>JAABUX010008882.1_pt1 | contig 11499 bp, 12 predicted proteins | sample 5561851 | NCBI WGS metagenome assembly JAABUX01 (sample SAMN10711883, study PRJNA513361) | rock metagenome | isolation source: Antarctica rocks | place: Antarctica: Victoria Land, Richard Nunatak red sandstone | collected 2016-01-03 | reverse complement strand
CACCGCGCTGGTCATGATCGGCAGACCTTGGCGGCGATAGTCCTCATAACGCATGCGGTCGGCATTGTTCCTCAGGTAACGCAGCGACTCGAACACCAGCTTGCGAGGGTCGCTGTCGGCGCACTCCGCCGGCGGTGAGCCCAGCGCCGTGCAACGGGCCTCCAACTCGGTCAGGATCGTCGCCACTTGTCCCGACCAGGCGGCTTGAATCCATCGCTTGTAGACCTCCTTTGCTTCGTCTGCCGCACGCCCCGCGAACGCCGCCGCGAACACGTAACTCAAGGCATGCACGAAGTCGAGGATCGGCGTGAAGCCGCCAAAATGCCGCCGCTGGATCGTCCAGTTCACCGGCAGACCGTCTCCCAGGAACGCCCTTCGGCTCGCCCCGAAAAAGTTCCGCTCCCAGGTCGCCTGATGCACGATCGGGCCGAACTCGTCGGAACATCTTCGGCGGGCCAGGACGCTCCGGACCAGACGCTTGGGGCGGCCCGGACGCGGCTTGCGACTTCGCCCTTTTTCCGTCGCCACCTCCGGCGTCTCCGATCGATTCGCGGCCTCAAACTCCAGGCCGACCGGCAGAGCGTGCCCCAGGCCGCGTACCATCTCTTTGGTCCGCCTCAGCTCGAGAAAGCATCGCGGCACGTCGGGATCGGGGTCGGCCGCATGGACCTCGCTCTGGTAGGTCTCCAGGACCGCGACTTTCGACTCCCGCCAATGCCCCTGCTGGTTTGACTCCGAGGGTTCGGACCGGATCTGAATCCGGCCCCCGTCGACCGACACCATCGCCACCGAGGGCGAGGGACGCTGGGGGTTGGCGATGACGTCTTTTTTGACCAGGGGGAGTTGCTGATGGGCCGCGACGGCCGCGTCGCGTTGGTCAATTCGTTCTTGACCGATCTTCCTGACGAGTCGCTCGACCCGCTTGGCCGAGACCTTCAATTCGGCCAGTTCGACCAGATCGCGAGACGCCTGCTGATAGGAAACACTGTTGACGCCGGCATGAACGATTTTCTGCTGCACACGCGGGCTGAAGCCGGCGTGGTCAAGGCCCAACGCTTGGCCCTGAGGGAAAAAAAGCCCGCCGACAGCGGGGGCAATTGGCGACCCGTTCTTTCCAGGCGACATCGCCTCGGGTGGTCGTGAGCACGCGAGGCTCGTCGGGGGCCTTTGGGGCCGCCCCGCCGCAGACAGGGCATTCGCCCAGTTCTTCGTCAGGCCAGTCGTCGGCCTGCTCACCCACATTGATCTCGATGAGTTGTCGGGCCATTTCGTCGCCCAAGGCCCCGGCGACGGCTTCGAGTTCCGAGAACTTGGTGCCTCGTGGAAGGCCTTCGGGATAAAGCTGCTTCGCCAATTCCCGAGCCATCTGGCCCAGGCGGGTGTGAAATTCCTGGCGGATCTCAGCGGTCTCCTTGCCCATGTTCGCAGTCCTCTCCAAGTTACGCGTGAAATCGGGTGTGCCCCAGGAACTTCGGCTGCAAGAATAGCATCCGACTTCTTTGCCATGCAAACCATGTCGTGCGCCCATCCTTCGGGGTGGTGCAAAACATTCTGGTGCGGTCGTCGAAAGCGCGGTGTAGAATCGACATGAGCGGCTCCATCTCGTGCGACACGGTGTGGGGGAAGAGTTGATTACGAGACGCCCAGGGAGAAGCCCCCGGGCGTCCCCATGCGCCCGGACCCCGTCGGTGGGGGCCGGGAATCCCCCGGGGCCCGGGCGGTTCAGCAGACGCCGCAAGCTTCGGCCGGGTGGATCCGGTCGGCCGGGTCGCCGAAGGCGTCGGCGTACCGCTCGTCCACCCGGGCGTCGAGTTCCATCTGCTCGTCGATCAGGATCTCCAAGCCCCGGTAGGCCCCGGCCGCGAACCGCAACAAAAGGTCCGGGTCGGCCGTGCCGGCCAGTTCCGCCATCGGCCCGCCGTCCAGGCGGAGGGACATGCCCAGCCACTCCGCGTCCAGGGCGGGCGTCGCGGCGAAGTCCGGCCCGGCGGTCGGGCGGGGGCCGGCGGCGTCGAACGTGGTCGGGGCGTCGGGGGCGAGCGTCCAGCGGGCCGAGCCGTCGGCCGGGGCGGGGTTGACGGGGCGGCGGGAGACGCGAAGGATGATCGACATGGAACTCTCCGGTTATGGCCGGGGGTTTCGCAGGGCCGGCGGGGTGTGCAACCACCCCGCCGGCCCGTTTCGTTGGGCGGGGGCCGTTCCCCCGTCCGACAATTAGAGTATATGCCGTATGTACGGCAAACGCAATAGGGGACCGCGATTTTTTTGTACGGCTTGTTTTACCCGTACATACGTACCATAATGGGGCGGGCGACCCGGATTCACTCCGTACGCATTCCGGGTAGGATGGAGGACCGTGGGCGAGGTGAATCATGGTAGGCGCGTCGGGTGGATTAATGGCGCGAGCCAAGAAAGCGGCGGCACGATCGCCCAAGAACAAAGAGCGGCAAGAGCCGGGATTCACCACGAAAGGCATACGTATGTCGCATGCGTATGCCGGATGGCTCGATCGGGCCGCGAAGCATAGTCGGATCACCATCGCCGCCTTCCTCGACCGGGCGGCAGCGACGCAGGCGAAGGCCGATGGTTTCGATGAGCCGCCGCCGGAGCGAAACCCGTGATCCACTCCATGCGCACCACCACGCGAGGGCAACGCCGATGCCGACCCGCTGGTGTCTGGCTTTGCCAGACACCAGACCATGACCGAGGCCGGGATCGAGGGCAACGCCGATGCCGACCCAGGCCCCCGGGGACCATGTTGCCGGCGTCGGCAACATGGTCCGCCAGAGGGCCGTCCTGAGGCTCGGGCGATCATCCCGCCGGCGTCGGCAACATGATCGATCTCGGGCAATCCGAGGGGAGGCAAAAAAGCGCCTCGTGACCGTGACCCCCTCCCGCCCCGTGGCTGGACCGAGGAAACCCAGGGACAGGACATTTCCGCCCTCACGACCCCTCCGACCCCTCGCCGGATCCGGGATTCCCCGCTCCGGTGCGGGAGGCTGGATCCGCCGGGCTCGGATCGCCCGGGGCCGGCATCGCGACCGATACGACCAGCGTAAACCATCGGTCGAATCGAACGGAACCAATATTATCGGACTCGCGCCCGGGGCCCGATCACCCGGCCCCCCGCCGTCTGGCCAGCCGGGAGCCAAGCCCGGCCGAGATGGGGGCCGGCCGAGGGGACTTGAGCTAACAGGCGACGAGGAGGCGCCGTAGCCTGACGCCTTTCTTTCATGCGTGGCATTGGCGGTAGAGATGGGCACGATCCCAGTCTTGCGACACGAAATATTTAGCTAATCCGATACAATGGATAGGGTTGTACCTACGCGCCAATGAATTTTACCTCCGTATCCCGTTGCTCTAAGGGAGGGCTCTCTTTTCTTTTCGTGCAATGCACCGGCGGCCGGTAGGGCAAGAAAAAAAGTTTTGCGACAAGGAAATTTTAGCCAATCCTTTGCACCCAAAGCGTTTATTCCTACACATAAGGGAAAACCAACCCTCTGCGACCTGTCCCCATGGGAGGGCTGTGTTTTTCTGCGGCACTTGCGGCACAGTCTGGCCCGGCGAACCCGGGTAAATCCTCGCGTACGGAGTTCCATCAATGGCTGCTGACGCACCCTGCGCATCCCCGGCACGGTCCGACGCCGAAACCTGGCTGACGGCCAAGGAGGCGGCCGGCCGGCTCGGGGTATCCCGGAAGACCCTCGCCCGCCTGGGCGACGATCGCAAACTCACCCGTCGGTCCGTCCCCGGCGGGACCCCGAAATATCTCGGCCGGGACGTCGAGAGGCTCGTCGCCCTGAGCACGACCGAGGCGGTCGACCCCGGGGCCGTCGAGGTCGACTGGCACGCCTGAGGCCGCGACGACGGCCCGGCAAAAGATTCACCCGGTTCGCCGGCGGCGGCAGATCCAGGTACTTCGCGCCATCCCGGCGTCTGTTAAACTGAAGCCTCGGTGAACGCGAAAGCCCCGGGTGGACGCCCGGGGCCTCGCAAGCCGATCGGTGGTCGCCTGGGAAATGCCGCAAGCCTCCCAGGACGCCCGTGTCGCGACCCTAAACTCCACGCCCAGGGCCCACGACGAGCACCCATTATGCTGCCTGCCGCCCGCCGATACAAGGCCGGGCCGGACGACGTGCGCCCTCGCCCCGACGGGGCGGCGGAGCCGCCGGGCCGGGTCCCCTCGCCAACCCATGCCCCGGATGATCCCCGCGTCGGCGTCTTCACGCGATGGATCCGGGCCGTCGATTCCTGCGACCTGGCCGCCGCACGGCCGGCCGGCCGCGAACTGCGAGCCTTGCGGATCTCCATCGCGCCCTTGGCACCCCGAGAATCGGGGGTGTCGCGATGAGCACGGCCCAACCGGTCAGGCCGCCCGGTGCCAACGGACGTGGCAAGGAACGGGCCGAGTTGCTCGACGACGCCTCGGCCGCCGCCCTGCTGATCGAGGTCGAGCAGACCCGCACACCGCCCGCGAAGGACAAGCGGGGCCGCCTCGATCAGGAGTGGGGCGAAGGCGTCGCCATGGCCCAGCAGGACGGCCTGGCCGGCGTCGAACGATGGCTCAAGACGATCAGGGGGCGTGACCCCGCCCGTTGCAAGGCCATCGCCGCGGCACTGGACTCGGCCCGAGACGGGGACGAGGCCGAACCGGACGGCATCGTCGACCGCTGGCCAGAGATGGAGGCGGCCGCCTTCTACGGGATCGCGGGCGAGATCGCGATGGCCGTCGACCCGCACACCGAGGCGTCGCCGGCCGCCGTCCTGCTCCAACTCCTGGCGGGGTTCGCCAACGCAGTCGACCGAGGCCCGCACTGGGCCGCCGGTGCAACCAAGCATTATATGTCGATCTACATCGCGTTAGTCGGACCCACGGCCTCGGGCCGGAAGGGGAGCAGTTGGGATATGGCCCACTACTTCCTAGGGCACATGGACGAGACCTGGGCCGCCGAGCGGGTCAAGAACGGCATGGCGTCGGGCGAGGGCCTGATCTACCACGTTCGCGACAAGACATGGAAACCCGGGAAGACCGAGAACGATCCGGAGATCGTCGAGGACCACGGGGTCGCGGACAAGAGGCTCTTCCTGATCGAGCCCGAACTGGGGCGGTCGCTCAAGGCGATGAACCGGGACAGTTCCACGCTTTCGGCGGTGCTACGCTCGGCCTGGGACTGCTCCGAAAAGCTCTCGACCCTCACCAAAAACAGCACCAACGTGGCCACGCGTGCCCTGTTCGGGGTCGTCGGGCACATCACCAAGTCCGAGTTGGAGTCGCTGCTCAGTAAATCCGACTCGTCGAACGGCCTCGGGAACAGGTTCCTCTGGGCGTGCGTCAGGAGGTCCAAGTTCCTCCCCGACGGGGGCCAGTTCTTCGAGTTCGAGCAGGATTGGCGACCCCTGATCGATCGGCTCAAGGGGGTGTTCGAACGGGCCCGGGCCGTACGGCTGATGGAGCGGGACCAGGAAGCCCGGGCGATCTGGCGGGGAGTCTATCACGAGCTGGCCGAGGGCAAGCCGGGCCTACTCGGATCGATGCTGGCCAGGGCCGAGCCTCAAGTGATGCGGCTGGCATGCGTCTTTGCCCTGCTGGACGGGACCGGGTCCGTCGGGTCGGCCCACCTGAATGCGGCCCTGGCCGTGTGGAGGTTCGTCGAGTCGTCGAGCCGCTACATCTTCGGCGAGTCGCTGGGAGACCCGAGGGCGGAGAAGCTGCTGGCCGCGCTCAAGGCCGCCCCCCAGGGGTTGACGCAATCGGAGATCAGCATCTCCGTCTTCGCCAGGAACCTCGCCAAGTCGGAGCAGGAGAAGATGCTCGGCGAACTCCTCAACCTCGGACTGGTCCATCGGACCACACGCCAGGGCGGGCGGGGCCGCCCGGCCGTCGTCTGGTTCGCCGGGAGCGCCTGCCGTGGCACGAACTAATCGACCATCCGACGAAGGAAGTGGCCGGGATCAGGACGCCGGGCCCCTTTCTTTCGTGAGGCCGCGTAATTCATTCGTGGCCTGTCCGGCGGGCACCGAGGCCGCAAAACAAGGTTCTTTCACTCCCTTCTTTCGTTTCTTTAGTTTCTTTCTTTTCTATTTTTCAAATTCATCATCAGAGGGGGCCCGGGGGGTCATCCGGGGGGATTTATGGATACCCCCAACGAAAGAACTAAAGAAACGAAGCAACGGCCCGATTCGGGGGGGGCGCCGATGAACGCCACGGCCGTCGGTAAGCTGCCGCCGATCGACTTCGAGCGGATCGCCGCGTCGGTCGACCTTCCCGCGCTCCTGGGCCGGGAGGGGATCGAGGTGTCGCGGGCCGGGATGGCGTCCTGCCCATTCCACGTCGGCAAGGGCCAAGGGCGGTCGACCCCGTCCTTGAGCGTCTTCAAGGCCGACGGGCGTTGGCGGTGGAAGTGCCACGGCGACGGCTGCGGCAAGGCGGGGGACGCGATCGCCTGGGTCGCCGAGCGGGAGGGGATCTCGACCGTCGAGGCCGCCCGGAAGCTCGGGGGGGTGGAGGACTACCGGTCCCGCCCGTCCGGGTCCGCGCCGGCGTCACTGCCCGACCGGCCGGAGGTGCCGGAAACCTGGGCCGATCCGGACTGGCAGGTTGCGGTCGACGCCCTGGTCGTCGAGGCGTCGGACCGGCTCTGGAGGCCGGAGGGTCGGGACGCGCTGGATTGGCTCCGGTCCCGGGGCCTGGCCGACGTCACCATCGCGAGGTTCAAGCTCGGGTTCGTCGCCACGCCCTCCCGCTCCGGGCCGATCGAGGTTCTCGAGGACGGCCGGGGGCCGGCCGGCGTCTATGCCCCGCGCGGCATCGCGATCCCGTGGCTCGCCCCGGGGGCCTGCTTCTCCGACGCGGGCGCCGACCTGTCCGGGGGGCCGCGATGGGTGGGCCTGAACGTCCGTCGGTTGGCCGACCCCGACGTCTTCGCCGGCCTGCCCGAAGGCGTGGCGAAGTGCCTGGCGGTCCGCGGCTCCCGGCGGGGCTTCTTGTACCCGTGGCCCGAGATCCTCCCGACCCAGGGCCAGCTCCCCCTGCTCTTGGCCGAGGGCGAGTTCGACGCCCTGATCGGCGTGCAGGAGCTCGGTCACGTCCTCCACGTCGCGACCGCCGGCTCCGCCTCGGTCCGGTCGCTCCCGCTGGCCACGCGCTCCGCCCTGGCGCTGTCGACCTGGGTCCTGCTGGCGCTGGACCACGACCGGGCGGGCGTCGAAGGCGTCTGGGAGTGGCGCGAGCGATACCCGGCCAAGTCGCGGCGGGTGCTCCTGCCGTCCGGGAAGGACCTCAACGAGTTCCACCGAATGGGGGGCGATCTCCGGTCCTGGATCGCCGACGAGATCCGGCTGGCTTCGACCCGCTGACACTCGCCGATGGGTGTCGGGTCGCTTCCGGGTCCATCTCCCATCCCGGGCCGCGTCTCTCGTCGAACATCCCGCCGGGCTCGCCCGCCGGGCTCGCCCGCCGGGCTCGCCCGCCGAGCTGATCCGCGCCGCCGATCGGGCGGCGTACCTCGAAGTCGCCGAGTCGATTCAATGGGGGTTCAACGGGACCTCGGCCGAGGGGACACGATGAGAACGATCAACGCATTATCAAGCGAAGCCGTGTTAGTCGGCCGGCTCCAGCTCGACCGGACCGGGCCGTCGCGGCGTCCGACGCTGAGCGTGTCGGCCTGGTGCCCGTGCTGCCGGCGGTCGCATCGGATCGACTGGCCGGCGAATTGCCCGGCCAATCTCGACGCCGTGGTCCCGGCCGGGTTGCCCGAGGGCTGCCTCCTGGCGGGCTCGGATGTCTTGATCGGGATGGACCCCGACCGGGCCAACGAGAACCTCGCGACCATCCAGCACTTCACCGAGCGTGACCGTGCCTGGCGCACCGAGCAGGGTCTCGCCGGCAAGTTGGCCGGTCGGGCTCGGATCGGCCCGGGGCCGGCCTCGCGACCGATACGACCAGCGTAAACCATCGGTCGAATCGAACGGAACCGCCATTATCAGTCATTAGCGTTACATCATATGAGTTGAAGGAGCTTCGCCATGCCGCCGCCGGACCTCGCCCGGCTCCGCTCCCTGATCGAGGAGGGGCGCGGCTTCGCCGGGGCGGCCTCCGCCTGGCGGCCGGACGCTCCCCCGGACCGGAAGATCGTGGAAGGCTACGCCGACCGCCTCCAGCGGGCCATCGTCGCCTTCGAGGTCGACCCGGCCTGGCGTGACGGGGACGGCGAACCGACCGGGTCCGGCCCCGTCGGGTTCCACCTGGCCGGGCTCGTCGAGGTGTTCGGCCGGATGATGGCCAGGGGGAGCCTTGTCCTCGTCTCCGGCGTCTGGAGGCTGGGGCCGGATGGGCGAGCGACGCTGGCGCTGGGCGAGTTCGAGTACCGCAGGTTGATCGATTCGCTCGACGGCCTCTCCCGGGGGTTGAAGATGACCCCGATCGACGGGCTGAGGCTGGAGGACGCCGGCCAAAAGTGCCGCGCCGTCCTCTGGAGGGTCGCCAGGACCGATTCAAATCGCCCAGACAACCAGAATGGCAAAGGAACGACCAATTCGGCGCATGAGTCTGAGGAGTCTAGTGAGTCTGACTCTAACCCCCGCACGCGAGATTTCGGATCCCATACCGATGTGATCACGTTACCCAATAACATGAAACGCGACTGGGATGGGTCCGGAAGACCCTCCTCAGACTCCTCAGACTCATGCCTCGGCGATCCGGACGAGGATCGGGAGGTCGGCACCCTATGACCGCCGCCGCCCTGCTCGATTCGTTCGCCCGCCGGGGCGTCATCCTCCGGAAGGCCGGGGATCTCCTGGCCTACGACGCGCCGCGCGGGGAAATGAAGCCCGCCGACATGACACTGATCCGAGACCGCAAGCCCGAGCTGCTCGCCCACCTGGCGGGCCGGTCCACCTGGCCCGAGCTGGCGGCGATGCGTTGGGGCCCGGCCGTGGGGGATCCCGAGCCGGGGATCGTCATTGCCCATCCCGGCACGCGAGGGGCTGCCAGCTCTACCCGCCCCGAACGAGGATCCCGGACATGACACCTCGCGAGCACGGGCACCACGCATCGGCGAGTCGAGAGAGATTAAATCCCCTCGACGTAGGCGGCCGAGCACGCCCCGCAATTGATGGACAATCCCGCCTTTCCCCAGACCCTGCAACCGCAGGCCGGGCAACGGTAGGCGACCTTGTCTCGGCGTTTCGGCTTGGCCTTTTTCTCGCCTGCGGAAGAGACCCATGGGAGCAGGTATTCGGGAGGCATCGCGGCGAACGCCCGTTCGTAAGGCCCTCCGGTGATCGTGTAGTGATCCATCCTTTGGCCCATCCGCTTCCCGTCGGGCTGGCCGGTGGAGCTGGGCATCAACCCGATCTCCTCCATCTTGTCGGCCCACTCGCGGTTGTGATACCCGCACCGGCTGGGCTTGCCGAAATGCTCATGCCAGAGGTGGGCCATCTCATGGACCAGTGTTCCCATGATGTCCTCGGCCGGCTGCCTCAGAAGGTCGGGATTCAGGCTGATCTCGTGGACGACCTTGCCTCCCTTGCGATCCGCCCAGCGGGAAGGCGCGAAGAACCCCCGGAAGGTCGCCGCCCGCGAGAAATTCAGGAGGCAGTCGGGGAGTTGGCCGCCGAACAACTCGGCGTTGAAGTAGTCGAACGCCAGCGAATAGGCGTTGAATTGGGCCGGGGTCGGTCGGGTGTCGGCTCTCATGTTTCGTACGATACAGAACGCCGAATGGGCCGTCAATTGGCACAAACGAGAATTTGAATAAAACCTCAGCCATGAGAATCATGGAAATTCCAGTACCACCGGCCCGAGGCAACCAGGACGCGAATTTGAAAACCCTCCACGCCCTTCCCGTCGGCCGACCCTGACCCTCGCATGCTGGAGGCATCCCTCAGCGTCGACCTCTCGGCCCTGGCCCGTTCCTGAACCGACCCGGAGTTGCCTTCATGATTTCGACGGGATCGCTCCCATCCGCTGGCCAAGCCCGCACGATCGCCGCCCTCGCGCCGGACCGGGACGGCCGCCGAGAAGCCCTGAACCATCGAATCGAGACACGTCCCCGGTCGCGCGGCCGAGGCGACGACGGCGGAAGGCCCGGACCGGGTGTCCACGGCGACCCGGGCCCCCGCCGTACCCCGGAGCGGGGAAATTGTTCCCGGGTCGATTTGTCGCATACGGACGGCCGAGATGGGGATCATCAGGAGGGGTACGAATGCTTATTACTACGAAAGCCGGAGGGTTGCCGGTCGCGTGGTCAACTCCCTGGTCGCCAAGGGGGAGGTCGCGGAGCTTCTCTCCAAGGTCTCCCGGCTGGACCTCGCCGCCCGGTCCGACGCCGCGGCCGAGGCCCGCGCGGACCGGGAAATCCGGCGGGAGGAGAGGGCCCGCGAGGCGGCCGGGTGGTCGGCCTGGAGGGCGGACCGGGAGCGCGACGAGCGTCCGGTGATCGAGGCAATCCGGTTCGCCCTGGCCGTCGCCGACGGGTCGCTCAGGGCCCTGGGGTATCGCAAGAGGCGTGGCGAGTGGCGCAGGCCGAGGAGGGCGAAGATGGCGGAGACGCTGGGGGTGATCGGCGACGAGCCCGGCGGGGGCCCGCGGGGGTCGATGGCGGAGCTGGTGGAGGGGGTGATCGGCAACGAGCCCCGGACCACCGTCCGGCTCGACGGCGGCGTGCCCGTCGTCGGGCGTCACCAGGACGACCCCGACGACCGGGCGGCGAAGGAGGAGCGGATCCGCAGGCACCTGGAGAAGGCTTACGCCTTCGACCCCTCCGCCCTGGACACCGTCCTGCGGGCCCTGGACCAATTCCGGAGGCACGACGCCCGGGTCGAATCCGGGGAATTCGCGGGGTCGAAGCTCCTGCGCGCCATGGTCGCCTGCTACGGGGGGGACCCGGTCGCCAGGGCCGAGGATGCCGTGCTGAGGAGGCTCGCCGAGGGGTACGGCCTGGGCTTCTACACCCTCGAATCCCTCCGGATCACCCTGGCGGCCTTCAAGGCGGATCTCCTCGGCCCGTCGCCTTCGGCGGTCGAGCGGGTGCTGGTGGACTCGATCGGCCTGGCCTGGATGGACTTGATGGAGTCGCAGGAGCGGTCCGCCGAGGCGATGAAGGGGCGCCCGGAACTGCTGGAATTCCTGGACAGGCGACTGTCGAGGGCCTCGAAGCGGCTGGACTCCGGGCTCCGGACGCTCGCCCTGATCCGCCGGAAGGCGGCCCCGTCGCTGGCGGTCCAGGTGAACATCGCCGGTCCCGGCGAGGACTCCGGCCCGGGCGGGGCGACGAAAGAATTGACATCCGGGACGGCGGCGCGATCACGTCCCGGCCGGCTTGGGGTAGACCTCAGAGGACCACGACCCGCTCGCGCCCGTCGGGGAACCTGGCCGTGATCGTGAGCGAGGCGCCGACGGCGGCGACGACCTTCGAGAGCGTCCCGACCAGGATGTCGCCCCGGCTCTCGATCCGCGAGACGTTGGCCTGCTTCACGCCCATCCGTCCGGCCAGCTCC
>JAABUX010008881.1_pt1 | contig 11500 bp, 6 predicted proteins | sample 5561851 | NCBI WGS metagenome assembly JAABUX01 (sample SAMN10711883, study PRJNA513361) | rock metagenome | isolation source: Antarctica rocks | place: Antarctica: Victoria Land, Richard Nunatak red sandstone | collected 2016-01-03 | reverse complement strand
CAGCGCCAGCGCGAGGCTGTTCAGGATCGCGGGGACGATCTTGTAATCGGTCGTGGCTCCGGTTCCGGCGGTGGTATGGGGCAGCAGCAGTTGGTAGTAGTTGGCGAGCGTCGGGTGGCGCGGCCAGAGCGGCGGCGGGAAGCCGTTCGCCTCGCCGGGCGGCATGAGCGAGACCGCGATCATCCAGAGAAAGGGGATCGCGGTGATCAGCGCGAAGACGATCACGGCGAAGTTGACGCCGAGGCGGCGCGGGCGGGTCAGAACCATTCGAGCCGTCGTCCGGCGCGCGCCTGGAGGAGCGTGACCGCGAGGATCGCGAGGAAGAGCAATACCGCGACGGCGGACGCCATGCCCAGGCTCCACCACTCGAAGCCCTGATCGAACATGAAGTAGAGGATGGTGACGGTGCTCCCGGCGGGGCCGCCGTGCGTCATGACGTAGGGTTCGGTGAAGATCTGGAGGAAGTTGGCGACGCTGAGCACGACCGCCAGCAGCAGCACCGGGCCGATCGCGGGCAGGGTGACGTGGCGGAAGCGCAGCCATGCGCCAGCGCCATCGAGGCGGGCGGCCTCGCCGAGGTCGGTGGGGACGGTGGCCAATGCGGCGGTGAAGACGATCATGTTGTAGCCGAAAACCTTCCACACGACGAAGATCAGCACGGCGGGGATGCTGGTGCGTGGATCGCCGAGCCAATCGACGGGAGCGACGCCGATCAGCGACAGCGCGTAGTTGAGGAGGCCGGTGCGGGTGTTGAGCAGGTAGCGCCAGACGACCGCGCTGGCGACGAGCGTGGTGACGTAGGGGGCGAACAGGAGAATGCGCCACACGGGTTTCCAGTGCACGGTCGCGGCGTTGAGCATGAGCGCGGCGGCGAGCGAGACGCCGATCGCGGCGGGGACGCCGAGCGCGGCGAACAGCAGTGTGTTCCATGCGGCGCGCCAGAAGAGCGGGTTTTCGAGCAGGTCGGCGTAGTTGGCGAGGCCGACGAAGCGCAGGTTGTGGACGCTGGCGAGCGCGTAGATGTCGAAATCGGTGAGGCTGAGCGCGAGCGCGCCGAGCGTGGGCACGACCAGCACGACGACGATCAGCACGAGCACCGGCGCGCTTAACGCCAGCCCGGCGCGACCGCGCGTCATGCGATGCGGCCTCGGCTCAAAAGCCAGCGGCGTTTGGTGAGCAAGCGATCGACGACCGCGTCCATCGCGCGCGCGGCCGCATCGACGCCGAATTGGCCGCGCACCATGCGTTCGGCGACGGCCTGCACTTCGGTGTAGATACGCGCCCATTCGGGGATCGACGGCGGGGCGACGCACTCGCCGAGTTGGGCGGCGAACACCTGCGCGACGGGATCGCGGGCGAGCGCGGGCTGTCGCCACGCGCTCGGGCGCGAGGGAAGATCACCGGTGAGCGCGTGGAATTGCAGCTGGGTGGCGGGGGCGCACAGGTGGCGGATCAGTGCCCATGCTTGGGCGGGGTTGCGCGACGTGCGGGTCACGACGAGGCTTACTCCGGCAACCAGCGCGGTCGACGCGCCCGAGGGACCCGGGTTGCGGGCGACGCTCCACCGCGCGCGCGGGATCGCGGCCGCCTGCTTCGCGAGATCCCCCACAAGGTAGCCACTCGATGGCAGGATGGCGAACCGTCCGTCGGCGAACGACGCTAATGAATCGCCGACTTCGGTGCTGACGATCGCGGGGGCGAACTTCTCGTCGAACATCGTCTTGTAAAAGCCGAGCGCGTCGCGGAAGCCGGGCGCGCTGAAATTGCCGCGCGCGCCCTGGTCGCGCAGGAACGGCTCGCCGGTTTGCGCGGCGAAGTTCATCAGCGGTTCGGGCCAGTCGAGCAGCATCAGCGTCGCGTAGCGGTCCGGGTGGCGGCGCTTGAGCGCGCGCGCCATCGTGCGCCATTCGTCGCGGCGAGTGGGTGGCGCTTGGTGGCCGAGTTCGGCAATCAGATCGGTGCGGTAGAACTGCACCCAAGTGTCGGCCACCCAAGGCACGCCCCACGCGCGCCCGTCGATCGTGGCGGCGCGGAGGACGGCGGGGAACTGATCGGCGAGCAACGCGCCGGGCGGCACGGGGGCGAGCGCGCCGACCATCGCCAGCTCGGCCAACCACGTGTTGGCGACCATCATCACGTCGGGCAGCGAGCCGCCCGCGTGCGCGGTGAGCATCTTCTCGTGCGCGGCGGTCCATGGGAGCGCCTGCACTTCGACCTTGGTGCCGGTCGCGCGCTCGAAGGCGGGGAGCAGCAGCGGCGCGTTCTCGCCCTCGGTGCTCATCGCCCAGAAGCTCAGACCGTTCGGATCGGCGGTACGCCCGCACGCCCCCGCCATCGCCGCCGCGCCCGCGCCCAGCAGCGCGCGGCGTGACAGCGCACTGCGCGGCGCGACCTCGATCATCGGTGAACGGCCAAGAAAGTAGGGCCGATATAGCTGAACCTCGCCATGAAGATCAGCATGTGTCGCTCAAACATCATGGCTTGCCAAATGGGCAAGCGGCCGCGACTATGCATCGCGACGCACCGATTGAGAGCGCGCGGATCGTCATGGCTTTGGGAGATGGGGTTTGATCCGTAGTACGGGACGTTACGGGGCTTGGCTGGCAAGCGCAGCGCTGCTGGCGGTCGCGCCGGATATTGCTTGCGCCCAATCCGCCAGCGTACCCCCGACTTTGCCGGCTGCGTCTACGACGACGGCTGCGGCAGCGGCAGCGCCGTCCGCGTCCGACGAGATCGTCGTCACGGGATCGCGCATCGCGCGCAAGGAATTCGCCGCGCCTGTCCCGATCATCTCTTTCAACGCCGCCGCGATCGAGGAGTCGGGGAACGTTAACCTCACCAACTTTCTCGAGCGCGTCCCCGCGCTGACGGGCTCGCGCGATTTTACGCAGACTAGCGGCGGCAATGCGGTTTTTGCGCAACCGTTCGGCGCGGCAGGATTGAACGAGCTCAACCTTCGCAATCTTGGCGTCAATCGCACGCTCGTGCTGGTCGATGGTCGTCGCCATGTCGCAGGCGAGCCCAATAGCGCGGCGGTGGACGTCAATTCGATCCCGACCGACCTCGTCGAGCGCGTCGACGTGCTGACCGCGGGCGCTTCGGCGGTGTACGGCGCGGACGGCGTTTCGGGCGTCGTCAACTTCATCCTCAAGCGCGATTTCGAGGGCGTGCGCGCGCGCACCCAGTTCGGCATTTCGGATCAGGGGGACGCGGGCAACAGGTTCGCCTCGATCGCGGCGGGCAAGAATTTCGCGGGCGGCAAGGGAAATATCACCGTCGCGTTCGAGTATAACGAGGATGACCCGCTGGCGAATAATGATCGAGACTACTTACGTGGCGACCGGCGTCAGTATCTGATCCCTAACGACGCTTCGACGGCCACCAACGGGCTGCCGCATAACATCCTGGTCGGCAACTTGCGCTACATCAACGAATCGCCAATCGGCGCGGTTAGCATCGATGGTGGGAACAGTTTTACGTTCAACGGGCTGGGCCAGCCCTATCATCACGGCACGCCTGCGGCCTATTACTCGCTAGGCGGAGACGATACGCCGGTGGCGGGCTTCTACTCGGGTGATCTCGCCCCCAAGCTTCGCCGCACCGACGTCAATGTGCTGACTCATTACGACTTTAGCGATGCGTTCAAGGTTTCGTTAGATGCCAAATACGCCGAAACGCGCGCGACGACGTCCGATTACTTCAACAGCATTTATGGCCAACAGGTCACGCTAGACAACCCGTTCCTGCCCGCGACTATCCGCAATGCCGCGCTTGCGGCAGGGGACGGCAGCGTTCTAGTCAACCGCGATAACCTCGACTACCCGCGCCACGGCGAGACCGACCTTCGTAAGACGTACCGCGGCGTGCTAGATTTGAGCGGGCGAATCGGCGAGCACGCGAGGTACGACGCCTACGCCGAATATGGCCAGACCGACGTCGACATCACCAAGCTGCACGAAATCTACGCCGATCGCTACCAGGCTGCGATCGATACCATAACAAATTCCGCTACGGGCTAGCCTGTATGCCGATCAAACCTCTACCCGGTCACGGCGGTGGGTGCGAAGACCTTTATGCCCGGCCCGAATAGTGGATGCTTGCCGGTAAACTTGTTTGGTCCGGGTCCGATCAGCTCGGCGGCGTTCGGTTTCTTCGACGCGAACGATCTCAGCCGCGCGAGCATCAGCCAGACGGTGGGCAACGCATCGGTGAGCGGCGACTTCGGGCGGTTCTTCAGCCTGCCTGGCGGACCCGTCCAGTTCTCCTTCGGCGGTGAGTACCGGCGCGAGACGAGTCGCTTCGACCCGAGCGCGAATTTCGTGAACGCTGTGTTCCTGCTCTACAACGAACCTCCGGTCGTAACGCCCTCACACGGTAGCTTCGACGTTAAGGAAGCGTTCGGCGAAATCAATGCTCCCATCCTAAAGGACCGGCCGTTCGCGAAGATCCTTTCGGTCGGTGCCGCCTACCGTTTTTCGAACTACTCGACCGCTGGCAACAGCAACACTTACCAGTTCAACGGTATTTACGCGCCGGTCAGCGACATCTCGTTTCGCGGCTCCTACGGCGAGGCGGTGCGCGCGCCCAATATTGGCGAGCTGTTCCAGCCACCCACCGGCGCTGGAACTTTCCTTGTTGACCCCTGCACGCCACAGGAGATCAACAACGGCACACAATATCGGGTAGCCAACTGCCAAGCGCTGCTCAAGCAATATGGCGCGAGTTCAAATCTATCGTTGCAAACTGGGAATATTATAAACGGGACACAATCGGGCAACGTCGGCCTGAAGCCGGAGACGGCGCGCACGTGGACTGCTGGCGTCGTCCTTCGTCCGCATTGGATTCCGGGGCTGACGGCCTCAATCGACTGGTACAACATCGATCTGCGCGGTGCGATCAGCATCGTCACGCCCTCCGCGCTCGCCAATCTTTGCGTCGATTCGCCTACGATCGCCAATCAGTTCTGCGCCAACATCACGCGCTACAACGGGACCCAAACAGTCCCCGGCGCAACCAAGCCCGTGCTTGGCCAAGTCGTCGGCTTCACCGTTCAGCCGCAAAATGTCGCCCGCTTCCAGACGGCTGGAGCAGATCTCAACATCGATTACGTGCTGCACACCCGAAAGGCAGGTATCTTTGATGTGCGCTTCGTGGGCGGTTACCTGAACAAGCTGAGCTTGGTCGGCATCCCCGGTGCCGTGCCGTCCGACGATGTCGATCAGTTCGGCCGGCCGCAGTGGAACTTCAATTTGTCCCCCACCTGGAGCTTAGGCGGACTGACCATTAGTTATAACCTGCGTTGGATCGATGCGACCCGCACGCAGCCCAAGCAGACGACCGACGCCGATCCGAACTACGCGTCTGCAGCCCAGCTCCGCTACAGCGAGCTGTGGCAGCACGATGTGCAGATCGAGGGCCGGATTCGCAGTGGTATGGCGGTCTATGCGGGCGTGCTCAATCTCACCGATCAGAAGCCCGATCCTGGCAATTCGATCAGCGCGCCGATCTCGGCGGTAGGTCGTTACCTTTATGTCGGGTTGAAGATCAATCTGCCGCATAAATCGTGAAGATGCGGCGTCAGCGTCCGTCGTCGGCACCGATGTACTGGTAGAGCGCGATGCGGTTATCGACGTCGGTCAGGGTGACGCCGATTTCGGCCTGGCGCGCGGCGTAGGCGGTGCGTTGGGCGATCAGGGAGTCGAGGAAGGTGCCGATCCCCGCCTGATATTGTTGCAGCAGGAGCTGATAGGCGGTCGCGCTCGACTGGACGTACTCGCGTTCGGCGGCGCGCTGCTCGACGATCGTGCCGCGCCTCGCGAGGCCGTCGGCGACTTCGCGGAAGGCGGTCTGCACCGTGTAGCGGTAGTTGGCGACCGCGATGCGTTGCTGGGCGCGCGCGAGGGCGAGGTTGGCGCGGGTGGGGCCGCCGAAGATCGGCAAAGTCGCCGAAGGTGTCGCGGAGGCGGCGAACGACGGGTTGGTGAAAAGCGAGGTCAGGCCGCCGCTGGCGACGCCCGCCAACGCGGTCAGGGTGATGTTGGGGAAGAAGGCGGCGCGGGCGACGCCGATGTTGGCGTTGGTGGCGCGGATGGTGAACTCGGCCTGGCGGATGTCGGGCCGCTGGAGCAGCACCTGCGAGGAAAGACCGGCGGGGACGGTCTGCACGGTGCGTTCGAGCTGGCCGAGGTTGGCGGGGAGCAGCGCGTCCTCGACCGGGCCGCCGACGAGCAGTTCGAGTGCGTTGCGGTCTTGCGCGATGAGCGTGGTCTCGTTGGCGATATCGGCGCGCGAAACCGCGAATAATGTCTCGGCGTTCGCGACTTCGGTTCGCGCGGCGAGACCGGCGTTTAATAGCTGTTGGGTGAGCTTGAGCGATTGCGCGGCGCTGGCGTTGGTTTCGCGGGCGAGGGTGAGCAGGTCGCGGTTGTAGGCGAGTGTGGCATAGGCGGTCGCGGTCTCGCCGATGAGCGTGATGCGCGCCGAGCGATAGCCAGCGTCGGTCGCAAGGTATTGATCGAAGGCTTGGGCGGTGAGGTTGCGCTGGCGGCCGAAGAGATCGAGCGTGAAGGCGCTGACGCCGAGGCTCGCGTCGACCGCTCGGCCGATCACGCGCGCGGTCGACAGCGTCGCGGCGGCGCTGGCGTCGAGGGTGGGCAGCAGCGTCGAGCGCTCGGCGCGGAAGGCGGCGCGCGCGGCTTCGACATTGGCGACCGAAGCGGCGAGGTTCTGGTTGTTGGCGAGCGCGCGTTCGATCACGGCGGTCTCGCGCGGATCGGTGACGACCTGCCGCCATGGCAGACCCGCGACACCCGCGACGTTGGGCTTGTAGGCGGGGCCGGTGGGCCAGGTGGCGGGGACCGCCGAGGGCGGGGCGACATAGTGGGGCGCGAGATCGCACGCCCCGACCAGCGCGGTGAGGCCGAGCGCGGCCGCCTTGCGCGTCGTCATGCCGGTTGCGGCCTGGGCACGGCGTCGTGGCCCGGATCGTTGGCGGGCGATTTTTCCTTGTCCTTCTCGGAAGCTTTGTCCTTTTCGCCAGCCTTATCGGTGTGGAACAGCTTGGCGACCGCGACGAAGAACATCGGCACGAAGAAGACCGCGAGTACCGTCGCGGTGATCATGCCGCCTACGACCGCCGTGCCGATCGCGATGCGGCTGTTCGCTCCCGCGCCGCTGGCGATGGCGAGCGGGAAGGTGCCCGCGATGAAGGCGAGGCTGGTCATCAGGATCGGACGCAGGCGCAGCCTTGCCGCCGCGACCGCCGCCTCGCGCGCGTCCTTGCCCGCGCGGTGCTGCTCCTCGGCGAACTCGACGATCAGGATGGCGTTCTTCGCGGCGAGGCCCATCGTGGTCAGCAGCCCGACCTGGAAATAAACGTTGTTCTCGAGCCCGCGCAGCGTGACGAGCAGCACCGCGCCGATCAGGCCCAATGGGATGACGAGCAGCACCGCAAACGGGATCGACCAGCTTTCATAAAGCGCCGCCAGACACAGGAAGACGACGAGCGCGGAAAGGCCGAACAGGATCGGACCTTGGCCGCTTGAGACCTGTTCCTGGTAGCTGAGTTCGCTCAGCGCGTAGCTTGTGCCGGGGCCGAGCTTCTTCTGGAAACCCTCCATGGCTTTCAAGGCCTCACCCGAACTGATGCCGGGGGCGGATGCGCCCTGGAACTCGTAAGACGGCAAGCCCTGGAAGCGGGTGAGCTGCGCGGGAGCCAACGTCCAGCCGGTGTGCGCGATCGCGGATAGCGGCACCATCGTCGCCGTGCTCGTCGGCACGAGCGCGCTCGCGGCGCCGCTGCCGATGACCGCCGATGCGCCGCTGGGTACGCCGATGCTGCCCGCGCCCGAGGAGAGGATGCTTGAGGGCGACGCGGCCGTGCCTGCGGTCGGTGTCGTGGATAGCGTGGTCGAACGCGCGCCACCGGTCGAGGCGCTGGCGCTCGCCCCGCCCGACCCCGAACTACCGGCGCGCACGTACCAGTTGTTCAGGTCCTCGGGCACCATGCGGTAGGGCGCGTCGCCCTGGATGTAGACGCGCTTGACCTGACCGCGATCGAGGAAATCGTTGATATACTGGCCGCCCCACGCCGCGCTCAGCGTCGAGTTCACGTCGTTCTCGGTCAGCCCGAACACGGCGAGCTGGGCGTCGTCCATGGTCACCTTGAGCTGCGGCGCGTCGGCGAGCGTGTTCAGGCGCACGCCGGTCAGCTGATGATCCTTGTTCGCCATGCCGAGCAGCTGATCGCGCCGCTTGGCGAACTCCTCGCGGCTGAGGCCGCCGCTGTTCAATAGCTCGAAGGTGAAGCCGTTTGATCGGCCGAGGCCGTTGACGGCGGGGGGCGAGATCGGCGTGATTTGCGCGTCGCGGATGCCGGCGAACGCTTTTTGCGCGCGCGCGTTGATCGCATCGACCGAATATTGCGACTTGGTCCGCTTGTCGAACGGCGCGAGCACCGCGAAGCCGATCCCCTGGTTCGCTCCCGCGCCCGAGAAGCTGACGCCCGAGACGAGGTAGATGCCCGCGACGTCGGCGCGCTCCTTGGTTTGGTAGAAGTTCTGGATTTCGCGCTCGACCGCGTCGGTGCGCGGAGCGACCGCGCCGGGCGATAGGTTGACCAGGACGAAGCTGTTCCCCTGATCCTCGTTCGGGATGTAGCTGGTGGGCAGGCGCACGAACATTATGACGAGCAGCGCGACGATGCCGAGGAAGGCGAGCAGGTACGCCGCGCGGCGGTGGATGACGTTTTCGACGCCGTGGACGTAGCGTTCGGTGTTGCGGCCGAACCAGCGGTTGAACCGCGCGCCTAGCCCCTTGCCCTCGTCCGCCTTCTTTTTGACGGGTTTTAGGATCGTCGCGCAGAGCGCGGGGGTGAGGATCAGCGCGACGAGGACGGAGAGCGCCATCGCGGAGACGATGGTGATCGAGAACTGCTTGTAGATGACGCCGGTCGAGCCGCCGAAAAACGCCATTGGCAGCAACACCGCCGAGAGCACCAGCGCGATGCCGACGAGCGCTGAACCAAGCTCCTTCATCGATTTAGAGGTGGCTTCCTTGGGGCCGAGATTTTCCTCGCGCATGATGCGCTCGACATTTTCGACCACCACGATCGCGTCGTCGACGAGCAGGCCGATGGCGAGCACCATACCGAAGAGCGTCAGCGTGTTGATCGAGTAGCCCGCCAAGGCGAGAACGCCGAACGTGCCGAGGAGCACGATGGGAACCGCGATCGCGGGAATGAGGGTCGTGCGCCACTCCTGCAGGAAGATGAGCATGACGATGACGACGAGGACCACCGCCTCGACGAGCGTCTTGATGACTTCCTGGACCGAAAGATCGATGAACGAGGTCGAGTCGCGCGCGTAGAAAATCTGATAGCCGGGCGGCAATGACGGGGCGACCTTGGCGACATAGGCCTTGACCGCTTGCGCGGTCTTGAGCGCGTCCGCGCCGGGCGCGAGCTGCAGCGCGAGCGCGGCGGCGGGGTGGCCGTTGTAGCGCGTGTGGCGCGTGTAATTGTCCGCCCCCATCTCGACGCGCGCCACGTCCGAGACGCGGATCACCGCGCCGTTGGGCTGCGTCTTGACAACGATGTTGCGGAACTCCTCGGGCGTGCTCAGCCGCGACCGCGACGTGACGATCGCGTTCAGGTCCGCGCCGGTGACCAGCGGATACGCGCCGACCTGCCCCGCCGAGACGTCGATGTTTTGCGACTGGATCGCGGCCGCCACGTCGGACGGCATCAGCTGCACCGCGGCGAGCTTGTACGGGTTGAGCCAGATGCGCATCCCGTAACCCGAGCCGAACAGCTGCGCCTGGCCGATGCCGGTCAGCCGCGCGACAGGGTATTGGAGGTTGTTGACGATCCAGTCGCCGACGTCGGTTGAATCGGTGCGATCGCTCAGATCGGCGATGCCGACCAGGATCAGAAAATCCGAGTTGGCCTTGGTGACGGTCAATCCCTGCTGCTGCACCTGGGTGGGCAGGCGCGAGTTGGCTTGCGAGACGACGTTTTGCGTCTGTACTTGCGCGGTATCGGCGTTGGTGCCCTTGGCGAAGGTCAGCGTGACCTGGACGGTGCCCGCCGCGTTCGAAGTCGACTGGAAATAGAGCAGGTGATCGAGGCCCGCGAGCTGTTGCTCGATCACCTGCGTGACGCTCGATTCGAGCACCTGTGCGTTCGCACCCGGGTAGTTCGCCGAAACGACGACCTGGGGCGGGGCGATGTCGGGGAACTGCGCGATCGGCAGCGAGGTGATCGAGAGAATGCCCGCGAGCATGATGCCGATCGCCAGCACGTAGGCGAAGATCGGCCGGTTGATGAAGAACTCTGACACGCGTGGCTGCTCCTAGCCTCGTGTGATTGGCGTTGGATGAACGACCGTGCCGGGCTTGGCGCGCAGCAAGCCGTCGACGATCAGGTGCTCGCCGGGTTTAAGGCCAGCCGTGATCAGCCATTGATTGCCGACCGCCTGGCGGACGGTCACGTCGACCTGCTGCGCCTTGCTGTCCGGCCCGACCAGCATCGCGGTCGCGTCGCCCTTGGGGGTGCGCGAGATCGCCTGCTGGGGGACGAGGATGCCGTCGGGTACGACGCCCTGGGGCACCTCGACGCGCACGAACAGCCCGGGGAGCAGAAGGTCATGCGGGTTGGGCAGGCGCGCGCGCAGCGTGACGGTGCCGCTGGTCGGATCGACGACGGCCTCGGAGAATTCGAGGCGACCCGTGTAGCGGTAGGGGACGCCGCTCGACAGCGTGACGCGCACCGCCGCGCCGCCGCGATCGGTGGCGCCGCGTGCGAGCGACTGGCGGAGCGCGAGCAATGCCTCGCTCGGCTGGACGATGTCGACGAAGATCGGGTCGAGGTTCTGGATCGACGCGAGCGCCTGCGTCTGGTTGGCGGTGACGAGCGCGCCGGGCGTCACCGCCGAGCGGCCGATGCGGCCCGAGATCGGCGCGCGCACCGTGGTGTAGGCGAGGTTGATCTCGGCGGTGCGCAGCGTGGCTGATGCCTGCGCGACGTTGGCGGTGTCCTGCTGGGCGGTTGCGACCGCGTTGTCGATCTGCTGGCGGCTGGCAGCCTGGGTCGCGGCAAGCGACTGGAAGCGCTGCGCCTGCAACCGCGCCGCGGTTAGCGCCGCGCGCGCGTTGGCGAGCTGGGCGGCGGCCTGGTCGCGGGTGGCCTGGTAGGGGCGGGGATCGATCTGGTAGAGGGCTTCGCCTTGTCGGACCGGCGCGCCTTCGCGGAACAGGCGCTTGAGCACGATGCCCTCGACCTGCGGGCGAACGTCCGAGGCGAGCGCGGCGGTGACGCGGCCGGTCAACGGGGTCGAGACGGGCACCGGCTGGGCGCTGAGCACGATGAAGCCGACGGTTGGCGGCGGGGGCGGCTTTGGCTGTTCTTTCTTCGGCGCGCACGCGGCGAGGAGGCTTGCGGCGGCATATATTGCGAGCAGGCGCGCGGGCCGTTTGCGCAGGTTATGAAGCGAACTCTGGGTTA
>JAABUX010008872.1_pt1 | contig 11505 bp, 10 predicted proteins | sample 5561851 | NCBI WGS metagenome assembly JAABUX01 (sample SAMN10711883, study PRJNA513361) | rock metagenome | isolation source: Antarctica rocks | place: Antarctica: Victoria Land, Richard Nunatak red sandstone | collected 2016-01-03 | reverse complement strand
CCGCCGGGGGGCGGGGGGGTGGGGGGGGGGGGGGGGGGGGTTGGGCCGGGGGGGGGGGGGGGGGGGGGGGGGTGGGTGATGACGAGACGTTGGAGGGATATTCATGGCTGGCTTGACCGATGCCCAGATCGACGCGGCGCTCGAACGTGGCCGGTCGGCAAGCATTCATGAGCCGCGTGCCGCCGCCGTGCGCTACGACGGCGACCTCGGCCGGGTGACGGTTGACCTCACGAGCGGATGCAGCTTTGCGTTCCCAGCGCACCTGGCTCAAGGGCTGAAGACTGCGACGGACGAGCAGCTTGCGCAGGTCAAGATCCTGGGCGCTGGCTCCGGTCTGCATTGGGAAGCGTTGGGCGTCGATCTGTCGCTTTCCAGGCTGCTTGCCGGGCTGTTCGGGACCAAGGCCCATATGGCGCGGCTCGCGGGGCGGACGGAGTCCTTGGCCAAGGCAGCGGCGGCGCGGGCCAACGGGATCAAAGGCGGACGGCCGCGCAAACCGGCGCTGGGCTGATCGGTTTCGAGTGGCATGTCCATCGCGGGATGGGTAACGCGAATGAGGCAATCCGGGGGAGCAGTACACTGACGCTCCCGGCTGATCCGCAGCATCGTTGAATAAAACGAATGTCATCATAGAGTAATACGCTGGCCGACCTAGCCGCAGTAACGACCGGCCATGCCGCATCATGCGCCCATGGTCCTTCCGCGGCCTGTTTGCTTGGAGAATGGTCCTGCTGCGCCGATGCGTGCGCTACCCGCATGGCGGGCAAGCTCGGCGGCTGCGGCCAGCCACGGGCGCATGGCGGCTTCGTTTGCCCTCGCGTCGGTGCTGCAGTGCGCGATCATCGCCGGGGTCGGGTTTGGGATGGGCGACACGACGCCGCCACCCGAGTCCGTCATTGTTGACCTTGCAATCGAGATGCCGGAGTCCCTGCCTGAACCGGCCGCCGCCGAGCCACCCGCCGCACAGGAGGTCGCATCCCTGCCGGGCGCGGTCGCCGAGGCGCCGCCGACGCAAGAACCCGCGATTCCCGCCGTTCCGCCGATGCCCGACCCTGTTGCCGCGCCGGAACCTGCTGCCGCGCCAGAACCCGCCAGCCCCGCAGCGCCGCCCCAGGCACTCCCGCCGCGCCCCATGGCGACACATCCGGCACGCCGCGCGTCAGCGGAACAGGCACGGGCACACCCTTCGGCCTCCCCTCCAGCCCTAGTGTCCGCATCTCCGGCAGCCTCGTCCACGGGATCGCCGGCGCCGGGCGTGCCGGCCGGCGGCGCGCGGCTTTCCGCCGCAACGGCCACGCTGCAAGGGCGCATCCGCGCCGCGATCCAGGCGGCGCTGCGCTATCCCGCCGCGGCGGCTGCGATGCAGCTTACCGGGCGGGCGCAGGTGCAACTGGATTACCAGTCGGGCGCGGTCCGCAACATCCAGATGAAGCAATCTGCCGGCAGCCCGCTGCTCGACCGTGCCGCCTTGGCCGCCGTGCGTGACGCGCGCTACCCGGCGGCGCCGGCGGAGATCGGCGACCGCACCCTCCCGCTGCTGGTCTGGGTCGAGATGCAGATGACCTGACCGCATCCCCCCGGGCCGAACCGTCCTGCTGTCCCGCCCTGGGCGCGCGCCGCGCCAGCAGCTCCCGCACAAGCGCCAACCTTCAAAGGCTGACAACAATGTTCGAGACTTCAATGCTGGGCCGGACGCGGCCGGGCGCCTTCACGCTTCTCTGGGCGGCGGCATGGTGCTGGACGGGCACGGCGGCGGTGGCGCAGGAGCGAGCCGCGCCGACGGCCGCGGCGCCCGCCGACATCGGCACCGTGCGCGCGGCCGCCCCGGCCGGCGCTCCCCCGGCGCCTGGAACCGCGGCGGACATCGCCCCTAGCCGCGCGCCGCTGGATGCGTCCCAGCCCACCTCCGTCGTCGGCTCCACCTTCATCCGCGAGAACGTCACGCCGACCGAGAACTACGACCGCATCATCCAGTTCACGCCGAGCGTGCAGAACGTGGAGCCGGTGGGCGGCGGCCTGCAGCAGAACTACCAGGAGACCATCCGCGGCTTCCAGTACACCCAGTTCAACACGGTGTTCGACGGCATCGTGCTGCCGGGCCTGCCGACCAACTTCGCGCCGCAGTCGGAATCCTACTTCCTCGCGCATGACATCGGATCGGTGCAGGTGGACCGCGGACCCGGCACCGCATCGACCCTGGGCTACGCGACCTTCGGCGGCACGGTGGCGATCAACTCGGTCTCGCCGTCCAACACGGTGCGGGTGAACCCGTACGGGACGGTGGGAAGCTGGGGCACCAAGCTGTACGGGCTGCAGTTGGACAGCGGCGCGCTGGCGTCCCTGAACGGGGCGCGCGGCACGCTGGACGTGCAGCGGGTCGAATCGCGCGGCGCGATCAGCGGCACCACGACCCGCCGCCTCAACGGCTTCGTCAAGCTCGAAGCGCCGGTCGGCGACAACACGGTGGTGACATTCCTCGGCAACTACGACCGCAACTTCGTGCACACGCCCTATGGCGCGACGCTCGCCGAGATCCAGCGGTTCGGCCCCAAGTATGGCCTGAACAACGATCCCACGTCGCAGTCCTACCGCGGCTACAACTACGACGACTACACCACGGACTTCGAGTACATCGGCGTCAAGTCCAGCTTCGGCGACGGCTGGGGCGTGGACAACAAGCTCTACACCAACGGCTACTATCAGACCGGCCGGGTCGGGCGCGATCCGAACGGCACCACGCCGAACCTCACGACATCCGCCAGGAACCAGTACTTCTCGGACGGCCAGCCGATCAGGCTGAGCAACGACGTGCCGGGCTATTCCAAGCACAACGACTTCCGCGACTACGGCGACATCCTTCGCCTCACCAAGGAAACCGCTTGGGGCCAACTGCGCGCCGGGATGTGGATCGACTACATCAACGCGTCGAACTGGCGCGAGCAGGTCGTGCTCAGCCGCAACAGCATCCAATACACCGTGGGATCGCCCACCGCGCCTGCCTACGCCCGGCTGTACCACACGGACCTGCGCACGGAGCAGCCCTATGTGGAATGGGCGCTGACCCCGATCCCCGGCCTTGTCGTCACGCCCGGGCTGAAGTTCACCGCCACCACCCGCACGCTGGATGCCGCCATCAACAGCGGCACCCGGCTGCCGGCGAACTTCGAGCGGACCTACTCCGACTACCAGCCGTCGGTCGATGCGCGCTATTCCATCAGCAAGAGCTGGACGGTCTATGCGCAAACGGCGCGCGGCTTCCTGGCACCCCCGATCAACGTGCTCTACACCAGCAGCCCGGCGAACCTCGTGCCGCAATCCACCTGGAACTACCAGGTCGGCACCGCCTACCAGACGGACCGCTTCACGGTCGGCGCCGACGGCTATTATATCGACTTCACCAACCGGATCGGCAGCCGCGCCCTGGCCGCCGGCGACAGCACGTTCTTCAACTCGGGCGGCGCCACCTACCGGGGCCTGGAGTTCGAGGGGACGGTCAAGATCGCCTACGGCGCGTCGCTGTACGGCAACTACACCCTCAACAGCGCCGACCTGAAGAAGGGCGGCGGCCCGCTCTCGGTCACGCCGCGCACCACCGGCGCCGCCGGGGTGCTGTACCATCAGCAGCATGCGTTCGTGAACAACGACCTGGTCTACGGCTCGGTCATCGGCAAGTTCGTCGGCCCGCAATACCTGCAGGACACGCCGGCCGCCTACCCGATCCGCAGCTACTCGTTCGCCAACCTGGCGCTCGGCTACACGCTGCCGGTTTGGAACGGGCGCAAGCTGGATTTCCGCGTGAACGTGGACAACCTCAGCAACAACCGCAGCCTGATCGGCCTGGCCGGCGTGGCGGGCGACGGGACCACGCCGCTGTTCTGGACCAATCCCGGGCGCAGCGCGTTCTTCTCGGTCGCCGCTTCGCTCTGATTTCCCAGCATCGGCGGCCCGTTCGGGCGGCCGATTTCAGCCAAGGGCTGCCGGATTAAGCCGCCGCAAACTGCAGTTCCGCCAGCCGCGCATACAGCCCGCCCTGCCGCACCAGCGCCTCATGCGGCCCGGTCGCCACCACGCGCCCGGCGTCCATCACCACGATGCGGTCCGCCCGGCGCACCGTCGCCAGCCGGTGCGCGATCACCACCGTCGTGCGGCCCTGCGCCAGCACGGCCAAAGCGTGCTGCACCGCGGCCTCGCTCTCGGCGTCGAGCGCGCTGGTCGCCTCGTCCAGCAGCAGCACCGGGGCGTCGCGCAGGAGGGCGCGGGCGATGGCGACGCGCTGCCGCTGGCCGCCGGACAGGCGGATGCCGCGCTCGCCCAAGAACGTGTCGAAGCCTTGCGGCAGGTCGTCCAGGAACCCGGCGGACGCCGCCCGGGCGGCGGCGCGCACGTCGGCGTCCGACGCTTCGGGACGGCCATAGCGGATGTTGTCCCACACGTCGGCGCCGAAGATCACCGGGTCCTGCGACACCAGGCCGATCCGCGCACGCACGGCGCCGGGGTCGGCGTCGCGCACGTCCACGCCGTCCAGCAGCACGCGCCCGGCGGACGGATCGTAGAAGCGCAGCAGCATCTGGAACACGGTGGTCTTGCCCGCGCCGCTCGGCCCCACGAGCGCGACGGTCTCGCCGGGTTCGACGCATAGGGTGAACCCGTCCAGCGCGGAGGCGTCGGGGCGGGACGGGTAGCGGAAGGACACGGCGTCGAACTCGACCCGGCCCACGGGAGGCATCGGCAGCGGCGCCGGGCGGGCGGGGGCGGCGATGCCGGGCGGCTCCGCCAGCAACTCGGCGATGCGCCCGGCGGAGCCGGCGGCGCGCTGCACCTCGCCCCACAGCTCGCTCATGGCCGTGGCGCTGGTCGCGACGAGGACCGCGTAGAACACGAAGGCCGACAGCTCGCCGCCGGACATGCGGCCGTGCACGACCTCTAGCCCGCCGGCCCACAGGCTCAGGGTGATGGCGCCGAAGCCGAGCACGACCACCGACAGGATCAGCGCGGCGCGCATCCGGGCGCGGCGGAGGGCGGCGCCGATGCTGTTCTCGACGCGGGCGCCGAAGCGGGCGCGGTCTACGGCCTCGTGCGTGAAGGCCTGCACGGTGCGGAGCGCGTTGGTCGTTTCCTCGGCGTAGGCGCCGAGGTCGGCGATGCGGTCCTGCGCGCTGCGGGACAGCTTGCGCTCGCGCCGTCCGAACACCACCATCGGCAGCACCACCAGCGGGATCACGGCGACGATCAGGAGGGCGAGCTTGGCGCTCGTCACCACCAGCATCACCAGGGCGCCGGCGGCGACCACGGCGCTGCGCAGCCATTGCGACACGGCGGCGCCGATCAGGCCCTGGAGCTGCGCCGTGTCGGTGGTGAGGCGGGTCAGCACGTCGCCGGTGCGCATGGTCTCGAAGTAGGCGGGCGACAGGCGCAGCACCTGGGCGAACAGCGCGGCGCGCATGTCGGCGGCGACCCGCTCGCCGAGCCAGGCCATCAGGTAGAAGCGGAGCGAGGTGGACAGGCCGAGCGCCGTGACCACCGCGAACATGGCGCCTGCCGCCTGGTTGAGGTGCGTCGCGCCGTCCGCGGAGGCGAAGCCCACGTCGATCAGCCGCCGCACTCCCTGCCCCAGCAGCAGCACCAGCCCGGCGGCCAGCGCCAGCGACACCGCTGCCGCGGTGGCCCGCCCGGCGTAGGGCCGCAGGAACGGCAGCAGCAGCCGCAGCGCGGACAGGTTGGGCTTGCTCGTGACGAGGACGGTCAGCGTCGTGTTCCCTTCAGTTCGGCCAGCATAACCGGGCGGAAATCCCAGGCGTCCACGCCCACGTCGAACTGCCGGGCCTGCGGGCGCAGGCGGCCATGGCTGTGGCCGTGCAGGTTCAAGGCGCCCTTCGACATGTCCCGCCAGGTTCGGAAGGCGTAGTGGCACAGCACCAGGCGGGTGCCGTCCACTTCCAGTTCCATATAGGGTGCCACGCTGTCCCAGCCAGGCAGGGCGGCGATGCCGGGCGGGTCGTTGTTGCCGGTGATCAGGTGCTTGCGGCCGTGCAGCCCGTCCAGCAGCGGACCCGGCGCCTTGTGGCGCACGGCGAAGTCGCCGAGGTGCCAGACCTCGTCGCCGGGCACGACGGCGGCGTTCCAGCGGGCGGCCATGGCCGCGTCCATCTCGGCGACATCGGCGAAGGGACGGCGGTAGAAGGCGCGGGCGGCGGCATGGCCGAAATGCGTGTCGGCGGTGAAGAACACGGCCATGCGGCGCTCCTCCAAAACTGAACGGACTGCGCCCGCCTGCGTTGGAGCGCCCGGTATCGCATGAGGGGACATATGGCACGCATCGGCTCCAGCTTCTTCACCGTCCTGGGCGCGGCGTTCGCGGTGGCGGGCGCGGACAAGATCATCGGCAACCGCGGCTACGCCCGCATGTTCAACCACCTTGGCTGGTCGCGTGGGGGATTGCGTGCGGTGGCGGTGGCGGAGATGGCCGGCGGCGCCCTGCTCGCGGCCGGATCGACCCGGCGGCTCGGCGGCGCCATCGCTGCGGCGACCTCGGCCACCGTGCTGGCAAGCGAAATTCGGCGCGGCGACAAGGAGCTGGCCGTGCCGCGCGGCCTGCTGATGGCGGCGGCGCTGCTGGCGCTGTTCGCGCGTCGCTGATCACTGTTGAAAGGTGTTGCACCCGGCGACCGTGCCGGTGTGCAGGCCCGTGGCGAGCCAGCGCACCCGCTGCGCCGAGGAGCCGTGGGTGAAGCTGTCCCGCACCACGGCGCGTCCGGCGGCCTGGCTGATCCGGTCGTCGCCGATGGCGGTGGCGGTCGCGACCGCCTGCTGCAGGTCGTTGTCGTCGATGTTGCGGTGGCGCCCGTTCATCGCGTTGGCCCACACGCCGGCCAGGCAGTCTGCCATCAGCTCGGTCCGCACCGACAGGTCGTTGGCGGTGGCCCGGTCCCCGTCCCCCCGCGCCTGGCGCTGCGCCGCCTGCACCTTGGGCAACAGGCCCAGCAGGTTCTGCACGTGGTGCCCGACCTCGTGCGCGATGACGTAGGCGTAGGCGAAGTCGCCGCCCCCGCCCATGCGGCGCTGCATGTCCTGGAAGAACGAGGTGTCGAGGTAGAGCTTGCGGTCGAGCGGGCAGTAGAACGGCCCCATGGACGCCTCGGCGGAGCCGCAGCCGGAAGACGTGACGCCGGAGAACAGCACCAGCACCGGGCGCTCATATTGGCGGTTGGCCTCGCGGGGCAGGATCTGCGACCAGACATCCTCCGTCTCGCCCAGCACGCGGGCGACGAAGCGGCCCACCTCGTCGTCGGGCGTGCCCCGGCGGGCGGGCGCCTGGATCGCGACAGGTGCGTTGCCGGCCACTTGCTCCGCGCCGTTGATCAGCACGGCCGGGTTGATGCCGAAGGCCCAGCCGAGCAGGCTGAGCACCACGACGGCGCCGACGCCGAGGCCTCCGGTGGCCATGCCGCCCATACCGCGGCGGTCCTCGATGTTGCTGCTTTCCCGAAGGTCGTCTTCGCGCATGGCGGGTCCTACTTGGGCTGCGGGGATGACGCGGGGTGGGGCACCCGGCCAGGCGGGCGCGGCAGCTCGTCCGGGCCGGGCGCGAGGCCGTAGGGCGCCACCAGGTCCCAAACGTGCCGGGGCACCATGCTGCGCAGCCGCCTGGGGTGCTGGCGGCGGAGGTGCAGCACGGTCTCGGCCGCTTTCATCTCGACGCGGGCGCGGGCGAACTCCAGGCCGCGCGGCCCGACCCGGGGCATCAGCCAGCCCATCAGCGGGCGCAGCCAGCCCGGCATCCCGCGCACCGGCAGGCCGCCCGCGGCAAGGGCAACGTTCTTGATGAACCCGCGCACCGGCCCTTGCCGCTTGCCGGCGCTGCGGAGCGCCGTGGTATGCAGCTCGTCGCCCAGCAACGCCAGCAGGTCCTCCCCGCGCTCGTTGCGAACGATCAGCCATTGCTCGCCCTCTCCTGCCATGTAGCCCACGGTGATGTCGGCCAGCGCGTTGGTGTAATCGACGCAGGTGCGGCAGGTCAGCGGGAAGAAGTCGGCGGGCAGCTTGCTGATGGGGAGTTGCAGGAACGGGATCGCCCGGCGGCGCCCGTCGCGGAAGCGCAGTTCCACATGGTAATCAGGCCGGAACTCCAAATACGTGATGCTGCCGGGGTCGTCGGACAGCAAGGCGAGGAACCGGTGGAAGTTCTCGGTCGTCGTGTTGTCGGAGCAGGGCGTGCCGACCACGAAGATGCGGTCGAAGCCGAGCCGCTGTTCCAGCGCGCGCAGGGCATGGATCTGGCACGGGATGCCGATCACCGCGATGCGGCGGTGGCCGGCCGCCCGCGCCGGCTCCAGCAGGGCCAGCAGCGGCGCGTAGCCCATCCGCATGCCCCGGCACTGCGCCATGCCGGCGGCCTCCGTCACCAGCACCGGGACCGGGCGCCAGGGGTCGTCCGGGTGCGGCGCCATCGCGAGCACGGCATCGACGGCGCGGGTTTCCAGCAGGCGCTCGGCGATGCGGGTGGCGATGCCGGTCCATTGCGCGCCGGGCTGCGGGGGCGCGAGGGAGGCGCGCACCATGCGCAGGTGCGGGCCGAAGAACAGCTCGTCCGGGCGGGCGGGGTCGCGGGCGCGGCCGTGCACGCGGGCTTCGAGGCCGGGGTAGTCGGGGGCGATGAACTGGCAGGCGGCGCCGCAATCGCCGGGGGTGGTGCTGCGGGAGACGCCGCAATCCGTGCACAGGCCGCGCGGGGCCGGGTCGGCCATGGGGGGCGCCCAAACGGGGGAAGCGGCGGCGGTCATGGCAGGGGTTTCACGCCGTTCTTCTCGGCCTGCACGGAGATGGCGGTCAGGCTGTCGTCGCCGCCCTGCATCGCCCGCACGGTGACGGCGGCGCCCGGCACCAGCAGGCTGCGGTCGCCCGGCAGCATGCCGACCACGCGCACGTCGGGCGCGACCTCGATCACCTGCTCGCCGCCGGGGTAGCGGAGGTGCAGGGTGCGTCCATCCGCAGCAGCGGTGTGGTCCCCCGCGATATCGACCACGGTGGCGTTGGTCATGGTCTGCTCCGGTGCGTCCTTGGGCGCTTCCATGAGCCGATGGCCTTCCCCGGTGCCGCGCATGGAGTCGGGGAAGATATGCACCTCCAGCGCATGCAGCTTGCTGTCCCGCCCGTGCCGTGCGGCCGAGCCGACGAACTCGCCGGGCTGGATGCTGGCGAGGGTGCGGTCCTCGACGGCGCCGATGCGGACGCCGGGCGGGAGCCCGATATCGAGCGGGTCGCCTTCGAGCGGGCGGACCAGGAGGCGGTCGCCGGCCAGGCCGATGATTGTGCCGTTGATGCGGACGGGGGTGTCCTGCGCTGCGGCGGACAGCGGGGCGGTCAGCAGCAGGGCGGCAAGCAGGGTGGCGGGCAGTCTCGGCATGCGGCCTCCTCGGCGACGAAGGGCCAGCCTACCGCGGTTCGCCCGGCGCGTCATCCGGAGGCGGGCGGCGCACTCCCCAAACGGAACGCGAAGGGGTCGGGCGTGTTGGGCGACAGCATCGGCACGCCGACGCCGTCCGCGTAGCGCACCGTCAGCAGGCGGGGCGCGCCGTCCAGGAGGGCCGGGGAAATTGGAAAGGTGAAGCCAGCAGCGTTGCCTTCATGCTTAAATAGTATTGTATCAAAACAAATTGGAATGCACAGTCAAACTCACACAAAAATCTTCTCAAATATACTCCGTCCACGTGAGAACCCGGAAACTTCGCACCTCCGAAATGCCGTTGATATCAGGGTCGACTCGCCAGTCGATTTTCGGGTTCTCACGTGGACGGAGTATACATGCAAAGCGTTACTCTGAAAATCCTGCAATGTTTTTCCGATAGCAAGCACGATTGCGCTCGATGATGGTCAATGTATCGATCAAAATCAGATCTGACTGCGGTATGATAAGCCTCAAGACTGAAAATTGTAAGTTCCACGTCGGCCATCCTGCGTAGGAACTCGACAAGGGTTTGAGGATTGAACACTGATACAGCAAAATTAGAAAGCGGAGTTCCGTCGATTGGATGAGCAGCAATGGTGCCGAGGTTGATGGCATCAGCATATGCACCAAAACAACGCGAGCGGGGGGCCAAAATACGTTCGAAGGCATGCTGGTGACTAGGCCTTCGGACTAACAACAAACATGTTTCAAGCATCTGATCACCAAGTAATTCGATACCATGGCAAGCCGACCCTTCAGGAAATATGATGACTCGAGCCTGACGATAGAATTCCATTTGCACATGAAGAGGATGGTTTTCTGGCTGAAAAAGGACAAACCCCTCCGCTTCGAGAGCGGTTTCGAGGTAGCTTTCTCCAAGAAAGCCGCCTTCATGTGACAAGGCCTTTCGGGACACGTAAATCAGCGGTGATGTCGGTATCGACACACGAAGCGCATCAAGTCGCATTTGCGCAAAGGTCCGAAGCTCATGAAGGTATCCTGATACTGGTCCAGCACCCAAATCCGAACCCTGCTCAACGATATGCAAGCATTGAACGACGGCATCCTGATTGAGGACCAGAACCCGATCCGGATCAACCTCTAAAAAATGTAGGGCCTGTTGTGTGAATTTGGGAAGCCCGGCGAATCCACTGTATGGTTGCGGCCCACGTACACCGACAAACAGCCAGTTGCGGCACGCAAACAGGCGGCGCGACGGAATGATTCGGTGTATCGTTTCTGCCATCATGTGGCCGAAATGAGGGTAAACAAGTCCAGCATATACCCACTCGCCGGAAATCTGGGTATCATACTGCGCGCAATCGTCGAATCCATCCATTGGCCGCTTCGACCGAGTATGTCGGAGGCATCTCTCCAGCGGACCGTCACTGAGTACGGGACCACCCCGGAACGCTTCGGGCGGCACAGCAGAACGAAGAGCCTGCACACGCGCCGACTTCATTGAGAGATGAGCCAGATTTGCATGCGTGCTGACCCTTAAGGCCGCTTGCACAGCGGCGGCCCAGCCTTCCGCATCCACGTCACGTTCAGTCCCAGCACGCCCTTCCAACCACCCATGCTCGATATAATGTCGTTCAAGCCCAGCATCGCCTGCCGCTGCGGCTAACTGCGCCATATCAGCATATCGGTTTCGGTATCACATTGGATCAAAAGCAAGTGGCGCAGGCAAACGGCCTTCGTAGTAGCCTTGATGCACGAAATGCTCATCTAATGATTTGAATTTACCCGAAGAGACTATATTTGATATATCAGGGTATTTTTCAGAGTAAAATTTTGTATTAATATCATATTTTTGCAATATTTGAGTCAACAAGTATTTCACAAACAAAGAAGAAACTGAAATTTCGGGTTTGTCCAACGAACCTAAAGAAATTCCAAGTCCTTTTAAAATTATACTAAGACCCCGTTTTGAACAGGGCCATTCAGTTCTAACCTAGCGACCCAAGCTATTGACCCGGATCAGCGGCCAAACGCTTCACTGCACAGTCCCAACTTCGACGTGCGGTGACCATTCGCGACCAAATAATTAGAACTGAATG
>JAABUX010008871.1_pt1 | contig 11505 bp, 10 predicted proteins | sample 5561851 | NCBI WGS metagenome assembly JAABUX01 (sample SAMN10711883, study PRJNA513361) | rock metagenome | isolation source: Antarctica rocks | place: Antarctica: Victoria Land, Richard Nunatak red sandstone | collected 2016-01-03 | reverse complement strand
GCTGACGCTGCTGTCGCTGGTCTGCGCACGCGGACCCAAGTACATTGCGGTTCGCCTGGCCGATGGCCGCCGCCGCCTGGTATCTCGCGCCGCCACCGACCTCGACCAGCCGGCGCTGGCCGAGCCGGACGTGCCGCGCATCTCGGCACGCACGCTGCTACCGCTGGCCCGGCTCGTTCGGCGCATGCTGGCTGCGAAGTTGGCAAGCAGGGTTCCGGCCGCGTCGTCGAGCACGCCAGCCAGGCTCTCCTGGCTCTTGTGGCGCAGCAGCAGGTTCAGCCGCTTCGCCACCCCGATGCTCTCCGCGATCCCAACCACCTGCGCCAGCAGGCTGGAGATGAACGTCCGACCGGTTTCGGACAGCGTGCCGGTGTCGGCCATAAGCATGCGTGCGACCTCGCGGCTCGATGGGGGTTGCCCGTGGGCCAGAGGCGCATTGGCTAAACCCGCAGCAGTGTGCGGCTCGGCTTTTCGGCGCTGGCCTGCCCATCGCCGCACGGTGCCCGGCCTGCCGGTGAAGCCGAGCGGGATGAGCTCGCGCCACAACAGGGCGGCGTTGCGACAGCCCTCCGTCCAGCGTCGTTCCAGGCGGTCAAGGTAGGGAGCAAGTCCGCCCACCCGCGGCGGCTTGCGCCAGAGCGATGGGCCACCGGCCCGAAGCCAGCGCCGGACCGTCTTGCGCTCGGCACAAAGCTGGGCGGCGATGCGCGCGATGGAGGCGCCCGCCGCGTGCAGCCGTGCGGCGTCCTCGTAGCGGACCTGCCGCCGGGCCAATGAGGCCTGACTGCGCTGCGCCGCCGCGCTCGGTCGGGGGCTGTCCGGCGCGGCTGCCGGCGGTGGCTGGGGCGGTGCGCGCTCCTGTTCGCCGGCCTGCTTTGCCGCACGGCGGATTGCGGCATGCTGGCGGTCGATCACGGCGCGGACGGCATCGCCGAGGTTGCGCAGCAGGTGCCAGCGGTCGGCCACCTGGACCGCATCCGGCGCGCCCTGGCGCACGCCGTCCGCATAGGCGCCGGCCCTGTCGCGCGCGACGATCTCGACCCCGGGGTGCTGACGAAGCCATCCGGCCAGGGTGTCGGCTTGCCGATCGGGCAGCAGGTCCACGAGCCTGTTGCGCTCCAGGTCGACCAGGGCCGTCCCGTAGCGGTGACCATCGCGGAGCGATCCCACGGTGTGGTGTCAGCGAAGCTGACAGGGCGCCAGGCCCAGTCATCGACGGTGAGGACGCGCGGGGTGGGCGGCGGCTCGCGGTCATTGCTGGCCGCGCAGGCTATCCGCAGCAGCGTGTCGGCGCTGATCGGCATGGCCAGCCTTTCGGCCAGGCGCCGGCCGGCCTCGCCGCCGAGCGCATGGGCGAGATGGCCCTGCAGGTCGCCCAGCCGCCTGGTCCGGCGTGCGGCTGCAGGCGCGACCCCGGCCAGGCGCTCGGCGAAGCTCTGGCGGGCATAGGAGGGGTTGAGGCAGCGGAACCGCCGGGCTTGGACCTGCAACGCCACTGGACGGCCTTGCCAGGGCAGGTCGGCAAGGGTGCGCTGGTAGCGACTGTGAAGCCGCTGCGACACCTAGGTGCAGGTGGGACAAGCGGCCGAGGGCTGATGCGGGCTGGATGTGATGACGACGTGATTGGCGGTGGACACGACCTCGACGACGGCGAGGCCGGCAGGGATCAGAGGCAAGACGCGCGTGGGCAAGGAACACCTTCAACAAGGGGCTGCAGTGCCCCCCTTACTTGCCCATCCAACCCCGAAACAACAGCACGGCAAGTGCGGGAGAACCCAACGGTGCCCGCCCGGTGTGTGCGATCGTGACCATGCTGTCCATCGGGCAGGCGGAGATGATGACGGCGGTGCTTGCGGGCTTCGGGCGCACTGTCTCGGAGGTCGGGGCCATCCTGATCGTCGGCGGCAACATCGCCGGCCATACCCGCACCATGACCACCTCGGTCGTGCTGGAGGACCAGCCGGGGTAACTTCGGCACTGCACTGGTGCTCGGCGGCGTTCTGGTTGGCATCAGCCTGGCGGTGAGCGCTGGAGCCTATGCACTGGCCGGGCGACGGGAGCGGTCTGCGCCGCGCACGGTGCCCGAGCCGCCGAACTGACGCGCCGCCGGACACACGGGCGCCCAAGCGCCACCGTGTCCCGGGCGGGATACTGAAGATCGGGTAGATGCCGCTGGCTGCCAGCCCCTCGGAATTGCCACGCTGATCGCTTGGCTGACCCGACACACTTCATAGCGGACTCTACCTTCGCAGAACCTGGGCCGGTTGCATAAGGCGCACTGAGGGCGTTAACCAAGGCCGTGATCGAGAAACTCAATTACCTGATCGCCGTCGCACGCGAGCAAAACTTCCGTAAGGCCGCTGAGGCTTGTGGCGTAGCCCAGCCGACGCTCTCGGAGGGAATCAAGCAGTTGGAGAACGAGCTGGGCGCCATGCTTGTCCGCCGCAGCTCCCGATTCCTTGGCCTCACGCCGGAAGGCGAGCGCGTGCTGGAAGTGGGCCAAGCGCATTGTTGGCGACGCCCAGGCCATGCGGCAGGAATTGAGGAGCAACCGTAGCGGACTGACCGGCCACCTGCGGATCGCGGTCATTCCTACGGCGCTGGCGATGGTGCCCGTATTGACCGGGCCGTGCTTGGACAGGCATCCCGGCCTGCAGTTCACCATCCTGTCCTGCACCTCAAACCGCGTCCTGGCCATGCTCGACAACCTGGAGGTGGATGCCGGCATCACCTACCTCGACAATGAGGCATTGGGGCGGGTGCGCGCCGTGCCGCTCTACACCGAACGCTACCAGTTGATCACGTCGGAGAGTGGCGTCTTTGCGGACCGTGCCACCGTGGCGTGGGCGGAGCTTGCCGGCGTGACGCTGTGCCTGCTGACGCCCGACATGCAGAACCGGCGGGTCATGGACCGGCTGATGCGCGGCGCTGGGGTCGAACCCCGGGCGGTGCTGGAGTCGGACTCGCAGGTGACGCTGCTCGCGCACGTGCTGACCAGGCGGTGTACGACCGTGCTGCCGGAGCGCCTGGCGTCCGTCCTGGCCGACCTGCCCCGGCTGCGTCGTATTCCCCTGGTCGAGCCAGATGCGAGCTACGGGATCGGGCTGGTCGTCCCCGACCGCGATCCCATGCCGGTCCTCGGCGCGGCCTTGTTGGCCGAAGCTCGCCGGATCGGGCACCAGGCCGAGCGATAGGACTTGGCTATTGCACAACCAGAAATGGGTCTTGATCGGCCGTAAGCCGAAGGCGCACCTGTGACTCGGAGTGAACCGATCCGTAAAGGAGAGCCACATGGCAACAGCGACGATCAGCAGCGTGGCATTATCGCCGCTGCCGGCGACCAGCATTGAGGCTGCCCGGCGGATCATCAGGGCTCATGCGGTTCTGGACGGTGCGGCCCTGCCGATCCTGCACGCCTTGCAGGATGAGTTCGGCTACATCCCGCGCGAGTGCGAGCCGCTGATCGCCGACGCCTTGAATATCTCCCGCGCGGAGGTGCATGGCATCATCTCCTTCTACCACGATTTCCGGCGGGCACCCGCGGGTCGGCACGTCCTGAAGTTATGCCGGGCGGAGTCCTGCCAATCCGCGGGTGGGACCGAGCTCGCCGAGCGCCTGCTGGGCCGGCTGGGCTTGGAGTGGGGCGGCACCACACGGGACGGCAGCCTGACGGTGGAGGCCGTCTACTGCCTCGGCCTCTGCGCGTGCAGCCCATCGGCACTACTCGATGGGGAGCCGATGGCGCGGCTGGACGATGTCGCGCTGACCACGGTTGTGCAGGAGGCACGCGCAGCATGACACGCATCTACCTGCCGCAGGATATGGCGGCTCTGGCGCTCGGTGCGGATCGGGTGCTGTGCGCCCTGCAGGCCGAAGCCTCCCGCCGCGGCATGGATCTCGACGTGGTGCGGACCGGCACCCGCGGCGCGGTCTGGCTGGAGCCGTTGCTGGAGGTGGAGACACCTGAGGGCCGCATCGGATATGGCCCCGTGCAGCCCGGCGACGTGCCGGGCTTGCTGGACGTCCTCGCCAACGGCGGCGCGCACGCGCTTCGAATCGGGCGCCCAGAGGACCACCCCTGGTTCGCCAACCAGACCCGCCACACCTTCGCCCGCTGCGGCATCGTGGACCCGCTGTCCATTGCCGATTACCGTACCCACGGTGGCTACGCCGGGCTGGCGCGTGCGCTAGAACTGGGCGCAGAAGCAATCGTGGACGAGGTGAAGGTCTCAGGCCTGCGTGGGCGCGGCGGTGCCGGATTCCCGACAGGGATCAAGTGGAACACCGTCCGCCTGGCCCCGTCCGACCAGAAATACGTCGCCTGCAATGCCGACGAGGGCGATAGCGGCACCTTCGCCGACCGCATGCTGATGGAAGGCGACCCGCTCTGCCTGATCGAGGGCATGACCATCGCCGGCCTGGCCGTCGGCGCTACCAAAGGGTTCGTACACACCCGCTCGGAATACCCGCACGCCATCCGCACCATGTGGGCGGCCATCGAGGCAGCGCGGGCCGCCGGGCTGCTCGGCCCGGACATCCTGGGGTCCGGCACGGCGTTCGACATGGAAGTCCGGGTCGGCGCCGGCGCCTACATCTGCGGCGAGGAAACCTCCATGCTGGAAAGCCTGGAGGGCAGGCGCGGCACCGTGCGCGCCAAGCCGCCGCTCCCGGCCATCGAGGGGCTGTTCGGGCGCCCCACCGCCGTCAACAACGTCATGTCGCTCGCCAGCGTGCCGGGCATCCTCGCCCACGGCGGCGCGGCCTACGCGGCGATGGGCGTGGGCCGTTCGCTGGGCACCTTGCCGGTGCAGCTGGCCGGCAACGTCGCCCGCGGCGGCCTGATCGAGGTGCCGTTCGGCATCACCCTTCGTAGCCTCATCAACGAGTGGGGCGGCGGCACCCGCAGCGGACGGCCCTTCCGCGCGGTGCAGGCTGGCGGGCCGCTGGGCGCCTACTTCCCGGAGGCGCTGCTGGACACGCCGATGGACTACGAGGCGTTCACCAAGGTCGGCGGCTTGATCGGGCACGGCGGCATCGTGGTGTTCGACGACACCGTGGACCTGGCCAAGCAGGCCCGCTTCGCCTTCGAGTTCTGCGCGGCGGAAAGCTGCGGCAAATGCACACCCTGCCGCATCGGCGCCGTGCGTGGAATGGAGGTCATTGACCGCATCCTGGCCGGGACCGAGCCGGCCAAGAACTTCGAGGTGCTCGACGACCTGCTGGAAGTGATGACCGACGCCTCCCTGTGCGCCATGGGTGGGCTGACGCCCGTGCCCGTGAACAGCGCGCTGACCCACTTCCCCGAGGATTTCCACAAGTCCGGGCGCCTGCCCATGGCCGCGGAATAGGAGAGCACCATGGCACTCATCAAGGAATTCGACACCGGCACCCCGATCCGCGTGTCGGAGACGCTGATCACGCTGACCATCGACGGCCAGCAGGTCACGGTGCCGCATGGCACGTCGGTGATGGCGGCGGCGGCCAGCATGGGCACGCAAGTCCCCAAGCTGTGCGCGACCGACAGCCTGGAGCCGTTCGGCTCCTGCCGCCTCTGCCTCGTGCAGATCGAGGGGCGCCGCGGCTACCCGGCGTCCTGCACCACGCCTGCCGAGGCCGGCATGGTCGTGCACACCGAGAACGGCGCCATCGCCAAGCGCCGCCGCGGCGTGATGGAGCTGTACATCTCCGACCACCCGCTGACCTGCCTGACCTGCTCCGCCAACGGCGACTGCGAGCTGCAGGACATGGCCGGCAAGGTCGGCCTGCGCGACGTGCGCTACGGCTACGAGGGTGAGAACCACCTGGCCGCGCCGACCGACGACAGCAACCCCTACTTCACGTTCGAGGCCAGCAAGTGCATCGCCTGTTCCCGCTGCGTGCGGGCGTGCGAGGACATCCAGGGCACCTTCGCCCTCACGATGGAAGGCCGCGGCTTCGCGTCCAAGATCAGCGCCGGCGGCACCGACTTCATGGGGTCCGAATGCGTGTCCTGCGGCGCCTGCGTCCAGGCCTGCCCGACCGCGACCCTGAACGAGAAGGCCGTCATCAAGCTGGGCACGCCGGAGCACTCCGTCGTCACGACCTGCGCCTATTGCGGCGTCGGCTGCTCCTTCAAGGCGGAGATGAAGGGCGAGACCGTGGTCCGCATGGTCCCCTACAAGGACGGCGGCGCCAACGCCGGGCATAGCTGCGTCAAGGGCCGCTTCGCGTTCGGCTACGCGACGCACAAGGACCGCAAGACCAAGCCGATGATCCGGGCTGCCATCACCGATCCCTGGCAGGAGGTGAGCTGGGAGGTGGCCATCGCCCATGCGGCATCCGAGTTCAAGCGCATCCAGGCCAAGCACGGCCAGAACTCCGTCGGCGGCATCACCTCCTCGCGCTGCACTAACGAGGAGACGTTCCTGGTGCAGAAGCTAATCCGTGGCGCGTTCGGCAACAACAACGTGGACACCTGTGCCCGGGTCTGCCACTCGCCGACCGGTTACGGCCTTAGCACGACGCTCGGCACGTCAGCGGGCACGCAGGACTTCGCCAGCGTGGAACACTCCGACGTGATCCTGGTGATCGGCGCCAACCCGACCGACGGGCACCCGGTGTTCGCGTCCCGCATGAAGCGGCGGCTGCGGGACGGCGCCAAGCTGATCGTCGCCGACCCCCGCAAGATCGACCTGGTGAAGTCCCCGCATATCCGCGCCCAGCACCACCTGCCGCTGCTGCCCGGCACCAACGTCGCCCTGCTCAACGCCCTGTCCCATGTGATCGTCACCGAAGGGCTGATCAACCAGGACTATGTCCGGGAGCGCTGCGACCTCGATGCGTTCGAGGGCTGGGCACGCTTCATCGCCATGGAGCACAACTCGCCCGAGGCTACGGCGGCACTGACCGGCGTGCCCGCCGTAGACGTGCGCGCAGCGGCCCGGCTGTTCGCCACCGGCGGCGCGGCGGCTATCTACTACGGCCTGGGGATCACCGAACACAGCCAGGGCACCACCGCCGTCATGGCAATGGCGAACCTGGCGATGGCAACCGGCAACATCGGCAAGCTCGGCGCCGGGGTGAACCCATTGCGCGGCCAGAACAACGTGCAGGGCGCCTGCGACATGGGCAGTTTCCCGCACGAGTTCAGCGGCTACCGCCACGTTTCGGACGATGCCGCGCGCAAGATGTTCGAGGCGACGTGGGGCGTGCCGCTGTCGGCCGATCCGGGCCTGCGCATCCCCAACATGCTGGACGACGCCGTGGAGGGCACCTTCAAGGCGCTTTACATCCAGGGCGAGGACATCGCGCAATCAGACCCCGACACGCAGCACGTCACCGCGGGCCTGCGGGCGATGGAGTGCGTGGTCGTGCAGGACATCTTCCTGAACGAGACCGCCAAGTATGCCCATGTGTTCCTGCCCGGCTCCTCGTTCCTGGAAAAGGACGGCACCTTCACCAACGCGGAGCGGCGCATCAACCGCGTGCGAAAGGTGATGTCGCCGCTGGGCGGGCTGGCGGACTGGGAGGCGACGGTGGCGCTGTCCAACGCGCTGGGCTTCCCGATGAGCTACTCCCATCCCAGCGAGATCATGGACGAGATCGCCCGGCTGACGCCGAGCTTCGCCGGCGTGTCCTATGCCAAGCTGGACGAGCTGGGCTCCCTGCAGTGGCCATGCAACGAGGCGGCGCCGCTGGGCACGCCAATGATGCACGTGGACCGCTTCGTGCGCGGCAAGGGCCGGTTCATGCTGACCGATTTCGTGCCGACCGAGGAGCGCACCGGCGCGCGCTTCCCGCTGATCCTGACCACCGGGCGCATCCTGAGCCAGTACAACGTCGGCGCGCAGACCCGGCGCACCGAGAACAGCCGCTGGCACGAGGAGGACGTGCTAGAGATCCACCCCTTCGACGCCGAGAACCGCGGCGTCAACGACGGCGACCTGGTGGCGCTGGCAAGCCGGTCCGGCGACATCGCACTGCGCGCGCGCATCAGCGAGCGGATGCAGCCCGGCGTCGTTTACACCACCTTCCACCACGCCAAGACCGGCGCCAACGTTATCACGACCGACTTCTCGGATTGGGCGACCAACTGCCCGGAATACAAGGTGACGGCGGTGCAGGTGCGGCGGACCAACCGGCCCTCGGACTGGCAGGCAAAGTTCTTCGAGGAGGACGTGTCGCTGACCCGGATCGAGGTGGCCGAGGGCGCCGGTGACTGACAACGGTGGCTGACGTGGGACGCCTGGCCACCTTGCGGCCTGCTCGGGACATGCCGGTGACGGTGTTCACGTTTGGCGGGAGACTTTCCCCGCCGGCACCCGTGCCGTTGCGGTCGAGGCGCCGGTCAACGTCGTCTATGGCACCGTGCCTTGTGCCATAATAATGCTGACTCCATCCTCACTGGGTGTCGAGCGCGCCAAGCATCACGGCATCACCCTAGTCGGCGTCAGCCGGCACGACGCCGTGACAGCGTCCACGGGGGCGGACCGAATTACTTGCGATGAAAGGGTTCTGGCATGAACGCCGACAAACTTGCTTCCATGGCCAATCAAGTGGCCGGGTTCTTCCGGTCCTACCCCGATGACGAGGCGTGCGCGGGCATCCGCGACCACATCGAGGCGTTCTGGACCCCCGTCATGCGCCAGACGATGCTGGCAAGCGGCCCGCAGGCCGGGCTGGACCCGCTGGTGGTGACGGCCCTCTGGACGACGCCTCATGCCGAAAGCCCGGTCCGCAAGGAAACGGCTGGTCCGGAGGTAGTCGGGCAACTCGCAAGCGATGCAGGGTGACAGCAGCGGCTGACCAAGACTGACCAAGGCATGTGGGACTTGGTTGGAGTTGAGCTACGCTAGGATGCGCCAGCAGGAGCTTGCCCCATGATTGCCCGCCGTCCGTTCCTCGCCGCACTGTTTGGCCTGGTTGGTACCGCGGCCCTCGCCACAGGCCAGGCCCAGGCCGAGGTGCCGTACATCACCGTCGCCTCCACCACGTCCACCGAGCAGTCCGGCCTGTTCGGCCACCTCCTGCCCGCCTTCACGACGGCGACTGGGATCGAGGTCCGCGTCGTTGCCGTAGGCACTGGTCAGGCACTCAAGATCGGCGAGCGTGGCGACGCCGACGTGCTGCTGGTGCATGATCGCGCCGCGGAGCTGAAGTTCGTGGGGGGCGGGTGGGCCGTCGGCCGGCATGACCTGATGTACAACGACTTCATCGTCGTCGGCCCAAAGGCCGATCCCGCAAGCGTCGCCGGCAGCAGCGATGCCGTGGCCGCCTTCCGCAAGATCGCAATGGCGAAGGCGCCATTTGTCACCCGCGGCGACGACAGCGGCACCAACGCGGCGGAGCAGCGCTTTTGGGTTGACGCCGACATTGACCCCAAGGCTGCCAGCGCCGACGCGGGTTGGTACAAGGACATCGGCGGCGGCATGGGCGCGGCGCTGAATGCCCGCGCCGCGATGGACGCCTACACCCTGTCCGACCGCGGCACCTGGCTGAACTTCGGCAACCGCCGCGGTCTGGTGATTGTCGTCGAGGGTGATCAACGGCTGTTTAATCAGTAGGCTCTTATTGGGTTCCGGGGTGGTGAGGTCAGAGCCGGGCAGTTGGGCTGGGGGCATCTGGTGCGCGAGCAAAAGCGGGAGTAGCTGACCGGCTCGTGCGAGGAGCTTTTGTCATGGCGGCATCCGATCTGCTCAACCTTTCCGGCCTACTGGATGACGCCAAGTGCTTCGCGCTGGTGCGCCAGCACCGCTGGCCGGAAGGTGTACGCTGCCCCGTGTGTGACAGCGGCGCCGTCATCCGGGACGGCCACGACGACACGCAGTTCTATCGCCAGCGCTACCGGTGCAAGGCATGCGCTGGGCGCTTTGACGACCTGACCGGCACTTTGCTGGCCGGGCATCACCAGCCACTGCGGGTGTGGGTGTTGTGCCTCTACTTCATGGGGCTGAACCTTTCCAACCGGCAGATCGCGGGTGAGTTGGATCTGGACGGTTCGGACGTGCAAACCATGACGGAGCAGCTGCGCTGCGGCTTGGTCGCCAAAGCGCCAGAGGTGACGCTCAAAGGCGAGGTCGAGGTCGACGAGGTCTACGTGGTAGCCGGGCACAAGGGCCAGCCGGCAGCTGTGGCCAAAAGGGGCGGCTCGGACGGCGTCGCAAGCTGGCAGGCGCGCCGGGCCGCGGCACGCTGGAGAAGGACAAGCCACCGATCCTCGGCCTGATCCAGCGTGGCGGACAGGTCATCCTGCACATGCTGGCCAACGTGCAGCAGACAACGATCAAGCCGTTCATCACCGCCGCCGTCACCCCGGGCACCCTCGTCCACACCGACGAGTATGCCATCTACACGCGCCTGCCGGCTTGGGGCTACCAGCACAAGACGGTCTGCCATGGGCGCGGTGAGTATGCCCGTGACGAGGGCGGCGACGGCTTCTGCGAGGTTCATGTCAACACGATCGAAGGTTTCTGGTCGTTGCTGCGATCCTGGTTGCGCCCGCATCGGGGCATCTCGCAGGACAAGCTGCCGCTCTACCTCGGCTTCTTCCAGTTCGTGCACAACGCGCGCCGACGCGGCAAAGCCTTGCTGGGCGCCCTCATCGCCGGCCTGGTTGCGTGACCCACCCGGCACCACCCCGGAACCCAATAAGAGCCTCGTCGGATTGGCGCACCTCCTCGGCATCGAGCTGATGCCGCGCATCCGCAGCTGGCAGGACCTGCACCTGTTCCGGCCCGACGCGGACGCCCGCTACAAGCATATCGACGGCCTGTTCACCGGCGCCATCGACTGGCCCCAGATCGAGGCGCACGTGCCGGACATGCTGCGTGTGGTGCTCTCGGTCCGCGCCGGGCGTCTACTGCCGTCAGCTATCCTGCGACGGCTCGCCACCTACAGCCGCAAGAACCGGCTCTACTTCGCCTTCCGAGAGCTTGGCCGGGCCATCCGGACAGACTTCCTGCTCCGCTATCTCGGCTCAATCGAACTGCGGCGTGCCATCGGCGCCGCCACCAACAAGAGCGAGCTGTTCAACCGCTACGCCCAGTGGGTCGCCTTCGGCAGCAGCGGCCTGGCCACCGCCGCCACGCGCGACGAGCAGCGCAAGATGGTCAAGTACAACCACCTGGTCGCCAACCTGCTCATCTTCCACACCGTCGTCGGCATGACGCGCGCCCTCGACAGCCTTGTCGCTGACGGCCACGGCGCCGCGGTCACCCCAGAGGCACTCGCCGGCACCAGCCCCTACCTGAACGAGCACCTCAACCGCTTCGGCAGCTACGAACTCGATCTCAGCAAGCCGCCCGCACCCCTTCCGTTCGAACTGCCGCCCCAGCGGCAGTCCTCACGCCAGGCCGCAACGGCCCCTGTGTGAGGATTTGGCGCGGATCGTCGCCATGGTCCAGCCCGAGGATGGGTGGCTTGTCCTTCGCCAGCGTGCCGCGGCCCGGCGCGCCTGCCAGCTTGCGATGGCGTCCGAGCCGCCCCTTTTGGCGACAGCCGCCGGCTGCCCCTTGTGCCCGGCCACGA
>JAABUX010008870.1_pt1 | contig 11507 bp, 18 predicted proteins | sample 5561851 | NCBI WGS metagenome assembly JAABUX01 (sample SAMN10711883, study PRJNA513361) | rock metagenome | isolation source: Antarctica rocks | place: Antarctica: Victoria Land, Richard Nunatak red sandstone | collected 2016-01-03 | reverse complement strand
TTCGCGTCCTGAGCCGCGATGTAGTCCGTCATGCTGGGCGACACCACCTCCAATAGGTCCTTCCCGTACAGCAGCATGCCAATTGCGCCTGCGCAGCACGAGGAGCAGTTGTCGAGGAGGTAACCCACGCGCTGCCCATTTTCCTCTTGTGCTATCATGCCGCACAACTCCACACATCTTGTCTTTCTCGCGCTGCTCTCCGATGCATTCGACTGTATAAGCAGTTTGACCTGTCATGGTGCCATGCCCCATACGTGCTGCATGCTGTGTCACCCGCCTTCTGACGTGACAGCGACCAATCCCGCACCTGCTGCCGTCACATCCGAGAGCTTCTTGTCGAAGTCGCACCCCGAATAGTACGTCAGGGCAACTGCTCCAGCGACGTCCGGGCTGATGCTGGGCCCGGAGGAGCTCTGCATGCGGCATAAGGGTTGGGGTTTGGGTAGGGTTCACTTAGGGTTCAACTATTGTTAGGTTAGGGTCGACAGGATGGCATGAGCGGCGCACACGCACTGAACGCAGATAACATGCTTGCCGGAGCTGGCACTCCGGACATGAGGACATCACAAGCAGGGAAGTCCCATCTCGTCACGGTAGCCAGGGCTGCACGTTCAGGGCTCCACAACGTCCTTGTCGCGACAGCATCAGCCGGATTGTCGACACTTGCTACTGGAACTGAACCGACGGCTCCTCAGTCAGGCATGTAGCGAGAGGATGCCTCGGCGTACAAATTGAAATCTCTGGCGGGTGGTCAGAAACCATCCGGACTGCAGCGGCGTAGGCAGACAGGAGATGCGACCTCTGAGCTGAGCAACCGTCAATTGACCACTGCTGTGCCAGGGGCGTGCGCACATCGCAGGCGTCGTAGTCATCGTATCGGTCGGTCAGGACGGAGTTGGCGTCGCTGGCCTGCAGGGGCACGAACCCGCCGGTGTTCAGCCCCACGTCGCCCGCCGGAATGTAGTACACCTGCGACGGTGACATACTGGTTACAGAGCGGGGCCTCAACACACTGGGGCCGTCTGGCCGGCACTCTCTTATCTTGCTTGTAAACACGCAAAAGGCCGCCCAGGACTGGCCCAACAGGGGAGCACGTTGGGGCGATGAGCGTCATTGCGTCGGTCACGCTGACTGCGAGCAACAGAGTCCGTCAGACAAGCAGGCAAGGACGTACCGTAAGATTCCCTGGGTCCACGCTCAGCTGGTTCACGGCAATAGTGGGTCCGTTTGCCGCGGCGGCGCTGATGGCGCCCGCTGCGATGGACGGCGAGGACACCGCAAACCTGTGCGTTTCAGGAAGCGCACTTATACTGGGACTGGCATGTTGCGGCTGCGGTATGACATAACTCTCGGCTTGCAGCGTGGTTCCATGCAGGGTCAGGGCCAGGGGTCAGGGCCAAGGGTCAGGGTCAGATTCAGGTGCACTTCAGGGCCAAGGGTCAGGGTCAGGGTCAGGGTCCATGCACGCACTCTCCGGCGCCCCCATCGTTGCCCGCCGCGGCCACCACGGCGATGCCGCTGCCGGCCAGGTTGTTCAGCGCCTGCTCCAACGGGTCAGTGCCCGGCGCCACGAAATCCGAGCCGAGCGACCTGAGCATGACCACAGGAATAATATCCGCGAAGTCACGCTGGTTGGCCAGTCAGCAACTCTGGGCACCGGAGCTACCACCTTTGTGCCGACGATGTTACGGAATCCCGACGCACGACAGTTTGGCAACAGCTGCAGGTAGGGTTCCAGAACGTCCCGGATGCGAGGTTCTGCGCGTGTCGAAACACAGCCGGTCAACCACCCCCCTGCGCATGCTGCTCTGTGGCGGCGGACCAACACTTGCTGAGCCTGATCACGGCGACGAGCTCGAGCTGACGCTAGCCGGGCCCAAGGCCCATGCATGATGACGGACCGCTGGCCCCGCCCCGTCGCAGGGGAATGCCACAAATCAGGACGGGCGGCACCGATAGACGGGCCTTGACTAGCATTGAGTCAGGAATCCATCATCGAAAGCAGGCACTGCGATTGGGTGTCGAGACAGTGAGGGCGCACAGGTTGACGACGTCCATGCCGTCTGCCATCGCCTGCGAAGGCATGCACAGCATCGTGGCACCAGCGTTCAAGTGAAGTGGCTTTGCATTTGTCACCTCAAGCTGCGCGCCGCAAACGGATGCTGGCGGATTCTGGTCGCCAAAACAGCACGCTTGCCTGATCAAGGGCCGCCAGGATGGCGCTGTCCGAAAAAGACCCCTCGCAGTCGCCCGCTCGGTAAGCTCCTGTGCAGAGAGCGGGCGTCTGGGTACCGCAGCAGCGACTGGCGGCACCAGACCGTGGTAGCATGACGGTACTTAATATTCATGTTTGCTGTCGGCAAGGCGCACCGAGCGTCACGTCAGGCGCCATGCCCACCACCAGTCCGTTTGCGCCCACCAAGCCGGCAACATGCGTGCCGTGACCTGTGCAGGACACGGCTCAACGCTACAGAGCCTTCACTCGCTAACACGTGAGGACGCTTTTGGTGCAGCAGGACGTCACACATCATGAGCATGGCGTTGATCTGCTGTTTGGCGGTGGTGGGCAGGTGAAGTCGTTCCGGCATGATAGCGTGAGTGGAGGAAGACACTCATGGCGTGAGCATGGTTCCGGAGCGTCAACCGGCCGTCCTGGCGCAGCGAAGTGATCGGCAGGATTCCACGAAGCATCAAAGGAGAAGGGCGGAAAAGCGTGTGGAAGGAGGTCATGGGGACCACCACGCACCATTGCATGTGTCACGAGGGTCGCTGTCATTGTCAACGAAATCGTGACCGTACGCGACCCGGCAACCCGCGCCGAAGCAGCCGCCGAGGTCTGGGTGCGTGTAGTCAACACCTGAGCAGCAGCGCAAACACTATCTGACGCGTTTACAAACAGCAAGCTGCGCAACACAGGTCGGCAGGACCGCGGCGGTGCCAGGTATGCTGCAGCAAGACAGCACAGGTGGCAAAACATCCGTGTTTGCACGTCCTAGCAATTGTGTGTCATGACACCGCTGTGGCATCGAAGGGAAGGTGTGCACAAGCTGTCACGTCCGGGCTCACAATACGCGCCTGTGTCTATGATGCCGACCTTGATGCCGGATCCCGTGACACCATCGAGGTTGACCGCCCGCGCCCCTGTCGTCAGCCCTGCACAACATGCCAGCTGTGAGGAGGTCACCTGGTGCATGTTGTTAGCCATGTAGACACAGGGGCCCGGCGAGCGGCAGCTGTTTGGGCGTCTACACTTGCCGGACGTGGGCTGACGGCATCGCTGACGTGGCTGTGCCCCAGCAGGGTCTGAGACATTCATGCATCAGGTTCAGTTTGGGCCCAGGGTGTCACCATTGTAGACAGTCATATTGACCGGCTCGGGGCTGTCTGCGCCGTCCTGCAGCAGCCGCCTGCTGCCGGCATCCGCGTGCTGTCTCTGCCTCCGTTGCATTGGCGCGGTGGTCTTGTACACGCGGGACTCTGTCACCGTCTGGACCTGCAGTGTCATGAACGCAGTTTTACATTGTGGGCGGACACAGGATAGCAAACGCACACACTACGCTTGACGGCGCCTCGAGCAGCACGACTGATTGATGACCAACACGATGTTGTGGTCGGTTCAGGGTACGACTTTCCAACCGCGAACCCTGATCCCTCGAACAACTGAGCTGCAGCGCGCCTGCGGCAGGTCTCGGAGCGCCTGCGTCGCCTGCGCCACCTCCGCTGGCGTGCCGCTCAGGCCCAGGGCAAAGCCATTGAACGCCTGTCATATCACGATCCCGTCGGGGAACGTCACAAGGCGCCATGCCGTCGAGCAGCGGACAAGCTGCAAAATGTGGGCAGATTATTCCGCACGTGCATGCCATCAGAGATGCGCCCTCCTGGCGTCCTCCACCACGGTGAGACAGGACGCTACTCGGCAACTGCCTCCAGACTCTGGTAGTCCGATCATGGAGCAGTTTGAGGAGCATGGTCCGGCTTGTCGTGCAAGCTGCTCGGCATGAGGGACTCGTGATAGGCCGGGCAGCACTCACGTAGCGGTAGGCGTGCAGGACATCGACGGGCAGGCCAGTCGCCGCGACAGCCGACCGGACTGACGAGTGCTCCGCGGCTGCGGCCGCGGACGCCACGCCCAGGCGCGCGACGCGCTGCGCCGAGGCCGCGGCGCCGGTCTGTCTGCCGGCGGCTGGCAGGCTGAGTGCCGCAGGCATCTTGGTGAGCTGCACGATGACTGTGGTTGCTTGGGCTCCGCTGGCTCGGCCGATCATCAGTGCCACTGCAAACAGCAGCGTCGCAAGAGACCGCAGGAGGCCGCGCATGGCCTCGAAGCCGCCCCGCGGGCAGCGGCTCGCGTGGGGCAGTGAGAGCTACTGTGGCAGGGGTGCCGGCGGCAGGTTGCGGCGGAACGCCTCGCTGACCCGTGCCGGACGGGTCATTCATATGTCGAGCCTGCCGCGCGCTCTGCCAGCACTGGCCGCCAGCGTTAGGCCTTCTATCCAACAGGGGATGGCGCCCTCGCCACGCGTCGTGAGTTAAGGTTTAGACCCTGCGGCATCGGCGGTCTACCTGGTCAGACCGCATCTCGATGGCCGAATATCGCCTACCGCACAATTGTCAGTTGCGCAGATCAAGCGGTCACGAGAAGCAGGAGCTGTCCAGCGCCGCCGACGCGGCGAAAGTGCTGAGCCGGGGGAGGGGTCCCGCTGAAGCTAGCCGGTGCCCGGGTCTCGCGCACACTGGGAGAACAGTCGGTCCCCGCGGGCTGGCGACGGTCTTCTCGACGGCGTAGCCACGACCACACGCCTCGTGCTGTGAGGCCTGCCCGGAAGCCTCGCTTGGCCCTGACTGCTTTCAGCTGGATGCCGGCCAAGCGAGAAGCCTCCGCAGCATGCCCGGGAGCCTCCATGGCACGCACTGCTGCTGGCGTAGGCTGCAAGCAGCGCGTTTCTCTGCGGCTCATCGCAAGCGTGCAGGTCACAACAGTTGGCATGGCACGCTTCACCCACCGCTCGCTGTCAGCATCGAGGCACACACCGTGGCAGCTGTCTGAGATGCGGATTAAGGCTGGCATGATTCCTGACATGCTCGCAGCGATGCTTGGGCCGACAACCGACAACAGACGGGAATGATGCCGCCGCAGCACGTTCTGTCCCGACGCAGCATACAGGACAGCTCATCGGGCAGCGCCTAACGACATTCGTTGTCATACAGGCGAAACGGCGCCACCCAGAGCTGCAATCAAGCCCACACCAGTCCGGCGCAGGCATTGGTGGGGTTACAATCAGCTCGCACAAGAAGAGCGTCAATAGGGCCATGCAGCCAACACAATTTTTGCAGACCGATGCACAGGCGTCTGGCCTGCCAATGACCTGCCGGTTCAACATCGTGACGAGCATGGCCATGCCAGCACCCACAGCAGGGCGCTCATGATCATATGCGTATGCCGCGTAGGCGCTGGACTGACTTTACATGCACTGATACCAGCAGCTGAACTCTAAGGCGGCATGCTCATCTGCCCGCAGACGTGCTGCCTATTCCATTACTACTCATCACGAAAGCACTGACCAATCAAGTAATACACGCATGCGGCGAGCGTCGCACGGCTACAATTCGCGAGAGTGCCAGCAAGGTAAGAGGATTTTTGTTGTTCAGCACTTCGAGGCTGCTGATGCAAAAATACAGTTCATAGCAGTTCGTGACAGTTTCCGGGTCAGAGCCGTGCCCAAAGAGGTATTAAAGTCGCAAGAACGCGCACAGAGCTGGTTTTGTCAACTTCGGCAAAATTGCGGACTGTGCACGCCGCTCAGAGGTCATGATGACCTCTGGTGGTATCGCGACTACAACGCGGATCTGCCTCTGCCTGCCTCTGCCTCTGCCACTGGGTGTTCCACTGCGTGCGGCCAAGCAACTATGCTTGCGAGGCTTTTAGCTGCAATGAGATCTTATGGCCTGCGCGTGCCGGCATGATGCCCTCGGAGGCAGCCACTCCGCCGCGGTTAGTTCTGCTGCCGGATGAAGCGCGTGGGGATGCAGACGACGCTGCGTGCAGCTGACCCGCCTGAACTCCGCCTGCCAGCATGCTTTACCTACCACTGACCTTGGTGCACCTGTGTCCTCAGCAGCCTCGTGTGAGCTTCTGTGATTGGCAGCACAGCGTAGAGATGCTTCGCCTGGCGCAGCATCAGCTTGTCGCACTGTAGTATTCTTGAGCTATCGCCACTCTAATCCTTCATCATGGCCAGTAGACTTGCCACACCAGTTGCGTGCTGGCTTTCAAGTCGGCATCACTACGAGATGCTGACAACCAGGGAGACCGGAAAACAACGCGCTTGGTGACGTGATGGTTGTAGCACAGCTTCTCGTGATGTCCGTTCCTCGTGACGGTGTTGCACGTCTTCTCCAACACCTGTTCACAGACCTGCGCATGCCATTCGTGGGCACTCAGTTTCGAGGTTGTGTTCCTGCTGAATCCGAGTCGACATGCGTGCGCAGCGCAGCATACAAGACGACGGCTGAGCACAGCAATGCGCACCTCTTCACCTAAGCCTGTCTGCGGCTTCGGATGAGGCTTCGCGTGGGGTCTAGGGTGCGGCTTCGCGTGGGGCTTAAAGTGCGGCTTCGAGTGTGGGCGCGCGTGTGGGCGCGGGTGTGGCCGAGGGTGCGGAGCGGTGTGATGGGGCTTTGGATGATGGGGTTTAGGATGCGGCGCGGCAGAGTGGGGTCTTGGAGTAGGTCGCGGCGTTGGCGCCTTGGCCCGCGGCACCGGCACCACCTGCTCACGTGCCAGTCACATTATTGAAGACGAGAAGCAGCTCCGTGAGTGGGCTGGAGAGCCAGCACAACAAGGCATGTGACGATGTGATTGCGATGCAGGAACATGGCATAAGCGAGCTGGGCGAGGGCCAGGATCACGGCCAGATTTAGGGTTCAGATTGAAATTCATGATTTAGGGGCGCAAGCCGGCCGTACCGGGGTCGGCGCGGGTCGTGTCGGAGCGGGCGTTGGCGCCTTGGCAGCTGCAAGGAAGCAGGAACAGCTTGTTGAGCTCTTGCTCGGCATGGTAGCCACAGACGATGCAGCCAAAACGACACAAGCGCAGCTGGCGTGCTGGTCAGGGTGCGGCAGCCACAACAACGAGGATTAACACAGCGAAAGATACGTTCACGGCAGGATGATCGCTTTAGCGTCAGCAGGCCATTCCCAGGGTGCAGCACTCGGACCATCGAGAGGATGCTGTCACCAGGGCACTAGTTCTCAACGGAGGCCAGCCAATCACAGCAGCTCGAGGGGGCGCACCCGAGCAGACCGTCGCGATGGCGCCCTCGGGCCCCTGCAGGGGCCACTGCCCGACGAAGCCCATGTACGGCACTGTGAAGGTCTGCGCCGACCCGGCGAACTTGATGAAGCCGCCGTACAGCCCCACTGTGCGCAGCGTGAGAAGTTGACTTGCACTGTGGAGGCATTCTCGTTTCCATGTTGCGCCGCATTTCCAACTGTGGCATGCCGAAGAGACCATTTCGAAAGCTTGTTGCAGCGCACGCAGCAAGATGCATTGAACCATTGCCGGAGCCGGTTGTTGCCGGTGACGACTGCAGCCGGTTGAGAGATATTTAACATGCCTCACGGCAAATAAAGCCAGGAAGGAGTCACACAAAAGCTAGGACCGCCTCTGCCTGATGTTCTCCGAGCGAGGGGCATGGTGGATCGCACCTTGCACGCCGAACCCGGTGGGCTGCGTGATGGTGGCCGTCACGGTGGCCTGCCCGGCCGTGGGCACGGTGACGAGCGTCTGGCTGAAGCTGATCGACGCGTGCACCGCGACGATGTTCTGCGCGCAGCAGCACGAGGTGCTCAGCAGCCGCGTCCCGATGGAGCGTGACTTCTGGCAGGTACGCCGAGACAGAAGCGCAAGTGTCTTCGAGACTAACCCAAGGATCTGACATGCCGCGACACTGGTGCAAGTGTCTTCTATATTGACCGGGGACCTGACAGCGGTACACTGCATTGGAGCTCACCAAGGAGCACGAAAACTCCGGCCACTGGCACCAGACTGGATGATGGCTTCACCGTGCAGTCGCAAGCAGTATCTTTATAAATGTCCGGTAACCACAATGTGCCATTGGCCGAGGCTCGCAAATGCAATCGGATAAGGGGTTAATTTAGGGCTAGGAGTTTGTGGTTGGACTAAGCGTCTTGCCTCGTAGTTGTCCTGCCCGAGCGCCGGCAGGTGCGACACCTGGAAGCTGGCGAGGGCCGCGGCCTGGCTGGACAGGGTCAGCGTCACCGTCATGGTCGCCTGGGCGCCTGCGCCCGTGAGCAACGAGGTTGTCTTCAAGCTGGGCAGTGTCTCTCCGCAGCAGTGATATCGGGCACCTCTTTAACCCTGTTTGACCCAGCTCATTGGTGCATCCCGCTGCCCTCGAAGCAGCACGCAGACTGATGACCACTACTCAGTAAGCAAGGCGTATAACATCAGATGCCCCTGCTGAAAGCTGCAGTGGCTAGCGAAGCAGACGAAAGGAAGCAGTGGGACTGACGTCCGAATGTGGCCGACCACGAAGGATGTGTGAATGGTGCACAAAAATGAACACCTCCGCAGCGGACTCCACATTGACTGTGCTACTGATATACAGTGAGTAAATCCGAGTCTAGCAGGTAGTGGTAAGCTAGTAATGACTCACATAGGGTGACGGCGGCGGGCGTCACGCGGACCGTCGCAGCAAGCGCCGCCGCGACGTTGATCTGCCCGGCGCCCTGCACGTGCACCTGAACAAGCGACAGACGATATTGAGGTCTTGATCAGACCAATGCGTCCGCCTGATGTATGCACCATGTTACGTCAACACAGGGGCCTGCAGCGAGCCCTTGACCAGCCCATGACCTGCGTCCACAAGGCCTCGAGCAAGGGCACAGCAGCCGATGCCGTCTGAGAAGCTCAGTCCTACACAGGGCCGAGGATGAAGACTAGAGTGGCAAGAAAACGCGGACATGGTTGAAATGGATAGACAACACCGGACACACCAGATTAAGGACCTGATTGAACAATCACTAGTTCACGGCCCACAGCAAGTCAGCTCGCAAACCGTCCTTTACTCTCAAGCAACAAGTCCCCACCGTCTGTTATTTACACGCAGGTTTGACACTAGTTGCTCATCAGGTTTCCAAAAGTAGCGAACTTTTTATGACACAGATTGCGCACCGGCGAGAGACCGACCGTGCTGGTGACGTCTGTGGCGGTCAGGGGGGTCGCCGTGTTCTGCAGGGCGGCCTTGATGTCCGCCACTGTGATTCCTGCAATGCAGCCGGCGAGCTATAACAGTCAGCAACTCTCCCAGCCTACATGCATGCAGATACGCGACACTCTGTGGGTGCGACGCGGCACGCCAATAAACAACAGCACATTGCCTGCAACGGTCTGAAGCCGTGTTATCACCACACGCTCGCTGTGCCTACCCAGCCCATCAGCATGTGCGGAGCGAAGGGCTGCACTTTCTTTCAACTCGGGAAAAACTCAAACAGAAATCGCTGGTCCTAAACGAAGGTTTTTGCCCAAAAGCGTTTATGAGGATAATTATTCTTACAATAAATAACGGATGTTCCAGCAACTTCCTGTCGAGCCCGCAGCTGGAACAACCGAAAGCTTCTCGCTATCGAGGCCTCGCGTCAATCGCTGCCGAACGCACCCGGCTTCGCCTGGAGGAAGAGCGCTATGCAACCTGCCGTCTCCGGCGCCGCCATGGACGTACCGCTGTCGATGTGGTACGACCCTAGAGACACTGGATAAGTACTTACCTGCCGCCGGAACACAGCATCGTCAGTCATCCCGGAGCATTGGACAACTATGCATGTATCAGTGAGGTTGCCGCTTGATTATTGCCCCTTGATCTTTGCCCGGACCCAAGGCATAAGAGGGCGGGCGACTGTTTCCGCTTTCCTGCAGGACTGCACATGCCAAAAGACCGACATCTTGCCATTGTCGGTGTCACTGAGCTGACAGGATGCGCACAGAGGCGCTGGCATGCCACATGCAGAGACGGCCGCCACATGCTGGCGCAGCAATGAGATTAAGGTCGCCGAGACGGAGCGCCAGCTCAACAGAGCACTCCGCCCGACTCTGTTAAAGGCTGGAAGCAGGGTCGTCTCATGCTGCTGCAGCGACTCACGATGAGGTTGCCGGGGGCCGTGAGGTCCGGCTTGAAGCTCAGGTCCAGCGCCGGACCGAAGGAGCTGAAACCGGCGATCTGACCGGCGGAGACGCTGTTGGGGACGACCACCTGCCGCGGGCACAACATGTCAGAGGAGATATTTGAGCTTCAGAAAGATGTTTTCAACTATTAGACGCATTTACTGCAGCAGAGTTGTGACTCCAGAATTTGACATTTGACGCGGTGTTCACCTCATGACCAGCGCACACACATTGCTGGTGCACGCTGCAACCTACTGTGGATCAGCTGGGTCGTCAACCGCGAGTAGCAGGCTGTGGCGTGCAGTGCCGCAACAGGCAACCACAGCACATGCGCAGCCAACCTGCCCACGAAAGAGTCTGCTCTGCAAATCTCAGATCAGAAAGGGGTGCAAAACGAGGGCACGCGTGATTTAGCGGCGCGTGTCCTGCAGAAGCTGCCGCATTGGTGGCAGAACGCACGTGTCGACGCCCAGAAACACGGCCGGAAGGACCAGCCCAGAACCTGGGGCGCAAGTGGCTCACCGGCAGGCCCGTGTCGGTGGCGACGGACACCGGCCCCTTCGCGAGCAGCTTCAGCAGCATGTTGGCGTCCTGCAGCGTGATGTAGTCCGTCATGTTGGGCGTCGCCACCTCCAGGGGCTCGCTCCCGTACAACAGCATGCCGAGCGCGCCTGCGCGAGACGGCGGCGAGGCGACGTGAGCATCGGCATTTTTCTGGTCAGCATGATCAGTTGTAACGATGCACGGCAATCGGGGTCTACTGCAGACCTACTCTGTGGCATGGTGGCGGGATGTCCCTCATAATTTAACTAATCACGCAAGTAAGTCGGTCCCCAGTATTTCCCTCAAGCCTGTGTAACCATCAGATCATCTTAGGTGGTCATCAGCCAAGAGCGCAGTTTAAAGCTGTATGCAAGATGTAGAGTGCATCATCTGACTTACAAGGTCCGTAGGATGAGGTGGGTCTCTGCGGGTCTAGACTGCGTGCCTCGCTCAACACAATGCAACCAAAGACGCTGCAGCGAAAGCAAGGCGCAGCACATCCCTTTGACAATGCAGGCTCAATGGTATGCTGGGGTTGGAAATAGGGTTTGGTGTCGAAGTCAGGATCAGGTTTGAGACGTCAGCTCTCACCCGCGGCCTTCACGTCCTGATACTTCCGGTTGAAGTCGCAGCCTTGAGCGTACGTCATCGCCACGGCACCCTTGACGGCCGGGTTGATAGGGATGTTCCCCTGCATCCATTGCACAGCAGGACGCATCAAGATGATGCACGGATTCGTCGGCGCTCGGCAAGGGTGCATGCGATCTCAAGCGCCGCGCAG